>Ga0302320_10000544_pt1 | contig 90434 bp, 147 predicted proteins | sample Bog_T0_3_FD_202130 | JGI IMG/M metagenome (GOLD analysis project Ga0302320, IMG submission 202130) | Peat permafrost microbial communities from Stordalen Mire near Abisko, Sweden - Bog_T0_3 | ecosystem: Environmental > Terrestrial > Soil > Wetlands > Peat | place: Sweden: Abisko, Stordalen...
AAACATTTCCATCGGCCCGGCATACGCGCTTCGACCATACCCTTGGCGTTATGCATCTCGCAGGTCGTATTGCAGAGACGCTAGGGAAGAAATTCAAAAACTTTGCGGATAGGAAATCTATCCAGATTCAGGGGTGGCTATTGTGCAAGGAGTCCCTCGCCTGTACAAATCCGGCAATCCTGGCCACGCATGGGTTGAGCTTTTGTTCCACGGCACCCGCTACGTGCTTGAGCCCTCAACCCAAGAACGAGTTTTCACGTCCGGAGTTTCTCCGACCAAGAGTTTTCAGGTAATTTCGACCGTTTTCCGCGATCAGATTGGTCCGGGCGCAACGAACCCTGGACAGTAGCGCCCCTACGCCCGAGCGGCGCCATCTTGGGGCATGGCCGCTTCTACACGCTCCGCAATGGCAGAGTTCAAACGCGCGTTGGTCCCTGGCGCGCGCTTCATGGTCGAGTTCGAGCCCACGAGGATCGTGGGCAACGTCTCGACCACGGAAATCCCTCGGGCGATCAAGGCAAGGAAGGTGATCCGCACGACCGGACACATGGTCTATTTCGAGAACGAGAAGGGCGCGAAGACCAGCCTCAGTTTCCCGCCGGCCAGCGAGTTCTCTAGCCCGGCGCCCGGCGAGTTTGTCTGGACGGCTAACGGCAAGAAGGTCCTAACGTACCGGCAGGTGGTCGGGGTTCCGGTCTCGGTTGGCGAGCCCCATCTTGCCGTATGAAATCCGGCGGCCATATAGCGGTTTCTTCCTACGGGCAGACCGCGGAACTACGAAGTGCGTTGGGGGACCTGGACTGCTGGGATTTCCCGTGCGGGGACCACTTCAGCCTCCCTGCTGGCACGAGGGTCATGGTAGATCACGCGCACAGCGCGAGCCATGCGGTTGTCGTCGTTGTTGACGACCGCGGGGCGGAGCAGGGCGCCCGGGTACTCCTCTCGAACAACACGCTTCGCACGATTTTTCGGTTCATTGCAGAAAACGCGGCCCTTTCGCAGGCAACTGGACTTGAGGTCACGGGCGTAATGCCCCGCGTTGCCGCTACTTACGGATCAAACCGTCGGCTCACGGTGTTGGGCAGGGGTTCGAGGGTGCTGGGGCAAACCCAAAGCAGGCCGACCGTCCTCGCGGGGTAATTCTGCAAATGGGCTATGCAGTTGAGTGACACTAATGTTTCCAAACCCCTAACCATGAATAACCAACCAAAGCAGATTTCAAATGCGCAAGAACTCCTCCAAGTGCTTGAGGAATGTGTCATGCTCCGCGAGACCACTTACGGAGCGTTCAACATGACTTCCACCGCTCCACTATTACCAACCCCCTTGCTGGACAGGGCTTGCGCGGCAATCGCTTTTGCAAAGGGCGTAGCCATTGACCGCGTTCCTCGCGCTCCGGACCGCCGAAACCTTCACGTTCTCGGGGCGTAAGCGTGGCACTCAACTGCATAGCCCCTTTCTGCAAAATCCCTGCTTGGCCGCTCCCCATACTTGTATTGTGACCTTTACCAGCCTTCCAGTTCAACGGCGCGAGACCGCGGCACAGCTGACGAAGCGACTGCTGCGGTCATTCCCTGAACTCGACGACCTGTCGGTCGCGGATCTTGGTGACCACATCTACCTCAACGTCATTCGCGTGCGGTCGGAGGCCCAGGGCGAGGGCGTTGGCAGGCGAGTTGTCAGGAGCGTGCAGGAATACGCCAGGAGAGTCGCAAAGCCTCTTGTCCTTGTTCGCGACCCAAAGGGAGACGTACCGCGCCTCCGTCGATTTTACGGCCGCCTTGGTTTCCGCCCTGCTGCGGCGTCCCGGCAGACAAAGCGCTTCACGTACCACAACGCGGCCAACACGCTAGTATTCGTGGCCCAGGCCGAGCACTTGGAGGCCGCATAGGCATCTCTCCCGATGTGGTTCATTGCTCAAACGCTCTTCAGGGTGGCAATAGGCTCGATTCACGCTGGCCGTATTTTCGGCATCCCCGTTCGACTTCATTCGAGCCTGTTGATACCCGGTTGCCTCATCGTCCTCGGGGAGTATAAGGTTGACGGTCTCGTGGGGGCCGTGTGCGGCGTCGTACTCTTCTGCATCATTTACTCTTCGCTGCTCTTGCACGAGCTTGGGCATCTGGCAGCGGCAAGGTACATTGGGATTCAGGCAAAAGGAATCCTCCTGACATGGATAGGGGGCGTTGCTTCTATGGATGGAGCGCCTGTGAGACCCGCCCAGGAGATGTTCGTCATCGGAGCTGGTCCGGCCGTCAATCTGTGTATTGTGGCGGTGCTTCTTCCGTTTGTTTCCCTCAACTCCGCTTCGCTCCATGTGGCCGCCCCGAGTGTTCTCGGGTTTGCGGGTCAGGCGCTGTTAGTAAACATAGTCATGGCGGCCTTTAACATGATCCCTGTGTTCCCGATGGACGGGGGCAGGTTGCTACGAGCAGCGCTCCACTTCTTCTTGCCGCTGCGCATGGCCACGGGGATCGCACTTCTTGTCGGGATTGTGTTGGCGATCCTCCTTGGCGGGTTTGCCGCGTTCGCGTGGGGGTCCGTTCGGCTACCCGTGGTATTCTTCATCGTGATTTGCTTCGGGGCTCTCGAATACCTCGCCATTGCCTGCGGCACGATGACGGCGGCTGGAGCCGCGCTACCTTCGCTTCCGCCCTCCGGGTTCGCGCCGGAACCATCCCGCCATCTTCTACCATGACCACCAAGTCCCTCGCCCCACTCGCGCTCATAGCCGAATCGGCCGTTCAGGAGCCTCGCCTCGACGGGTCCGCCCGTGAGCACCTTCGGCCCGGCCACGAGGAGGCTGGCATCATGCGCCTTCTGATCGGCGCGTGCGCCATCGAACGCTCCTCCGTGACGAATGTCTACCAGAGCCCGCTGCTTCGGCACTTCGTCCCCACGCCGCATCGCTAGAGGTCCCCGCCGTACAACTCTATGCGCACTTCCGCGCCTACGTTAGGTTGCGAGAAACCGTTCAGGCAGGCACGTGTTGGACAGGCCCTCATCCTCGAAGCGGCCGACGGTGAAGAACTGGGGCGATTCCAGATGCCCCGCGGCCTCTTGCAATGCGCAGACATCCGCCGGCGGCTCAACGGAGCATGCCGGGCGCTCGCGGCGACGCCAAACCCGACCGAGTGGAGTCGGCTTGCCGACCTCCTGGCTGGCCACGGTGGGTCGATTGCTCCCGCCCTCGCCAGGCGACTTGGAACCCCAAATTTGACCACCCCCCGGGGGGCCTCCCCAGAGGAGAACACCGCGACTGCTCCGTGAACGAGCCGACTTTGTATATCGAGGAGGATAGGCTCTTTAAGGAGCATCCGGCGCTCGTGTTCCCCCACAAGAATGAGCTTTCCGGCCAAATCCTAGAGGAATTCAACGTCTCTTGTGACGCCTGCAACAGGCACGTACCGGCCGAACTCTTGCACGGGACGATAGCGGACCACCCCGAATGCACCGAAGTGCGGTACATCGGGCCGTGCGACCCTTGCCGCAGGATCATCCACAACACCTGCCGGGTCTACAATGACGGGCGAATGCGCTTGCTGATCGACGGGGAGGTCTGCGTGACCGCCCCCCGTCCGTGGTGGCGTCGGCTCGCATCGTGGGCTTTCGGTCCCGAGCCCGACTGAACGCCGCCTCCCATCTTGCCATTATGAACATGAAACCCCTGTTGGGCGTATTGCTCTCATTCGCTCTCGTGGTCTCGGGTCGTTCCCAGACCCCGAATGCAGTCGTTGGCGGCTCCCTAGTGGGCGCCTTAGTAGGAGGCATTGTCGGCCACAACTCGGCCGGTCACGACACGGGCAAGGGTGCCCTTGTTGGCGCAGGCATCGGCGCGGTAGTCGGGGCCGTGGCAGGCCAGCAACCGGCTTACGTGGGCGTCGGAGCGAGTTACGGGCGTCCTGGCATGGCCGTTCGCGGACGGTTGCCTTACGTGCCTGTCGCGGGTGCTCCTTACTGCTCTACGGCGCCGGCGGTGGATTCCGGTGCCGCATACCCAGGGGGCGAGACGTACCTGCAACCGACGGTCGGGTACGCTACCGGGCCAGACGGGTATCCTGTCCTCGTAGAGATCCCGCAACCGCAGTATGTGGATGTTTCGCTGGCACATGGCTATGGCTATGCGAGCTACGGATATTACCGCGAGAACGGGTATAGGTACGGTGTTCGTCGGGCAGTCTCTCCCTTCTACCCCGGAAGGGCCGGATACGGCTCACCTGTCCGTGGCCGGGCAACCGCGCCCCAGCAGGGCGCGGTCAGGGCCGTGAGGCCGGCGGTTGCGCCGCAGACCAGGGGTAGCCAGGCGGGCGCTCCGTCCAAGAGGGCGCGGCACTAATCCGTAAGTATTTGACCATCAGGGCGCATCTTTTGGGTGCGCCCTTGGTGTTTTTATCCCCCGAAGGCCCCCATAGTTATATTGCGGCACTCCTAATGCTGCCATTCATGCCAAACTCAACCCCGACGACACCGCAGCCTTCACCATGGAGGGATTTTGACGCGGCCACAGCGTTCGTCCAGAGTCTGCACCTGACAAGCCTCCCCCAGTGGTATCTCTACTGTCAGGGGAAGATAGCCGGCCTTCCGCCAAAGCCAGCGGACATTCCGTCAGCCCCACACATTGTTGCGCAATACCGCCAACAATGGGTGAGCTATCCCCACTGGCTCGGGCTTTCGGACGAGGTGCCAGTTCCAACCGAGCGGGCGGTCCCAGTTTCCCTGCCAACGAAATCCTCCGCGCAGGCGCAAACTCGGATCGCATGGCGCCCCTTTGCGGCGGCGCGTGCGTTTGTGCGGACCCTAAAAATCAGGACGAAGGGAAAGTGGCAAAGATACTGCAAGGGCGAGATCCCGGGATTACCCCCTCGCCCACGCGACATTCCGGCCCGCCCCGAGAGCACGCTTCCATACCTGGAGGAGTTCGACGGTTATGGGGATTGGTTGGGGGTTTCGCCGCCGGCGCCGGTTATGCCATATGCGGAGGCGCAGACGTTCGTGCGGACCCTTCGCCTTCGGACCTACCCGGAATGGATTGCGTATTGCGAGGGCAAGATGCCGTCGCTCCCCACGTTGCCCGCAGGCATCCCAAAGCGCCCGGATCATTGCCGGGATTACAGGGGCCAGTGGACTGGGGTAGAGTCATGGCTTGGCCGCGAAAAGTTCGTCTCGTTCGACGAGTCGGCAGTATTTGTCCGCAAACTCGGGCTCAATTCCCCGAAGGCGTGGTACGACTACTGCGCAGGCAAGTACCCGAATTTGCCACCCAGGCCCAAGGACATCCCTGTGTGTCCGCATCGCCTGGAGGCGTACGCCAAGAAATGGAAAGGCTGGCCCCATTGGATGGGTTACGAGCCCCGCGGCCCCCTAAAATTTTCACAGGAACTGTTCATTAAGACCCGTGAATTTGTCCGGGCGTTGCACCTCCGCACCCGCCTAGAGTGGGAAGCGTACCGTCGAGGCGAGCGGCCCGACCTTCCCGCATACCCGGACGAGTTTCCCCGCAGCCCTTCGGACGCTTTCGAGCATGTCGGATGGGTAAACTGGGCCGACTTTCTTGGCTCATCCGCCAGCTACGTGCGCAGCGGCCAAATGACGCTAGCCAAGGCCCGCGCGATTGTGGTCCGGCTAAAGTTCAGGACATGGCAAGATTTCGTGGAGTGGGTGAACGGAAGGCTCCCGAACATGCCCCCAAGGCCCGCCACAATGCCGAAATGCCCGCAGGTCTACTACGCCAAACGTGGATGGGTGAGCAAAGCCCACTTTCTCGGCTTACCGAAACTTTGCCACGGCGGCCGCAGGCCACAGCCATGAACCCCGAGCGATTCACCCCCGCCGAGGTCAAACGCCTCGAAGCCAATGAAGTGTTCGTGTTCGGGTCGAACATGGCGGGGCGGCACGGGAAAGGGGCTGCCCTACAGGCCCGCCTCTTCTTCGGAGCCGTAAGGGGGCAAGGAACCGGCCCTATGGGTCAATGCTACGCCATCGCAACGAAGGACAGGCAGATGAGGGTTCTCCCGATAGAAGTGATAGCGGAGCAGATCGAGGAATTCCTCGGCTACGCCTCTCTGCACCCCGAGAAGGTGTTTCTGGTCACGCGGATTGGGTGCGGCCTTGCGGGCTATTCCCCTCGCGACATCGCGTCGTTCTTCCCGGCGGACCGGTTGCCTCTGAATGTGGTGCTTCCGGAGGACTTTGTTCGAGAACGCCCACGCCTATAGCTCGGTACATGGGCGCCCCATCTTGTAGACGTAACCCTACACGAACTCCCGCACCATGACATCCACACTTTCTGACCTGTCGCAGGCCACGGTTTCGCCCGAAGAGACTTCGGCACCTTCGGTCATCAAGACGCATTGCCTTGCGGTGCTGTCGGCTCAACGCGCCCTTGCGAAGGCTGTTGGCGCTCTCGGGGACGCATGGGCGGCAGACGAGGCCACTCGCAACCGGCCTGGCCGGCAGAAGTTGACCACGGATTTGGTCATGACACTTCCCAAACCTATGGATGTCGGGGACGCCGTCTACGCGATTGCCGAGGAGTGCAACGTCCAGCTTTGATTGCCGTCACCGTACACCCGAAACGCCATCTTAACCTCGTGCTCGTATGACCCCCGACAACCCAAGTGCCCGTGCGACTGACGGGGACCACAAGCTGGTGGCCTACGGTCTTCGCACGACGGTTTCTGGCCGATTCACGATAGTCGAGGTGGTGACCCATCGGAGGATCGACATGGTAGGCGGCCGACGCGTGCTACTCGGCAGGTACACTACCCATCGCGGACTCCCTGGTGGCTTCAAGCAAGAGAGTGTTGCGGAGGCTCGGGCGAGGGAGATGGCGACAGCAGCCCGCGTTGAATTCGTCGGTTTCCGCGCCGACTCGATCTGAGCGCAACCCATCTTGCCATAGACCTTCAACCCTCACCCCTATGCCCACTTCCCGTTTCAGCACTCCGTATCGCGGCTACAGCATCAAGGCGAAGCTCGATTTCCCCAATGGGGGTTTCCTTGTCAACGGACGAAAGATTACCAAGGGCTATGTCGCTGTGAAGGACGGATGCAACGCGATGCCCGGGGCGACGTGGTTCAAGACCGTGCCCGAGGCGAAGCAGGCGATTGACGTGTTGATCGCCGTCGGCGGCGAGGAGAACAGCGGCCTCTTCTGGGAGATCATCCAGCCGTTCGGCATGTGGCCGGGGGACAAGGACAGGGATTCTGGGGGCTCAATGATCGTCGGCCAAGTTGCGACGGATTGTGGGCGCTTCCACGCGACTTCCGAGTGCGGACGGGTCGTCTCCCGCACGGCAAAGCCGCTGGCCATAACCGAGGGGCAGTTTTTCGGACTGAGGGACCTGCTCAAGCGCCACCCTAGCCTTGGCATGGTCGTGTTCTCGCTTGGGCTGACTGTCCCCGGCACCTTGACCAAGGGCGGAGCGGCCGCAGGTCTGGCAGTCGCGGCGTAGGCGGCTTCTAGCCATCTTGGGGGGTATGAAGATTACCTCCGTTATCATTGGCCCAATGCCCCGCCCGTTGCCCGAGGGCATGCTAGATCCGAAGCCCGAGGTAAAGGCCACGTTCGACGACGGCACCTCGGCCACGCTGTTCAGCTTCTATCCCGACGAGATCAGCTTCGCTGAGTCGGAGTTTGTGGGGCTCACCAGGGACGAGGCGATAGCGCTTTTCCACCGCAAAGATGTCGCCTACTTGCAGGCTCCCTAACGGAACGACCTAGTCTGGAAGGTGCGTGGTCGCCGCCTTCGCCACGCGTCCCATATCTTGCACCCCGAAAGGTTTTGGGAGGAACCCTGCCAGGCCCTTTCCTACAAATTGCGCCACCGCGTCGTGCTCGTTGAACCCGCTCATCAGCACGACCTTCGCCTCCGGATTGATCCTCCTCAGTTCCGAGAATGTGCTCTCACCGCTCATGTGCGGCATGGTCAGGTCCAAGAAGAACAATTGGAAGCGGTCGGGTTCCTTGCGGCATGCCTCAATCGCCTCGGGGCCATCCTTCGCTAAGGCGACCTCGAAGCCGAGACGGTGGAGCATCGCGGATGCCGCGCCCCGAACCGACTCCTCATCGTCAATCACCATGACCCATCCGGCCCCGCGCCAGGGCATCTTTTGCTCCGCATCGGCAGGGACCGCCTCCGCCCCTTCCTCCACGCGAGGAAACAGCATCTTGAAAGTCGTTCCACGCCCCAGTTCTGAGTACACCTTGAGCGCACCCTTGTGCCCGCGGACTATCCCCATCACGGCCGCCAACCCCAACCCGCGCCCGGAAAACTTCGTCGTGAAGAACGGATCGAAAATGCGGGACTGCGTCTCGTGGTCCATACCGCAGCCCGTGTCGGACACCTCCAGATAGACATAATTTCCGTCCGGCAGCTCGGGAGCGTGGAACGCGCCCCCCAGGTAGGCGCGATCCACACGCGTCAACCCCGTGCTGATGCTAATGACGCCGCTTTTTTCGCCGATTGCCTCAGACGCGTTGATGACGAGATTCATCACCACCTGCCGAATTTGCGTGGCGTCCGCTGCTATCAGAGGCAGACCGCGGTAAAGATCATACCTCAGGACGGCCTTCTTGCTTGTCGAGATTTGCAGCAGCCGGGTCGTATCCTCAACGAGCCTGTTCAGAGAGATGTTTTCCACCACGAACCGTCCCTTTCCCGAGTAGGCGAGCAACTGCTTGCAGAGGTCCGCGGCCCTTTTGGTCCCTTCGATCACCACGTTTAAGTGCCCCTGTACGGTGCTATCCTTTGGGGAATCCTCCACGGCCAGGCTCGCGCTTCCGAGAACGCTGCAAAGGATGTTGTTGAAATCGTGCGCCACCCCGCCTGCCAGAACACCCAGGCTCTCCAGTTTCTGAGCCTCCAGCATTTTACGCTCAATCGCCAGATGCTGCTCCTCTGCGCGCTTGCGCTCGGTTATATCGGTCCGGATGGACACGTATTTCCGGACTCGACCCTCCGAGTCAAAGAGCGGCACCACGGTTGTCGCCACCCAATAGAAGGAACCGTCCTTGGCCTTGTTCCTGATTTCGCCATGCCACGCCTTCCCGTTGGATATGGTCGCCCACATCCCTGCGAAGAACGCCTTCGGGTGATGGCCTGAGTTTACGATCCGATGGTCTTGGCCAAGCAGTTCTTCCCTCGAATACTTCGAGATTTCGCAGAACTTGTCGTTCGCGTAAGTGATCCTCCCATCCGTATCCGTCATCGCGACGATGGCGTGCTCATCAAGGGCGGCCTTGAGTTCGACTAACTCCCGTTGCGTGACTCTTAATTCAGGGTCTTCGGACATAGGGGGTGGGGAAGGGGCTGGGACGGTACAGTGATGCACCGCGCAGCCCTAAGCGACAGTAATCCGGGATGCTTGAGCCCCTCCCCCGGGGGGAGGGGCTCCATCTTGATCTATGCGCCCTACGACTGCTTCTGCTGAAGTTTCGCCCGTTTCCTCGATGCCCGTGGGTTCGAGTGCGACCGCGACTCCCCAGGTGACGACCATGGCCCTTCACCGTCTCTGGATGAAGAGACTGACCCGAAATGAGATTTGCGCCTCCTCCGGCATTCGTTTCGCCACCCTCGCGGACCGCATCAAGCGCCACAGGGCCAGGCACGGCCTTTTCCCGGCCCGCCCCGTGGCCGCTCGACCCTTCGTCATCACAACGCCCGCCCTTGAGCTTAAATGGCGCAAGCTTTGGCAGAGACGCTGGACTTACGCGGAAATAGCCCAGCTTGAAGGCACGACTATCCGCGCCGTGAACAGGCGGATGATGAAGATGCGTGCGAAGCACCCGGATTGGTTCCCTAAGCGTTCTGACCGGGCTTGAGGCGGCCGCGCTTGCCCTTGGGCTGCGTCGGAGGGGGAGCCCAGCGATAAATGAGGCTGAAGCGAGTAGCTCGCCAGCCCATCCGGGCGGGCTTGCTCCCGTCAGTGCGCGTTACTTTTGGCATGGGGCGCTGCCCAACCAGAACCACCAACTCAGTGGTCGCCGCCTGGCCTTGGCGCTCCTCCTTCCAGCTCTCTCGAACGCAGTAGATCGTCCCCAGCTCAAGACTATGGGCAAATCCATACTTCCGAGCGAGTTCGGAAACAGTGTTGTCGATGCAGATGACTTTGTCGCCGGGTTTGAACATGTGCTTCTTTTACAATTATGGGGGGCACCCGCCGGACGATGCAGTTTGGGCCGCCATCTTGATGTATGCCCTTAATCGCCCCCTTCGCCGGTACCGCCAAGAAGCCTCACACGATTGCGGTCCTCCTCTCTCACCTGCGAGCCCAAGAGCTGCGCGGGGCGCTGGTCTATGTCGGGGCCGAGATGCACCAGGGCTTGTTTCGGCACCCCGATCACGACCTTGACTCGGAGTGCCGCGGATCGACCGCAAAGTGGGTGGACGGGAATGCCCCCGCCCTCGACTTCACGGTCGGCATCGTCGTGCCGGTGAACGGCAAGCCGGGCGAAAAGTGGCTCATGGCGGTTTCGTACGACGGGAACGACACCTATTCGGTTTGGCTTTGGGCTCAGAACTTCGCCGGAACCGGAAAGGCCGGCCTGATCGACTCCTCGGTTGGTGTCTATGACGACGCCCTCCAGTCCGCCTTCGAGTCGATGTACGACGAGGCTTTGGTCGCCCGCAACGGCGGATTCATGCCTCTCGGGTAATGGCTCGCCCCGGGCAACACCCTCGACCAGCGGCCCCATCTTGTTTTTCCATGAACAACGATCATTCCTCCTCTTGCGCAACTTCCTCCGGCGATTGCGGGCTCAGTGAATACATAGCGGCGAGCAAGTATGCGCGGTATTCTGAGGCACTGGGCAGGCGAGAGGTCTGGTCTGAGGCCGCCGCCCGGGTAGAGGACATGCACCTGTCTCGGTTTCCTGACGCCAACATTGGCGCGGTTGCGGGGCTTCCCACCAGCCTTCATGCGGCTATCCGTTCGGCATTCTCTGCGGTTGCGAAGATGGAGGTGCTACCCTCGATGCGCTCGTTGCAATTTGGCGGGAAAGCGGTCCTTCGCAATAACGCGCGGATATACAACTGTTCGTTCTCGTATTGCGACCGTCTGGACTTTTTCAACGAGGCGTTCTGGCTGCTGCTCTGCGGGTGCGGGGTTGGCTTCTCCGTGCAGAAGGCGCATGTGGCCAAGCTTCCTCCCCTGGCCGCACTCGACGACTGGTCCGTTACCAGTCCCGAGACGCATGTCGTGGCAGACACCATAGAGGGTTGGGCTGATGCACTGAAAGCTCTCGTTTACGCTCACGTGGGCGGGCGGACGATGTTCTTCGATTACTCGATGATTCGTCCTGCCGGTGAGCCCCTGAAGGCCTCCGGCGGCAAGGCTCCCGGGCCGGAGCCCCTTCGGGTTGCTCTGGACAGCATCCGGACCGTCTTGATGGGGGCTGCCGGTCGCCAGCTTCGCACGGTCGAGGCGTACGACATCGTCATGTTCAGCGCCAAGGCGGTCCTTTCGGGCGGCATCCGCAGGAGCGCGACCATTTGCCTGTTCTCGGCAGACGATGCCGAGATGATGAATGCCAAGACCGGTAATTGGTTCGAGACGAACCCCCAGCGTTCAGCGTCCAACAATTCGGCGGTCCTGATCCGCGGAACGACGACCCGGGACCAGTTCGATGCCCTGTTCACCGCTCAGAAGGAGTTCGGAGAGCCCGGGTTCTACTTCGCAGACGATCCGGACTACGGTTCCAACCCTTGCGTCGAGATTGGGCTGAACCCCCGGCTGACAGTCATGGGTGACGTTGCCGAGAAGCTACGCGCGTACGGTTACAAGGGCGACCTGTTCGAAGGCCAGGTCCTTACCGGTTGGCAAACCTGCAACCTGTCGTCGGTAGTTGGCCGCCTTTCCTCCACTCCGGCGAAGTTCTACCAGCAGTGCGCCCATGCGGCCCTCATCGGGACGCTGCAAGCGGCCTACACGAACTTCAAATACCTATCCCCCGTGTCTCGGCTTATCACCGAGAACGAGGCGCTCCTGGGTGTGTCTATCGGAGGTATCCTTGACAATCCCGAGGTCCTCCTGACCCCGGCGGTGCTCGAACACGGAGCCGCGATCACCCGCCAGGTGAACGCCGCCGTCGCTGCGGCAATCGGGATCAATGCCGCGGCGCGCGTCACCTGCGTGAAGCCCGACGGAAATACGGGCCTGCTGACAAACTCCGGTTCGGGCATCGGCCCCCACCACTCCCGGCGCTATTTCAGGCGTGTTCAGGCGAACAAGCTCGATCCGCTGTTTCAGCACTGGGCGGCTGCGAACCCGTCCCTTGTCGAGGACTCGGTCTATGACAAGTCCGGCGCGACCGCCGTCATGATCTTCGCTGTCGAGGGACCTGAGCACGGGATATTCCGCGAGGATCTGACAGCGCTAAAGCATCTCGAACTCGTGTCGCTGGTACAGCGCCACTGGGTCATGGCTGGCCGCGCGAACGAAACATACTCGCCGGGCCTTCACCACAATGTCTCGAACACCATCAACGTGGTCGCCGACGAGTGGAGCGCTGTGGCCGACTTCATCTGGGCCAACCGAAGCACTTTCACGGGCGTGGCGCTCCTAGCCGCTACCGGGGACAGGGACTACGCGCAGGCCCCCCGCGAGGCAGCCGTCACGCCCGAGGATCTTGCCCGGTGGCACCAGGTGCGGTTGCGCTTCCGGACCGTGGATTTCACAGCACTGGAGGAGGCAGAGGACTCAACTACCCACAAGCAGGAGAGCGCCTGCGCCGGTGGGGCCTGTGCCATCTGAGCTAGCTCGCCATCTTGCGCTATGACACCGCAAGCGTTTTTCGACTTTGTAGGGGCCGACGCTGCGAAGCGGTTCCGCAAGGGCATCCTGCCGTTTGTGGATTTGTTCGCGGGAGGTGGCGGCACGTCAAGCGGCGTCCGGATCGCCATGCGCGAGATGGGAATCACAATCCAGCTTGCCGCGGTGAATCACTGGGACTGCGCCATCGCGACTCACGAGCGGAACCACAAGGGCGATCTCCATTTTTGTACGGGCGTTGACAGGGTCGATATTGAAGACCTCCTTTCCGAATCCGACAGCGATGGGATTTACGGCCTGTTGGCCAGTCCGTCTTGCGTGACCTTCTCCGAGGCAAGGGGCGCTGTCCCTCTGAACCCCCAAGACAGAAGTGGTTGTTGGGCCGTGGTTAAGTGGATGCGGACTCGCCGCCCGATTTTCCTGTGGGTGGAGAACGTAAAGGCGTTTCTCGACTACGGTCCCCTCATGCAGAAGCGCGGGAAGGACGGCGGCTTCGTCTTTCTCCAGAAGGATACGAAGGGGCATTGGCGTGAGGTTCCGAGCCCGGAGAAGAAGCCCGTCGGTGTTTCGACGCGCCGCTGGCTCGCGCAGGTCGAGACGGAATACGGGCTCAAGCCTGCAATGATTCAGGACCCCAAAGGCAAGGGCCTCTACTTCAAAAAGTGGGTCCGGGCAATTCGCCGCCTGGGGTACGATGTCGAGTGGAGGGTCTTGAACGCCGCCGATTACGGCGCACCGACGAAGCGGCTCCGGTTGATCCTGCACGCCGTCCGTCGCTCCACCGGACTGAAGCTTGTCTGGCCGAACCCCACGCATGCAGAGCTGGACGAGTTCGGCCATATCCCCTTCGGATTGGTTCCGTGGCGCACAGCCCGCGAGTGCATCGACTGGTCTGACATCGGCACGTCGATATTCACCCGCAAGAAGAACCTTGCGGACAAGACCATCGACCGCGTTGCCGTCGGGCTCATCAAATTTGGGCTCAAGGCTGCGGTCGTGAAGCTTAAGGGCACCGGTACGGCAAACTCGGTCGATGACCCCCTCGGCACGGTCCAGGCCAACGGCCTTCACTACGGGCTCATGAGCCCCGAGGTCCTCGGTGCGAAGGGCGAGGCCCCTGCCAGCATGATCGTCGGGGTAGGTGGCCCGACCGGTAGCGCACGGGCTCAGCCCACCACCGCCCCCCTAGGGACGGTCATCGGCGAGAATCACAGGGGCGTTGCCAGCGTCTTTGCCCTGCCGGATACCCCCCAGGCAGGCGTCCGGTCCACAGCATTCACCCCCTTCCTCGTGGTCACAAACCACGGCAACGGCCCCGAGGGCGACGATGCCAACAACCGGCGAGCCAAGAGTCTTGACCAGCCGATGGATACCGTGACCGGTTCCAACAGCCTGTCTCTCATCAGTGGCGTCGTTTCTGGCAAGGCCGAAGGCGAGGTCCCAGTTGAAGTCCACAATTGGCGCGAACTATCCGCTGCGATTAAGGCGGGAATCGCCCGGTGCAAGAGCGAGCCCGGCTACCGCCCGTTGATCTCCTACTGCGGGGCGGTGTTTCGCCTCGAAGTGCGATTCCGGATGCTCAACTGGCGCGAGCTGGCGACCGCTCAGAGTTTTGCCGAGAGTTATGAGTTCGGCGGCACCTCCACGGAGAATGTGAAGATGATTGGTAATGCCGTCCCTCCCGCCCTTGCCCGCGCGGTGGTCAAGGCGGCCATCTCCCAGAACCCGAATATCGGGGTCATGGAGTTCGACGAGGCCGAGTGTGCCCAGATCCCGGCCTGAACCGACTGCCCCATCTTGCACCATGCCCCCCGTATCTGAATCGGTCGAAACCCGCCGCGAGGACATTCGTCTGCGTGCCGAGGCAAAACGCCTTGGCTGGGAGGAGAAGTTGCACTGGCAGGACAGGGACAAGGATGTGCCCGCGGCACCGATCCAGTTCAAGAAAGCGGGGAAGCTGCTTTGGTTCTGCTCTATGGGGTGGGCATGCGCCGACCTTGTGAGCGGCGGCGCTGTCGTTGGGGTTCGGTACCTGAACCACAGATACTACGAGACACTCCAGGCGGCGTTCGACAGTGAGGGGGCCTCATGAGGCCCAGTTCGGACAAGGTTGCGGGAATCCGCGAGCGTGGGACCCTCGATTACTCGTACAGGAAAGGTCGCCCGTTGCTCGGGCTTTCAGACTTTCCCTATGTGCCTGTGTGGAACCCGATAGGAGCGGAGTGGTTGGCCACGCTCGCGAAGACCAATCGTTTTTGGGCACGGGCATGCAAGGACCCCTTTACAGGAGGACAAGTTGCAGCAGAGACGCCTGAGGCGGCTCGAATCCGAATCACCCGTCTCCTGGCGTTTCGGGACGCGCTCCTTGCCGTGGCCGGAGACGAAGTTTGCCTCCCGTCAATCGAGGAGGACATCGACCTGATCGAACGCTATGGTGAGTTCTGGATGGGGCGCGGCGTCACCCTGAAGCGCGGTGAGCCTTGTTCGTGCCACAGCAACAGCCTTTGGTGCTGGGACGCCAACCGGGACCGGGTCGCGGCAGCTACCGGCTACGCCCTTTCGGAAGACGGCATGTGGCGGCAGCATTCATGGTGCGTCCTCCGCGCGACCGCGGGCAAAGGGGGACGGGTAGTCGAGACAACCGTCAAGCGGGTCCTCTACTTTGGGCTCTCCTTCACCCCCGCAGAATCCGAGGCACGTCTCACCTCCGTATGATTTCCATCTTGTAACGGGCCGCCTTGGTGAACCCATTCTTCTCATGCTAACCGGAACCCTGGTTTTTACCGTCCAGCATCGCAGTTTTCGCACCCGCGTTCTGCCTAGCCCCCTCGCTGCCCTTCAGAAGATCGAGGCTGAGTCCCGTGGCGGACACTCGGACCACGCGTTTTCGACCATTGCCCTGGGGCGCATCCACAAGATCGCGAAGCGAGCGGTTGGCATCGAGAAGGCGCGCGAGGAGGTGCTGTTTCAAGAAAAACATGCGAAGGCCACTGCGCCGACCCACCGTGGGCAGTTAAATCTGCTGCGGATAGTCTACGACTACTTTTCCGGGGGTGTATTCCAGGCTCACGACATTAAGGAGATCGAGGTCGTGTTCGACTTCCGGTCGCCGGGGGCGAGCGGGATCACGGTCTGGCGGCACGACGGCAAGCGGTGGCATGCTACCGGAGGCCACGCCTAGAGTTTTTCCCGACGCTCTACTCCCATGATGACCGTAATCGACGAGGCCGCAGCAAAGCTGCTCCATTTGCAGGCCGACTGTGCGCTCAAGACCATCGCCGCAGAGCACGGACTGGTGTGGAATCCCGCCAAGGGGATCTACAACGCCGACAACGGCACTTTCGCAATCAAGGGCAGTTTTTCCCTGCCCGTTGTCGGTGGAAAGCCCAGGGATCAGTTCGAGTTTGAGCGGGATGCAGGGGATCACGGGCTCAAGCCTGAGCACTTTAAGGCGCATATCGTCCACGAGGCCCTTGAGTACGAGGTGGTGGGATTCTACCCCAAGAGCGAGAAGTTCCCCATCAAGGCCGTGAGGCTTGCTGACAAGAGGACCTATGGGCTGCCGGCAGGTTCAGTCCTATCGCTGCCCGGAGCGGTTCCTCCCCCGCTCAAGATACGCCTACCACGCTTTTGACCCACCATGAACGCCATGACTTCCGTAGCCAACCATGTCTCGAATCTACAGGCCGCCGCAGAAACGGTCGCGGCCTCGATCCAGGGGATCGTGGACGACCTGTCGGCCAAGATGAATGCGGCGGGGATCGCCCGCCTCGATCTGACCAAGCCGGTGGAATACCCGGACCCGTGCGCCGATCATTGCGAGTACGCTTCGCTGGTGCTCGACGGCGACCTCCATGTCAGGGATGAGGACAGGGATGACGAGACGAGTTTCACGCAGCTGCCGGCCGAGGTGGTCCTTGAGATCCTGGGGGCGTTGCCTGCTGGCTTCCGGGTGCAGTAGATCGTTTTTTTCGGCCTCCCATCTTGGAGGTGCCTGAACCGTAAACTATCAACGCCTTTTCCCTATGGAACCTTCCTCTTCTCCAGCGAATAGCCAGTCCGGCACCTACTCGGGCCGCTTTTTCCGCAAGATCCTGAACGAGCAAGTGGTTGTCGGCAGTGTGACCGCCTGCCTGTGCGGTATCTTTGTGTTCATCGTGGCCGTGTTCCTGGTTCTTCCCGTCCCGACGGATGCGAAACTTTTCCCAAATGGGCGTCTCTCGCAACCCCTCGCGCTCCTATTGTCCTGTGCGCTCTCGTACCTCGTAGTGTGGACCTTCAAGACTTCCGAGGGCGAGCCGGCCGGCGAAGCGGAGGTTTCCGGGGCTTCCCTCAAGATGAAGGGAACCAACCCCTCGATGATCCTCTGGTTCTTCGGGGTCCTGTCGATCCTTGGCGCGCTTTCGATCTACAAATGACCGATTGCGGGAGGCAAATGGCACATTTGGGAGCTTCTCTTGCCGCAACTCCCCATACTTGGAGTAACTCCAAACACCCCATGAGCACCTCCAAACCCCTTCAACAGCTTACCCGGCATGAGTACGCCACGCTGAAAGACAGCGGGCACCTCTGGGAGCTTTACCCCCAGGCGACTGGCACGTGGTCAGAGGATTGCGCCCGGACTATCCTCGTGCCGCACGGTTTCGGCTTGCGTGCGCTGTCCGTGCCGAGTGCCCGGAAGGCTAACCAGGCCCGTCCGGCAGTCAGCCAGAGCGTGTAGGCCGTGAGCTGGGCCACGCGGCACATGGCTGACTTGAGGGCGGGTTGCGTTGTGCAGTTCCGCCCACGCGGAAATTCGATGGCTGGCAGGATTGAGTCCGGGCAGCTCTGCACGGTCACTCCGGTTGCCCCAGCCGACTTGTCCAGCGGAGTCACAGTCTTGCGGAAGGACGACATCGTCCTCTGCAAGGTCAATGGAGCGCACTATTTGCACATGGTTGTAGCCGTGAACGGGTCGCGCTACCTGATAGGCAACAACCGCGGCCATCAGAACGGTTGGATCGGGCCGAACGGCGTCTTCGGGATCTGCACTCGGGTGGAGAAGTAGGTCGTTTAGCCCCCCCCGGGGGGGTGGTGCCCCATCTTGGGGCATGAAGAAAGCGGAGCACAGCAAGCACTTTTACGCCCGTGGCGAGGTCGCAGCTCAGCGCGAATGCGCGAAGTGGTTCTCGCTCTGGGAGGCTGGCCTCAGGTTTCGTGAGATCGCGAAGGCCATCGGGCAGCCCGCCGACCGTGTTGAGTCCCGTATCGCCTATCTTCGCAAGAAGTATGGCTGGTTTCCGATTCCTGACGCGAAGCAGGTCGCCAAGGTGCGTTACGCCAAGTGGCGAGATCTTTGGGCGGCAAAATGTTCTGTCCGTGAAATCGCCCAGGCTCAGGGAGTTGAGCCCACCAAGGCGAAGGATGTCATCACCCACCTTCGCAGGTCGTACGGGTGGTTCCCTGTCCGTGGGGACCAGGCGCACGGGGAGACTTGCCTTGAGGCAAAGTACGGCCCGTGGCGCAAGATGTGGGCTCGCCAGATGACCTACCGGGCAATCTCCGAGGAAGTGCGCAAGACCCCCGCCGCTGTTCAGTGTACGATCAGCAACCTAAGAGCCCGGTACGGCTGGTTCCCGCTGCGTGGGACACCCATCGAGTTTCGCCCCGTCCGCCAGACCACCCCGGCCCCGAAAGAGGTCCTCGCGCGGTACGGCAGATGGAATCGCCTCTGGGATCAGGGGTTCAGCGCGGTCGAGATCGCGGGCAAGGTTGGGCTGGCTATCGACACGGTCAGGCAGCGCATCACCAAGTTGCGCCAGGCCCACGGCATGTTTATCCCTCGCCAACGGGCATGCACCTTGGTGGAAAAGGAGGCGAAGTTCGCCTCGTGGCGGAAGTTGTGGAATGAAGGATACACCTACGCCGAGATGGCCCCCCGTTTCAGCAAGAGCCCAAAGAACGTAGCGAACACCATTCTTCGCCTGCGGTGCCGGTACGGATGGTTCCCTCGCCGTGTTGTCGAGGAGATGGCTGCATGAGGGTTGTCGGCCCGAACTGCTATCTCCATCTTGAAGGGTAACCATGAAATCCATCACCCGTATCCTCATTCTCGTGGGCGCTCTGGCGCTCACCCTGTCAAGCTCCCGAGCGGACGAAAGCCGCAGTGAGCGTAAAGCCCGAGAGCTGGAAGATTCCGGCCGGCCCGTCGCCGTCAAGGGAGCCAGCGTCATCGAGTTCACCGCCGCGTACGACGCGACGTTCGACGCCATCGTCCGCTCGCTCAAGCTGAGCGACAACGCGGTCGTCGTTGCTGACCGCGACGCCGGGCTCATCGCCACCGACATCGTGGTGACTGGCGGGTGGAAGCAGACCGGCACGCGAACTGTCGTCACCCTCATCAAGGACACGCCGACGCACACCATCGTCAAGGTCGCGGTGACAACCCAGGGGCGTTACAAAGCGTTGCAGACCGAGCCGTGGGGTGATCCTTCGCTCGATAAGGCCCAGACCGCCGTCGAGGCGAAAGCGCTTCAAGCGGCCATCGTCCCAGCGCCTCTCAAGTAGTGGGATGGCGGCGAAAATGATCTAGGAGAACCTCCTCGTTTGGCGCAACTGGCGGGGAGGTCTTCGCCCATGACTCAATCACATGGCGGTCGTACCGGCTCGGGGGAATGTTGAGGAGCTTCGCCCTCTCCTTAATCAAGTTCATTACAGCTTTCGGGATCGTGACTCCGATAAGTGCCCTACCTTTTCCGATTTTAGGCATGCTTTTACCAAAGGCGGGTTTCACAGCGTTTCAATGCAGCAAAACTGCACTTACCCTTGGTAGTCCGAGCTGAGGTAGTCTCGGGCTCCACCGCCCTAACGTCTTTCCTTGCTGCTTGAGCAACGGAGCCTCAAGTTGGACTCAATAAACCCGTCACGCCTCGGGCGGTTCTTTCGCGAGAGACCGTACTGCGCACCAGGGCGGGTGCTTTTTTTGCCCAGACGGTGTGGTCCCATCTTGAGGCTAATAGACCAACGCCAGCCCTTCACATGAACCAATCGCAGCAGCCTGTTTCTGGAGACACGTTTGTAACCGACATGGGGCATGACCCGGTCCTAACGCGTGACGACGGTAAAACGATCCGCCTCGGACGCTATGGGGTCTGGGTCCGCACCCATCGCAAACATGAGGTGGTGGAAACCAGCAATGACCTGAAGGCTTTGCAGGCGAAATACAGCGTGCCGGATTCCCGAGTAGTGCCCGTAACGGGCAACAAGCCGGCCGTGTACATCGTCCCGGGCAAATTCACTCTCCAGATTGAGGGGCGGCTGATCGACAGTTTCGACACGGAGGAGGAGATTGATTTGCATCCGACTGCCATCGACGCCCGGAAGGCGGGGCGCCAGGTGCTTGTCTATGGCCCGGATGGCAATTTGGTCTAGGACGACTCGCGCCATCTTACCCTATGGCAGCAACACTCTCACCGCTAAAGAACCCCGTGTTTGTGCTCGCATGGGTGGAGAACGATGGCTTCCGCCCGACCGGTCGTCACATCCAGCGCGACCGCAACTGGGTTGAAGAGACTATCTCTTGCCCGAGGGCTCACGCCTGCGTCTGGTCTCGCGACATGGATCGCCAGGCTGACGGGGACGTTGTCGTCCATATCGTCGGCCGCAACACTGTTGGCGGCCGAGCCGAGGCCGAGATCGAGTTCTGCGATCCCGGCGCTGGCGGCGGCCGGTCGCCAGAGACGTTGAAGGCCCTCCGGCAGCTTGCCGAAGCCATGCAGATAGACGAGCGCACCGACCCCATGGCGGCGAGGGTTCCTGTGCCCACGCCTTCCGCTTCCACCCCTTGTCATCCCAGGCTCACGGCCCTCCGCCATGAACTCTTCGAATTCGCACGCACGGCTTGCGCCAGTGGAGATGCGTTTGCTGGCAACCGCGAGGTTTGGCCGGTGACGCTCTCCACGGAGCCGTTCACGGTCAATGAAGAGACCTTTGACGTGGTAGAGATGGACGAATCCGGGAAGTTCTACGTTCGAGCTTCGTCCGAGGCCCGGTGGCTGAAGATCGGCTACGGCAATGGCGACGAGTACACCCAGATGTGTGACGCTGCACAGAAGGCGATTGCCGGGCTCCTGCGCGCTTACTACGGCCTAGCCCCGAAGAGCGAGGCGGAGGAGATCCTTCGGCTACGGAAACTCGCGCAAGCCGCAGCCGAGGCCCTTCAGCCTGGCATCGTTGCCCGTCGTGACGCATGGCCACGGGACTCCGATGTCGCAAGGTATTACCAACGCTCACTCGACGAGGTGGCTGCTACGATCTTGACGCTGGCGGTCAACCCCGCCGCAGGACGATAGGTGAAGGAGCTCCTTACATCCGACCTGCACGCGAACCCTGTGTGGTTCGCGTGGCTGACCGCTCAGGCGCCACGCTACGGGCTGGTGGTGATCGGTGGAGACCTGATCCTTCGAGGGGTAGGCAAGCGTAAGCGCGAGACAATCGACCATTTGGCGCAGATTGCCCCGCTCAAGAAGTGGGCTGATAGCTATGCGACGGCAACGACAACCCCCATCGCGATCAGCTCGGGCAATCACGACCAAGGCTCTCCCGAGACAGACGAGGCCCCGGCCGAGCCCGCCGCCGATGAACTTTGGACTCACCTACGGTCCCTTGGGCCACAGTTTATCCTCGACGATGAGTCACGGGTCGTCGGAGACCTCGTGGTTACCGTTACGCCCTTTCACTGGGAGTACGACAAAGAGCGCACAGTCCGAGCGTTTCGCGCCATCCGGGCGGGAGACGCGCTGATGCACGGCGTCCCTAGGAGGCAATGGCTCCTTGTCCATCACCGCCCGCCCACCGGTTTGCTTGCAGCCCCAGGGCCGGTCTTCGGTGACGTTGGCCTGCTTAGGTGGATCGAGCGCTTTCCCTTCGACTTCGTCTTTTCGGGACACGACCACGATACCACGCGCCTAAGCGGAGTCCATATCGAGCGCTTTTCTGACTCGTGGTGCATCAACGCCGGCCAAGCCGACGCCACTGGTTCCGACATGGTCCCCAGCCATGCGGTCCTCGATACAGACCAACGCTCCCTCGCGGTCGTCTCCTCCAACGGATCGCTCCGGAGCGACTACCTGCTTAGCCGTTAAGCTAGAGGCCGGCGGAAGTGCTGTAGTCCATCGACTCTACGGACCACTTTGCATCGGCAATCCGCGCCTCGATCTTGTTACTGAAGGTGTAGTGGATGCCCCAGTGATCCCAAACGATAGTTTCCGTAATCACGGCATTTGTGCGCTTAAGGTTTTCTATGGTCGCATCGCGCACCTTGAATTCGACGCCGTCCGTCGTCGTGTATTTTGTGTCAGCATAGCGCCTGCACGAGTACATCAGGATGTTCGGCGGGGTGAGGTTGATTGGCTTCCCCTCCACAGGAGTATTCAATAATTCCGTCTGGACTGCCTCGATATGCTTTCTGGCTAGGTCGGCAAACATCGTGCTCAGGGAGCCAGGGCTCTCGCCGCCGTGCAGCAATTCTTCGTAGGTGAAGCGGACCCCAAGACCGAATGCCAGGGCAGCAAAGCCGATTAGAAGCAGGTGAACAACGGGACTGTTACGGATGAATTTCATGGTCTAAAACAGAACGAGGCGGGAAGCATGCCGCATCAGGGAACGCCATAGACGACCCGCTTCAGGTTCGGACGCGTCTTGATCTCAATCCGTTCAGACGGAGTGAGGTGATTGGCGAAGTAGCGAAAAATGTCAGTGGGGGCGCCCAGGGCCTGCGCGCATGCGACTGTCCGGTCGAGCGTGTTTAATCTGCCCCTTGCAAAGATGTCTGAGCGGGTCGTAGCAACGGCACCGAGCAAGATTACGAGTAACGGCGCGATGCGCCACTTTACTGGCAGCGTGTATTCTCGCAGCTTCCATGCGAACACTGCCGCGCAGGCTATTTCAAACAGCAGACTGTAGCGCGCACAGAACCAAAACGCCTCGGTGATGCTCGCGACCAAGACGGGCGCGAGTACGACAAGAACGAGGCACAGAGAGCGCCAGTGCAACGCTCCCCAAAGCATCACGATCAGAAGCCCGAAGAACAGGGCTTGGTAGGCTCGCGCGGGGAACATAGGCGAGAGAACTGCCGGGAACGGGACCATCAGGAAATAGTGCAAGGTCGCAAAGGGCCAGACGGTCCAATCTGCGCGCCAAGGGAGAAAGCCGATTTGCTGCCGAATGTAATACTGAACAGCGACGAATTCCAAAAGGAACACGAGTCCGATCAGGCTCCAGCCAGACCTCCGAAATCGCCAGAGCACCAAGATGAATACGCCGGCCGCCTGTGGGTAGGTGAGGAGCGCCAGAATCGCCCAAAGAAGCGCCACCGAGGGCCTGTCTGTCAGGAAGGCCGCAACACAGAAGATGGCCACGCTTACGTAGACAAACCCCATCGTCCACCCAAAGACTTCTAACCGAAGGGGCGTGGATACCAGCGCGCACGTGAGGAAAAGAGCCCACCAAAAACCGGTCAGCCGGAGCAGAAGCAGGAGGATTGCTACCGTTAAAACAGATGCGAGTGCGAGCGCCAAAACATGATAGCCGAGCGCCGTGTTGGCGGGAGGAATGAGCGCTATCAGCCAAAGCACAGGGGTCCATCGCCGCCCGTAGTCAACGTCGGTTAGAGCCCACTGGAGTGAGCCCCAGGTCCACTGTCCGAGGTGCCGGCACCGCATCAAGATCAGGTCATCATCCATGAGCCAGCCCCAGGAGAGCGACGGCCAGTAGAGAGCCCAAAGAAGGACGAGTGCCGCCAGCGCTCCCGCGACAATCTTCACCGATCCGTGGCGGCCAACCGGGCGCATCGAGCAAAACGGCTCTGCCCAGAAGGCGCGCATAGCTTCGCCAATCCTCATTTTTGAGGGGCATTTCGCCCACGGATGACAACGCGTTTGGCCACATAAAAAGTATGGGGTGAAAAGCCTCCAGAAACCGCCTGCCATCTTGGGGCATGTTCAACCACCACATAAGCGGCATGGCCTCCGCCGTCGCCCAAGCGCTGGCTCTCACCGATGAACAGGCGGCGAAGGCTGAAAAAGCCCTGCTCGGTTTCTGGGATCGCCAGGGTGTCGCCATTATCTGGAACGTCTCCGACGTGCAGTCCGCTGCCGTTGAAGGAGGGCTTAAGCGACTGAAGGTGGCCGAGGCCAAACATGTGCTTTCAGAGATCCACAGGAACCACGATTCGGCGGTCGGGGTGTCGTGGGACACGATTCTTGGCGCCATTCGTTACCTTGGCTACGCCCGCCAGCGAGCGGCTTCGGCGCCTGCCACAAAAGACGCGAAATAAGCCGACTTTGGCACCCTCCCATCTTGGGGCATGAACGCAATCGCTTCCGCTCCTGCCCCGACCGCCTCGGCGTTTCCGGCCTTTGTGCGGCGCAACGGTGTCGCAGTGGTCTACACCTGCCAGTTGCTCGACTACCTTTACCCCGACGGGTGGACTGGCGGCGACCCTGAGGTCTGGGGGGGCGCGATGCTTTCGTGGGTCAACGCGAACAAGGCTCATTACACCTCGTGGGAGGGCGAGTCATACCTCCGTTTGGCAGAGGAGGACAAGGCTGTGGATGCCGCCATCGCGGCGGGCAAGCGGATTGTGGTGATCGACCCCCAGTCGTGACCCAACGCTTCTCGCCATGAACCCTGTCCCTCCTCCTGAAGTCGGGAAAGCCTACCGCGGCGCTGATGGCGTTCTGCGGTGGGTCTACCATCGCTCCACGCGCGGATTCTTCCACATTCGCTGGAAGGACGAAGAGAGCGGCCGTTGGAATTCGGGTGGCATCGTCTCCCGGGCGAACTGGTGCGGGGGCGAGGTCTCGCCGGCCCCTCTTCCGGGTTCGGCCGTGACCTTGGTTGGCGCTACGGGACTTGCCGAATCCTACCAGGTTCCCGCCCCGGAAGCCCCTTCTAGCGGCTGAGCTTCCTCCACTGCGGGGGTGCGCCATGAAGGCTGACTTGGGTGGCCACCCCATACTTTAGGGTAGATGAAACCTATTGACCCTAGGACGCTGAGCACCGGGGCAGGCATGGCCGCCATGCTGAATTCGCTCCATTCCTTCTCGGTACGGACCCACAACGGGCCAACCGAGAGGTTCGAGCGCTTGGACTGGAAGTACGTCCCGGACGAAAAGTACCTCGACCGCGTGTTTGCCGTCCACCGCGAGCGCCCCTCCGAAAAGCGCGACCTATCTCATTGCCAGATCCACGTTTCGGGGGACGAGCCGCTTTGGCAGATGATCCAGGTGCCCCCGGCATACACCGAACTACCCGAGGGAGCGCGCCTTAGGGAGGGCCATTCGGAACATAAGGTCGGCACCCCCCTCGTACTGGTGAAAGACGCCAACTATGTCGGCAACGAGGTCATCCCGGCCGGGACAGTGACCACAATGGCAGGGTACAGGACCGGGATCGCCTTGGCTGGTCCCTATATGCAGATCGAGTTCACGCCTATCGCCCGTTTCCCCGACGGAACCTATCGGGACGCGATCAGGACCGCCGTGCCGGACCTATCGTTTGCCCCTGCCGCGCCCACTCTCAGGCCCCTCCCCACGCCGGCCCGCACACAGGCCGTCCAGTCGGGCATTTCACAGGGCTAGATAGGCACCACCCAAGGATTCCCCCTTCACGTTCACCCATAATTGAAAGAGCAGCCCAGACTACCATGAAAGACGCCGATTCCACCGTTCATCCCTTCGAACAGCCCCGAGCCATCGACCCAGTCCTGCGCCCAGAAGACCGCGATACTGTCATCATGATAACGTCGGTGATGATGGAGATGAACAAGATGGATGACCGGAACTCCAGTCAGGGCTCTACCTACGGGCATCTTCACAACGCCCTGGTCTCGTTCGTTAAGAACCAGACGGGACTCAACATCTCCAACGTCGATTGGAACCTCGGAGGGAACGCGACTTTCGCAGACGACATCCAGGCCGCTCTGCATCGCGCGGACGAGCTGAGGAAAGAACAGGAGTTGGAGTTATCCGAGGCTCCGACGCTTCGGCGGCTTCCCACCCCACGCGCTCCCTCTTTGGCCCAGGGGCCGTCCGTTAGCTGACCCTAAACCCCGAACATTCGATGAAGACACTCACGGTTCCAGAACGCCATCAGCTGAAGATCGCGAGGGACACCCTCAAGATGAACGACATCGGGGCTCGGATTATGGGGGGCATGACGAAGGACGAGGCACGGGACGTTATCCTAAGGCTCACCGGGCGCGCCGCAGTCGAAACTGCGGAACCCAAGTCGTCGCCTTCGCGCGATTCGCTTTCCCGCGACCTTTCTTCGGTCATCGGGTACTCGCTGGATGGCAAGTTCCACTCCACCCAAGAGGGGCCTGTCTGGAATGGTCTGCTCGCGGATATGTCTCCGACCCAGGAAATCATCGAAGGGTGGGGGGAGACGGGTGCCGTCACGCTGGACGACGTGCTCAACTCCGAGATCGCAGCTTCCGGAACGGCATTGACGTTGCCAGACGGCCGCAGCCTTGAGGTCTACGCCGAAAAGCGCGCCTCGTTTTCCGAACCGAAGGACCGCGGGGGCGAGACCGTCGTGACGCCGGAGATCATCACGAAGGCGCTTTCTGCACCCATCCTCGGGGGCTCCCTCGACGGAGAGTTTTACCGCAGCCTTGGCAGCTCCGTCACCGAGACGTGGCAGTCCCACCTCGGAGCGCCCGCTCATTCCCCCGCCCCGGCTCAGGGGTCATGGGACATCGGCGTCCAAGACATCCTCAATTCGACCATCAGTCCGGAAGGCGATGCCCTCATCCTTGGGAACGGCAAGAAGCTCGAACTCTTCGTTGAGGAGCGAGTGCGGTTCTCGCCGGGCCAGTCACTGCGCAAGTTACCGACCCCAGGGGTCGCGCAGCAGGTAGCCCACGGGCACGGAATTGCGTGAGAGCACCCGCTTCCCTTGAGGGGGCCGTTCGCCGCGTCCCCATCTTTCTTCATGAGCGACTTTGCCGTCATGTATTACTCCCGAGAGGGCAAGGCAGCAAACTGCCTTATTCGTGGCGCGGCAACCATCGAGGAGGCCATCGAAAGGGCTAAGGCGGCCAACAGTAACCCGGAGTTCGGTGTCCACGGTTTGGACCCCGCGAGAGAGATCAAGGCGGTCGAGGTCTACGGGCTTGTCATGGCCGTCGGCGGGAAAATCGGCGAACTGAGCTACGATCACATCCTGGTCGCGGATGTTCGCAAGGCGGCAAATGGCGCCAACAACCACACGGTCAACAAGGCGGTTTGCTACTACGATCTCGCCTACCGCGAGAAGCGATGGACGATGATGGGGCTCATTGCGAACCAAGCGCGTGTCGCAATGGTCACCGGAGACTGGAGCCAATTGCGCGGATTCATGGCCAACTGGTTTTGACCTCAACTCACACCGCATCCCAACACTTCTCGTGAACTACAGAACCTACTGGACCTATCGCAAGCGGGTTCCTGACCGGGATGGGCAAGTGATTGTCGCCGTCGGCTCGATCTCGGTAGATTGCGATGCGACGACTCCCGAGGCGGCGGAGTGGGCCGCTCGGCGGAGTGCAGAGCGAATCTTCGCCGGCATGGAGGCGACCGATGCGCGCATTCAGGTTATCCCGAAGTCGCTTGAGTTCGATTATACCCTCACAAAGGAGGAGGCCGCGGAGCGTGAGGCCAATTCGAGGGAGCGTACCTATTTCGTCAGGGAGATACTGATCGGTGTCATTCTGTTGGCTGCTCTGGCCGCATGGTTCTGGGCTAAAGGGCGGTAGAGACGCCCCATCTTGAGGCATGCCAATACGAAGCCACCACGCGCGGCGCAAGTCCCGCTCCGGAACCCCCATGAGGCGCTTTGCCGACTTTGAGGCGGGAGACACCTTCCGCTACAAGCGCCGCGAATACCTTAAGTCTGCCGACGGCAAGGGTCATCCGACTGACACCAGCGACCTCTCGGCACAAGCCGTCGTCCTCCCGGCGTCCCGGTGGGTGTGCGAGTTCTGATCGGCGAAACGCTAGGCTGCGCGCCCAACAACGACCATCACTGCGAGCACCCCTACCCAGATCGACACGATCACAAGCAGCCTCTCTTTCGGGGTCTGTTCTCGAATGAACAAGCGAAGCCGATGATCGCTTACTGACCAGATGCTCACAAGGACCGACACCCCGAGGGTGACCAAGCTGGCCCAAAGCATCCGAGTCACAGCACCGTCCAGTACATCGACAACTCTCATAGGAACATCCCGAAGCCTCGCCCCGCCTCGCACTTTTTCAAGCGTTTTACCCTCCCCATCTTGCTCTATGGCTGGCGCACGACCCATTACCCCTGAGGAGTCTGACTCCATACTGAACACGCTCGTGCGTCAGCGTGACAGACTGTTTGTGCTCGCCGGACAACATCTTGGCCTGCGGATTAGCGAGCTGCTTTCCCTGAAGGTCGGAACTGTCGCCATCGGCATGCTCCCCAAGGACGAAATCACTATCGCCCGCAGGAAGCTCAAGGGGGGCAAGAGCGGACGAAAGGGGCTTCATGGGCGCACGATTCCTGTTCACCCGGATCTGGCTTCCGCCCTCGCGATCTATCTCGCGGACTTCCCGGGAGGACCGCCTGCGCCTGACAGCTACCTATTCCCGTCGCGCAAGGGGTTCAATCGCCCCATCGGCATTCACCGCGCATGGCACATCATGAAGGTTGCCGCCATGGAGGGCGGTCTGAACGCCGACCGTATTTCAACGCATTCCCTGCGCAAGAGCTTTGCGGCGGCCATTTACGAGGCAAGTGGGCACGACCTTCGGGCCACCCAGGAGTTGCTAGGGCACACAGAGGTTGAAACCACTGTGAAGTATATCGAGCCCAACAAGGAGCGGCTCGCCGGTCTTGTGCGGAACATGGCGTCCCGGTCCAAAGCGGCTCCGCCGCCAGTCCCTGGTTCCGCGAACCGTCGCCTTGCCGTGGTGGAGCTGTCCGACGCGGCGGGATCGCTCGCCCTGTAGCTTTAACCTAATCCCCGTGAAGCCTTCCCCTCTGAGCGAGAAATCGAAGATCCTGGTCGGCGTGTCGCTGTGCATGGTTGCCGAGAGCGACGCACGGATGAACCGCTACACCCCGGCCGAACGCAGGGATCTGGAGCAACGCGCTCGGGCGACCGTCAAAGATGGCCGCCGGCAGGTGGGTTCCGTGCGCCTTCGCCATCTTGGAGCATGAACACGTCCGCCCCTTCCGTCTATGGCCAGGTAGTTGTCATCGCCTCGGCGCTCCCTGATGTTGAGTGCTGGAATTTCAACTGCGACGACCGCTTCACTCTCCCAGCGGGCACCCGTATCAGGGTTGAGCACGTGAATGACGCCAAGTACACGACGGTAACCGTGGTGGATGAACAGGGTGAGGCGCCCGGCATCGAGCTGACCTATACTCCCCGCTATTTCGCCCACATCGAGAGCACGCACGACCGTGCGCCGGTCAAGCAGCTCGGCTACCGCTTCATTGTGGAGAACCGGGCTCTCGCGGTTGCCACCGGCCTCCCGATTCCCGTGAAGACGAGGGACCTTGTTGGGGAAATCGTCGCGTACGAGACCGGGGCTGCGTCCCCGAGGCAGACCAAGCGTCTTTTTGGGCACCTACGGCGCACGGGCATCGGGAGCCGTCTCCAGGGGCACTACAGCAGCCGTATGGGCCGGAGCGCGGCCTAATAGGAGCCACGGTTGACCATGCCCGCGAAATCCAACCTCGAAGCGTTCCTGACCGCCAACCGGGAGCGATTTGGGACACGCGACGGACTGCCTAGCGCTTTCCAGCGCGAGGTACTTTTCGACCGCATCCGTCCGGGCAAGCGGGTCGGTATTCTCGTTCCTTCCGGTGTCGGCCCCCTCAACTTGCAGGCGTGGAGCAAGGTCGAGGGCCGGGCGGTCATGCGTGGGCCGGCCGGGTGGATTCTGAACCTCGGAGGAAGGCACGGAACCCCGGGTCTCGCGTCTGCGGAGAACACAATCTTCGTCGCCGGCGTCCATCTTGCCACATGAAGCTTGCTGGATTCACAGCTCCTCGCATGATGGGCACTACCCCGAAATGGAAGGGCGGTTTCCTCATCCCGATATTCGGTTCGCTTGAGGCGCCTCACGTCGTCATTGCGAGCGCAGGGCTCGTGGGGTCCTTTCAGATGGCTAATCTCTCGAAGGAATCCTGCCTTTCCGCTCCTGGGGCAGAGTTTGCCGTGGGCTCGCCGTTCCCATACGCCTTCGAACGACGGGATGGCCGGACCGTTATCGGGGACTTCGAGACGGTCACTTCTGTGGTGCGAGAGGAGATTGGACTCTTCGATGACCTTCCCTTCTCCCAGATTGAGATGGCCTCTTTCCTCGGTGATCGCGGGCTTTGGGACGCAGCGATGGATCGTTGCGCCACCGTGATGGACAAGAGCAGGGCTGGGGCCGGCACACGTTTTCGCGAGAGCCAGGCTTTCAGGCCCTACTCCCATCTTGGCTCATGAATCCTGCGCCAAAGCCCACTGTTAAGGCAGCGCTCCATCCGTTCCTGCGACTTTCCATGGAGGAGGCCAAGCGCAGCATAGCCGATTACGCCCTATTTCGCGGCTATTGCGGCATCTGGAAGTGGGCGTCGGTCAAGTTGGGCGGCCCGGCCGAGCGCGACCATGATGCGTTTTTCCTGAAGTTCGGCGCCAGGGCGTACTACGCCCGGATCAACAAGGTGCGAGCTGCCTGCGGGTTCGCTCCCATTTCCGTGGATGGCGTGCTGCCGGCATGATCGAGGGAGGCCATCAGTCGCAGGGTGCCGGCTCGCCGGTTCCGCTGGCCACCGTCACGCTGCAAATGCCAGTAGCCGCAGCCGACAAACTCTGTCGGCTCATGGGCGACGTTAAGAGCGGGGACCCTGCGGCTATCGACTTCGCAAAACGGATGGCTGATGCCGGATTTCCGATTGTCGCCGTGGTGAAACACGGTCAGAAACCCACGAACACATGAGCCACCCGGTTCGCAGGCAAGGTAGACGGTGAAAACATCCACCCTGACGAATCGTTTTGGGAAGCCCGTTACGGCGACCGTCGGGTCCGCCATAAGCTTCAAGCTCGACGTGGAGCAGCAGGGCATTGTGAAAGAGATCGTTTACGGAGGATGGGATGGGCAAACGGTCCAAGTGATTGTGGACGTTGCCGAAGGCGGCCACGCGCCCACGAAGAACCACCGTGTCGATTTGGGCGATTGTTGGAGCTAGCCACCCATCTTGCTCCATGGGCCAATACGCATATTTCCTCCGGTCACCGAAGCTCGCTCGTGAAGTCAAGGTGGAGCGTCCCGACAAGAGCGTTGAGACGATCCGCGTGGCTTCGTTCAGCTTTGCGTTCAAACCTTCGTTCTCGCGAGGCGACCCCAAGTGGCTCCCAGGGGCCATCGTCAGGATCAAGAATATCTGGGGCGACAGTCGCCCGTCATTTGCGGCCGAAACCGAGCACCTCGACGACAACCTCCACGAGTTGCCCGCCTCGAAGCGCTACCGGCTAGCCGTTGGCCTGACAGTCTATCACTGGGCTACGCGCCAGGTCCCGCACTTCATGGTGGATGGGGACAATGGTCCCGGCGGCAGCGCCGTTTACGGGAAGATCGTCGCCGTGCTCTAACGACCTCACCTCTGTTGACCCTTCTTGCCCGACGCGATAACTGTCACCACCATGCCTGACCCAAAGTACGATAAATTCAAGGATCTGGAAACCATCGTCATCGTGGAGTCGAATACCGGAATTCGCTTGGTCGAGCTTGGGAGGGGCAAGGCTGAGGAGGGCGTTAACATGGTGCGTTCTCTCTGCGCCGACGGACTCAAGGGGCGCGCAATTGCGTGCGTGAAGATCCAGGAGCTTGCGTCGCTGGATTATATCGCCTCTCGATCAAAGAAGCGGGGGCGGTAGCAGAGGTCCGTTGCCCATCTTGTTGCATGGATCTGCGAAACGTCCCACCAGCCCCCGAGTTCAAGGCTCTTTGGAGCAGGGTGGCACGCCCACTTTGGAATTGGGTTGAGCCTCGGGAGTACCGACTGCCCGCCGGCTATCATTCTCCGTCTCCCTTGAGCGGGAATGCCTTTGCGTCGTGCATGGTGCCGGACGATCCCGAGGCTGATCTCCACACGCCGTACCCGTTTTTCTTCGTTGTCCAAAGCCTCCTCGGCAAGCATGATGTCCCGACCTGCCTTGTACCAAAGGAGTTGTGTGACGCTCTTCAGCGCACCCGCCTTCCGCGAGATTTCCCGCTCGACCGGTTGAAGGTTCCCTTCCCTGCTATGCGCTTCCTTTTTGAGGATGGCTCGCTTGCCTTCAACGGGGGTAGCCTGCGTTTCCTACAATTCGCCTTTGTACCTAAGGGGCATGACGCTGAGGTTCCTGACGATGTCCTGGGGCCGTTCGAACCGCACATGATGCGCAAGGAACTGAACGCTCCAGTAAGCGAGTTGTTCCAAATTGCCACCTTTAGGATGAACGGGAGCCTACAGTCGTGGGACGGCCGAGATGTCTGTTCTCACCATTCCCTTGAAGGCGTGCGAACCCTTGGGGAGTTCACGGATGCAGCCAAGGTGCCGGAAGACGAGGTGGAGATGGGGCATCAGGCCAGTTATCTTGCTCCCCACTCAAATAGCATCCCCGAGACCCTTCCCTTGTTATTGAACCTGCTTCTGTTTATGACGGCGAAGCCGGAAATGATCGAGGACGAGACCGTTATTCGCGAACGCCGGATTAAGAGGAACAAGATCGTTGACGGCCTGTATTCGCCGCGGAAGGTCGGGTTCAAGTTCAAGCTCGCTGCGACGGCGAATCTCGCACCCGGGGAGGCATCTGGCCGGAAACTGCTTCCGGGCTGGCGTTGCGGCCATTGGAAAGACCAGCCGTATGGCCCAGGTCACTCGCTTCGAAGAGAGCAGTGGATCGAGCCTTACTTCTATGGCTACGGGGACAAAGACGCCGGCACGGGCCGTGATGCCTGACCGGCGGCCGCCGTTGCCCATCTTGCCCTATGAAAACAGGCTATGTCCCTGAGAACTTCGCCGACCTGCTCGTGCTCGCTCGGAAGGCCGACTGCCTGAGCTTCTTTCGCGGTTCGCAAACCCTGAGCCTGATGCTCGACGACATCCCCGGTGACCGGCGTTCGTGCATCGAGATGCGCCTGGACCGCTTGACCGCGGACGTTCGAACCCTGAACGGCTACGACAAGGCCACGAACAAGTGGGGGGAATACTGCTCTCCGCAAGGGAGCCTCGCATTCCCCGACAAGCGCGGCCTCAAGGCGCTGCGCGATTACATCGCGGAGTTGGCAACGGCCGAGAAGGGCTTCCCCAACCCCGAGTTTCTTTCGGTCTACCGCAAGCAGCCCGCTGCGGCCGCCGAATTCGCGCTGGTCGCTTAAAGTCATGCCACTGCGCCTCGCCCTGAGCACGTGGAGCGGAACCCGCTATTACGCCATTCGGGTTGTCGGGGAAACACCTGCGCGCCTCCGCGTTGAGCTAAAGCAGGCAGTCAAGCTACCCGGCGGCAGACTCCGTGAGGCGGGCAAGGTCGTCCTCGTGCCCAGGACAGCCATCCGAGAGTCCGGCACCCGGCCACAGGCTTTCCCCTGCGATGGGCGCATCTACGGCTACGGCGGGACGGTGGATTCAACCGAGGGGCTGGCTTCGCCAAGCGAAACAGATCTCCTCGACAAGTAAGGTCCAGGGCGCCCTGAAATCTTAAATTGAGACCCAACCCATGCACTTTGGAATTCCAGCCTATCGAACAACCCCGTGGACCCCTGAGTGCCATAAGTACCATCGCTGGCTTCCTTTGGACAACGATGTGCGCACAGTGAAGAATTGCCTCTGTGGCGCGACCCGGTCGTGGAACGGCCGGCGGTGGGTCGTCCGGAAAGCGAAGACGCCCAAGGCGCCATCTTAACCCGATAAATGCACCTCTTCCTCGATCTATTGGCCATCGCAATTGGGTTGTTCTCCATCCTATGGCAATACCGGGTTTGGAAGCCGGAGACGATCATCCTGGTCCGCCACGGCGAGTCGCAAGGGAACGTCGATTGGCACGCTCACGAAACGATCCCAGACCACAAGATCGCGCTAACCGCGAAGGGTAGGGCGCAGGCCGCGGCCGCTGGGGTCCAGTTCCTCTCGATTCTCCGTGGGCGCAAGATCGGACTCTACTGCTCTCCCTTCATGCGCACGCGTCAGACGGCCCAGGGTATCTTGGGGGTGATCCCAGCGTCGCAGGTCGCCTTTGTGAAGGAGGACCTTCGCCTCCGGGAACAAGAGTGGGGGCACCTTCGCCCCTATGAGGAGGCTCTCCGGATTGATGCAGAGCGGGATGCCTACGGAGCGCTGTACTACCGAGTGCCGCACGGCGAGTCCGGTTGTGACACCTTTGACCGTGCGTCAGGCGTCCTCGATACCGTCTATCGCGACTGGCGGAAGATGTCCTTCCCGAAGGCAGCCGGGTTCGTCATTCATGGGATGACCCTGCGGATGGTTCTCGTTCGTTTCTTCCACTTCTCACCCGAGGAGTTCGAGACGATGCGCAACCCACACAACTGCGAGATTTTCACCATGACCCTGAAGCCGCGTCATGCGGGCGACCGGATCATGGCAGCGCTCGGCATCGCCCGGAACGGGAAGTACGTTCTCGATGCGCCGTACCCGCAGAAGGATGCGCGCGTTGAGCGTGCATTGCCCCCATCTTGAGGGCACTCGATCACCCCTATGGAAACCGCATTCCTGATTTCTCGTGTCCAGTGGAAGACGGCACCTACCTTTCCCGTGAACAACGCCGAGGGCTGGCAGATCGTGGTCGATTTCGACGAGTACGTTGGCCTCAAGATGACCCGCACCCAGATCATCCGTGATACTTTGGAGCGTGCGTCCGGGGGTGTTGTCAGGACGTTTCGTTTCACCAAGGCGCCTGCGCTCTACATCGTCCGCACCCCTGAGGCCGACTCCGAGATGGAAGACGTGCTAAGCACGTACTCGATCTCGACGCCCGGCATCACCTTCCTGATGCAGGCGGCCAGGGGCGGGGCGGATTGGTCGAACATCGTGCTGGTGACTATCGACAGAGAGAAGGCGACCAAACTCGCGCGAAAGCTCTTCAAGGATGCCCGCGCTTGCTCGACCCAACCGAACGCCCGCTCCTGACCCATGGACGAAGAACTTCCGGAACTCACGCCCACCGAGAAACGGGCCATAGCCTCCCTTAAGCGCGCTGTCCGCAGGTGGCCGCGGTCGCTCTGGCTCTATTCCGCGGCCGGGACCCTTTGCGTCATGAAGAAAGATGCGGATGGCCACAAAATCATGCTCCCGGGAACCGGCCGTGCCGGGGGCTTCGACCCTGACGCCCAGGTGGACACGATCAAGGTAGAGAACGAGGGCGGCGATTGGTAGCCCCTGCCCATCTTGGTCCATGACGAAGACGATTCACCTCTACCGGCTTACAGACGCCAAGGGCGACCAGCACATCACTGTCGTCAACGATCCGGGCGACGAAGGGTTGATTGGCGGGGTCGGCGATGATGGCGAATACCATCAGTGGGAGCGCGGGGAGCTTTATCACGCCCATGGGTGGGCTGAGTCCTTCGGCATGAAGCTTGAGGCCGGCCGGATCGACGTTGAGGTCGCTGATGCGGCCTTCAGTGCCAAACCCGCCGGCGAGCAGCCTTTTGTCCCTGACCCGAGGGACGGAGAGACCACGACCCTTCTTTCCGACATCCTCGCCTACTGCGAGCCTTCGTGGAAGACGCACCAGATGTCGCTCTGGAACCGCGCCCGCCGCCTTATCCACAAGATGAAGACCGGTGAAACGGTCTCTCCGGCTCTCAGCTTTGACCCGGCCCGCGAGACGTGGGCCTTGTAGGGTCCGCCAGCTTGCTTCACATGATCGCTCCTGCCTTCGCCATTGGAGACGCTGTCCTTGTTGTCGGCCGGCTTCAGACAGCCCGGACCTGCCTAGGACTTTTCGGTTTCGTGTCCACGGCGTGGCCTGACGAGGGCAAGCTTGGTGTTGAACTGCTGACCCACCCCGCACTCGACAACCGAGACGAGCGGCGCAAGGAGGCTCGCGGTGAGTATTCCAGCACCTTCGAGGTTGGCACTCCGGGTGATTTTGTGGCTCTGACCGACCCCAAGAAGCTTGTGCGCGTGGCCGGACTCAAGGCACAGCACGAGGCCGAGGCGAAGAAGCCAGCCGACCCTAAGTTCGAGGCGTTCATGAAGGAGGTTCTCAGCCCAGAAGGGACCCAACGCAGGGCAGCGGATGAGGCGGCTTTCGCTGCGAAGGCAGGCGAGATGGGACAGGTGTTCAATCTCCCGGGGCGCATCGCACGAGGGGATAAGTCCCTCTTCCCCGCTTACCGCGACCCTGCGGTGCAGGCCATGTGGACCGAACTCACTTCCTACGCCGCTAAAGGCCCCGATGCGTGTACCCTTGACGAGCGGGTGCGCTGGTCTCAAGCCTTGGAAGCTACGGGCGCTGCCTCGTTTTGGTCGGGCCGTCCTGAGGTCAGGGACCTGGTCAAGGAACTCGACCTCGACCCTATGTCCGACAGGTGGGAGCCTGCGCTCTACAAGAACAACGCTTCCATGTTTGCGCCAACCCACATGATGCGTTCGGCTGTCATCCGCCTCTGGAATTCCGGGGCCGTAATCTGTGGAATCGAGGAGGCTGAAGGCGAACACACCTGCTGGCGTGGCGCGCTCGGGGAGGCCCCAGGCTTCCTCATCCGCTACGCATTCCGCCGCAAGCTTCCGATTCCGGAGGCCCCTGCATCCCTCCCAATTGCGGTTTAGGGGGCGCCCCCCATACTTTTAAGGTAAAAGGCTGCACAGGCCCAACTTCAACCGCCCTTTTCCCATGAGAAAGGTTATCCTCGGAATCTGCGCGGTAATCGGCGTGTTCTACGTCATCAACCACATCGGGTCCACGGTGAGCTTCGGCTCGGCCCCCCCGGTCGTCAGAGTGGAACATGCCGACGGTTCTTCCGGGACCGTCGTCCCTCGCTCAAGCCGATACCTTGCCGTTTACCATGGTGCCGGGTGGTGCCCGCCCTGTCAGCAATTCTCTCCCCACCTGGCCGACTTCTACCGCAATGCGGACAAGACGAAGGGGTGGTTCCAGCTCTTCATGGTGAATTACGACCGTTCCGAGGCCGACATGCTGGCCTACATGCGCCAGCACCGAATGGAATTTCCGGCGGTTATGCGCGGGGACGCAGGCGGATGGGGTGCGTCCACAGGCCGCGGCATCCCGAACCTCATCATCATCGACACCGCCACGGGCAAGGTCCTGTCGTCCTCGTACGACGGTTCGTCCTATGTCGGTTGTGACCCGCCGCTTCAAGTCCTCGAAGCCATCGCCACCCAGGGGCACCCTTAACGCGCCGCTCGATGAAGACTATCTCCGCACCCCTCTGCCTACGCCGACTCTTATTTGTCGTCGCCGTTGCAGCGGCATGCCTCGGGCTTGCCGCCTGCGACCCTGAGGTACCGCTCACGCGGTCCGGGCTCGTGCAGACGAATGCGAAACACAAAACGCCTCTGCTTATCGACCACAAGGCTCCTGTGTTCCGGACCAAGGCGCGCAAAGACCAGGTGGTCGTCTACGACCCGGCGACCGACTACTGGGTTTGGATGATCGTCACGAACAACCAGTACGTGATGACCGAGTCCACGGCCACCCCTCCTCCTTATGATCCGGTTCCGATTGGAGGCGTGCCGACAGTTGATCTACCCACCGGGTCCACCGGCATGGCCGGAAACGTAACCGTGGCACCTATCGAGGTCGATCCTGTGTCCTCTACCGAGATCAGCACTTGGGAGGGTGAGGGCGGCAACCTCGGCCCGTCCGAGATGGGGGCTTCGGCCGCAGAGAGCGATTCAAGCGAGTCATCCTCCGACTCCGGATCTGATTCGGGCGGCGATGGTTCCGACTGACCACTAAGCCATCTTGCTCCATGCTCGCACCCTCTTGCATCGAGACTGCCTTCGAGGACGCCCTCGCGCGCCTGCTTCCCGGTTCCCGGGTGGAGACTTCCACGACAAGTCACTCCCTCTCTGTTCGGATCTTGGACGCGGCCGGCAAGGAGATCGCAACCGCCGAGATCCGGCGTGGCACAGCGGCTAGCTTCGAGCCCGCCAGCTACGATGCCCCGCTCGACGGAGGCACCGTTGACGAGGACGTGCAGGTGGCCTGCATCACGGGGGTCGAGGTGGAGAAGAGGTTCCGGCACCAAGGAGTGGGCCGCGCGCTCCTGGCTCGCCTCATTGCCTTTGCCCACGAGTGGAGGGTTCCTGCCATTTACCTGTGCGCTCTCTCGACCGATTCCACGAAGGAGGGCGACCCAGCGGACTTCTACGCCGGCGCCGGGTTTGAGGACCATGGCGAGGCTCGTAACGGCGGCATGCTGATGCGCTTGGGCCTCTGAGCCTGCCCGCTATGAAGTACATCCGCTTTCAGAACCGCGGCTTCGTCCTCTTTGAGGAAGCCCAGAGCCACGCCGAGATCGCGAAGATGCTCGGGGACGAGGTCGTTTCCGCTGGCTACGTGCGCGCCGTCGATTTCGTCGCCGATGGGCAGGTAGTGTGCTCCGGCGAGTCCGACTCCCTCAAGTGCTCAGCCCAAAAGGGCGACACTCCGGCCCTCCGGCAGCGCCTGAGCCCGGTCTAGGCGCCCATGACCTTCATTTCCGTCAATCGCCAGGGGCCTCCCCTGGGCGACTTCACCCCAAACGGGACCGGCCGGGCAGGCGACATCCTCGGCTTTTCCAGGGTCCGCTACGTTGTTTCCCCTTCCCGCAAGGTAGCGGAGGGCTGTCTCGGCCGAATTAAGGCCGCCTGTGCCCTAGAAACGGCCATGTGGGGCAATGGAGGGGCAGACAAAGCCCAAAAGGCTGCCTTCGCTTTATCCCTTCCCGTCGCTTTATCACCCCTCCCCTGGGGGAGGGGGTAATCCCGTGCCCTGCGCTACCACCACGATCCTTGCACGGTTCGACTGTGGCTACCACGCCTACAACCGCGTCTGGAGCCGGTGGGCCGCCAGCAAGACTGCCGGGCGGCCGGACTACTTTGGGCACGGCACTCTTGTTTCTCCCGCCGGCGCAAAGTGGAGGTTCTACGGGATGGGTGCTGGGTGCCCCCGATTCTTCCGGGACGGTGTGCTCCGCGACGTAGCCTACGGGGTTGTCCTGCGGGCCATGCTTGCCGGTTGGAGGTGGGTTCCCGACTCCGACCTCACCAACCGCAAGTTCACGGTCACCAGGTGGCCGGACGGAAACCACTTCTATGTCCACTCCGAGGATGGGTCCACAATCACGTTCCAGGGGCGCCACAAGTTCAACACCGCTGGCGAGGCGGAGACCGCGGGAAAGCGTTGGCAGGAAGCGAACCATCTTGGGGCATGATTCCCCGCTCAAAGTGCAAGCGCTTGCATGGCTTTGAGGTCGAGTGGTGCAAGAACATCCCGATCATCAACAACGCCGACGGCTCCTCGGATGCCGACATGGACGGAGCCTCCTATGGTCATCGCGACTTTGACACGCTGGACCTGGCCACCGAATTCGCGAAAGAGATAGCGAAGACGGCTGAATGGCACTACGCGAAGATTGTGGAGTTCGAGATGCGCCCTATCTCGAAACGCTTTCCTAACTTTCTGGAACGCGAATACGTCGGGGAGGAAACCATCGTCGAACATGAAGCCTAAGGACATAAAGGCGGGCATGGTGGTGACGGTGAATCCGTACCCGAGGCGAGCCGGCGGAGACCGCTGGCCGGATACCTCCGGGCGCGTAATTTGCCGCCGGGGTGGGGCGATCCGGTTCGAGCCTGATGAAGGCCAAGACCACCAGCTCAATGTCCACTGCGAGCAGTGGAGCCGGAACAGTCCCTGGACCTATCGGATCAACGTCCTCGACCTAGTTACGATTGAAGGACTGTCGATCAAGGAATTCAGTGAGGCAACGAGCCTTCCGCCCCTGGCAACCCCGGTATCTCCGTGAGCGAGCCCGCACAAGTTCATCGCCTCCGGCTCCTCGACATTCTTGAGAGCGCCGTGCGAGAGATCGGCTCGATTGACGCCAGGCTGAAGCCTGAGTGGGAGTCCCGCTTGGCACAGGTCCGCAGCGACCTTGTGCTCAGCGAGGCCATGCAAAGGTGGCTCAATAACCACGCGGACTACTGGCAGCCCAAGGATCGCGAATACGCCGCCTACGTCCGCCATCTTGCAGGGAGCTATCGCCCTGCAATCGACATCCCGCAATGATCCCCTACGCCCTGACCCCCATCGAATACGGCCAAGCCCTTGAGGTGCTCCTCATGGCTGCCAGGGCCGAGAAGTTTGAGGATCTGGTTCCCGGTAATCTCTACTTCTACCGGGCGGAAGGTGGCGGCTACCTGAGCCGGGTGCAGCGCCAGGTGATTCGTGTCGGACGGATGACGCCGACCAAACGCAAGGCCACGGTGGGTATTGGCCCGGAGTACATGGCGGCCGAGGCGCTGGCGAAGTCGTTCCCGGGAGACTTCTATCTGATTTCGGAGGAGCTTGCGGCGCGGGTGTGGCTCACGCACCGCCAGATCGTCGAGGATGCCCTGAAGGCAGGGCGTGATATTCCGCAGAAGGTTCGCAGGTACCACCCTGACCTTTTCGTCACGATTCCCGAGGGGATCACCGCTGAAGCGCTTTCGACGCTTCTCACGGGGTGGAAGGCGTTCACATCCATTTCCGACGTGGAGGGGTGCATTGCCAGTACGCACGAGAGCCTCGCTGCGCACGACCGCGATTCCGCCATGCTCGTTGTCCGAGGTGGCTCCACGCAGGCAGAGATGGACAAGGCCCGCCAATCTCTCCTCGGGAGGCTCGCACTCTACACGTGGCTGATGCCCTTGGTCGTGCCGGGCGGAACTTTCGCCGTCGAACCCACAGCGGTTGCAGCCTAAGGCCCGAGGACTCCACCGTCATGCCGACGACCCGCCCCAGGCGTAAGCCTGTAACGATCCTCTATCATCTGACAGACGAATCCCGTTTGCCCTCGATCCTGAGGGACGGCCTCGATCCCAGGAAGACAGAGGGTGCATCGGAGTTGGTCTATTTCGCATCCGACAAGCACACGGCCATCGGCTACGCCGGGCACCACGGCGACCGGATCAGCAAGCCCGTCCTCCTGTCCGTCGAAGTCCGCAGCCTCTGGTCCTGCGATCTAGGCCCGGATGATTGCGACTTTCCAGACGCCCTCGGGAGTGAGCGCTTGGAGCGCGGTCGCCCATGGTACCAATACTCATGGCGCGAGAGCCTGCGCATTTGCGGGCAGTGCGCCTACAGCTCCGTCGTTCCGCCGAAGCACATCAGGGTCGAGTCAGACGCGGTCTTGCGCTTCCGCCTCGCGGACCAGGCGGCAGCGTAACCGTTCGCCATCTTGCCCCGTGAACAACGAACCTATCCCTTTTCCGTCAACCCCGAATCTCTCCGGTACAATGCCCAACTCCAATCGAATCTCGATCACCGTTAGTCTCGAAGTCTCTGTGCTCGCCACGGGTCTAAAGCCCTATGTTGCCCCCTCGGGGATCGTTTGCGGGCTTCAGGACGAGGCAGGCAATATCTACAAGCCGGTTCTGGCGTTCGAGAAGGACCACGGCGGCAAGGGATCGACCTACACCGATGTCTCCACGGGGCACGATATGAAGGCCGCTGGCTTGGAGGTCCTCGATTACGTCAACACCGCGGTCGAGATCGAATAGGTCCGCTAACCGGGCCTAGCGAGGCCCGCTCCGTCAACGCCATCGACTACAAAACCGTCCAACGGGTCGTGGGTGAGTTCCTCGGCAAACCCTAGTACGACTCCATAGTTGGAGACCTCAGTGCAGAGGATCGGTACTGGGGAACGACTGCACGCACATCTTCGAGATTCAGCCCGAGTTGAGTTGGATCTAGCCGAATCACGCAACGCATCTGGCTGATGTCCGTGAGCGTGGGTATCTGGTCTGGGGGGGGTGGGAGTTGGGAGCCCTCCTAAACGAAGCTGGCGGGGCGGCTTCCGTTTGGGGGGACCTTTTGATCGAGGTGTGCTGGTAGGGTGGGTGGCGCATTTTCGCTCTGCCATCTTGAGGCATGAACGCCTCGCACACGTCCCCGTCCCTTGAGCATCCCGCCCCGGTTGAGATTCCTGTCACGCTGGAGCTTCAGATCATGGCAGAGCGGGCAACACCCGTCCGCGACACCCGCAACAAGCTCACGGGTTGGAAAATGCTCACGGATTCCGACCACGGGATTGCCGTGATCGTGACTGACGCAGCGGACCGCGCCTTCAAGTTCCAGAACCCGGACAATCGCAGCGGCACGGGCTGGGTGCTCACCCAGATCGTCGCCGGCTGTTTCGCCGTGGATAACCCGGTCCAGGAGCTGGCGGCGGCCTAGTTCCAGGAGTGCAAAGCTCGACCATCTTGAGCCATGTGCTGCATCGCCAATCAGCTTGAACTCCCGACAAGTGACGCAGCGAGCGTCATCGCGGCCACGCGCGCCACGGGAATCCTTCCCTGTGCGTCCGAGACCGTCTACTTCACCCAGGCCGACCGCGACGAACTAGCCAGCGCCTTCATGGAGGGCATGCGTACGTCCGCAAGTCGCATCGCCGCGTTCGAGCGCGAGCGGTTCGGCAAGCGCGGTTGGGCGTTCCGCTGGTTCCAGGGGTGGCGCCCGTCCACCAAGGCCGAAGAGATCCAGTCCGACGCCATGGAGGAGGCCCTCGACGTAGTGGACCGTTATTACGCGCCGATCCTCGCGCGAGGCATGGGGCACGACGAGGATATGGGAATCCTTCAAAGCAAGGGGCGTGGCAAGACCGAGGGGGTCGGCATTAAGCGCGACGCCTACGGCACGATGCTCCTCGTGTCGGTCTATTGCACGACCGGCCCGACCAATTTCGACGCCACGACCGGCGACACAGAGTTCGAGCCCGGCTCGCGCTCACATGTCTTCCACCTCGCCTACGACGCCCTTCCTACAATGGAAAGGCTCGCGGGCGACATCGCCGCTTACCCCGTCGTTACGGCGAAGGCCAACCATCTCCGGGCCGGCATGAAGGGAACGTGGATGTCCGAGGGCTGGACGGGGCAGTTCGATACGCGACCGCGCTTGCACCGTCCGTGGGACACGCTCCCGGGCTGCCCATCTTAAGGCATGCTCGACCTCACCAACCAACAAGCTCTCGCCACGAGCGCGCAGAGGTGGCGCGCACGGGCTTCTCTCTTTCGCCCGGCGCAGGAACCGATGGACCCGTCGATCCATGGAGTTGAGGTGATCGGCAAGACCGAGGCCAAGGCGTTCGTGATCCAGCATCATTACTCGGGATCGTTCCCGTACGAGATGAACAGCGTCGGCCTGTTCCGTAAGGACGGGGATTTTCTCGCGTCGAGACTTGTTGGCGTGGCCAGCTTCTCGACCCCGAGTAACCCGAACTCGATCACCCGCTGGTCCGGGCTCGGCACTGAAGAGGGCGCCGAACTTGGGCGGTTTGTCCTCCTTGATGAGGTTGAGGGGAACGCCGAGACGTGGTTTCTCGCCAGGGCGCTTCGGCTGTTCAAGGCCCAACGCCCCGGAATCCGCGTCGTCCTGTCCTACAGCGACCCGCACCCTCGCCGGAACGCAGCCGGCAAGATCGTTTTTCCGGGCCATATCGGAGGCGTCTACTCCGCCAGCAACGCGCTCTTCTGCGGCCGCGCCAGCCCGAAGACCCTGTACCTCACGCCCGACGGCAAGGCTATCGCGAACCGAATTCTGAGCAAGCTCAGGAACGGCGAGGAAGGCCGCGCCTACGCCGAACGGATGCTCACCGAGGCAACTGGATGCGTCCGCGAGGAGCTTGAGGAGCCGAGCGCGTACGTTGAACGCGCACTCGCGACACTCCGCGTAGAGCGCCATGCAGGAAATTACCTTTTCGTTTTTCCCCTGGCGGCCGACCGACGGGAGAAGAAAGCCGTCCTATCGCTCCCCGTGTTGCGCTCGCACAGCCTGGGGATCGACCGCTACCCGAAGCAGGTTGATCCGCTCCAGTCCATGCGGATTAACGCGAACGGCACCTGTGAGCTTTTGCCGCAGCTGGAGCTGGCGATCTGAGCACGGAAACCTGCCCCATCTTCACCTATGACACCGACACTGGAACGCAGCTCCGGCATGGAGCAACTGGGGATGTTCCCGGAGCTTGAGGCCCGCGAAACTCCGTCCGTAGAACTCGCTGCGACCACAGCGGACGGACGCGCCATGGAAGCCGCCACCGGGATAGTTCCCGAGTGGTTCGTCGAGTCCGCTCTCGGGCGTTGTCGCGTCGTGTTCACGACTGAAGAGGAGTATCGCGCGTTGACCGATAGCTTCGCAACCCGCCTTGCGCACAAGTTTGTCAACGAGCCCGATTTCGCCGCTTGGGTCCAGGCCCAGGCCGACCCGCGTCCCGTTCTGTGCGCGCTGATCTATCGCTGGACCCGCGAGCCGGCGGTTGGACTCACCTGCGAGCCCGCCGTGTGTGCGCAGTGCAACCTCCGGGCAATCTGCCCGAACACGGGGTTCAACCACAAGGAAGCGAGCGACGGGCACACATTCAAGGTGGTCGTTCCGTGCCCCGGGAAGGCAGCCGGCTCCACCAAGCTGCTGTCCTACCCCTGTAGTGATGAACCGCTCTACGATTTTGCAGGGGCAAAGAAGGTGATCGACTCGTTCACAAAGCGGCGGCCGAACCGCAGCCCGGAGTTCGCCGTCTGGGCTTTTGGCCGCACCCAGAAATTTGACGCAGGGTGCCTGAAATTTGGCATCGCTGACCCGAACGGCGACTGAGCCGTTACTCCGTGCCCCCAACAGCGCCAGTCGGCCCGGCGGGATGGACCTGTGTTGTGGTTGACTTGCAATGGCGCCGGTCTGACGGAGCTGCGGTCAAGTGGGACGCCAACTCTCCACACCCAAACCCTGCAAATCCACGGGCGAGAATGTGGACGGCTTGGGAGCCTGACCCGAGCGAGCGTTGCCTTTCCCACGAGGTCGGCTGCACGCGAACCGGCCCAGGGGGTCGCACCTTCCGGCTTTCGGCCCCAAGGCGATTCAAGTCGGCATTGGCTGCGATGCGGGCCGTGGACAAGCTTCACCCGCTTCCTCCGGGCGCAAACCCCAACCCATCTTAACTCATGCCGAAGATCCGCACGTTCTCTTCCCTCCCCGCCGGGGCCACGTTCATCTTTTCGGGCGATTGCCCGGTCAATGAGAGCGGGCCGTGGGTCAAAGTCGCAGATGGCGTTCGTATCCGTCCGTCAATGTTCGCCTACGAGACACCGACCGAGGGTGATGCTGCCGTGGTGCGCAAGAGGCCAGACCCGGTTGGAGCGGTAATTCTTCGCTCAGTCCTGTCCGACGACTTCAGCCAGGCCCTCGCCGCGTTGCAGACTCACCTCGGAGAGACCGACGGTGGTTTTGCCGGCATGTACTACTCCGGCAAGGAGACTGGCGAGGTTCCAAAAGAGTGGGCGGCCTTCTCGATGACAAGGCGCATTGAGGCATTGTACATCTACGTCCAAGAGTCCGAGCATTGGCGGAGGGTCTAGCGGGTCGCCTAGCCATCTTGCGTTGCGGTTCAACATGCCCACTCCATGACCACCCCAGAAGCATTCCTCCTCGCCCGCGCCGCCCTGGGCGATGTTGCGTTTACCGTCCAGACATGGGCCGATGCGAAGGCGCGCGGCAATCTTCATGACGTGGCGTCGTTCCAGGCTTACGTGGCCTTGGACGAGGTCTGGCCGAAGAACCAGACGACGGACGAGTCGGCAACGGCACACGAGTTGAATCGGGCCATGCAGACGAAAATCGAGCGGCCGGCTATGGCCCTCTGGCTCCTCCAAGGAGGGAAGGTTGGCGGTCAGGTCATTGCCGAGCCCGCTTCGATTTAGCAGGCTCTTGTTCTAAGTGCCCGCCAGCTGGCGCAAGTTGGCCCCCCTGGCATGTTATCCGGCGCTTTTCCGGGCACAAAGTCCTGAAGACGCCAGCTGTTTGTAAAACAGCGCGATTGCCAGAAACCGGGGCGCGAAGGGCATAAACCGTCGCGCGCGGGCCTGTTTGGGCGACGGAACACCCCGAAAAGGCACCCTGACCCCACCCCAAGAGCATCCCGGCGGTGTTTTCCGCGCTTTTGGTCAATGGCGGGACATTTGAGGGACAGTCCGGGACACGCTCAGAGGGAAACCTTTGGGACACATAGGGACACGGACCCTCGAACGCCCGCAACCTTGGGGAACGTCCTTCCAGGGCTCCGCTCCCATCTTGGCACATGGGAAAACGAGAGTACCAGCGCTCTGAAAACAACGAGACGGCCGAGAAGCTGGTCCAGCTGTCGCGATCCAGACCCCTCACAGTCGAGGAGCTGGGCACGTTGCGGGCCTCTTTTACCGGCTCCGGGGGTCTCGTACCGTCCCGCTTCGATGGAGGCCAATACTTCACGCCCAAGGTCGTCGTGGACTTCATCGTCGCCTTCCTCAGGGTCAAGGGAGGAGATGTCCTGGAGCCCAGCTGCGGGGGTGGGGCGTTTATCGGGGCTTTGCCGCCAGCCTGCCGAGTCACCGGGCTGGAGCTAAACCTCCAGACGGCAGAGGTAGCCCAGTTGCTCTGCCCCTCTGCGTCCATCCTCCCCGGCGACGCGCTCACCCAGTTGGGGTCCCTCAGGGAGACTTTCGACTACTGCATCGGCAATCCGCCGTTTGTGGACCTCCCCCGGGGGGCCTACCATGAGGGCTTCACGTTCGCGACTGGCCAGCGCGATGCCACGTGGTTTTTTATCGAATTGGGCATGCAGGCACTCCTGCCCGGGGGCTGGCTGGCGATGGTGGTTCCGGACGGGATTCTCGCCAATAGCAGCTGCCAGAAGCAGCGCCAGGCGCTTTTGACCCAGTATTGGCTCCGAGCGGTGATCTCACTTCCCCGGGAGACCTTCCTTCACGCAGGAACGAGTGCCAAGACGAGCATCCTTGTGCTCCAGAAGCCCGACCGTCCCTTTAAGGCCAACGACCTCGACTATGGAATCTTCATGGCCGTCGCAGAGCAGATCGGATGGGATTCCCGCCTACGGCCGACGGGCAAATGCGACCTCCCAGAGGTGCTGGCTGAATGGGGCAAGTTCCCCAAACAGGTGATGCTGACTCCGGCAGCTTCGCTAAAAGGTCAGCAGACATTCTTCTTTGACCCGTCGAACGGTGAGCCGGCGACGCTTTCGCCGCTGCGCGTCTGACCGGCGCCATCTTAACCCGTAAACACCACTCCATTATGCCCGACACGCTCAACTTCCAGGTCCGAGTCACTACTTCATCCTCCCGGGAGGTTAGTGTGAAGGAGTGGAAGATGGTGGGGCTCCGCATTGCTCGGGCTGCCCTTGGCCGGTCCAAAGCCCGCAAAGTCTCGGTCTTCGGAGGAAGCATCCAGATCGACGTGGATGAGGCTGGTGACGCGGTCGTTCGCGAGGACGGTTTCCCATCTTGATTTATGACCATGAATTCTGACACAGCCACGGCTACCGCCCGCCACATGGTGGATTTGGGCGACACGTTCTTTTCCCAGGGCGCCGAGTGTCTCCGCGCGGCGTACGCATCCCTTCGGCAGGGTGATGGCCATGCGGCGCTGGGGCTCAAGAAGCAGGCTTACCGTGCGTTTGAGGGTGCCAATTACCTCTACGCCCGAGGTTTTCTCGCCTCTACTCCGCGCGTGGAGCGCAGGCGCCAGAGCATTCGGGCCGTGGTTAACGTGAGCATCTACGCCTTCGACCCGCTACCGCTTCCCGGCTCGGACGACCGCGCCCAAGAGTCGCATAACTTCAAGGTGCGCGAGCTGCTGGAGCGTGGCCGCGCGGCGATCCACCGGCACCAGCTCACCGCCGCGGTTTCCGTCGCCGTCTCCGAGGCGGAGATGAAGCGCCCGATCCTCGACAAGGCGGGTGACTGGCAGAACAATCTCGGGTACGTCGTCAAGGAGCAGCAGCGCGAGGCCGTCTCGATCTGGCGAAACTTCATCCGCGAGGCGTGCAACTGCCTTTCCGGGTGGCGCGTCGCCGAACTCATGGGCCGACTCCCGGGCTTGCACGCCAAGCAGAAGGCGGAGATTAGCGCCGCGTTTGCTCAGGCCGTCCCAGTTTGAGGTCGCTCTAGCTGAGGCACCCATCTTGCCCCATGAATCCGTTCCTCTCTGGTTCGTACAGCCCCCGCATTCACGGGCTCGGAAATCCTCCCAGCCTGTTCGGCACTTCCAACGCGTGCCGCCGCATGGCCCTGAAGAACCGCGGCCGGCGCTAACGCGGGGCCAGGGGCGATTCCCCCTGACCCACAACCCATACTTAAAGGTATGACGTTTTCCTCAAGGGCGACTTTTTCGGCATTCCGGCCATTCATCGCCGGGGCGCTAGAGGCTACACGAGGAGTTGCCAGAATTGGCCCGGCCATGGACGAGGAGGAGGTGGAACTTGAGCGGCCTTTTTTCGCAAGGAACCTGAAAATCCATTTCCCGTGCCCGAACAGGGAGGTTCTTGACGCATTGACTGCGGTTTGTGCGACCATGAGCAAACCACAGCAGGTGACCGACGCCAACGATGCTGATTTTGAAGAGCGCAACAGGGCTGTGGAGTCCTTAACGAAACTGGTGCAGCCTGCATTTTATAGAGCCGCCGAACTGCTTTGTGCGCGTATTGCGTGTCGGCTGTGGGGCAGCGATCCTGACGAGGTTTTTCTTCCGAAAGCATCGTCCCTCGCGTTTCTTTCATCGTCATTGGTCCTCTACACAGGAGACCTTGACCGTCACGCAATTGCTATGGGCCGCTGCACAGACGAGGTTCGCGATCAAATCAAATCTACAGCTGCTTTCATCCGGACAAAGGCGTTGCCAAGCTGGAGGGATTTCAAGGCTCCTATGGCTCCCGATCACCCTGCCAACATCGGCCGGCGTGACCTAATCCCGATTCTAATGGGATTGCCTGACGAAGTGCTCGTAATGCTTCCGGTAAACCCCGCGCTGTGCAATACGAGCTTCACTGACGACGCAGTGCTCCTTGCCTGGAAGCGGGAAGTGGCTGCTGCGTCTAAAGCCACGCCCGAACAAGACCTCCAGGAAGCGTTGGACCTCTTCAAGGACAGCCGCCTACTTGAGGCTAAACTCAAGACACTGCCTGAAATCGTGCGAATCGAGGAGCAAGTGGCAAAATTCCATGGCGAACTCATCCCCAATCTCACACGCCTTAGGACCCTTATTGACGCACACGATGACCAGACAACGACGTGTCTTCATCCATTCCTCGACGCTTTAGAGGATTTCGCGATCTACAACGCTCCGTTTCGCGAGAATTCCGACATACCGGACGATCTCCTGCTGAATCCGATCACCGTCCGGTTGTGGCTAGCCGACCTACTATGGGATTACGAAGACTCGCCACGGCACAGAGCGCTCATGCTTTCCCTCGCCGAGTCACCGTGGGCCTTTAAGAAGCTCGTGATTCCGAAGGCGGATATGTCTGCGTGGCGTTGCGTGCGCAAGCTAGGCACCTTTTTCAAGGTGACCACGCCATCTAAAGCACTCCCCACGCTTCTTCAGCTTCTTCGAGACCCTAAATCGACAGAGGCTCAACTCTTTTGCGCATTAGGCGATTGCTGTATTGCTCAGATCCTCACCGATGAGCCGAATGACCTCACGGACGCGTTCTCCAGTTGCGAAGAGAAGCTTCTCTCGGAATTGATGGATGTGAGCACATTATTTCGGGAAAGGTTGCTTCCAGTGGTCCAACCAAGCGTATTTGAGCGCGAGGCCCGTATTGCGTCCCGGATCGTACTGCCCGAGCGAGAGGTTTCGGTCGCGCCCCAAGTAATCCAAACGGGAACTTCGCCGTCGGTCGCGAAGCAGGCGTCCGCTGCTCCCGCGGTAAAGCAGCCTTCGCGTATCGAGCCGCCTAAAGTCCTCCAGGAACCTGCAAGGCGGACCATTCGGCTTGATTATGTGGTGAATCCAGAGAGCCGGTCTCCTCGCTCCTATATCGTCGATTGTGACCTATCCTGTGCCGAAAAGACTGTGGCATCCATCCTATCAGAACGCGCTGACATCACTGAGCCCGCTAACAGCATCGCGAGAGCCATCGTCCACTTCGCATTCGAAACGCCTGTTGAGCACTATCGCACATGGAACAAGGAGCGCGTCGGGTTCTATTCGTTCCACAAACTCAAGAGGGGGGCTGACCGCATCTTCATCCGCGTTCGCGGTGATACGGTTATCTTTCACGCATTCGCTCGCAAGGATTGGAAGAAGGCGTTTGCGGCGTAGAGTCTCTGCCTTTGCAACCTGCCAAACCCCATCTTGTCCCATGCCACAATCCCCACTCTTGGCACCAGCAAGCGCGACCTCCAGCTGGCCCTTTCTCGACGCAGCTCTGGCTTGCCAAGAAATAAATAACACCGTGCGCGTTCGGCGCATGCCGAGTGCGCTCGGGTTGCGCGGTTGCTCTGGCCGGATTGTCGGCTCGCGCACTTGCGGTCCCTACAGCATTAAGGTTTTTAGGCGGCGCAGTTCCGAGACCTATCACGTGCGCAGCGTTTATGCCGTCGCGCGTCTTGGCGCGCAGGTGGTCGGCTACCGCCCTACATGGTTAGAGCAGTAGCCCACGCGGCCAGGAACTATGTTATCGAGGTTGCACACGGCCAGCACCGTTGCATTAAAGCAACCGCGGCCACGACCCTCGAATACTTCTCACGCCACGCCACCCCAAACTACCACGGAATGTATCATGCGGTTGCGGACCTGCGCGCCGTTCGCGAGTGGATCGAGGAAGCCTACTTGACCGTCAATGATGCGGCTTAATGGCCGCACGCAGGACTAGGAGTCCCTCAAGGCTTTCGCGATGAAGGGACGGGCGTGTCCATTTCGTCTTCATCTTGGAGGTGAACGCGCTGTTTTGTTGCGTGGAGAGAGCGCGGCAGAGGAGCCTCTGTTGTCGGTTGTGGTTCCGCCAACGCATCGCTACTCGACAACTCGAAACGCTCATCTGTCGTAGTCACCCCAGCGCTTCCGGAGCGGGCTAAGGAGAAGTACGGCACAAAGAAGAGGGTCACGATTACCGCTAGACCGCTCACCCATGGAGAGGCATCGCCGTTGATCGAGAATTCCTTTCCTGGCCGTTCGTCGTTGACCGTCCACCTGGTGGGCGACCCGGCCCAAGCTCGATAGGCGACGAAGCCCATGCCGATAACAACGGCCACACCGTAGGAGAGGTTGAAGGATGCCCATTTCGGGAAATCGTTCCACAGGCAAAGGCACATCAGCGCTAACCCGATAAACACCGTTACCTTGATCGCAAACAAGGCTTCCACGAAGTGGAGCCCGAACACCATTTTCAGACCTGCAAACCGAGCACGTTTTGTTTCCATGCAGAACCCATTCGCACTTTTCCCGCGTTTTTCAACACGCATTATTCTTCCAGAGACAGCGCGCCTTGCAACAGTCCGGCACTAATCGCACGTGGGCGAATTTAAGCGCATCTGGGCTCATTTGAGCGCACGTGAGCGACACTCGCTGCATGTTCTAATTTTCTGTAAATCTGCGAATACGCCCTCACTCCGAAGGGAAGGGGTTTCACCGTCCGCTCCATCTTGTCCGTATGAGTCACCCAGAGTTGAGCGCCCTCCTTCGTCCGCTTGCCCGGAAAGCCTCGCAGTCCTTTGTGGCCTCCGAGCGCTTCAAGTCTGGCCCCCGGGCCAATGAGGTTGCCGAGCACCGAAACGACGCGGCCTGCGCTGCCTACACCGCCGCCATGCGAGTGGTCGCTGAGGCGTCGAAGACTCCGCGGGCCGAGGCTGATAGTCTCATTCGAACGATTCTTGGCGAAGTGGGGGTTCCGCTTCATTACGCCACGTCAACAAGGTGACACACACCTAACACCGGCCATGGCTCAACTCCACTTTGCGCGCACCCCGAGCCCGCACGGCTCCTATCTGCGATTGACCGCTGTCAAGAGGTCGCAAGCCGAGGATCGCGATGGGGCGCGGGACCTCCTGGCGCTCGTGAAAAAATACATTGCAGCCGAGTCTTTCGTCGGCCTTTCGGGTCGAACCCGCAATGCAGTTCTCCGGCGCCTTCGCGCTGAAATCCATGCATGGGGACATGGCATGCACTACCCAAACGCCCCCCGCTTCAAATGAACTTCCCTGAACGCGTCTCTCAAGCGGCTTCCGAGCTGCGCTCGACGGTTTTGGCAATCCATGACCGTCCTCTGATTTGGACGCTTTGGGTGATCGTTGGGACACGGTACACAGCGCTTTGCCCAGGGAACAGTGGCGACCACTGCAAGACCAAGGCCAGGGCCTTCTTTGGTGGCTCTGCCACCCGAGGCGAACGGTTCGTCATCACAGGTCCGAACGGTGAGCCTTGGATGTGGGCGCACCCAGAGCTTGGTTCAGCCTTACGTTTCGTTTGGCGGGCCTTCTAAATGCCATGAGGGTTTTCACGGAACAGGTCACGCTGGGCCAGATCGAGGCGTGCCTCATCAGGATGAAGGGCGGGCCGTTTACGGCTTTCGACGTTGTCGAAGTAGCCAGAGCCCAGGGCGTTGCCCATGCGGAAGCGCTTATTCAGCGGCTTATCGCCCTCCACCGGAAGAACCTGCATCAATCCACGCGCCGTCAGTGGAGATGGAGAGAGGCCGACGATCCCAGCCCCCGTTAACCTCTCCCCTGGGGTTTCCCAGGGTCAGATCCCCCATACTTTTAAGTATGCCATCTTCGACCCCTTTGACCGGCTCTGGACACCCACTCCTATCCTGGGCCGACTTCAGGGCTCCGTCGTTCATGGACGGCGTTACCTCAGATGCGGACGACGATTCGGAAGATTCGGTTGGGCCGTATGACTCGGAGGACGACTATTTTGACCCTCCAGCTTTCTCCGACGAGAGTCGTTGCCTTGTGCCCTGTCCGACGCAAGAAGCGTTCGACGCCGTCGCGCGGCTTCAACGCGTGCTCAGCGAGCGGGTTTTGAAGGCTGCCAACCTCAAGGAGGACCTTGCCGAGCGACTCATGGCGGGACGGAGGTTCCGTGAATCTTTTTATCCAGCGCTTGCGAACGCATCCGAACTGCTATGCGCCCGGATCGCCTGCCGTCTTTGGGGAAATGAGTCCGACGATTCTTTTATCCGAAAGGCTTCGACTCTCGAATACGTGGCGGCGGGTTTCGAAGGTTATACGGACGACCTGGATTTTGTCGCCTACGCCATGAACAGGCTCCCCTTAGGGGGGTTGGAACAGATCGCAACGGCCGCGCGCCTTATTCGCGAAGAGGTTCTTGCAAGGTGGACCGATTACAAGCCCTCCGACCCTTTAAGCATGATTTTTGGGCCGGTGAAAGCCGACGCCATTCCTGTTCTCATGGCCCTTTCGGACGAGACCTTGGTCATGCTCACGGTCACAATACCCTTTAATCGCGACATAGATGTCTCAAGGGCGAGGTTCCTTTCATGGAAAGGGGAACTGGCGGCAGCGGTCACATCATCAGCAGAGTCCGACTTTATCGCCGCCATGAAATGCTTCGATACTACGCGGACCTTGGAAGCTGAGATAAAGACGATCCCGTCAGTCATGCGAATCGACCGCTTTGTCGAAGATTTCCGCAACGAGCTTTCGCCGGTTCTGGAAAACCTGCGATCCTTGCCGGCCCCTGGAGGCCGCCCATTGATTCCGGGGATCGACGCGTACCTCGACGTGATTGAGGACCAGGCGGTCTACGAAATACGCTACGACGGAAATACGGAGTTGCCGGACGAGTTGGTCCTAAACCCGATCACGATCAGAATGTGGGTTTCTGACCTCATGGGCGAGTTCGAGGACACCCCAAGATTTCGCGAATTGCTTCTCGCCCTTGTCGAATCGCCGTGGACGTTTAAGAGGGTTCAGGTCTCCAAGGCTGACGAGCCCGCAGCCAAGGCTGTTCGCAAGCTGGCCAGTTTCTTCAAGGCCACCCGTACAGCCAGGGCCGTTACTTCACTCGTTGGGCTATTGCGCGACCCGTCATCCACCATCGAGCAAATTCTCTGCTCGGTAGGCGACTGTTGTGTAGCCCAGATTTTGACTGACGAGCACAATGATCTCACTGCGTCGTTTCTCCGTTGCAAGGAGAAGGTACTGACCGAGGCGATCTACCTTTACGCCAAGTTCCCCAATCGCTTCGAACCCGTGCTGTGCAAGAGTGACACGGAACTCATCGCGGCAACACCGCCCCGGGTCATCATCCCTTTCCGGCCCGTTGCCTTGCCTGTGGAATCAATCCCGGATGCGAAGCCGCAGCGAATCGAGCGAGAGCCCGTTGTGCCTAAACCATCGCGTGAAGTAGTCGGGCCAATCGTCACCTCCGCGGCCCCCTTTGTCTCTGCCAAGCGAACAATCCGCCTTGAATACGTCATGAATCCCGAAAGCCGACACCCGCGTACCGTCCTGCGCGAATGCGATTTCTCAGAGGTCGAGGGGGTTGTCGCTACCATCATAGGGCACCATGCAGACGTAACGGAGCCTGCTCACAGTCTAGCCAGAGCAGTCGTCCATTTCGCCCTCGAAACGCCTATCGAGCACCATCTGACCTGGAACAAGGAGCGCGTAGGGTCGTACTCGTTTCACAAGCTGAAGCGAGGCCAAGATAGAATCTTCATCAGGGTCCGGAAGGACGCCGTGATCTTCCACGCCTTCGCGCGACGGGACTGGAAGAAAGCATCGGCGGCCTAACGCGTTGCTGATTTCCTCGTACCCGTAGAGGCAACGCCCAATGAACATGCTCGTAGCCCCAGCGGCAGAATCGACCACAATAGACCTCGCTCGCTTGATTGTCGCAAATCCGTTGGCCAGCGGCGGATCTCGGACTCCGCGACCTAACCCAAGGCGGGTCAGTTTTGGAACGCTCCTAACCGTGTCGGCAAGCCTTACTGAGGTTCTGGCCCTGGCAGCGTGCATTTCTCACAGAGAAATGCTTTCACTGCGCGCTCGCAGTGCCGGTTACAATCTCAAGCCGCTCTTCGATAACGAGGAATACCGCATACAGGTTTGCGGGATCTACAACCGTGCGCTGGCCCTTTTTGGTGGCCCCTTCGACGTTCCTGGGTGCGTCAGCCTCGACTGCGGAGGTCGCTTTCTTTTAACGGTGACGACTCATCCGGAGAAGTCGTTCAACGCATTCGCAGCTGCTGGGCGGGATGCCATCGGCCTGTCGGCTTCATTTATCGAAAAAATGTGCCTCGCCCGTGCCGGCGCGCGCGGGGAGAGGTGGGTCCACTGGATAACCAACACTACTTTCCACGAGATGGCTCATGTCCACCAAGACTGGTCATGGCGCGAGGCTCACCGCTTTCCGCACAAGGAAGGACATGATTACGACGATTCCTATTACACCAACCCGACCGAGGTGCATGCCTTCGCACTAGCGGATGCCTCCTCTGCGTTCTTGATAGGAGAGCAGGAGTTGAGTGCGGCATCTGCTCACGAGATACCTTTCCTTTACCGCATCCTCTGCGCGCACCCCGATTTCCAGGCCAGCCATCCGGAAGCCGCGCATATCCGATCCCTCTACCGCAAATTCCACAACTGGTTCCGCGTGGCAATGGAGCGGTCGGCGAGCATGCAGCGACTTCGGCAGCTCACTCGCGACAGAGCGTTCATGACCGACATCGAAGGAGACCTTGTTGGTTTACGAAAGATCCGGCGTTAGTATTCTTAACCCCAACTTATCCCGTGAAACTTACTGAAGTCTGGACCCTCGCCGCACCCCTGGTCCCCGAACTGACATCGTTGGCGTGCCCAAAACGCTATTGCGGTGATGGGCGCTTCCATTCGCAAATCGGCGCGTCGGCCGCCGTGCTAGGCTGTCTGCTCGACGCCCATCGGGCAGTGCGCGACGGAGCCCCTCTATCGAACCCCCATGAATACGATGTCATGCATCAGCTCGCATGCATGCAGGTTCCAACCTATTTCGTTGCCCCAGCGCTATTGAAAGCCGCCCTCGCCACGACTATCCCCGCGAATTTCCGCTGGAGCGCGCTGCGGTGGCCGCTCGAAAGCATGCTTTTTATTCTTCCGCGTGGTTCGGTTAAGCTTTCTGACGGACAGGAGTTTTCCTACGTCGCGTACGCTCACCACACACCTGGCGTTGTTCAACCAGCTTCCCCTCTGCTTCCGGGCGTGAGGTACGAAGAGGAGGTTCTCTCCTTGACGGCAGGCACCGAGGATGGCCTGAGCACGGCGAACGCAATTACGATCACAGATACGCAGCCCGTTCTGGAAGCGACCACCGATGCGGTGATCGACAAAACCGATGCACTTAACTTGCCTGGGGTACCAACCGATGTCTGCGGGCTAACTCGCGAAGTTGCGCTTAAACTCATCTTGGCCCTTAATGCCCGTCCTGAGTTGGTCGTTATGGGGTCCCAATTGCGATCGGCAAAGTGCAAGCACGGCCGCGTCAGGTCTGAACTGTGGAGCCCCAATGTCATCGGCGGCAATTACGCTACCCGTGTGGACGGATCGGACGCTGGCGATGGCGAACATGGCACGGCGAAGCGATTGCATTGGGTGCGCGGCCACTATCGCCAACAGCCTTACGGCCCCCGCGACACCCCTCGTTACGAGACGATTTGGATCGAGCCGTTTATGGCCGGAAGCGTGTTGCCGGCTTAAGCCCTACCTCATCAGTTCGGGTTTCTGCGCGGTGGGAGAGGGCAGCGTTCGAAGCGCCGGTCGGCTTATGCTCCCAGCCTTTATCTCTTCAAGAAGACCTCGGTTCAGCACGAGCTGTTGCTCTATGAACTCGGCTTTCGCCACGTGTTTTGTGTCGGCAAGCAGTTCGCGGCACATGTCGAGCATCCGGGTGCTTTCCTCAAGCGTCGTGACCGTCCTTTCGTGCGTCCGGCTCGCAACGTCGAAAAGGGCGAGGTTCGCCAAGTCCTGCTCCTCCGTGTGCTCTCCGTTGAATCGGATGGTGGCGAGCCAACGCCCGTTCGGGCTTGTGATAGCATAGCAGCAGGCGTCCCCCTGGGCCTCGAAGGTCCATGGAGCGGGTGTGCGCAGTTCAGGGGTCGTGCGTTTGGTGAAGGCTGGGGTTGGCATGGATGGGAGGTGTCTCCTTAAAAGTATGGGGAGGGCGCTCCTGAGGAGCCTTCAGCAAGTCCGAGCATGCGACCGGCCATCCGGCAGCCGCCATCTTGCGCTATGGATAAACGAACCATCGGCGGGGTTGAGTTCGAGGCTGTGCGCTGCACCACTCCTATTCCTCACTGGCGATTGCGCGTCGTCCTGACTGGCTTCCTCTTTGAGGCAGGGTGCTTCAAGTCCGAGAGCCGCCCGAAACTCTGGGAATCCGTCGAGCACACGGCTCGTGTTGTGGGCGACCGCTGGCTGCGCGACAACCTCACGGCTCATAACGCGGGTTCCGATGTCTCCGGCGGGCCTTACGTCCTCTGGGGGTTCAAACCGGGACACGCGGACGGGCAGCCCATCAAGCTGTGCGACTACAGCCGCGACGAGGAGATCACTCGCACTCGCCAGGGTTGGATTTGCTCCGCCTACCGGGTCGGTGAGCCGGCGACGGGGCTCATTGCCCTTGCGGGAGCCCCTCAGACTGGTCCCGCCTGAGCGACCGCGCGTACCCACAAGATGTCACATTTTCCGCGGACAGTGGGATGGATGACGCTTTCGTGGGTGTTTTCATGCCCGAAGATGGAGGCCAGTTTCACTCGGAAAATAGTGATGGTCACCACGAGATGTCACATTTTTCGCAGTAAAATCGGACACGCCTTAGCGACCATTCTCCATCTTGCCGCATGTGTTCGCCTGTGCGCTCGATACCTCTTGCCGAAGTCCTTCGCGACTTCAGCCCCACGGACATGATCCCTGGTGGGACACATGAGGGCGTTTCGAATCCCGAGCTATGGAGGCTTGTTTTCGGCGAGATCGAGCGGGAGCATGAGGCTTTCGCCCCGGCCTACTGGGCGGCTTTCAAGCGGAGCGTCGCCAAACGCCAGCGTGTGCCGATTGTGCTCCATGGCACCCAGGTCTCGAATGGGCACCACCGTGTCTGGGCGCTTCACGCGTCAGGCAAGAGCCAGGTGAGGGTGCGCGAGTCGGTTACTGCTTCGCCCTGAACGGAAGACTGGTGCAGGGGCGGGAGGGATGCGAGGAAGCTAGCAATTGCCGAAGCGCCTTAGAGCCTCCTCGCGCGGTACTTCGCCGCGAACGCCAGGCCCTTGGAGCGCCGGATCTGCGGCACTCGGCGCGAGGGCCAGGTGTTTGGAGCCTGCTTCGAGCTTGGCTGTTTTGATGAGTAGGGCAGGGGATGCCTGACCTCCGGTTGGCTGGCGGGACGTGTTTGCATGTCCCCCTAACTAACAACGTCAACCCATGGAACCGCGGAGCCCACCCCCGACACCTCGGGGACACCTTTTTCTCTCCCGGGGGGCTTGTCGGGGTTAACAGCAAGGCCCGCTGGGCGCGGTAAGGCCGGAAGCTCCATGAAGTTAACGGGTTGTGACAAGTAACACTAAGCGACTAGTCGCCAACCGGTTGGATGGCACTCCTGCGCGATTCCCCATGTGAATCCCCCCATAATTCCTATCATGTACCTCCCAGAACCACATCCGCCCGTCGTTCCACCGCCTCCCGCCGACGCCGCTCGATACAAGTCGATTACTTCCCAGGCCCGTGCCTACGGGATGACCTCCCCCGCGTTTTTGAAAGTCCTCGATGATCTTGGCATTCGCTCGCGCAAGGGCGGCATTCCCTCTGAGGAGGCAATTCGCGACCACATTGCCTACCAGTTCGCCTTGCACGAGGACGCCGGCCTTGGCTACGTCACCAACCCCGATAAGCCCCGCCCCTCGACCTACTGGAAATGGCACGCAGACAAGCTCCGTGCCCTCCTGGAAACGCACGGGGTTCACTTCGTCCCGGCCGACAAGCGGACCGCCGTAATCAACGAGAAGCGTTTCACCGACGCGGCCGCGCTTCTCGCTGCGCATAAGACGCTGGACAAACTTCTCGTGTCCGTCCCCGCAGATGAACCCTCCTTGGCGGGCGCGCGCGGGACACTGGCCTCCTTTAGCCGCGCGGGCGCGGAACTCCTAAAATACGTCCGGCGCAAGGACGATGGCAGTGGTAGATACGATTGCCACGAGACACTTATGGACATGGACCACGTCTACTACGCACTGACGCGCGGAAACACAGGCACTTCAGCGTGGATCGACGGGCCTTATTATCGCGAGATACGCCGCGACATCCGCGCAATTGCCAAGGGCGCCCTTATCTACGCAAAGGTCGTCGGGATCTTTGGGACGTGGTGCATGACACATTAGGAGCCGACGCCCCCTTACGGACGACAATACGCCATTCCTCCCTTTTCACCATCTGGGGAAATCCCTCGCCAGCACTCTACCATCTTAAACCGAGCGCTCTTCTCATGAATTCCCCAATAATTTCAAAACATATCGCGTCACCTGTTCGTAAAGCAATTGAGCAGGCGGTTCTCGGAGGGAACGTCGAGGCCCTGGCACAGGCAATCGAGCGGCTGCCTGCCCTTGTCTGCATCCCCAATCCGATCCTCGTGGGATCAAGCCATGGTGTGCCCGCCGAAATCCAAGGTGTCTGGAGGATCTCCCATATCAAGGACTACATATCTACGCTCGATCAGCACCCGAGGTTGCCTCGCGGGCGCCACTCGGACGGCGCTATTGCAGTCGCCGCAGACGATGTTGACAACGCCCTTGGGACATCCGCTGCCCGCGAGTATATCAAGAACAGCGTCCCTGGCGGCAAGATCATGGATGACCGCGCAAACGATTTTTGGGAAGAAGACTCTGGGTCCTATCTCTCGAACACCACTGACCAGATCACTCGGGAACGCGTGGCTTTTGGCGACTTGCATCCCGAGAGCGTTCTCCCGGAGCAGATTGTTAGGGGTGCCTTCGAATCCGCATTTGCAAGTAATCACAACGGAGCCACAGGGAACGATTTAGTCGCCCTGCGTAACCTCCACGCCGCAGTTAACCTCACAAGAGCGCACGCCGAGGTATTCTGCGCGCGACACTCTGTTCCGCTCGAAAAGACTCTCTCCCTCGTGTCCAGCATTAGCGCGGCCTCATATCTCGGGTGCTACAACGTCAACGGGCCGGCGTCAGCAAGGGAGCGATTTCGTGACTTTGTGGGTGAAATAGCGGAGGAGCGCGAAGGAATCGCCCTAAACCCTCGCGCTTACGTACGCGTAGCCTCGGTGCTTTGCTCGAAAAAGGTTGGAAGGTGCGGGCCTATTGGCCGCGACCAGTTCGCGCAGATCGAGAAGGACCTCCCGACTCGCACCGCTCAATGGTTCAACGCTGTTGAGGATTCTGATGCATTGAGCGTGTGGCTCTCCGATACGGAGAATCCGTTTGGCCAACCTGGACTACTCCACGCGTGCATGGTCGTAGCCGGTGACCGGTTTCGGTTCCCCACGGCGCACATGGGGGCGCCTTTTTTCACCGCTAAGCGGAGTCATTTTTTCGCCATGTTCATGCCTGTAGGACCTGGGCAGCTCAAAGGTAGCATCTCTTTTGAGTGCCCCATCGAAGGCGATCTCCATGCCCAGGCTGCGGACCCCGGCAACCATTCCCACAATGGAGACACAGCGATGTGCAGAGCTGCGGCGCTTATTGGGTTTCACCTGCTCTTTCGGGTCGGCGATGCATCCAGGGGAACATTCTCCGATTCGAGCCTGCGAGACTGCTGGAAGGGTCTCCGCGAAAGATATAACGGATTCGCGAAACACATCGAGCCGAAGAGGCTTAGGGTGGCAAAAGGGTTCCCTACGCCCTCTGAAATCTACTTTCGTCAGTCTATGACTCTTCGGGACTCTGCCCGGGTGATCGAGGACCTAGATATGAATGACCACCTGGGTTATACGGCGACGGCGATTGCCTTGCGAACGGGCAACCAGATCGTGCATGTCAGCGAGTCGCTCGCCAAGGTGCTGGACCTAACCGACTTCGACACTGATCTGGACATCCTGTCTGAACCGTGGCCCTTCCCCGGTATCACCTTCTGCTTCTCGGAGGGGTCGAGTGCTGGCAAGTCGTGGATCACCCTGGCACGGTTCGACAAGGGGGATGAAATCGAAGAGGGGTGCGTTGGACCCGTAACCCACAGGGGTCCAAAAATACGCCCCGAAACCTCCGATTGGGTGGCGTTTGGCTATAGTGAAGCAGACCGGAACGAGATTCGCAGCATTTGCCCCGATTACCACAAGCTCGGCAAAATCGCGGAGGGTTGCACGCGCGCCGAAAACGATGACAGGCTTAAGGCGGTGCTTCTCGCATTCAAGGCACTCGTGTTCCTGATGCACTTTCCTGCGGCTACAGGCGCCGAGCATCTGCTTCGACACGAGAAGCGTCATGGCAACGCTGTCGTAAAAGAGGCGCTCTATAGCCCGCGCGTGCTATCTATCCCCAAGACACCCGGGACGGCGACCCTGCGCAACGACCTGGCGCAAAGCGCCAGGGACGCCCGGAGGGGAACTACGGTGACGCCACACTGGCGCCGGGGTCACCATCGCCAGCAGCCGCATGGCCCGGGGCGCACCCTCACGAAGCGGATCTTCATTTGGCCCATCTACGTCAACAAGCCCGAGAGCGCTGCGGACGCAGCTGCCTGACACCTGCACGCTTTGTCGCTTTGCAATCGCGCGGGCCAACTATCCCAACTTGGGCTAATGAACACTGCACTCCTTACTGCGGACCGAGGTTGGTTATGTTTGCCTGCCGCGCGGCTTGAATTCAACGATTCCCACCCGTGAAGACACAACCCCGTGATATAAATATCTCCGTATGGATGCGCGATGAGCCGCTCAAGATGAACGACAAGGTGCGGGTGACCGAGCTGGTTGCCGAATCCGACATCGAGACCCGACTGCTCTATGAGATGGCGCTGGTACGGTTGCGTGAATCCGATCTTGATTTCGGAGCAGGGATGGACCGGAAGCAGCACGAAGGCGGCCCGAGTTTTGGGCTCTTGCGGGATGGCGCGAAGGCTTTTGGGTGGGTGACGCCGATTCAGCACGAGGACGGGTTCCTCGACATCGTCATCGAGCTGGGAGGTGCCTACTACTGGGCTCATGGCTTTGCGAGGCATCCGAACGCCGCGGTCCTAAGCAAGGACGTGGAGGTCGCCAGCAAGAAGGTTGCACTGGACCGTCTCAAATTGCTTGCCGGCCGATGGAACAAACAGTGCGGCGACCCTGTATTCGAACTGGGCGGATTTGGTGGGAAGTCCGTAAGACTGACACATCCGAAGCACGGCTCGCCGGTCGAGATCACCTACCTCGACCTCAATGACCCTGAACAGATTATTGCGGAGGGGTGGGAGGAAAAGCTTGTTATCCGCTCCCCCAGAACCAACCCCTATATAACTGCGCGTACGAGTCGCTGCCGAATCAAGGCGAGGGATTTCCCTTCCGACGGGATATGGAAGCTGGTGGCAATACTCCGTGTCCGGGTTGAATCCGTCGAGGCAGACAATGCTCCAGACTGACGACGCTGGCTCGTTTTTTCTCGACTACTGCTCCTCTGGCGCTTTTTGCTTCCTTTAAGGTCGCCTTCGCCTCCACCGCTTCCACCCGAAAGGGACCGGACAAGAAGGACTGACCAAACCATTCGTTCTCATCTGCTAGCTAGGACGGTTTGAGCTGAGGTGCAGGGAAGCGCATCGCCAGCGAGAGCCGTCACGCTACGCACATGAAAACACTATACGACGGGGCTTCCTTAGCCTCATTGGTTAACAGCGGAAGGTTCACTCTCCCGCTTTCTCACACACGCTCCCTCCATCTCATCGCGATTCTGGAGGGCGCAGAGAACTGGTTTGAAGTCACCCGATTGCCCGGGGAGGACATCGAGATGCTCCGCCTACGAGCGCGCAAACTGCGCCAGAGCGTGAATGGCTCGCTTGTGGACCAGCAGCTCTCCGCGGAGCCCACCCCCAATGCGTAGAATCGCTGGAAAATCCGAGGATTTTTTCGGCCATTTGCCCTGTTGGGGGATGAAGCAGCGACGCGCCATCGGCTCCTAAAAGCCCGAACCTGCGTGTACCGAACGGATTGTAACAAGTAACGCAACACGACGTGTCGCAACCGGTTGGGCTACCCTCTGAACGATTCCCTAGGAGAAGCTCCCCATACTTTTAAGAACACGCGTCATGAAAATCCCAAAACACCTCAAGCCAGAGAGCCTCATCACAGACCGCCTCGAACGCACGATAGCTGCGCCGTACCTGGAAATCTCACAGCAAGGTGCGCGCGGGACGAGGAAAGGCCACATCGTCGCGACATCCGGCCGCCATATTGTGTGCTTTCCGGTTGAAGTGGAGGACGGCGACACGTCCGGGTTTATCCCAGCAAGTGCATTGGAGACGGCCCGGAAACTCAGTGAGCCGGACAAGCCTGCTGAGCTTCTGGCCATGGAACGCATAGTCCACCGAAACATGACCACAGAACCCAGGGCCGTTGCTACGAAGGATTCTACCATCCCCTGGCCGCAACCGAAGCCTTGGCGGCCCTATGTGATTCCCGACGCACGCGGATACCGGCATTCCGTGTCTATCGACATCGAGCTTCTCCAGGAGGTCGCAGCTGCCCTTGGCACCACCCATATCACCCTAAAAATGAAGGATTCCACGTCAGCAATTCTTATCCACGATAGGGATGCCGCGTGGGATCGGATGGCTGAGATCCCCGGAGGGATTCTGATGCCGATGCGTACCGGAAACACACCCGTGAAAAAGGCCACAAAGCCGAGGAGGTCCAAGATAGATCCGACCGCTGCACCTGCACAAGCCGCCGCAGAGCCGTCATCCGGGGAGGCCACTGCCGAACACACCCCCGCCACGAATGAGACGACCCCCTCCCCCGAAGCCCACGCCATAGCCCCCTGAGATGCGTCGGCCGGCATCAATTCACCCCACAGCGCCCCCCATACTTCTTATATGGCAGCCTCCCTTAACCCATCGACAGCCTCGATGATGAACCGCCTCGCGGGGTCCGAGTACACAACGCCGCGCGATCTCCACGACAAAGTCCTCCAATTGGTCACGAGCTTCTTCCGCGACGACCGTTGGGTGCCAGCGCTTCAGGTTTTTGGCAAACCGGGACTGCCAATCACCTTCAGGATGTTGCGGGCGGCCGAGATGAGCATCCCAGGCGAGCTTATGGCTCGGGAACTACGACGGTTGGCCGAACTGAACCACTGCGCTGCCGTGTCGGTCGCGATCCCTTCTACCAGGTTCGCTGCCGGAACTGCACGCCCCGACGCACCCAATTTCTACCGTCTCAGCACGGTATCCGCCTCTGAAGCCCCTTTGGCGTCCTCATGGCGCCTCCGGACGAAACCGAGCGGAAAATGCATCAAATGCCTCCCGGTTTCTTCTGAAGACAACTTAGCCGAAGGCGAGCACCTGATAGCTGCACATTGGGCGCTGATTTTCCCCGAGTGCCCTGTTGGCCCTGAGACGATCCAAAGAGGAGCCGCTTACTACCGGAGCACCTATGTTGAACCAGATGGCGCCGTCCATGATCCCGCATTTCGGAGCTATTGAACCCCTACCATAACCCTTCACCTCTTCACCCTTATGTCTTCCCCCGCACCCAAACAGGGTCACTCAGCAATCTATACCGCGTCTGAAACCCTTAAGCAGCGGTTCTCAAGGGCCGCCGAAATCGGGGAGATCGACCACGATGCTCTTTGGGAACTCATGAGCTGCGACATTTTCATCCCGTGGCTCATGCCTTCCAACCGTAAGAAGACCGGTTTCGACATCGTATTCTCGATGCATGCGCATGACACGCCAAGCGGGGACACGGTCCCCGTGCTTCCGGTTTCGCTTGAGGCAACCTCTGAAAATTACAACCGTGATGCTGCATCCGACGAGAAGGGCGTTACCGGCACCCAATGTCAGTTTTCCTTGATGCTCGAAAAAGTCACGGGCAGTAGGCACCTGCACCCTATCGCAATCGTCGTCCGTGAAGACGCTAAGCCGCTCTTTATCATGCCGGAGGTCTACTACCCCCTTACCGAGCGATGGAAGACGACAAACAAGGCGCTAGAGGAGGCATCCTTCTCTGCTTACAGGTGGGAAGATGGGCACGGGCTACCTCTAAGGATCGCGGCACTCGACGAGGCGAAGAAGAGGTTTGGCCCTCCGACATGCTACCGGACCATCGAACTAAAGGGGTACCCTCTTGAGTTTGCCTACACGTTCCGTCAGGACCTCGGGTTAGTCGTGCAGCAGACCTTAAGCCTCGGGCTTTGGCGATGGCCTGACGGGATTGGTCGTCACTATGGCGGCGAGACCATTCTTGCTTGGGAGCTAACGAAGTCGCAACTCGCGACCAACGTGTTTGAGGAGAACGCAGAATTCATGCAGGACCTTGTCACCCAGTTCCTGCTCAAAAACCACCGGGTGGTGCGCACCTTCTCATGTGGCGATGCCGGTTTTCGAATCTACGGGAGGGACAGTGACCTTTGCGGAATCATGCTCAATACGCCGCGGTTCACGTCCGAGCCGGCCCGCTCCGAGATCGACATCTACGACTCCACAGGGCTTTTTGCCGTGACGGGCCTCATGAGCCCCGAGGTGCGGGTTGCCGCCAAGGGAGGCAATGGAAAGCTAGGGCTTGTTGCCGCATTCGAGCTACATCCCTGCGCCCGCACAGTATTCTCCCCTTACCGCAAGTGGAGGGTAACGCCTGCGATGGGTTTGCAAGCGGCAACGGGTCTAGCGGCCTGACACTGGCATGGCGCCCGCTGGAGGCCCGGCAGCGTGTCGGTTTAGCTGATGGACTGGGCCGGGCTCAGTGCTCGGGCAAGAGCACTGTTTGGGGTCGGCAACGGCCGAAGCTCGGCAGCTCGATGCGCATAGGCCGACAGAATCCGCTGCGGCATCGCGCTGAGCTGTTCGTGGTCGAAAGCAAGTTCGTGCGGCGGCAAGTGCTCTCGCACGTGTCCCGAGGGCTTGAATCCGAGCCTCGCAAGAACGCGCTCCCCTCCTGCGCTTAGAGCCAGGCCGAGGAGGTGGGTTCGCTCCGAGGCGTGGCCGGACTGCGCAAGGTGCCTGAACCGGCGGGCCATGAGTTCCGGGAGGAGATCAGACCCCCTGTAGTCGGGATGGACGTAGACGGCGGCCAAAGTCCAATACGCGCATGGGCTCTCTTTCGTGACCACTGGGAATTTCTCGGGCTGGATGTCCGCCTCGTGCAGGGTGCCGTCGATCAGACCGCGGTAAGCGGCCTCAGTCAGCGGCCAAACGCCGATGCTGGCGGCGACTCGGTCGTTGTCCCAGGCAATCAGGGCACCGTCCGGGTATTTCGCCAACCACTCGGCGATACGTGCCTTCGGCAGCGCTTCTTCTGCGTAGGCCGCCACGTCAGCCCGATAAACGGCCTCCAGGTCCTTTTCTCCGATGATCGGCCGAAAGCTCATCCCCTCGGGGCGTCCGGATGGTTGCAAGGCACTCACAAGGCAGGCGAGGGGACGGACACTGGCGACGGCGCCAATGGGTCAAGCGCCTCCTACAGCGGCCAGGTTCGCCTCATTGAAGGCGACGGCGACTTGATCGCTGTCCTCGCGCACGCGATACGGATGAGCGAAGACATTGATTGAAATGGCCCCCATTTTGGCACCGGCCATGGTGATCGCGGTCACCACCCTGCGCGCCCCCTGGGGCGCCTTGCGCTCAAATGCTACCAATAGTGCGGGATTGAGATAGATCGTCTTGCCATCCTCGTTTGTGAGTTTTGCGAATACCGTACCGAGGCACTTGCGAAGCCCGTTTTGGATCTCATCAGGTGTGTCGGCGACGAAATACTCATCACCGCCCATGACTGTAAGGCGGGTTTCCGGGCTGCCCTTGGGACCTTTGTCTCTTGCCTCAAAGGCAACGATGGCTGTGAGGTTGACGGAGAGAACGGCAACGGCGCGGGACTGGGTGAAACTTACGATTTGCATGGTTCTTAAAGTATGGGGGACGGCACCCACCGAATGCCTCCCGCTCGCTGTGCTTCCGGGTGCCTGCCAACCCTTCCCGCCGCGAAAGTAAAGTTTTCCGGTAAAGTTGACATTGGACCCCTATCCGTTGGCCCCCAATTAGTTACCGCCGTCCACCACCCCATCTTGGGGCATGCCATCCAACATTCGAATTGAGCTTCGCGGCCAGGAGCGGCTCGCCGCCACCGGGACGCAGGTCGCCCCCCTCAATGCAACGCTCGGGGCCGAGACACCCGAGGCCCTTGCCTACAGCTACCTCGACTTTGCTTGTGGCTATTGCTGGGAGAGACATGGCAGCGAGCGCACTGCCCGCAGGCTCAAGTCCATGATCGGGGGCGAACTCCTCCGCAGGGGCATCAACAGGCTGAAGGTGACGACCCATGGCGGCGATCCCCACATCGTGGAGGTCTTCGGCGCCCTGCCCCAATAGGGCGCCTGCTTGGCGGATATTTGGACCGCCCCTCCACATACTTTTAGGAACCACCGATCATGAGCACCACCTTCCCCCCGAAAGACGCCATCGCCCAATTGCGGACCGCCGCCGAAACCCTTCGCGAAGACAGCCCGCCCGAGGCGTACCGGCACTCAGCCGAGGCCGTGGTTGCCTTCTTCGAAAAATGGCGCGGGCCAAAGCCGGCAGGGGACAAGCTCGCCCCGACCCTCCGGACTCTCGCCGATGCCCACCATGACCTGTCAGGCGTTCGGGCCAACGCGCAACTTGACCAGACCCTGTCGGAGCAGTTGGACGCGTTGAACCGGTATGCCGAAAGGAACGAAGAGCTTCTGCACAGTCCGGACTTGAAGAAGGGGGTCGCTGTCATCGGCCCCATGGCCGTATTCGGGGCGGCACTGGTGGGCATCTGCGTGCGCTTGGGCGCCCCGGTGTGGCTCAGCGCACTGGTCAGCCTGCCCGCCTTCCCCTTCATCATGGTCGTGACCGCCTACGTCCGGCTTCTCTGCCGGAGGGTCATGGCCCGCTTTGTGGTCTGGCTCCTGAAGCGCCGGCTCGCGAACCTTCGACAGTCCCCCATGGCCGACCAAGAGGGCAAGGAAGAGCTGGAGGTCGTTGTGCGGTACGGATCGGCCGCGATCCGCGCCACGGTGCTCTCCATCGTAAGCGATCTCGAACGAGTGAGCAAAGAGGGCTGAACCGCGGAAAGGCCCCATCTTGGGGCATGTCCACCACCGACGCCCCAGCACCCGACCTCGGCAACCTCGCCATTCTTCAGCCTGGCTCCGAGGTCGTCTCCGTCTTCGTGGACTCCGCCGGCGCCGTCACCCTCGGGCGGACCTGCTTCGTCTCCAGCGTGGAGCCGGCCCGCATCCGCACCCGCCGCGCGGGCTCGCCGCACTATGTCGGCGCTTACGCCCCCGGCACCGGACGCACCCTTGCGCACCTCTACGGCCCCGTGGCCTACCTCAGCGCGAATCCGGCGCACATCGCCCAGGCCAAGGAGTCGGAGGCCGCTGAGCGCGCCCTGACCGAGGCCCGGGAGGCTGCCCTGAAGGCCCGCATGCTCCAGGCCCGCCCCATCGCGGACGAGCTTGCCGATGACGAGGCGGTGATCGTGGTCAACGTCCTCGCGAACCGGCTCGACTCACAGCAGCTCACGACCCTCGCCGGATGGCTGGGGGTGTCCTGAAAGATCACCCACCCCCGGGGGACCCCCCCATCTTAGCCCATGCCCACCACCGCCCCGCTTGAGATCCGCAGCCGCCAGCAGTTTACCACCGCAGGAGAGAAGAGCGGTGCCCTGAAGGAGGCCCTCGGCAAGGAGACGCTGGAGGACCTGCAACAGGTGTACCTCGACTGTGTCCAATCCTTCGCCGGCTTCGACCGCGTCTTCGGCGGCAACGCCCGCCGCTGGGAGAACGCCATAGGGGCCGAGCTGCTTCGCCGGGGGGTGACGGAGATCATCGTCCGCGACTGCCTCGGGGTCCGCAACGTCAAGGTCGGCGACAGCCGGGGCCACTAAGGCACGCCATGGACGCCGACATCACCCGCCTCAGGAGCGCCATCGCTTGGGCCGAGCACCTCGGAAAGCCCCAGGCCCTCGTGTGCCGCCTCTGGTGCGACTACGCGGCCGCGCTCGAAGCCCAGACCCGGCGCCCGAAGTACCCGCGACCCCATCTTGCCTCATGATTACCTCACGCACGCCCGTCCTTCAGATCCTCACGCCCACCGGTTGGGCCTACGTCTTTTGCTGGTCGATGACACAGGGCAAGGTCGTGACCACGGCGGACTACCGCAAGGCCCTCCGGGGGGACCATGGTAACATGGCCTATTTCGGCAACAAGGCCGGTGCGCACCAGTTCCGGGTGACCACCGCGGTGAAGGTCGCGGCCGAGGCATCCCCGGTCGCCGTCGCCGCCTGAGCCATCTTGGTCCATGGACACCCCTTCGACAGAGCCCGCCGCCAGCCTGCCCCGGATCATCGCCTCCGTCGCCCTCCAGCAGTGGAGCGGGTGGAAGCAGAAGACCCTTGAGACCCTGCGGGACGTGGCCTTTGACGCCACCATGGCCCTCCTCGGCTACGACTACGCGTCCCTCCTCGCCCTACGGGACTCGCAGCACAGCAGCGACGGCATCGTGGAGGCCAGCGAATGCCCCGACCATGCCATCCACAAGGGTCCCTTCGATGTCACCTTTGAGGAGGCTCTGGACGCCTTCCTCATGGCCCACGGGGTCGCCGATGGCCGAGCAACCCTCACCGAAGCCTCGTGGAAGCAGATACGGGCCAGGTACACCGCCCCCACCGCAGGATGGATGTCGAACTACGACACCCGGGACGTGGCGGAGCGTGTCGCCAGCGGCCTCAACTACCTGTCGAGCCAGGACCACCCTCACCACGCTGACCTGCGCTACTGGGTAGGAGCCCCGCGCGTGATCGAGGGCCAGCCCGAGACCGCCACCATGCACGGCCTCTACCGGGGGCCGAAGGGCCTGCGGTCCTACCAGAAGGCCGCCCTCGCGGCCCTCCCGGACTCCTTCCTGATCCGCGCCTGAACCCATCTTGAGCCATGAAGAAACTCCTCTCCTACGATCAACGCGTCCGCCAGGGCTATGCCGGTGCCGCCGCCCGCAGGCGGCTGAACGACCTCCGCCCGTGCCTCTACAGGGACGTGACCGAGTTCGTGAAGACCGGCAGGAAACCCACCCCGCGGAACGTCAAGAGCTACCTCAAGAGCACCGGCACGGTCGGCGCCGTCGATCCTTACGTTGCCGAGATCCTGAAGCACGTACCCGACGCCCAGGCGGCCGCCGCGGAGTTTAGCTGACGCCTATCATGCCCCTCTTCCTCGACCCTCGGCTCCACGGGGCATCGAACTACCGGCTGCGCACCGCATGGGCCTTGCGCAAGCGGGGGATCGAATACCCCCACCTTGTCGCCTCCGGACCCCGGGACGAACCCACGTTCCACTTCCTTGGGACGCAGTCCGGCGCCGACCGCGCCGCGAGCGCCCTCGACGCCCCGGGTCTGCGGGTCAACCGCCTCCTGTGCGTCGTTGACCCGAACCTGCCCATGCCGCTCTCCGAGCCAGAGGCACACCTCCTTACGGTGCCTGAGGCCGATGCCATGGCCCGGGAGACCCTGCCCGTGACACCCCTTTTGACCCGCGACGACGTGCTCCAGCTCCTGGGCAGCGTGCGGATCTTCCCCGAACCCCCCGCGCCGATGGCGCTCGGGTCCGGAAACGACTCCATCAAAATATGCGATGGTATGGGAGGTGCCCTGATGCAGTAACCCTCCCTCACAGCACCGACGCCCGAGCGCGCAGCCGCTCACGCTGGCGACCGCCTGCCGGTCCCGAGGTAGCTCCCGGGACATGACGGAGGCTGGACGCAAGCACGCCTGATGCCCGCTCCTTAAAACTCCCCTCCCGGAGAGACGGGGGACCTTTTTCGGAGCCGTCAGCCAGGGCACCCAGAAACCTCGCCGGACGGCCTGCGGGGGCGGCGGAGCCCGGCCCTAGGCGGGCGGGGCTTTGCTGGTTTCCGACCCGTCCCGATGTCGGTCCATCTTGGGGCATGCCCAGCAAGAAGAGTCCCGTCCGCGTCCTTACGTCCTCCGAAGAGGCCGACGCATTCAAGGTGATCCTGTCCTCCGATACGCCGTGGAAGGCCGCCTGCCATGTCCGCCTCGTGCGCGCCGACTATAACGCGGCGGGCGAGCAGCTTGAGCCCGGGGTCAACTTCTTCGTCATGGCGCTTGCGGCCCTCGGGGCGTAGTCGCAGTTCTCCTGCGAAGGTCACCCGCATGGGTTCTACATCACGTTCCACGGCCCGTACTCGCTGGCGATCCGGATTGCTGCCGCAGGGTTCTTCACCGTCGAGCTGCAACGCACGGACTATTGGGCGCTCCGGTTCTCGACACCCTCGGAGATGATGCATTCGACCGAGCGGGAGAAGAATCGCGCGCTCGCGTGGGCAGCCAATGCATGGAAGAGCAAGCTTCTCGCTCAGCCGCAGGCTCCGACACCCGCCGGTTGACCAACTCGGGCAGATGACTTGAAAAGTCACTTCCCCGCCGTTTTGAGTCACCTTTCCGACTCGTTGAGTCACAAACCGCCTTTTTGAATCAGGTTTCGAGGATTATTATTCACGGGGCCGGGTCCGCCCATCTTGGGACATGCCCGTCAAGACTGTCCCCGAAATCCACGCCGAGGCCGAGCGGTTCCTTGCCGAGGTGCCGCCCGAGGCTGTTCGCCAGGGCTCCGCGCTGGGTCGCTGGGAGTTGAAGGTCGAGGGCCTGACCGTCGCCGACGGCGAAGCGGGCAGGGGGGTCTACTTCTTTTTCGCCCAGGACAGGCCCATGTCCGCCCACTACGCCGGGCGCGATGCCGGTGCCCGCCGTCTGGCCCAGATCACCCTCCCCCCGGGGGGCCTCCTCATTGACCTTACCCATCCAAAGGTCGTCGGACGGGTCTGCCAGATCCTAACCGACTACGCCACGGCCTGCGGAAGCCCCTGCAAATGGTCCAGGCGGGCTTTCCAGCGCTCTTTTTGGGGCCTGACCCTCCTTTCGACCATCATGGCCGAGAAATCGCCCGCCGTGGCCGGCTACGTGGTGCCGCACGTGATCCCAAGCTGTCCCGCGTCAAAGCAGGTCGTTGTATTCCGGACCGAGGCCCTCAACCAAGCCGACTGACCGGCCGCCCTACAGGAATTTGGTGATCGGCCTCTGCAACTCGGGCTTCGCCGACCAAATGGACGGATACATGGTCTTCAGATACGAGGTGAACTCCCGAAATTCGTCCCGCTCCATCACGAGGGTCTTTTCGTGAATGTTGCCGCCGTCCGGTGCCCACCCGCAAACTGCGACCCTCAAGCCTATCGGCAATTCTTCGTTCCGCAGTTCCGGCCCATCCAAAACAGCCACCTTAACCAGGCCGATTCGAGCATGCGAACTGTCCGCCTTGAGCCATGCCGCCGCGATCTCGTTCCTCTCGCTCGCATCCCGGTATCCGGCCGTCCACGCATTGAGGCTCAACCCGGCAGTGCCAGCAGCCCATAGAGGAATGAATGCGACGAGGAAGACCTTCCTAGGCTTAGCTCTCTTCGCCACGCAGAAGGCGGCGACCATCCCGACGACCAGGGAAACAACCCCGGCGAGGTAAAGGCTCACCAGCAAGCTTTGTGACACCGCCATAGGGTGAAAGAATTCGAACGCGTTCATCTCCTAATTATGGGGCGGCGGACCCCTGTTTTACGCTCCTCTCCGCTAGTCGTTGGCGAATCGCCCGATGTCTCGCAGGCACACGACACTCGATGCCCCTCGCGGATTGCGGTGGCCGGAGCATACAACTTCCGGCCCCGGACCCGATCCGCTCAGGCGTAGGAGGTCTTTCGACCTGTGCGTTTTTCCAGAGCGTGAGCCTGAAGGAACACAAATGATCCCGTTTCGAAGGGAGCCAGGGGAGATGCGCCCCGGTTCCTGCAATCCAGTTCCGCGGAATTCCGGCACGGCTGTTCGCCCCGCGCTCCCCACTGTGCTTGCCCCACGTTGCGTTTGACCGCCCGACGATGCGTTTTTCATGAATCTTCTTTTCGAGGGCCGAATCTCCGCGACGTGCGTGTCTGGCCGTTCTTCAAGTATGGGGTGCGCTATCGGGGCGATGCAGGGCCGCGCCATCTTGCCTTACCATCGCATCCACTCTCGCCCCCATGAACATCGCCGTCGTCACTGGAACCGCCTCGCAACCGAACGCCCTTACCCGGGCGCTTGAAGCCGCTGCACAGAACACGCTGGTCCTCAAAGAGGTCCCGGCGGCGCGCAAGCTCACCGTAAAACTCGATCACGCGCCGAATCCCGACATCCGCTCAGGCGGATACTGGGAGGATGTCCCTCCCGCCGGCGCGAAGATCGTCGAGGTGAAAAGCCTCGCGGAAGCCTCGAATGTCTGCCAGGACTTCATCGAGAAGTACGGCCTCGGGGGCGGTAATTGGACCGGTGGAGAGGTGCGCGCCGACGGCATCGTCATCGCCCAAATTTCGTACAACGGCCGCTGCTGGACTCCCGCCCCTTGGGGCAGCCCGGACCACAAGGAAATCACGATCTGAACAGCCACACTACACCCCAATGTCGAACTCATACGCCAAGTCCGCGGCGGAATCCGCCGTCCCCTGCACGCCCGCCCAGTGCGCTGAGCTTGCTACGCTCCTCAACGCCCCGCCGGCCAACGATGCCGAGACCCACGGGTTCAAGGTGGAGCCCTACGGCAAAGGGGCGTTCCTCTTTGCCGAATACTCGGCACATCCCGAATACCTTCCCGAGCCGTTCATGGCAGCGCTTGCGGGGTTGCTCCGCGCCGCGAACATGTCCCACTTGGAGATCGGTTGCGCCTACTCATGCGACCGGCTTGAGCCGGGCGCGTTTGGCGGCGAATCGTACCGCATCACCGACGAGGGGAAACTGGTTCGGCCGGCCATCCTCTGGCCGTAGCCCCTAGTGGACCAACACCCGTTCCTGGGCGCATTCGACGGGAACGGGTAGTGGCCTTAAGCCAGATCCGATACCCCCCGGGGGGCCTTTCTCCTCTGAAGCATGGGCCGTTTTCACCCCCGTCACCTTTTCGAATTCATCCTGGGAGAGGCGCTTCCCCTGAAGGTAATAGTCCGATGTTCCGTCCAGTCGCACGACAGCCGGTCCATTGAGGCGATGCTCCAACCCGTACTCCATGTAAACCAGCGTCCCATCTGCCTCGATCATGGCTGGCCCGTTCAACCGGTGCGGGACGCCATTGCGCAACCATTGGACTGACCCGTCCGAGCGGACATCCTGGGTGAAGATTTCAGGAGAGGGGATGTCGGCAATGGCCACGTGGTTCATACTAAAACTATGGGGGGCCGGTCGGAGAGGACACTGCACGCCTTCTCCGGGACGCCTTAACCCCCCTGCGCCCCCTGAGAGCGGCCCATCTCCCCGGCACCATCTTCACTTACCATGATTCATCCTGTAGCCCGCAGCATCGTCCAGCAGGTCAATCGCGCGCTATCCATGCGACTTGCCTACGAGGCGGTCAATGGGAGCCTGGTCATTTGCCGGGACGACGAGGGCAGGCAAGTCATGATCGTGTTTTTCGGGGGACTTGGCCGGCCGATCATCCGCAGTGTGATCCGACAGAAGGTCCCGGGGCTCGTTTTCACCTGCAAGGACAACGGCGAGGCCGGTCGGAACGCCGAAGAACTCAAATTCTGGCCCAATGCTCGCGGGTGCCCGTGGACGGTCCCGCAACTTCCTGAGCATGCGCATGTCGAGGAGTATCAGCCTTCCCTTTTCCCTCAGTTCGCAGCGGCCGGCGGCGGTCTACGCCAGCATGCGGCATAGCCCCATCTTACCACTAACATGGTCCCTTCAATCGCTAACGGCATCGTTGCCCAGGTAAACCGCGAACTTGGCCCCAAGTCCGCCCTCGCAAATCCGACAGAGACGCGCGGCGGAGCCCTACTTTGCAGGGACGACAAACTGCGCATGGTGGCCATCGTCTGCTACAACGGCCCGATCACGCCGATTGTTCGAAGCGTGATCCGGGAGAAGGTGCGTGGTCGCGGCTTCACATGGCTCTGCAACGGGCAGGCCGGACGAAATGCGATCCAGGTGGCGAGGTGGGGAGAGGATCATCGCTATCAACCGACCGCCATCGAGGCTGCCGAGGGGCTCAAGGATCTCTACGGTTCCCGGTGGGCGGGCATGCTGAGCACAGGCGCATTGAAGATGCCTTTTGGACTCCGGCTGAGTTTGGCCGAGATCATCTCCGCCAGCCGCAACAGCAAGACCGGCCCGACCAAGGAGGAGTTCATGGCCGCCGTCGATCAGCTTGCCACCGCCGCGCTTCCCCTGGAGCGCTTCGAGGGGTCCATCGGCGTGGACCACATCACCCAATACTGGCGCCTTAGCCCCATCGGCGAAGCCCCGTGGGTCGTCGTGACCAGGGAGAGCGACGGCAAGGTGACTGCCACGGTAAGCGGTGACCCTTCCCGGGTCGCTACGACTCCGAAGGCAACTGTCCGACTCCTGACACAGGACTGCCGGTCCCGCCTGAAAGAGGCCGGGGTGAAGCCAGCGTTTTGATCGAGTCCAGGCGGAACCGTCCATCTTGCCCTATGACAACCCTATCGTCACTGCGGTGCCAGCTTGCCACGACCGAGCGGCTACCATGCCCCAATTGCGGACTTCCGGTCGAACTCCCGCAACTGTCAGACGGGATTCCCTCGGACGAGCGGTTGTGCAACCGGTGCAGTGAACTCGCCGAGCAGTAGCTGCCCGACACTCTGCCCCGATCCCGTTTACCACGGGACCAGGCGATCCTTCGAGCGGTTCGATTTCTCCACACTGGGCTCGAACGTCGATAATCCCACCACACTGTGGGGCGCCTACTTCACGGAAACCGTTGCCGGGGCGCGGAGGTGGATCGACTATAGGCGCACCTGTCCGGACGCGTTCATTCTCTCGGCTCGCGTGCAGATCGAGCGGCCGTACGACATGCCTGCCGTAGAATTCAGCTATTTCCTCCGCGATGCCCGCCGCCGCGAATGCGAGAGCTTCTTGCGTCGGATTAAGCGCCTTGGCCACGACGGCATGCGGATTGCCTATGTCCGCGACTTCCACAAAGGGGGTACCGATAGCCAGGTGTGGTGGGTGGCCTTTGCCCCAGACCAAATCGTTATCCTGTCGAGCCAACCCATCTTGCCCCATGATGGACCCTGACGAGCCGGCATACGAAGGTTCAGGCCCCATCCTCTTTCTCGACCTCAAGGGGACCATGTCTATCGGACCTGACAGCGAGAAGGAATTCTTTGTCGGGACGCACACCTGTTTTCTCGCCCTCGCCACGCTACTCAAGAACGTCCCCGGCCTCGCCATCGTCATCACTTCAGACGCCCGGTTCGACAGACGCACGGTTTCCCGCTTCGGAAGTTTTCTTCGGGAGTACGGAATGCCGCGCTCAGTCGTCGCAGGCGTGACCCCCTCAGTCCGCAATGGCCGCAGGGGCGATGAGATCGCCGCGTGGCTTGCGCAACACCCCAAGGTGACTCGGCATGTTGTCATAGACGACAGCAACGTGAGCAGCTCGGTTGGAGCGAAGCTCGGCCCAGTGATCTATGTCGTTTCGACTGTCGGGCTCGACTCCCCGGCGGCTGCCGAAGCTGCAACGATTTTGCGCGCCTGACCGCTCCGGCGTACGCCCATCTTGGGGCACTATGAGCACGATCCAGACGACCGACCGCCATGCGCTTCAAGTGTTCAGGTCCGCCTTTCCCGACACGAAGTTCCGGAAATTGCACGTCTCCCCGTTCAAGGGGCCGATGTCCCTGAACAGTTACTGGGACAGCGGCTACCGCGACTACTTTGTCGTTGTCGAGATCACCACCGGCAAGACACTCGCCAATGTGCAGCAGAACGGCACGCCGTATGATGCCAGGAACCTCGAACTGTCCGAGTTGCCGAGCGGGTTCGCTCTCGCGGTCCGCCACTACGCCGGGACCCGGCAGTACGGCACCCTTTACCTGAACCCGGCCGACATCACGCCGATGCTCCCGGCCCCGGTCGAGGTCGCCCAACCCGCACTGGAGGCCGCAGCCTAGGCCCATCTTGGGTTACTTCCCATGCTCTCATTCATCCCGTCTACCGTTAGCAAGGGCAGTTCGTCCGTAGCCGAGTGGGAGTACGCCGACTCTGCGACCAGCAGGCGATTTGAGGTCCGCGAACTGCGCGGCCCCACCGCAATCGAGGTCGTTGCAGGCAAGGTCCCCTCTTCCTCTTCAGCGTCCCGATTCTTCCTCTCCGAATACGTCCCCAATGACCGCCTGGTCAAAGAGGGCAAGGACGGCGCCGAGGACTCCTACATGGAGATTCCCTCACCGGCGTGGAAGAAGGCAAAGCGAATCCCGAGCGCCGCATGGGCCTTGATCGGCAAGATCGCGAACGCCAACCCCGGATTTTCCCCAATCATGTGGGGCAGTGGCCTCGGCAGCCGTTCCCATTTCTACCCCTCTCTGGACGAATGCTCGAAGCAGATCCAAAACGCCCTCGATGGGGACTACTGGTACGCATCAGAGGAACCCGTCAAGTCCATCGTCCTCGCGGACCGCTGCACGATCACCCTTGAAGGCAAGGCACTCCTTGACCGCATGCCCGGAGAGGATCAGATTTCCGCCAGTATCGCGGACGTGGCGTCCCGTTTATCCCCGCGCGAGATTTGCGAGGTCTCCGAGCACCTAGGAACCATCCGCGTGGAGGTTCGCGAGCCTGCCAGGGAGTACCCGGATTCCTGTCGCCTCATGCTGCTTCTGTCGTCGGACGGGAGGGTCCGGGGCAACACTGGTTTTGTGAGGGCAGGGTGGAGCGAATTGGGCGACCGTCTGGCGAGGCGCACCCTACCTCGTTTCGACGGCCCGGAAGGGCTCAGTTCGGGCTTCCCAGCCTATGGCCAGTCTTTCGTTGCCCCCGGAGTCCAGCCGGCGGGTGTCCAACGGGTCGAGGTGCTCCACAAGATTGAAGGCACCTCGAACAAGGTCTACGCCTACGCCCGGCTCAATGGCCGGAGCGTCTTTGTCTGGGGTCGCTTCTCTTCCGGCAGGTTCCAGTCCATGGCGGCGGACGGTTCCGGCTACGGGAAGTTGAGCGAGAAGCGCGCCAAAGGGTACGAGCCCATTCCCCCGGAATTCGTTCCGGAGTTCTGGACCCGTCTTCAAGCCGCCATCGACGGCAGGTAGGTTTGCCGAGGTCCATCTTGGACCGTGGACGCTTTCTTCAATGCGGTGCAGTCGGCAACCGGGCTTGACCGCGCCATCCTGGACTTCCTGCCCTATAGGCTGGACCGGCCCCTTTTAGGGGCATTGACCCTTGACCTCTACCACGGAACGCCCAGCGCCGAGATCGACGGCATGCTTTCTTGCGGCATTGAACCTCAGACGCACTCCATCCTCGGAGGCGACTGGTTTTGCGTTTCTCCCAATGACAATGTCCTCCGCCTGTTTAGCGAAGAGTCTGGGGACAGCGGGCTTGCGGCCAATAGCGTTCCGCTACCGACTTGCCTCTTTCTTGGGGCCATCCATGCGAGCTTCGTGATTGGCACCGCCACCGGCGATCCGGACGAGGACACGCGCGCCGAGGTCGAGGCGTGGTTTGAGGCTCGCGGTTTTGACGCAAACGCCATTGCGGACGACGACCTTGCGTCGGCATGGCAGCACTTGCCCGAGGGCCTTGACGCCTTTGTCTGGCCCTGCTGCTACAAGCACCTTCGACCTGACGGCAGCTGGAGCGGACCGGCGCGCTCGGAGGCCGAAATTGCCCTTACGCATTCGGGGTGTAGGAGGTTTCAGGCATCCCTCGATCAGGTTGTACGACAAAACGAGTGGAGTGACGTTGTTCGACTCGCGCCGATGGCCGCTTAAGTGGTCGCCATTCTTGTATCATGAATGCAGAAGCCGCTTCCCGGTACGTTGGCTCAGGTCCCGTCCTCTTTCTCGACCTCGCCGGCACGGTTGCCATAGGCCCTGACGCTACCTCTGACGAGTTCAACATCCCGCAGTCCTGCGGGTACGCACTGAAGCGAATTGTCGATTCCGTCCCGAGCCTCGCCGTCATCGTTACTTCAGAGGATTGCTTCAACCCCCGCACCCTGACCCGCCTTGGGACGTTCCTCAGCAAGTTCGGCGTCCCCAGGACTGCCATCGTAGGTACCACGCCTGCTATCGAACCGCAGCAGAACGCCCCGGCCCCGAAGAAGGGCGATGAGATCAGGGCGTGGCTCACGAGGCATGCGGCAGTCCGAAGCCACGTGACCCTCGATGACGCTTATGTCGCCTACGGGGCTGGCCCCGGTTTCCCGCGAGTCGTCTACGTCGATCCCGCCACCGGCCTCACGGAGAAGGACGCTAACGAGGCGGTCCGAATCCTTAAGACCTACAACTAAGGGGAGCGCCCCCATCTTGTCTCATGCCGACCACACTCACATCCGCCGCATCCATTTGCGCCCGAAAGAACGCCATCATGGATGACCACAAGGTGCTCCGCATGATCGAGGCGCACATTGGGCTCGCCACCTACTGGCAGATATTTCTGTCTGCTGGTTTGAACTCCGGCATCATCGCTTTCTCCGAGGACAACGACAGGTCCAACAGGTTCGCGCTGCATGTCAGCGTGAAGCAACCTACCCACGGATGGACCCCCGTGAAGACGGAGCAGGTGTTCCGTGACCTTGTGGACCTCAGGGACCTTGCCGACGACCTGACGAAGTCGGGTGCAGGGGAGTTCTTCGACGTGGAGATCAATTTCGGAACCTTCAAGGACGACTTCATCGCTCCTCTTCGGCGGACGCTTGAGGAGGCGGGTCTACCCGTCCCTTTCTGAGCGCCATTCTTGGTTATGCCACAGGACCTCTTTTCCCTCGAAGCCGAAGATGATCGGCTTCAGCCAACTGTGATCGCGATGTCGCCCGAGGCGCTCGTGGAGATGCAGTTCAAGACCACAATTGGTGAAGCACTCGACAATGCCTTCTGGCGCGCGGGCTTCTCAGGGACGATCAGTCAGAAGTTGAATCTCAAGGAGGACCTTAAGAACCGCTTCCTGCGCAGTTTCCGGAACGACCCCGACTTCGGGGCCGAACTTACCCGGGGTGCAGACATCAAGGGGAACCTTGAGCAACTGCTGGTCTCGTGGGTCAAAGGGGGCTAGCGATTACGCCATCGGGGCTCCATCTTGCAGGTATGGAAAGCAACCCGTCATCTCTCCTCGACGCTTTCTGCAAGGCTCTTGAGATCAAGACCACGCTGAAGCGTGAACAGCGGGTGGGGACCCGCCTCGCCAAGATGGGCCACGGCGTCACCTGTGAACGGTGCGGCGGGGGAGGGCATTACAGCTTCAATGGCACCCACTCTCTTTGCTTTGGATGCGGAGGAAGCGGCGTCCTTGCTCCGACGCTCACCTCAGCGCTTCTAGCGTTGGTCCAGGAAGAGGCTGCAACCGGCAAGGTCGCCGCCTACCTCGCGGATCTTCGGACGCGTCAACGGTTGGCGAGAGAGGGCGCTGGAGCCGTGGACCGCGTCATGGCAGCGTGGACAGACAGTGGCGTCTCGCAGCTCTACGATTGGATGCAATCGGCGAACGGTGTCGAGCCGCACAAGTCGATCTCGGCCATCAATGCGGAGATGCACGCCCAATATCAGCTGGTGACGACCGCATGGGCAGAGTTGCAGTCCATTGCCGCTCGACAAACCACCACGGCAGAGGAACTTGCTGTAAAGAAACTCGCGGTTGCCGCCAAGCAGTTCGCATTGGTTGAGCTTTCCCGCCAAGCGGTCCTAAAGATCGCCGAGTCGGCAACGAAGTTGGCACCATACAGGCCGAAAACCTAACCCTCCTCGCATGGGACGCCATCTTGGCGCATGCCTGCCCCATCCATCCCGACATGGACCCCGCCTGCGCCTCCGAGCGAAGCCGTGATTGCGGCCCAGTACGCAGCCTGCTTTGAAGCCTGCCGAAAGGGGCGGAAGGGTCGCTTCGACCTTGAAGACGCTGTGACGCTATTCTCCATGTCCACCCGGGACGGCGGGTCCGTAGGCGACGAAACCGCTGGCGAGGGCGACATCGCCGATGGCCGCAAATTGGCGAGTGAGTTGCGTGCCGATTTCCCGGCCCTGAAGATCCAGTTCGAGACCGTTGACGAGTGGGTGGATGTCACCGTGCGCCGAGCGCCGAAGAATCCGCCGAAGCCCCCGCCATATCCAGTCGAGTTCTGGGAGGCCCTCTTCCATTTCTGCCAGGACTCCCTTCTTGCCGGCGGAATGCTCTTCGTGGACACCCCCGTCCTTCGGGAGGCCGACACGCTCACGCCCCGGTTTAACCTTCCCGTTACAGAGCATTATTCGCGGCGAGATGACAGAGGCTATGACGTGGAGCAATACGGCAAAGCCGTTGGCATCCTTGAGGAGGCGCTACGAGCGCCCGGCTACCAAGTCCACCGACTGTACGGCATGACCGTCGGGCACTCGCGCGTCGGGTTCGACTTCGATGGCAAGCCCACGTGGGTCCAGCGCTAGCGCGCTCCTGCCCCATCTTGGGGCGTGAATGCGCTGCTCTCAGCCTCGGCTGAATACGTTGACCGCCCAGCGGTCATATTTCCCGGCGACATTGTTTGGTCCATTCACGGTTCGTCATGCCATGCGGATATTGTTTGCGACTACCGGAGCCGTACCGGGGTTGAGATTCCCCTCGATTCCGACCTCTACACGTGCGGGTTCCTCTCATCCACGGGGCGATTCCTGTCCAGGACCGAAGCCTACGCTCTTGCACGCCGGGCGGGCCAGGTGAAACGCCCCTCCGGAATCGGGCGCCTTCAGTCTGAGAACTTCATGGCTACCGCCGCCTGACCATCTTGACCCACAATGGACACCGCATCCCCCAGCTTCATCGGTTCAGGACTCGACCCCGCTATTCGCAGGATCGAGGAGGCCACCCGCCGGGGATTTCCCTCAGAAGGCTACCGCGTACGGGTTCATGCCAACCACTACGCCACCCTCGTGGACGACAGGTACGCTAAGTGGGACGCGCTCCTGGCTGAAGGGAAGAACTCTCTTGTCTCAAAGCAGACCTCGATGGACGACTTTATCAAGTCCCACCGCTCGCCCCTGACCCTTTGGCAGCAGCTCGCTTACGCATGGGCGAGCACAAACCCCGACAGGATGCTTACCGTCTCGAACACCTGGTTCGAGTGGCATGTGTCGCAGCGCGGCGAGAGCGTCCTGTTCACGCTTCCTCACCACGACTTCGGAGGCGAGAAATCCTACGCCACCCGGGACGGCAAGACGAAGATTCAGATTAACCGGGACTGATCGGGTCGGTGTAAGGGTGGGTCGCCGGCATCTGTTGCCCTGCACCGTGTCCCCCAAAGGGTCCCCCATCTTAGCTCATGGACTTGTTCTTCAGCTTCAACGACAACCTGCACGCGCAGTTCGTCGCTGCCTATGCCAAATCCCTTGCGGCATCCGGTGCGAAGGAGCGGTTTGATGGCAACCCCTCTACCGAGAATGCCGTGGCGCTAACGATGGCGATGTATGAGGCGGTTCACGACGCGGCTCCTGAGGGCGCGAAGGTCGCCCTGATGTATTCCGGCGGCAAGGATTCGAGCACTGCGCTTTACTACTTCACGGAAAGCATCCTCGCCCGCGTCGCAGCTTCCAAGCGGTACGTGACCGGTTCAGCCATCTGCTCTTCGACGCAGCATGAGTTCGCGGCGATAGATATTCGCCAGAAGAATGAGATCGAGGCCCTCAATAAATGGGGTGTTGACTACGGCTTCACGGCTGAGATCGTTACGCCGCACGCGAAGCATACGGTGATGTGCGAGCTTCTTGGGGCCGGTCTTGCCCTCCCACCTCGCGCGAACAACGATAAAATCGCGATCAGTTCGATCAGCAATTGGTGCGTTTCGAGAGTTAAGAAATCGCTGCTCGACCTCGCGGTTGAGCGTGCGGCGGAGATCGCGCCCCTCGTTATCCAGGTCCTCGGCTCACGTTCGGATGAGAGCACGGCTCGCGGCGCCTCGATGAACAAATACTCGGAGGGGATGCCCTTTGGCCTCACGCGCATGGCCGCTCGTGACGCGGACGAGGTTGACCCCCGCTTCATCGGCCTGAATGCCATTGGGCATTTCACGATCACCCACGTTCGCGACTTCGTCCACAATGCGATGCCGGCCTACCGCCCGATGGGCAATCTGGAGTTGGAGCAAATCTACCGCGACATGGCCGGCGACAAGCCCGGCGTCGAGGCCACCGAGTGCTCGATCCAGCGCGCGGCCGATGGCAGCTTCGCCGGTGGTTGCTCGAACCTCCTTACGGGCGTTCGTTCGGGTTGCCAGATATGCCTCAAGAGCGTCAACAACGCTCTCAAGAATTTGGCTGAAAAGGACCAGAAGCGCTACGGCCTCACTTATCGTCTCCAGCAGCGCATCAATCGCCACCAGGACCTTGTCCACGCCCGCCCGCTCGCCGTGAAGGCTACGGGGCTGACGCCCAATCAGGTTTTCCCGAAGGGGTTCACGTTCACGGAGCGCTACATCATGCTCGTGATCCTGATGGCTGCGGAGATCGAGTCCGGCGAGCGCCAGTTGACTGACGAGCAGCTCGCGTGGATCGAGCGCCGCTGGCAGAGGCACGGGATTTTCACGGTCACGCCCGCTGATGCGCGCAGCGACGCCTACCAGTGGCTTACGGACGGTTGCGTAGGTGACCCGGTCCCCTTCTTTGTCGCCTATGGCGAACTCGCGGGAGACTTCACGAAGTCGATGGGGAGTGGCATGTCGCTCGCAGCGTTCGCGGCTCACTGCGACGACGAGCAGGCCGACCTCAACTTGGCTCACATGCTCGGGATGGGGATTACCGGCGAAAGTGCGTTCCCGAAAATCTTGAGCTATGTATTCGCCGACCGGTCGAATCCGGACCGCTTGATCGTCGCGGTCACGGACGAGCCCGCCGTCATCGGCACCCGCACCCAGACGGGACTCATCAACGGCATGAGCGGCGCGATGCTCAAGTGCATCGGCGTTCGCAGCCCGAGCGAGTTTGAGCGACAGATGGCGGACGGTCGCCACCTCTTCTACGAGGTCCTTCGGTCGCAGGCTCCCCGGTACATGGAGCAGGTTGAACGCAACGCCCAGGATGCCGTGTTTGGCACCCGCTGGGAACTATCCAACTTCCTCCAGAAGGGCGGCCCGACCAAGCAGCAGATGGCGTCCTTCTTTATCGGACACGCCGCCACGTGGCTCGACAGCCTTGGGGAGGCCAACGGAGCTTCCTGCGGCATCGACTTCGATCCGATCACGGAGCAGTACCACCGCCACGAGGCGATCAGCGATCTTCGCGGCAAGCTGACGCGTGCCGACATCAAGAAGGTGTTCGCGGTCGTTGGGGAGCAGGTTGAGATTTCCGAGACCCTCCGAGACATGACGGAGTCGGCTCACACCTCCCTCCTCGACTACCTCCGGGCCACGCTGAACGGCGACTGGGCCAAGCTCTCCGGGGACAACGACAGCGGCAAGTCGCTCCGCAAGGCTATCCGGGTCCGCCTCAAGGAGGACATGTTTGGATCAAAGGAGAACCTCGACAACTACCGCGAGTACCTTGCCTCCTTGAAGGAACTCACGAAGCTTTACCGGGATGGCGTCCTGAACACCTCCCTTGCCGTCAAGGTCGCCTTCATCATCCGCACCTCATGGTATTGCGAGAAGGACGCAGAGGAGGATCTGATGGAACTGCTCACCCTTCTCCGCATCAAGGACGCTACAGTCGAGCCCATGCCCGCCCCGGCCCCCGCCGAGCAGCTTGCTGCCTCGGCCTGAGGCCATCTTGGCGCACGATGCCCGATAAGCCCTCACCTTTCCGACCCGTCCATCTCGGAGCGCCCGTGTTTACCCACGCTCCGACCCCGTGGACCAACGTGCGCCACGGAAGCTATTTCGACATTCTGGCCGCCGATGGCCGGTTGATCGCCACTATCCATGGTGACGCGAAGGAGGCTCTTCCTAACCTCCTCTTCATCGTCCATGCGTGCAACATTCACCATGACCTTCAGGACTCCCTGAAAGCCCTCACCTGCACGACACGCACCTTCCGCAACGTCCCGCTTGCCGAGCAAGAATGGACCCCTATCGACGACGAGGTCCTTGATGGAGCTTTCGGGGTGCTGGAGCGGTCCAACGCAGTCCGCTTCGAGGTGCCCGTCGCGTCTGGCGGGCTCCGTCGTGCGTAGTCAGCCCCATCTTGGGGCATGCCTTCCGCTACCGATACAGCCCCTCTCTTCTTTAGGTCAGGGTGCTCAAACATCGCCGACTTCCACGCGGCGGTTCGCGCTGGGGTACCGGTAGGCATCTCGCTAGCCGTCACCTCCGGGAATGTCCTGAAGGTCGCCGCCGACTACCTGTCTAATGGTGGCCACGTGTTTGTGGACTCCGGGGCTTTTGGAGCCTTCCGGCGCGGTGAGCGCATGGGCGACACCGAGTTTGCCCGGCATATCCGTATTTGCCTCGACCTTGCCAGGCTCGCGCAGCCCGGATGCCTCTTTGCTGTTTCCCCGGACGTGATTGCTGACCAGGGCGCGACCATCGAGCTATTGAGGCGCTACGCATCCCAGCTCACCGAGATTTGCGACACGGGCGCCGTGCTCATTGTGCCGCTCCAAAAAGGCAGCCTCCCCATTGCCGAGTTCTACGCCCTGGCCCAGTCGATCCTTTCACCCTACGCGATCTGCGCAGGGCTTCCCTCGTGCGCTGCCGCCCTTGGGTCGGACGAAGTCATGGAGTTCGTCCGCGCCGCGCATCCGCCCATGGTTCACTTCCTCGGGGCCGCCTACAACAAGCGGTTCCAGGCTCTCTTGGCCGACGTTAGGGCGGTGTCGCCTTCAACCCGGTTCACCTATGACGCCACAGTTCTCCGGGCGATCTGTGGAGAAATCGGTCGCTCGCCCGAGAAGATCCACGACGCGGCCCTGGAGGCACTCGACACGCAGGAAATCGACCACACCGAACTGTCCCCCCTTCTGAACGCAGACGACCCCGTAGCCCTTCGCGCCTTTGCAGAGACCATGGGTATCTCCGAGGACAAGGCCCGGGAGATGCTTCCCCGGCTCGTGTCGTGCGGCGGCGACGAGGACACGTCCGACGATGAGGCATTCACCATGAACGCCATGCTAAACGAACTCTGGTCTGTTTACGCAGAGAAGTACGCGAAGATCGCCGTCTCAGGAACGTGGCGCACTCGTGCATTGGCGGCCCATCCCTCTTTCAGGACCGCGCCCCACACCACCCAGGGCCAGGCACTCCTCGCTCTCTAACCGCTCCATCTTGCCCTATATGAGCCCGACCACCCTTGCTTCCCGCATCGCCCGCTTCCTCCCGACGAGCACTACTCCCCGCTATGTCCGCGTTTACGACAACGAGGGCGAGACCGCTGATCGCTACACTGTGGTTTTCACAGGGCAGGCGGCCACGCTCCGGCTTGAGGGAGCCCCAAATCACTACCCCTATCTGGCCATGGGGGGTTCGCCCTTCCAGCCGAATGGCTTCTGCCAGCACGGCGAGACCGAGGGGCAGGCGTGCGACACGATCCGGCCCGGCGGCGGTTACGTGTGGCCTCCGGCCCTTGGCCGCAAGAACCACCTCGGAACGCGCATCCGGTTCGCCGATCTTCCAGCAGACTGCCAGACCGCCGCGCTTCGCGACTACCGCGCCATCTGGGGGATTGATGAACCCGAGATGCTGATGGCGGCCTAAGCCCCATCTTGCCCCACATGAGCACCACAACCCTTCCCGCCCTCGCAGGCTCCGCTCCGTCCGGCGTCATCACTGACGAGCAGATGGACAGGCTTGAAACTTTCCGCGGTACGTTTCGCAACGGCCATACCGATGACGACGCCACTAGCACACTGGGCGAAATTAAGGAGATCACGGGCCGCCACTTCGCCATCGTCTGGGCCTTCGACGACATGTGGGGCCTGGGTGGCAATTCCGAGATTGCGGAGGTTTCCGACCACGGACGCCTCCGGGACTGTCCGAGCGCGTGGACCGACTTCCTTTATGACCCAGAGAACAGGGTCACGGCAGCCGAGTTGGCCGCCGCCACGCCCGGCAACTGCATTGCGCGGTGGCAACGCGCTCAGTCGCGAAACGATTTCAACTTCTTCTGGCGCGCCTACCAGGGCGAAGCGCCGAAGTGCTAACCCATCTTGGGTTATGGAACCTGCAAAAGTCACGCCGGCCCCTTGGCCCCCGATGCGGCTCATCCTGCGGCGCTCCGCCGCCGACACGCGCCAGCGCGCAGGCGTCATCCTGGGCGAGATTGGCGCTCCTGCCGCTGTCACGGTCGCGGTCGAGGGCTTGAGCGCAGCCACGGTTAAGGCTCACGCCGATTTCATCTGCGTGGCCGTCAACTCCCACGACGGGCTTGTTTCCTCGCTGGAGGGGCTACTCAAGTACGCCGACTGCATCGTCTGTCACCCCGACGCCCGCAACCACGTGGCGCACGCGGTTGCCATGGCCCGGGCGGAACACGCCAAGGCGACTTCCGCAGCCGTAGCCCCCATTACCGCTCGCCCCACCGACGGAGTTCTCGCACGGTGAGCCTTTACACCCAGCGCCGCCCAGGAGTCGTGGCGATTGCCGTCATGGCAGGTCTTGCTGCCGCCAGCGGCTATCCCTTCCCATCTGGATCGAGCCGCCGCCCCTATGCGAGACCTTCGCCCGAGCAGGAGGCAAGAAGCCGGCGCATCGAAGCGGAGACTATCGCCGCCGCTGAGGCAAAACGGGCTCGAAAGGCGACTCGACTGTCGCCGGCCACAGGTTGAGCCTTCCCCATCTTGGAGCATGGCTACCCCGAAACCCTCGCCGACCCAAATAATCACCCTTCGCCGGATGGTTGCGGCGGATGGCACGGTGCGTCGCATCCCAGGGGGCTTCTGGATCTCCGGTGACATTCCCCTTGATGCTCGCGGTTCACCGAGCCATGCCCCTGGCCAACCGCTCAGCGAAGTCTGGTCCGACGTGCAGACCATCCGTGCGATGGAGCGGCGTGGGTGGGTCGAACGCACCAACGCCTTTGTCGAGGAGTTTCGGGACACCCGACGGATCACCGACGCCGGGAGGGCAGTGCTCTCCCCATCTTGAGCCATGAGAACCCGCCTCACTAACGCTTGGCGGCCCCTCAGGGAGAAGGTTCTCGCACGCCTCCGCATCCTGTGTCGCCGCACTCCTCCCCAGCGCGAGAACGGTTGGACGAATGCGGCCGACGCCCTCCCGTCCCGCGATGGCCCGAACGGCAGATGGCAAAAGGTCGAGGCATACAACCGCGCCTCCGATTCCTTGCTCGTGACCTATGTTTGGTCGCTTGAGGAAATGACGCCCGAGGACCGCAAGGGCTACTTCTGGCGGGAATACGACCCCGCCATCGACAAGTCCGACCGGCATTTTGAGTATTTCAAGCGGAGCCAGACAGTTCTCGGCTGACCCATCTTGACCCATGACACAGCTTGACCAGTTCTATCGCTCGCACCTCGCGAATGCGGCAACCCTCCATGAGCGGATGGCTGTCATGCAGGCGGCGGCCGGCAATCACCGCCTTGCGGACGACTCCCGAAAGGTCGCCAGCGCGAGGCGCATAGCGGCGGCAAACGTGTCCGGATCGTTTCCCCTCCCCGCCGCCCTCGACTTTGGCGAGTTCGGAGTCGGCGTTCTTTGGGCGAGCCCCCCTTGTCACAACTTTGCGCCTCGATGAACACCTCCCCTGAGAACGTCGTTATCGTCCACTCTTCCACGTCCGTCCGCGACTCGTGGCTCAAGAAGCACTTCCCTGTCAGACGAGGCGACAAGAACGTCCCAGGCTTTTATCACGTTCGCGGGGGCCATTTGGGGGTACACTTGGAGAAGGTAACGATCTACCCGAAGACGGCCGCGTTACGCCAAAAGGCACAGTCGCTCAAGGCGGCCGCTACTTCCTGAGCCCGCTTCGCGGGTTACGACTGGCCGGGTACTAACTGGCCGCCGCCTGATTCGATTACGCCGGGTGCGGGTGCTCCATCTTGAAACATGAATGCCGTCGCCACCGCCCCTGTTCGCCGCTTTCGCACGTTGAACGGTCAGAACTTCTTGGACCGCCTGCCTGAGCTTTTCCAGCAGAACCACATCGTTCCTCCAGCGTCCCGTCAGATGGATGGCCACGCGTACGAGACTTTCGACGCCGAGGACTTGTTTGTTCGCGAGTTGACGAAAACGTCGCCGCGTCGGGTCGCCACTGTGATCGAGGGAGAGGGTGGGGCTTGGTACGTGAGTCCGGGTTTCCATTTTGTGAACCGCCTGTTCCACCTTGTCGCCAAGGAGGGGGTTGAACTGCCCCCTTTTCGGGACTTTCGGTACTAGCCCGCAGGCCCTCTTCCTGCGCCCTCCCATCTTGCCTTACATGAACGCTACCCTTCGCATTTCACTGGTCGCCTTCCTTCTCACGGTGTCTGCCTCACTGGTTGACGCCGCAGTCGGCAGCAAGCCCATTTCCGAGAGCCCCACTGTGGTCACGGGCTCGCTCACCTATACGCCGACGTACACGTTCTCGACGCTAGCGGGCGGAGGCTCCGGCCCCTTCAGCGCCCCCCATTACCTCGACGGCACCGGCACGACGGCTGCTTTTAACGGGCCGCAGGGCATCGGCCTCGACGCCGCAGGCAACATCTACGTCGCGGATGGAGGCAACTTTCGGATTCGCAAGGTCACCCCGGCGGGCGTCGTCACGACCTTCGCGGGCATCGGCCCCCTGCAACTCATCTCGGACGTTAAGCTCGACGCCGCTGGCAATGTCTATGCGACAGACACCATGCAGAACGTCATCTGGAAGATTTCCCCTGCGGGAACAATCGCGCTCTTCGCGGGCACATTGAACACCGTTGGTGGCGCAGATGGAACGGGCGCAGCCGCTCAGTTCAACTCCCCGGGTGGCATGGCGATTGACGCCAATGGGACGATCTACGTTGCCGACAGCGGCAACAACACGATCCGCAAAGTCACGGCTGGAGGTGTCGTAACCACCATCGCGGGCACCGCTGGCGTAAAGGGCAGTTCAGACGGCACAGGTTCGGCGGCGAGCTTCTACGAGCCGGGCGGTTTGGCTCTCGACGCCGCTGGCAACCTCTTCATCACCGACACGGGCAACAACACGATCCGCAAGCTGACCCCGGCAGGCGTCGTGACGACTTTCGCGGGCACGGCCCGGGATATGCAGATTTGCCAAGATGGAACCGGTTCGGCGGCTTCCTTTGCGGGTCCGGCCTTCCTCGCCTTCGACACGAACGGCAACCTGCTTGTCACCGACTCCGATGGCGAGCTTGTCCGCCGGATCACTCCCGACGCTGTCGTCACCACCTGCGCAGGAGAGCCGGGAATGACGGACGGCGACCAGGGTGCAGGTCCCAAGGCAGGCTTCAGTTCCCCGTGTGGCATCGCCATCGACCAGAATGGAAACATCTATGTCACCAACAGCAGCGGCAACACGATCAGCAAGGGCACGTTCACGCCGCCTGTAGCGCCGATCAC
>Ga0302320_10000545_pt1 | contig 90407 bp, 75 predicted proteins | sample Bog_T0_3_FD_202130 | JGI IMG/M metagenome (GOLD analysis project Ga0302320, IMG submission 202130) | Peat permafrost microbial communities from Stordalen Mire near Abisko, Sweden - Bog_T0_3 | ecosystem: Environmental > Terrestrial > Soil > Wetlands > Peat | place: Sweden: Abisko, Stordalen Mire...
GACAAAACGAAGCTGCTCAACCGCATGCACGCCGGCTGGCCGGGCGGCCTGGTCATCGGCGGATTGTGCACCATCGCGCTCGCCGGCAACGCCGACTGGCGCATTTCGCTCGGACTGATTTTAATTCCGGCGTTCACGTTCTTTTCCATTTTGATCGGGAAAAAATTTCCGAAAAGCGAACGCGAACAGGCCGGCGTCAGTTATCTGGCCATGCTCAAGGAATTCGGCGCGTTCGGCGCGTTCGTGGGATTTGGCCTGGTCTTCGCGCAACTCGGGCAGGTTTTTGGTTGGAGCAGCGGTCTGGTTTGGGGGCTCACCGGCGCGGTCGTTCTGATTTTCGCCGTCGTCACAAAATCTTTTGGCCGCCTGCTGCTCGCTTTTCTCATCATCATCATGATGCCGCAGGCGACAACCGAACTCGGCACGAACGGCTGGATCACTTCGCTCATGTCAACGCCCATGCAGGCCGCCGGCTACAATCCCGCGTGGGTGCTGGTTTACACTTCGGCCATCATGGTGATTCTGCGTTTCTGGGCCGGGCCGCTCATCCACACATTTTCCCCCATTGGCTTGCTCGCCGGCTGTTCCACGCTCGCCGCGCTCGGACTTTTCGCGCTTTCCAAAACGGCCGGCTCCGGCATGGCAACCATTTTCGCCGCCGCGACACTGTTCGGCGTCGGCATCACATTTTTCTGGCCGACGATTCTCGGCCTGACTTCCGAGCAATGCCCTCGCGGTGGCGCGCTCACCTTGAACGCGATGGGCGGCATCGGGATGCTTGCCGTCGGCATTCTCGGCGCGCCGTTTATCGGCTATTTGCAGGAATCTTCGGCCACGCAGCAATTGCAGTCCGCCAATCCCGCGCTGTATCAAACCGTGACCGTGGAGAAAAATTATCTGCTTGGGAGTTACAAGGCCATTGACCCGATGAAAAGCGCGGCGATCCTGGACGACGCCTCGCACAAGACAATCACGGACGCCACAACCACCGGGCAGTTCAGCGCGCTCGGAAAGATGGCGTTGTTCCCGATTTTCGGGCTGGCGTGCTACATCGGGCTGCTGGCGTATTTCAAATCGCGCGGCGGCTACAAGCCGGTGCAACTCGCCGCGAAGAAGGAATAAATTTTAAGGGGCGTATTCCCGCCTTCAGCCTTTAGCCTTTGTCTCCTGTTGTCCAACCTAAATCAAACGCGAACCACGCCAAACACGCGAACAGATCGGTGTCAGAGACAGGGACTGACCCTTTTCCGTCTCTCCCCAATCACTGCCCATTTTCAAGAAAGTTAAAGAACTGCGCATAAGCAATCGGGTTGGAGGCAGAACCAACCCTCAACCATCAACAACGTGTTCCCCCTCGACACTTAAACACGACTCCCAGTTTTCAACCGGGCGATTTGTCCGGAATGGTTCCGGGCATCGGGCGGCTGGCAAATGTTTGAATTCTTCATTGCTGGCCGCCCGTCCATTTAATGATCCCTGTGTTCCTTGCGTTCTTTTGCGGCAATTAAATCAATGAATCAACCCCAAAACGGCAGGCTGCCGCAATCCAAGACGTTGACGCGCAGTTTGTTAACCCAAACCTTCTTTGGTGGCGATAGATTTTTTGAAGGTGCCTTTATATCCATTAAAGGCACAATCCCAAAACCGTTGTGTTTTCCCAAAACGTTCAATTTTTGAACATCATGTTCAAAAATTGAACACTTTGGCCGCGGACAAGCCCCCTTCCATGACGGGCAAAGGCGACTGATTGATATTTTCAGGGGGCGCAACGCCCTGCGGCGGGCGGAATTCACGGTTCGCGATAATAGCCGATTTTTGTTTTCGCGGCTTGCCAAGAAATCCTTTCACCGGCAGATTTCAGGAAACGGCAATCGAATACGATCAGGAAGAACATGAGCAACGAAGCAAAACTGGAACTGGAGGGGAAAACTTACACGCTGCCAACCGTTGTCGGCAGCGAAGGCGAGAAGGCGGTGGATATTTCATCGCTGCGCGCCAGCAGCAGCTACATCACGCTGGACGAAAGCTACGGCAACACGGGCGCGTGCATGAGCAAGATCACGTTCATTGACGGGGAGCTGGGCATATTGCGCTATCGCGGCATACCCATTGAGGAGCTGGCGGAAAAATCCACGTTCATCGAGGCGGCTTTCCTCATCATTTACGGCACGCTGCCGACCCATGCAGAACTCCAGCGGTTTTCGGATTTGTTCACGGAATACCAGTTCCTGCACGAGGACATGAAGTATCATTTCGAGAGCTTTCCGGGCGGGGCGCATCCGATGGCAATCCTCTCGGCGATGATCAACGCGACGAGCTGCTTTGACGAGGGGCTGATGAAGTGGCAATGGGGCAACGCGAACACGCAGTTCGACATCTACACGGCGAAATTGATGTCGCAAGTCCGCACCATCGCGGCCTATTCCTACCGCAAATCGCGCGGGTTGCCGCTCATTTATCCCAAAAAGGCCTATAAATACACGGCCAATTTCCTGCACATTCTGTTCTCGACGCCGTATGAAGATTTTGAATTGAAGCCGGAAGTGGTGCATGCGCTGGACCTGATTTTCCTGCTGCACGCGGACCACGAGCAGAATTGCTCCACCTCGACGGTGCGCATGGTCGCATCGAGCCAGGCGAACCTCTTCGCCAGTTGCTCTGCGGGCGTTTGCGCGCTGTGGGGGCCGCTGCATGGCGGCGCGAACCAGGCGGTGCTCGAAATGCTGGATGAAATCCACAAGACCGGCGACGACGGCTCACGCTTCATCACGGCGGCCAAGGACAAGAACAGCGGCAAGAAGCTGATGGGATTCGGCCACCGGGTTTATAAAAATTACGATCCGCGCGCCAAAATCATCAAAAAGGCGTGCGACGAGGTGTTGTCCAAATTGCATGTGAGCGATCCCTTACTGGATATTGCCAAGCATCTGGAAGAGGCGGCGTTGAAGGACCCCTACTTCGTGGAGCGGAAACTGTATCCGAACGTGGATTTTTACAGCGGCATCATCTTGCGCGCCATCGGGCTGCCCGTGGAGATGTTCCCTGTGATTTTTGCGATCGGCCGGATGCCCGGCTGGATTGCGAATTACAAGGAAATCATGGAAGATCCGAAAAGCCGCATTTGCCGTCCTCGTCAGGTTTACACAGGGCCCACGACGAATCATTACGTGCCGATGAACGAGCGGAAATAGTTTTTTGGCGCAACAATTTTAGCATGGGTTGAAGGCCGGCCTCCGGCATAGTTCATGCTGCTTTTATGGGAGAATCAGGGGAATGAAAAAAATTCTTGTCATAGACGACGAGGAATGGCTGCGCGAAATGATTCATCTTGCGCTTCAACAGCGTGGGCTGGAAGTCATTGAAGCCGCCAACGGCGCGGACGGGATCGAACTGGCGCGCAAGGAACTGCCCGACCTCATCCTGTGCGACATCAACATGGGCAAAGTGGACGGCTATCTGACATTGTCCTCCCTGCGCAATGAAGCACCCACCGCCGCCATCCCGTTCATCCTGATGACCGGTCTGGCAGACAGCGCGGGGATGCGGCACGGCATGGAGCTGGGCGCGGACGATTACCTTCCCAAGCCGTTCACCACCGAGGGGCTTTACGCCGCGGTGGACGCGCGGCTCAAGAAGGCGCAGACGATCCGTGACGAAGCTGAACGCAAGCTCGCGCATCTGCGCGACAACATCAGCCTGATGATGCCGCACGAAATGCGGACGCCGCTCAACGGCATATTGTCCAACGCCGAGATGCTTGCGACTACCGCCGCGACCCTCAAGCCGGATGACGTCGCTGAAATCGGGCAGGAAATCTACAAGTCGAGCGAGCGCCTGGCGCGGCTTATCGAAAATTTTCTCATTTACGCCCAGCTCGAACTGGTTGCCGCAGACCCCAAAAACATCAATGCCCTCCGTACGGGCATGACCGAACATCCAAAGGAACTAATCCGAAATCAGGCTGTGGTGCTGGCGACACAGGCCAATCGCCTGCAGGATCTGTCATTTGACCTGGTGGACATTCCGGTTCCCATCGCCGAGGAATATTTCAGCAAAATCACAATTCAGTTGCTGCAAAACGCATTCAAGTTTTCCGAGGCCGGTTCGCCGGTTCGCATGATGCTGGCCGGTACGTTTAACAACATTATTTTATCCGTCAGCGACAAAGGGCGCGGATTCACCGCCGATCAAATCTCTCGAATCGGCGCCTATATGCAATTCGACCGCAAACTGCATGAGCAACAGGGCCTTGGACTGGGACTGACGATCGCCAAGCGGCTTGTGGAATTGCACGGCGGCACATTTTCCATCGTGAGTGACAAGGAAAACGGCACGGTCATCTCAGCCAAGTTTCCAAAGGCGAAGGCATAATAGTCAGTTCGATTACCAGGAAAATGGGGGCGGGGACAGGAAAGACCCTCACAGCGAAAGCCGCCCATAAACGGAAACCAAGGCACGCCCGGCGAGTCCAGCCAGCAGGAACACCAGCGCAATCCCAACAACAGGGGCGAAATCCGCCCTGCCCGCGCTCAACGGTATTTTTTCAAGCGGCCGCAACAGTTGTTTTGCCGTCGCATTCACATAATTCCAGAACGGGTTCTTGCCGAAGTAGACGTAGCTGTTTAGGAGATGCAGCACCAGCAACGCGGCAATCATAAATTTCCAGACGAGATAACCACCCAGCGCGATGACCAGTGATTCCTCGATCCGGCGCACCAGGGAGGCCGGCTGCGGAATGGTGTGGAGCCACGCCAGCGGCCAGCTTGCCAGCATCCAGACCAAAGCGACGACCGCGAGCGGTGCAACAAATTTTATCCAGCGCGGCCAGGCGTCAAACGCTCCCAACTGCATTTTCACCAGCCGGTGGATTGGCATGGGGCCGTCCAGAATGGACAGCAGCACCAGCCACAGATAAACGATTCCGAACAACCGCGCGAAGCTGAAAATGGAAAACAAAAGCATCTGGCCGAACAGGTTGCTGCGGAAAAAAATAGTGGTCACGCCCAAATCCAGTTTTCCAACCCATCCCGCCGCCGAGCCGATTTGCCAGTAGAACAGAGCGCGCAACAGCAGCAATCCGCCGATCATTGCCGGCAGATGCCAGCGACTGGCGTTTGCAGGCTCGGCTCGGCGCAACGTGCCGATCAGGGTGGCGGGCTTCGATTTTCCAAGAGGATCGGCTTTTGCAGCGCGCCAGTTCAGCCAAAGCAGCAAGCCTGCGAGATTCAGGATGAAATCAATCAGTCCCATGGAAGTGACAAGTCACAGGTGTCGGGTGACAAGAAAGAAATGTCAAGCGGTCTATTTCCCGTCATTTGACACATGTCACATCATTTTCAAAAGCGTGTCTGCCATTTCGCTGGGCGTGACGGCAATCCCGATGCCGGCGTCTTTGAACGCCGCGATTTTCGCAGCGGCAGTCCCCTTGCCACCGCTGATGATGGCGCCAGCGTGGCCCATCCGCCGTCCGGGTGGCGCGGTCGCGCCTGCAATGAATCCGGCGACGGGCTTTTTGCAATTTTTCTTTATCCACTCGGCGGCTTCTTCTTCGGCGCTGCCGCCGATTTCGCCGATCATGATGATGCCGGTTGTTTCCATGTCGTCATTGAACAGTTTGATGACGTCGAGATGCGACGTGCCGTTGACGGGATCGCCGCCGATTCCGACGCAGGTGGACTGGCCTACGCCGCGCGATGTCAATTGCCAGACCGCCTCATAAGTCAGCGTGCCACTGCGTGAGACAACGCCGATACTCCCCTTTTTATGTATGTAGCCGGGAGAGATGCCGATGCGGCAGCCCCCGTGTGAATCTTTTCCTTCGCCCGGCGTGACGATGCCGGGACAGTTCGGCCCGATGAGCCGCGTCCGGATGTTGCCGGCCAGGGCGCGTTTCACGCGTATCATGTCGCGCACGGGTATGCCTTCGGTGATCGCGACAACGAGTTCGAGTCCGGCATCCGCGCCTTCGAGAATCGCGTCGCCGGCGAAGGCCGCCGGGACAAAAATCGCGGAGGCTGTCGCGCCGGTTTGTTTCACGGCATCGGCCACTGTGTCGAAAATGGGAACACGCCTGCCGCCGTGCTCGAAGACCTGTCCGCCTTTGCCGGGCGTGACGCCGGCAACGACCTGCGAGCCGTAATCAATGGAGAGCTGCGCGTGCTTCGCGCCAAAGCTGCCGGTGATGCCCTGGACGAGTATTTTGGTGTCGGATTTGACTAGTATTGCCATGATAAATTATTTCGTCTTCCGCTTGTGGATGCAGATCAAGTTGCCCTCGGTGTCGAAAATGAAAACCATCTGGCAGACGGGGGTAGCCATCGGCTCCACCTGGAACTTTACGTTGTTCACGCGCAGGTGCGCGACGGCCTCGTCGAAATTTGCCACTTCGAGGCCCACGGAGCAGCCATCCGGGCGGGGCGTCCAATCCAGCGCGCCACAACCGAGCGAGAGAGTGCCGCTGGCGATGTCATACTCCGTCCATTGCATCCCGCCGGGTTCGCCGAAAACCATCGTGGGTTTCAAACCAAGCACTCTTTCATAAAATTTGCGCGCGCGCGCCATGTCCTTGACCGGATAACAACTGAACGCGATTTCTGTGACCTCCAACATAACGGACCTCTGTTAATTTGCATTTACGGCCTTCACGACCTTCTGCGCCGCGTCGGCCATGGAATCACCGGGTATGATGGCGACGCCCGATTCGGCCAGTGTTTTCTTGCCGGCGATTACGTTATTGCCTTCAAGTCGGACGACCAGCGGAATCTTCAGGTGCGTTTCCTTGACTGCCGCAACAATGCCCGTGGCGATGACGTTGCAATCCATGATGCCACCGAAGATGTTGACGAGAACTCCCTTCACATTCGGATCCTGGAGAATGATCTTGAACGCCGCCGTGACCTGTTCCTTGCTCGCACCTCCACCGACGTCGAGGAAATTGGCCGGGCTGCCGCCGAAATGCTGGATGATGTCCATTGTCGCCATCGCGAGGCCCGCGCCGTTGACGAGGCACGCGATGCTGCCGTCGAGCTTGATGTAATTGAGATTGAACTTGCTGGCCTCGATTTCCAGCGGCGCTTCCTCGTTCAAGTCGCGCATTTCCTGAATGTCCATATGCCGGTAAAGCGCATTGTCATCGAGGGAGATTTTTGCGTCCAGCGCCATGACAGTTTCCTTGCCGTCGGCCAATTCGACGACGCACATCGGATTGATTTCCACCATTGACGCGTCGCATTCCCACCACGTGTTGTAAACGCACGTGACAAATTTTGTGCCTGCGTTGAACAAATCACCTTTTAGTCCGAGCGCGGCGGCAATCTTTCGCGCCTGAAATGGCATGATGCCGACGGCGGGATCAATCCATTCCTTGAAAATCTTCTCCGGTGATTTTTCGGCGACTTCCTCGATATCCATGCCGCCCTCGGTGCTGGCCATGACAAGCGGGCGCGAATTCGCGCGGTCGAGCAGCACGGCCAGATAAAATTCCTTTTTAATTTTCGCCCCTGCCGCAAGCAGGATCGTCTGTACCTGCCGGCCATCCGCACCGGTTTGCTTGGTGACGAGCACCTGACCGAGCATCTTTTCCGCAAAGCCGACCGCTTCGTCCACCGACGGGGCAACCTTCACGCCGCCCTGGAAGCCGCTCTTGAAAGTCCCCTTCCCGCGGCCCCCCGCGTGGATCTGCGACTTGACAACAACTTTCGCGCTGCCACCGGCGACAATCTTTTCCGCCGCCGGCCGCACCTCGGCAAGCGATCTGGCAGGAATTTCGAGCGGAACGGCGACGCCGTATTTGGCGAGCAACTGCTTGGCCTGATATTCGTGGATGTTCATTTCGAAAATTTACTTGAGGGATTAAAAACAATTGCCGTCGGAAATCAACTTTTAACCGTGCATGGCCTTAGAAATCCTGGCTCGGGGAATCACCTCAACCGGCCGATTTTGGCTCCACAAAAAATGGCAATGACTCGCCAACGGATGCAAAGCCAAATTGACGTTCCTGCCCAATACTTAAACGTGGCTTCCACCGCAAAGCGATTTCTGCTTATCGCCGCATTATGCCTCCTAGGGCATATGGCGGCGCGGGCTGGCCTTTCAAACAGCGACTGCCTGGACTGTCATTCCGATAACACGCTGGCGGTGACCAATGCTCTCGGCGTGGCAAAATCCCTGTTTGTTGACCCGGCCATCCTTACAGCTTCCGTACACAAAACCAATGCCTGTATCAGTTGTCACGCTGACATGACAACGAAGCATCCGGACGACAACAAGCCTGTGGCACCTGTCAATTGCGCACGTTGTCACGGGCAACAAGGTGAAAGCTACGGTGCCAGCGTTCACGGGCTGGCGCGCACGGCGGGCCACGAAGATGCCGCTAACTGCGCGGATTGCCACGGAACGCACGACATCCTGCCGCCCACTTCCCCCGCGTCGCCACTACATTTTGTGCGTCAGGCCCAAACTTGCGGCGCATGCCACATGATGGAGGCGCGCGATGTGACAGCCAGCGTTCACGGCAAAGCCATGTCCACCGGCGAACGTGACGCTCCCACCTGCACCGACTGCCATTCCGAACATAAAATCAAGGCGTTGAAGGACGGCACGCCTTTGGAAATTTCCGCGGTATGCAGCCGCTGCCACGCCTCAGTCTATCTCGATCAAAAATACAATCTTCCTTCCGACCGCGTAAAAACTTACATGGAAAGTTATCACGGCCTGGCGGCTCAGAACGGCTCAACCGTCGTTGCCAACTGCGCCAGTTGCCACGGCTATCACAAAATCCTCCCATCCGCCGACCCGGATTCCATGATCAACACAAACCACCTCGTGGCCACCTGCGGGAGCTGTCATCCCGGGGCGGACAAAATGTTCGTGAGCGGTAGAATACACTCCGACCTCGCCGCGAAACCTGTAGGCCGGGACCTGGACGGCGAAATCAACTGGTGGGTGCGACGGATTTATCTGGCGCTCATCTTCGTCGTGGTCGGCGCGATGTTTGTCCACAACGCATTGTTGTTCCATAAAAAAGTCGCGCAGCACCTGCGCGCCAGCGGACGGACCGTTCTTCGCATGAGCCTTTCCCACCGCTGGCAGCATGGTATGCTCGCGCTCAGTTTCATCACGCTGGCCGTGAGCGGATTTGCTTTGAAATTTCCGGATTCGGGGCTGGCGGCAATGTTGGGTTCTAGCGAGCCGGTCCGCCGTTGGATCCACCGCATCGCCGGCATCGTGCTGCTGCTTACTGGGCTGTGTCATCTCATCCACATTTCGATGACCAAGGAAGGTCGGCGGCTGGTCATGGATTTATTCCCGGTAAAGAAAGATCTTGCCGACCTTAAGTGTGCCGTCCGCTATCTCACCGGTTGGAGCGACGAGAAACCGAGAATCGGCCGGTTCGGTTACGCCGAGAAAATGGAATACTGGGCCGTGCTCTGGGGCACGATCATCATGGGCGTAACCGGTTTGATGATCTGGTTCAAGCTGGACGTGACCCGCTTCCTGCCGCGCTGGGCGGTGGACGTGGCGTTGACGATTCATTATTACGAAGCCGTACTCGCCTGCCTGGCGATTGTCGTCTGGCATTTCTACCATGTCATTTTTGACCCGGACATTTATCCGCTGAACCCGGCCTGCTGGGACGGCCACGTCTCAGAGGAATGGCAGAAACACGAACATCCGCTCGACACACTGGGCACGGAGAAGCCAGAGGTTGACAAAGAAACACCACCAGGTAAAGGAACCAAGTAGCATCCGCCTGTGGTCGGAAACTCCTGGCTAGAGGGCAATTTTATCGGTGCACAGCCTCGACGCCACGTATTTTGCGCCGCCATTTGCCTTGAATACGACGTCCACCGCGTGCAACTTGCGCGCGATGAAATTTCTTTCCGCGCTGATGATGACGTTGAGTCTTGAGCTTTGTGCGATTTCGGCGAACGCCACTTCCATCAACGGCCAAAATTATGTTTCCCTGGCTAATTGGGCGGGCGCGAACGGGCTGACTATTTCCTGGCTTCGTCGCGGTGACGAGGTGGCCGCTTCCAGCCGCACAGCCCGACTCGTTTTCGACAAGGATTCCAACACGGCGGAAATCAACGGCGTCCATGTGGCGCTCTCCTTTCCAGTGGCGAGTGACCACGGCAACATTCTCATAGCGCAATTTGACATCAATAACACCATCCGTCCCCTGCTCTACCCGGCGCGCTATCTCGACCCGAGACGCATCACCACCATCTGCCTCGACCCCGGCCACGGCGGCAGGGACAGTGGCAATCGCGTGGACGGATTTTTCTGGCACAACGAAAAGACCTACACGCTCCTGCTGGCGAAGGAATTGCATGACCAGCTTCGCCGGGCCGGTTTTAATGTCATCCTCACGCGCACACGGGACAACTATGTGGAATTGCCTGAACGCCCCGCGTTGGCTAACCGGTTCGGGGCGGACTTGTTTGTGAGCCTGCACTTCAACGCGACCCAGACAGCCAAAAACGAAGTCGCCGGGCCGGAGACCTACTGCATCACACCCGTAGGCGCGGCCTCCTCGAATTCGCAGGGCGAAGGTGCGGATCACGATGCGACCACGGCAAACCGGGTTGAGAAAAAAAGCCTTCTTTTCGCCTGCCAAATACAGAAGTCTCTCGTTCAGAATCTCGGCGTGAATGACCGCAGTGTCCGCCGCGCCCGCTTTGCCGTGTTGCGCGACGCGCAAATGCCGGCGATTCTAATCGAAGGCGGCTACATGACCAATCCTGCCGAGAGCAAGCGAATTTACGACGCGGCATGGCGGCGGCAAATGGCCGCAGCCATTGTGAAAGGAATTTTAAATTACCAACGACTGTCCGCGCCACCTGCTTTCGCGCTGCCTGCAACCAATCATCCACCAATGTATGCCTTGTCCTTGACGAGAGGGATCGATCATATAGACAATCGCCCCTAATTGGTGAAATGAATGAAAGGCGTACCAACGGGATCGAATTTGGCACAGCATCCCGACCCAACCACACTGGCGATGTTGATTTTTCCGGTACGGTTTATTGTGCCGGTTGCAGCCTGGCGCGCAGGATATGGATGAGGGCCTTGACGGTGAGTTCAATGAAGAGAAACGGCTTGGCGATGAAGTCGTTGCCGCCGGCCATCATGGAACTGGTGCGGCTGTCAAAGTCGCTCAACGCGGTGACAAAAACGACGGGGGTCTTCTTGTGCTGCGGCAGCGTGCGCAGTTTAGAGCAAAGCTCATAGCCTGTCATGCCGGGCATATCCACGTCTAGAAAAACGAGGTCGAACTGTTTCTCCTCAAGCAGTTTAAAGGCGGCGTTCGGTTCCTCGGCTGTGATGGACTGGAGATGTGCTTTTTCAAGGGCGTAGACGATGGCGCGGCGTGAGATGGGTTCATCGTCCACAACCAGAATGGTTCCGGAGGGAAGCTCCTGTTTTTCTGGTGCAATTCCACGTTCAAACAGAAACCCGAGGAAGTCCACGCCGGCAGCAACGGAGCGGAGGGTTGAGGAATTGATGTTCTTCGGGTTCTCGTAAAGTTCCTTGAGCAGGGCCTCGACGGCGTCGGACATCTTGGATATCTGGACCAAGCCAGCGATGCCAGCGTTGCCTGTCAGGGCATGAAGGCGGCGGTAAAGTTCATAAATCTGCTTGAGCTGGGCCATTTCGTTGCCAGCCTTGACGAGGCTTTGCAGGCCCGCGCGCAAGGTGGCGAGCGTGGCCGGAAGGCTGGCAATAAATGATTTCCGCAGGTCGGCCTGAAAGGCGGCATCTTGCACTCCGCCCGCGGAGAGTCTCTCCCCCTTGACCATTTTTTCAGTGAGGCCTTCCGTCGGCTGGCGTGTCTTCGACATGACTTCACTGTCGCCAATGGTATGGCGCACGACATCCAGAATTTCCTTGGGCGAGCAACTTGCCTTGGAGAGACATTTGTTCGCTCCAGCCTTCCACGCTTCCTGAATCAGGTTGGTGAGATAGGTGTTGGAAAACACGATGATGGGCAGCTTGGCGAAATCTGTCTCACCGCGGACTTCCTTGATGACATCCACGCCAGACATCTTGGGCAGCATGAGGTCGAGTATCATGATGTCCGGCTGAAATGTCCGCATCATCTTCAAACCGTTTTCGCCGTCCAAGGCGACTTCAACCTGATAGCCCTCCAGCGCGAGTTTATTGCGATAGACGTTGGCGACAATCTGGTTGTCTTCGATTATGAGAATTTTTTTCATTAAAATCACGCGGACGGGGGCGTCACGGCGAGGGCGGGATGACCAGTGAGAAAAACCTGGATTTCCTTATATTCGCGGCGTGCTTCGTCGCAGAACTCTTCGGCCCCGGTCAACAGGCCCGACTTGCCCAGTTTTTCCAGCTTGAGCAACACCGCCGCAAACCGCGTCATGCCAAGGGTGGCGCTGGCACCCTTGCAACTGTGCGCAACATGTCCGACATCGGCAGGCTGATTTGCTCGCACGGCTTCCTCAATCTGCTTCAGCTGCTTCTCGGTCTGCGCGTAAAACATATCAACCAATTCGCGCATGCTTTCCGAGTTACCCTCCGTCAGGTCTGCCAAGCGTGTCATTTCCACGGGCGGCTCGCCGGCTGTAGCAGATACGGCCCTGGCAACGGCGGCGGTGGTTGCGGCATCCGTCGTAGCTGCGGGCTGAACGGCTACAACCGGTTGCATTTGCGGAGCCCAACGTTCGATGACGGTGCGCACGTCCGCCGGGCGAATGGGTTTTGCCAGATAATCGTCCATGCCGGCGGCGATGCAGTTCTCGCGGTCTGACTGCTGCGCGTGCGCGGTCATGGCGATGATGAGGATTCGCTTTTGGTAATTTGGATATGCCGCGCCATCTTTCTGGCGTTCACGAATAGCGCGCGTGGCCGTCAAGCCATCCATCTCCGGCATCATCATGTCCATGAAAACCAGGTCATATTGTCTCTTATCGAGCGCCTCAAGTCCCTCGCGCCCGTTGTTGGCGATGTCGCACTTGTAACCAATCTGTAGTAAAATGCGGGAGGCGACCTTTTGATTGATTGAGTTGTCCTCACACAAAAGAATTCTCAATGGCATGAGTTCGGCGAGCGGATGGTCGGCCTTGGCTGGGGCAGGCGCAGCAGCTTTTTTCTGGCTGAACAGCGCGCGTTCAATCGCACCGTAAAATTGTGCGGTCTTAACGGGCTTGGTGAGGCTGTGCGCAAACGAGATGCGCGTGTCGGGCGACGAGTCGGCGCGCGTGCCCAGAGGTATGAGGAATATCAAGGGCATCATCGCCGCCCGTGGCAGCTTGCGGATTTCCATGGCCAGCGTAAGACCATCCATGTCGGTCATCTGCAAATCCAGAATGGCGAGGTCAAATTGTTCGCCGGCACGCACCCAGTCGAGAGCCTGCGAAGCATTTTCGGCCGCGCGCGGATTCATTCCCCATTGTGTCGCCTGTTCTGCCAGCACGCGGCGGACGGTCGCGTTGTCATCCACGATTAGAATCCGCAAATCGGCAAGTTTGGGCTGGCGCCCCACCAGCGCAGGGGTTTCGACTCTTTTTTGCGGCGTTACCGCATGAAAATTCGCCGTGAAATGAAACGTCGAACCTTCACCCGGAGTGCTTTCAGCCCACATTTTACCGCCCATCATTTCCACAAGCCTCTTACTGATGGCCAGTCCCAGTCCGGTGCCGCCGTAATGCCGCGCGGTGGACTTCTCCGCCTGCATGAATGGTTTGAACAGCCGCCCCAGTTTTTCCGGTTTGACGCCGATGCCGGTGTCGCGCACGGAAAAATGCACATGCATCACCGAGCGATCCGGCGCATCACCAGCCTGCGTCGAAAGCAGTTCGGCCTGGATAAAAATCTCGCCCTTTTCGGTGAATTTGACGGCATTGCTCAAAAGATTCACCAACACCTGCCGCAACCGGAGCGAATCCCCCTCAAGGGTCGCCGGTATTCCATTATCCACCTGATAGACCAGGTCTAAATGTTTTTCGGCGGCCTTGGTGGAGAGCACATCAAGGGTTTCCTCAATGCGCGCCCGGAGATCAAACGGCCGCGAGTCCAGCTCCATCTTGCCCGCCTCGATTTTTGAAAAGTCGAGGATGTCATTAATGATGGTCAGCAAGGATTCGCCGCTGGTCTGGATGGTTTCCAGATAACCGCGCTGTTCGGAGGATACCGGGGTCTCCAGAAGCAGGCCGACCATGGCGATGACGCCGTTCATCGGTGTGCGGATTTCATGGCTCATGGCGGCAAGGAACTCCGACTTGGCGCGCACGGCGGACTCCGCGACTTGGCGCGCCTTGATCAATTCCTGATTATTCCGGACCAATTCATCCTGGTTCCGCTTCATTTTAAGCGAGGCAAGGAGACGCGCGCGCAGGACGGCAGGATCCGTCTGCTTGTTGATGCAATCCAGCGCACCAAGTTCAAACGCGCTCAACCTGGCCGCCGTGTCATCCGTGCGAGTAAAGGCGATAAGCAGCGTGGGGGCGGCTGTCGGATGTTCCTTGAGCCGGCGCAACAGCTCAGGGCCCGCAGGTGATTCCAAATCCGCCAGAACCAATTCAAAGGGATTTTGGTGGAGCAATTGCAGCGCCTCCTCTACATTGTGCGATGAGGCGGGCGCGACGCCATCCGCCGCCAAAATGGAGGACATCATCCCCGCCCATTGGGAATCATCCCCGACCAGCAAAATTCTTGATGCCGACTCGCTCATGGCAAACAGCCTTGATTTATTTTTTGCGTCCTGTCCAAGTCCCGACATTAAACACGTTTTCATTCAATCCGCCAATGCGTTTTTTTACAAAGATAACTCCGCACGGAAAGAAACATTGCGGCGCGCGATTTCGCCGATAAAATTCCGCAATGCTGCAAACGGTGCACGAACCCCGCAGGGCGGAGCCGCCGGCAATGTCCCGCGACACCTGCCTGGCCGCCTTCCGCTTCATGCTGCTAGCGCGTGTGCTGGACGACAAGTTCGCCGCGCTTTACCGAGCCGGCAAAATCCATGGCGGAGTTTTTCTGGGCCGCGGCCAGGAAGCATTGAGTGCCGCAATAGGAGTGTCGTTGAAAAAAAGCGACATCTTTGCGCCTCTCATCCGCGACGCCGCGGGCCGGCTCGCCTTCGGAGAACCGGTAATTGACGCCGTGCGAACGTATCTAGGTTCCGCGCTCGGGCCCATGCGCGGCCGGGACGGGAACGTTCATCGCGGCAGGCCACAGGAGGGTTATCTGCCGATGGTCAGCCATCTCGGCGCGATGATTTCCGTGGTGAACGGGGCTTTGTTCGCGCGAAAATTAAAGAACATATCCGGAACCGTTGGGGCAACCTGCATCGGCGACGGCGCGACTTCCACCGGCGCGTTTCATGAAGCACTCAACCAAGCTGCTGTCGAAAGGCTCCCGCTCATCCTCGTCGTGGCCAACAATCAATACGCGTACTCGACGCCAACTTCGTTCCAATTCGCCTGCCATGATCTCGCGGACAAGGCCGTGGGCTATGGGGTCGAATCACAATCGGTTGATGGAACGGATGTTGCGGCGTGCCTGGAAACCGTCGGTTCTGCGGTGGCCCGAGCCCGCGAAGGCGGCGGCCCGCAATTGATTGTAGCCACCCTGCTCCGCCTTTGCGGCCACGGCGAACACGATGACGCGGGTTACGTGGACCCAAGATTGAAAACGTCCCCCATTGGCCGCGACTGCCTGAAGGTCGCAGAGGAATTACTGCTCCGCGAGGGATGGATGAACGCCACACAACTGGCCGCATTGCGGAACGAACTTGTTCACGAAGTGGAGGAGGCTGTCGCTAAAGTGCAGCGCGAACCCGCGCCCGACCCCTTCATCGAGGAGTGGTGCGCGATTTCAACCGAGCATCTGAATGAAGGGCATGAATAAGTTTTTCAAAACACCCGGTATTCCGATTTCACGATGAGCATTACCTATTTGGAAGCCATTCGCGAAGCGCAGGCCCACGCACTGCGCGATGACCCGCGAGTGTTCATCTACGGGCAGGATGTCGGCGCATTCGGTGGCGCGTTCAAGGCCACAAAAAACCTGGCGAAGGAATTTCCCGGCCGAGTGCTGGATTCACCCATCAGCGAGGACGCGATGGTGGGGCTGGCCGTCGGCGCGGCGATTGAAGGCATGAGGCCGATCATCGAGATGCAGTTCGCAGATTTTTCCACCGTGGGTTTCAACCAGATCGTCAACCAGGCCGCGACACTTTTCTGGCGCACAAACGTGCCCTGCCCCATCACCGTGCGCCTGCCTTTTGGCGGCACTTCTGGCAGCGGGCCGTTTCACAGCCAGTGCATCGAGGCGATCTACGCGCATTATCCCGGCCTGGTCGTGCTGACGCCGGCGACGGTTGAGGACGCCTACAGCATGCTGCTCGAAGCCGTGGCGATTGACGACCCGGTGATCTTCTGCGAGCACAAATTTCTTTATTACCATCTGAAGGCCGAAAAACTGCCGGACGAGGCACTGCCCATCGGCAAGGCCCGCATCGCGCGTGAAGGCCGGGACCTGACCATCGTAACCTACAGCGCGATGGTGCATGAAGCGCTTGAAGCGGCCACGGAACTTGCGACCGAAGGCTGGGAACTAGAAGTGGTGGACCTGCGTTCCGTGAAACCGCTGGACACGGACACGGTGATGGCCAGCGCTGCGCGCACCGGAAGATTACTGTGCGTGGGCGAGGCGTGGCCGTGGGGCGGCGTCACGGCGGAAATCATTGCGCGCGTCACGAGCGAAGGCTACGGCCTGCTGGACGCCCCACCGCAACGCCTCAACGCCAAGGACACGCCCGTGCCATATCATCCCAATTTGTGGACGGCCCACCGTCCGACTGCGCGGAGTGTCGCCGCCGCTGCAAGAAATCTTTTACGCCAGTAATCATGAAAATAAAAAATTATAAATCGTAAATCAAATATTTCCGATGCCATCTATTCCCATCATCATGCCGCAGCTCGGCGAATCCATTGCCGAGGCCAAAGTGATCAGCTTCCTGGTCAAGACCGGCGACACCGTCGAAGCCGACCAGGATTTGATTGAAGTTGAAACGAACAAGGCCACGATGACCGTCACATCACCTTGCCGCGGACGCGTCGAAAAGCTCACCGCCCAATTGGGTGAAAGCTACGCCGTCGGCGGCGCGCTGGGCAGGATTGAGGCCACGCAGGAAGAAATGGCGCGACTGGGTCTGGATGTTTCACCTCCGGCGAAAACAGGCGACACGGACCGCATTTCAGGGGCCGAAGCGGGTGGCGGGAAGTACCGAGTTCAACCGACCGTGCGCGGACTACCCGTGCCGGCGAACGTGGCGGGCGCGAGCTACCTCTCGCCGCGGCTCAAGGCGCGGATGAATGAACTCGGATTGAGCGCCGCCGATGTCGCGGGCATCGCCGGCAGCGGCGCAGCCGGTCGCGTGACGGTCGAGGATTTTGAAAAATTCATCGCACACATCGAAAAGCAAAAAATCAGCCAGGCCTCTTCGATGCGCGTGGCCGTAGCCGATGCGATGCGGCGGAGCTGGACGCGGCCCATTGCGCACGTCGGCATGCCGGTGTGCCTGGATCCGCTGTTCGCGTATCGCAAAATTGCGAGGCCGAAACCCGGTCCGGCGCTGTGCGCCTTGCGTGCGCTGGCTGTGGCACTGGCGGAAAACAGTGCGGTCGCCGGACGACTGGTCGGATCCAAGATCATACATCCGTCTTCAATTGACGTTGGTTTTGCAGTCGAGGCCGAGGATGGCGTGCTCGTGCCAGTGATTCGTAATGCGGACAAGCAAATGCTAAAAGATTTAATCGCCCCATACAACGAACTGGTGGCATTGGCGCGCGATCGCAAACTGCCGGCGAACGCCACGGGCGGCTCGATCGCCACCGTCACCAACTTCGGCACATTCGGCCTTGAATGGGCGACGCCTATTCCACTGCCGGAGCAAACGCTCGTGCTTGGCATGGGTGCGGCACGGCACGAGCCGCATTGGGACTCGGTGAAAGGCCAGTTCGTACCGATCATGGAGGCGAACCTTACATTGAGCTTTGACCATCGGGTGCTGGATGGCGGCGCAGCTGGCCGGCTTCTCCAGCGCGTTTCGGAACTGATGTCCAAGCCGGAAAAATTGTAGTTGTGACGGCATCCATTCTTGGCAAGATTGACGGCTAAAGGATGCGGGTGCGGGAACGGCTGGCGATTTTGAAGATAGACCATGAATAAAAACTCAAAAATATTTGTCGCCGGGCATAATGGCCTAGTTGGTTCGTCGTTGGTAAGATTGTGCAAAACCCAGGGTTTCGAGAAGCTGCTGACCGTGGACAGGCAAACTTTGGAATTGAAAGACCAAAGCCGGGTCTTTGAATGGTTTGACCGGAATCGTCCCGAATATGTATTTCTTGCGGCGGCTCGGGTGGGCGGCATTCACGCCAACAACACCTATCCGGCCGAATTTATCTATGACAACATTCAGGTTCAAAATAACGTCATTGAAGCCTGCCGCAGGACCGGTGTGAAGAAGCTGTTGTTTCTCGGCAGCGTCTGCATCTATCCCAAGTATGCGCCCGAACCGGTGAATGAAAGCGCGTTGCTGACGGGAGAGCTTGAGCCGACAAACCAATGGTATGCTGTCGCCAAGATTGCCGGCATCAAGATGTGCCAGGCGTATCACAAACAATATGGCTGTGATTACATCTCGGTGATGCCGTGCAACCTGTATGGCATCAATGACAACTTCCATCCTGAAAACTCACATGTGCTGCCGGCATTGATCCGTAAGTTTGACGAGGCAAAGATGAAAAATGCGCCCACGGTGACATGTTGGGGAACCGGTGCCGCCCGGCGGGAATTTCTCAACGTGGATGATATGGCATCGGCTTCGGTCTTTTTGATGGAGCATTACAGCAGCCCGGAGATTATAAATATCGGTTTCGGGGCGGATCATACCATCAAAGAGATCGCCGAATTGATCCAGCAAATCGTCGGATATCAGGGGAAAATCATCTGGGACACCTCAAAGCCCGATGGAACACCCAGAAGATTGTTGGATACAAAAAAACTGGCCGATTTGGGTTGGAAACCAGAAATTGACCTAGTGAAGGGCTTAACGGAGACCTATCGCTGGTATAAAAATAAATCCCCCGGTCATTCCCCCGCCGCTTGAAGTTTTGCGGCACATCCGTAACTACACGGCAGCTCGACTACTCCAGCGCGCATCGGAATTGATGTCCAAGCAGGAATGATTGTGACGCGCGGCTAATTTTCCCCTGCTTTAAACGTCGCGACGATTGGCCGGTGGTCGGAGCCGATGCCCCAATCTGGAATCGTGGGAATGTAAGTTTCCGCCATCACCCAGTCGTGCGCCAACGACGGGCTGCTTAAAATGTAATCCATCCGAGTATAAACATCTTCCTTGCCGTAATATTCCGTCCACGCGATGTCGCGCGAGTCGAAACTGGAATTTTCCGCAGGTGCGTTGTCACCGTTCCGCTCGGCGGGCCGCGTGTCGGTGAGTTTGAATTTTCCGCGTCCCATGATCTCCTTGACAGCAGCGGAATCCTTCACGTCGTTGAAATCGCCGAGAACGAGCAATCTGGCCTTCGGGTCGGCTTTGAAGTGCGCATCCACGATTCCGCGCAGGATCTTCGCCTCTCCCAGTCGTTCCTCGGCTTCGTCGGCGTCGGGCACTGGCCGCCGCGACTTCAAGTGCGCGACAATCAGAGTAAAGGTGATATTGGTGGCGGCTTTGATATCCACCTCGGCAAAGCCGCGTTCCACACGGAATTGGCGGCCATCGAGCAGAAACGGCTCGTTCGAATGCGGCCGGCGCGCGACAATCGGCAGCCGGCTCAACACAGCGACGTGGATGTTCGTGTCCGCGCCGCTGACATGTTCCCAAAACGGAAAATCAAGTCCATCGGCCTTGAGCGAGGCTCGCAACTCAAGGAGCGCATTGGTCGTTCCCATTTCCTCGAGGGCGAGCACATCGGGTTTGACGGACTCGATGCTTTCACGGATTTTGGCTTTGGCGTCGGCCGACTTGACGAAGCGGCGCGATTCCGTCGGCTGGTCCAGGTAATTTTCCACATTGTAAGAGGCAACGCGAAACGTTCCGGCGGCAAAGGAACTCAAGCAAAATAAAGTAAAAGAAAGAAGAACAAAGGGACATTGAAGCTTCATGCTATCACGGAAATTGTCAGATGGCGTCCAGTTTTCAAGAGAACATTTTGAAATATTTGGCAAAGCTGCTACTGTTCTGCATGTCTTTAAACGGCGGGAACACCTCAATATTGCGAGTGGCAAGGGAAAATTCCACCGCGCATTTGCACGACAAGCAGAGCGAACGCGACACTCGAGAGCTGCGGATTGACAAGGTCGGCGTGCGCGGGCTGCGCTTTCCCATCCAGGTGCGCGACAAGGCGCGCAGCATCCAGAACACGGTCGCGACCATCGGGATGTTCGTGGATTTGCCGAAGGAGTTCAAAGGCACACACATGAGCCGTTTTGTCGAGGTGCTGAACGCGCACGGCAGCATCATCCACGTGGAAAACATACGGGACATCCTGCTGTCGCTGCAAAAGAAGCTGAACTCCGCCACGTCGCACATCGAAATCGAGTTTCCGTATTTCATGTCCAAGCGATCACCGGTGTCGCGCGGGAAAAGCCTGATGGATTACGTAGCGCGGTTCGACGCGGCGGCTTGCGGCAGGGAGATTGATTTTGTGCTGACGGTGAAGGCGAACGTGACGACGCTGTGTCCCTGCTCAAAGGCGATCGCAAAATACGGCGCGCACAACCAGCGCGGGCTGGTGACGCTGGCGGTGCGGATGAAGAAATCGGTGTGGATCGAGGATCTGGTGGCGATCATTGAAAGCTCGGCGAGCTCGGAGCTTTACGCGCTGCTCAAGCGGCAGGACGAGAAGTTCGTGACGGAGCGCGCCTATGAAAACCCGGTGTTCGTGGAGGATTTGGTGCGCAACGTTGCGGTGAAGCTGAACGCGCATCCGCAAGTTCAGTGGTATAGAGTCGAAGCGGAAAACTTCGAGAGCATCCACAATCACAATGCATACGCATGCATTGTGAAGGGGTGAAAATCATTTCTGCTGTCACGATATTTAGGCAGCAGACCTCGCAAGAAATTCAATTTGAACTGTTCATCCCGCCGCGTTTCTGGCAGTTTGGCCGAACGCCTTTGTAGAAACTAGCACAAGACTGACAAACGACATGGACAATCCAGCGACAACCAATCAAAAAGTGATTTCGTGGGTGAACGAAATGGCTGCGCTCTGCCAGCCGGAGAAAATCCACTGGTGCGACGGCTCGGAGGCCGAGGATAAATTAATGCGCGAACGGATTGTTGAGTCCAGGGCCGGCCTCTGGCTCAATCAAAATTTGCGCCCGAATTCCCTGCTCGTCCGCAGCGACCCGCGCGACGTGGCGCGCGTCGAGCAGCGCACTTTCATCTGCTCGCAATCGGCAAAGGACGCCGGCCCGACCAACAACTGGGAAGCACCCGCCACGATGAAGGCCAGGCTCAACGGCCTGTTTTATGGCTGCATGAAAGGCCGCACGCTTTTTGTCATTCCTTTCAGCATGGGGCCGATCGGTTCGCCCATAGCGCAATACGGCATCGAGATTTCCGACAGCCCGTATGTCGTCGCGAACATGCGCATCATGACGCGCATGGGCACCGGCGTGTATGCGCAGATTGAAAAGGCCGGTACATTCGTCAAATGCCTTCACTCCGTCGGCAGCCCGCTCGCGCCCGGCGCGAAAGATGTGCCGTGGCCGTGCAATCCCGAACATACTTACATTTCCCATTTTCCCGAAGACCGGCTCATCATGAGCTTCGGCTCCGGCTACGGCGGCAACGCGCTGCTCGGCAAAAAATGTTTTGCGCTGCGCATCGCCTCGGCGATGGCGCGGGACGAAGGCTGGATGGCGGAACACATGCTGATCCTCGGAGTGAAGGAGCCGTCTGGCAAAAAAACCTACGTCTCCGCCGCATTTCCAAGCGCGTGCGGCAAGACCAATTTCGCCATGATCATCCCGCCCAAACAGCTCAAGGAAGAAGGCTGGGAAGTAACCTGCATCGGCGACGATATCGCGTGGATCAAGCCCGGCGCGGACGGGCATCTGCACGCGATCAATCCCGAAGCCGGATTTTTCGGCGTCGCGCCCGGCACCTCTTACAGCAGCAATCCGATGGCAATGGATTCCATCAAGCGCGACACGATTTTCACCAACGTCGCGCTCACCGACGAGGGCGACGTGTGGTGGGAAGGCATGACGAAAGTTCCGCCGGCACACTTGATTGACTGGAAAGGCAAGGACTGGACACCCGGCAAAAAAGACGCGGACGGCAAGCCCGTCGCGACCAGCCACGCAAACAGCCGGTTCACCGCGCCCGCGAAAAACTGTCCAATCATTGACCCCGACTGGGAAAATCCTGCAGGCGTGAGAATCAGCGCGATTATTTTTGGAGGCCGCCGCGCCACAACCATGCCGCTGATTTTCCAGGCATTCAACTGGGTCCACGGCGTTTATCTTGGCGCGACCGTCGGTTCGGAAATGACCGCCGCCGCCGCCGGTACGCTCGGGCAGGTGCGCCGCGACCCGATGGCCATGCTGCCGTTCTGCGGCTACAACATGGGCGATTATTTTGCGCACTGGCTCGAAATGCGCCGGCTTGTGAAACATCTGCCGCGCATATTCCATGTGAACTGGTTTCGGAAAGGCGCCGATGGCAAATTCCTCTGGCCCGGTTACGGCGAGAACATGCGCGTGCTGAAATGGATCGTTCAACGCTGCCAGCTCGGCGCGCACGCTATTGAGACGTCCATCGGCTGGGTGCCTGAATATGAGGACCTTGACATGCGCGGCCTGGAAAATGAAATGACCCCGGAGAAATTTGCCGAGGCTCAAAGGATTGAAACCTCTGAATGGCACCGCGAGCTCGTGATGCAGGACGAATTGTTCATCAAGCTCTACAGCCAGTTGCCGAAGGAACTCATCTTCCAACGCGAACTGCTCATCTCCCGGCTGTAATTTGAATCAAGCCAAAAGGGATTTGGCCTTCGCCAGAGCCTCGTCGAGCTTCGTCGCGTCCTTGCCGCCGCCGCGCGCGTTGTCCGGCTTGCCGCCGCCTTTGCCGCCGACGATAGGCGCAATCTGCTGGATGATTTTACCGGCCTGCACGTTCGTCAAAAACTCGGGCGAGACCGCCGCGAGCAGCGCGACCGCATCATCAGCAACTCCACCTAGAATAATCACGCCCTTGAACCGGCCTTTCAATGAATCGGCTATCGCTTGAAGGAAATCACCGGAGGCTGCACCGAGATTGTGGAGTATGACCGGGATGCCGTTGATTATCTTGACCTCCTCCAGCAGGAGGCTGGCAGCGTTCGAGGCTTCGCGCATGGTGGCCGTCCGCAAGGACTTCTCAAGTTCCTTCTGGTGTGCGAGCAGGGCTTCAATCTTTTTGTCCAGCTCGTGAACCGGCGAATTCACCTTGCCCGCGATCGCCTTGATCAAATGTACTTCGTCGTTGGATTTGCGATAGGCTTCCAATCCGGCAATGGCTTCGATGCGCCGGACGCCGGACGCAACCGCGCTTTCACCGACGATACGGAACAAGCCGATCTCACCGGTCGCGCGCGTGTGGGTGCCGCCACAAAGTTCCATGGAATAACCATTCAACTCCCCTGTTCCGCCGCCGATTTGGACAACACGGACAATATCACCGTATTTGTCGCCGAAAAATTGCATCACGTCCTTGCGGTTCTTCACGTCGGCATGCGCGACTTCCGTCCACGAGACACGGGCGTTTTCGAGGATGCGTTCGTTGACGAGCTTTTCGATGTCGGCGACCTGCTGCGACGTGAGCGGCGCGCTGTTGAAATCAAACGTCAGCTTGTCCGGCCCGACGAAGGAACCTTTCTGCGAAGCGTCCTTGCTTGCCACTTCGTGCAACGCCCAGTGGAGCAAATGGGTGACGGTGTGATGGCGCTGAATCGCATCGCGGCGAGATTTATCGACGGAAAGTTGAATCGTATCTCCGGGAATGGGGAGCGCGGGCGTCTCGCCGACAACATTTGGGGCCGGCGAAAAAGATTCCGGCGCGACGCCGGAATCAGCACGCGGGGCGCGTGCGCTCCCTTCTTCAATAAAATGCAGCCATGTGTTGCCGGACTTTTGCGTGTTGGTAACGCGCCAGAGCTGGCCGCTGCCGGTCAATTCGCCGGTGTCGCCAACCTGGCCGCCCATTTCGGCGTAGCACGCACTTGTGTCGAGGATTACGGCGGTCTTGTCTTTCAAGGAGACGACTTCAAGAACCTTGGCTGGCACTGTTAGCGCCTCGTAGCCGATGAACTTCGTGGGCGTGGTGGTCTCGATTTGCGAGAGGGAAATGACTTCCTTCTTCTGCGCGGCGCGGGCGCGGGCACGTTGTTCGTCCATCAACGTCTCAAAATCTTCCTTGTCCACGGTCAAACCACGTTCGCGCGCCATCAACTCGGTGAGGTCGAGCGGGAAACCGTAGGTGTCGTATAGCTTAAAGGCAAATTCGCCCTTAAGAATCTTCCCGTGTTCCATCCTGATCAGAGATTCCATTTCGCCGAACAAAATGATTCCCAAATCTAACGTCTTGTTAAATGCCTCTTCTTCAGTGCGGATGGTTGCCTGCACCTGCTTCTTGCGGGCGCGGATTTCGGGAAAGACGTCGCCCATGGTGTCGGCGAGAACATCCACGAGTTTGTAGAAGAACGGTTCCTTGAAGCCGAGCGTGCGGCCATAGCGGACGGCGCGCCGCAGGATGCGGCGCAAAACGTAATTGCGGTCGTTGTTGCCGGGCTGGATGCCGTCGGCAATCGCAAAACTCAACGTGCGAATATGGTCGGCAATGACCCGGAAGGCAATGTCGAACGCGATCTGTTCCACGCTCGTGGTCGCAACGGGAAAATCATCGTCGTCATCACCGGTCGAACCGTGGTGCGCGCCGCGCCCCTCGGCTTCGACTTCAATGATGTTTCCGCGCGCCTCGCCGGAAGTTTTTAGCGGCTCGCCGGCTTCAACTTTTGCGATCGCGTCGCCGGGCAACGTGCTGCCGTATTTTTTGCAGCTCAATTTTTCAAGTTCATCAAAAATGGGACGGAAAATGTCGGTTTCGTAATTGGAAATTTTTGCGTTGGCGAAATCGGAAAAGTTTTTTGTGCCTTGAATGATTGAAGTCACGCGCTCGAAACCCATACCGGTGTCAACGTGCTTGGCGGGCAGGGGCGAAAAGGAGCCGTCTGGGTTGGCATTGAACTGGATGAAGACGAGATTCCAGATTTCGATGCAGCGGGCGTCACCTTTGTTCACCAGAGTTCCTCTGGACTCACCATTAGGGGTCAAGTCCACATGCAACTCCGAACATGGGCCACAGGGGCCGGTCTCACCCATCATCCAGAAATTGTCCTTCTTGTTGCCGTTGACGATGTGTATTGCCGGGTCGAGTCCGACGCTGCGGAATTTCTCGGCCCAGAAGTTCCAAGCTTCCTGGTCAAATTCACTGGGGTCGTTTTTGGATTTGTCAGGCGAATAAACCGTGGCGTAAAGGCGTGACGGCGAAAATTTCCAGATGCCGACGATGAGTTCCCACGCCCATCCGATGGCTTCCTTCTTGAAATAATCACCGAAGCTCCAGTTGCCGAGCATCTCAAAGAAGGTGTGGTGGTAGGTGTCGAGGCCGACGTCGTCGAGGTCATTGTGCTTGCCACCAGCGCGGATGCATTTCTGGGTATCAGCGGCGCGGCCGGGCGTGTAGGGGCATTTGGTCTGGCCGAGAAAAATCGGGACGAACTGGTTCATGCCGGCGTTCGTGAACAAGAGGTTCGGCGAATCGGGCATGAGGCTCGAAGACGGCACGATAGTGTGCTGCTTCGATTTAAAGAAATCGAGGAAGTCCTTCCGGACCTGGCTGCTTGAGCGGATTTGCGCGGGCGTCGTCATTGAATCAGGAAGAAATCTTAATCAAAAAGTTTCTCGCGGGCGAGTGCAAGTTTTGAATCGTCGCAACATAAAATATTTTTGAAAATATTTCTTGAGAAATGGCGCAACCGGAGCGATTAGTAACCCAGAGTCGGTCAGCGATGTTCTTTGGAAATTGAAACCAGATTTACCCTGCCCTGTTCGTGATTACTGCAAATCCCTGAACCGTAGTAAAACGATCAATGGAGCCGGTCTGTGGTTGTGGCCGACATGCCTTCACTGGAAGTCGAAAGCAGCCCGGCGGGTTCCGCATGTTGTATAACATGTTCAAGAGATACTGTGGCACACGGCAAGGGCGGGGTTCTTTTCAAGTACAAGAGGCTTGCCATCCGGCGGGCCTTTTTTGTTTTGGGCAAAATTTCCTCCAACTGCTAGCTTCAAGCCATGGCGCGCGACGATTTATTCCGGACACCGGCTGAAACCAGACCGGAAACCGGGCCTGCTGCTGGAATTTCAAGAAACCAGCCGCTCGCCGCGCGGATGCGTCCGCGCAACCTTGACGAATTCGCCGGACAGACTCACATTCTCGCTCCGGGACAATTGCTGCGCCGGGCGATTGAAGCCGACCGTGTCCAGTCGCTGATTTTCTTCGGACCGCCCGGCACCGGTAAAACATCCCTCGCGCAAATCATCGCGCTGCAGACCAAGAGCAAGTTCGAGCGGTTGAGCGGCGTGGAGTCCAATGTGGCCGACATGCGCCGCGTGCTGGCGGCGGCCTCCAACCGGCTCGAAAACACCGGCCAGCCGACCATCCTGTTCATTGATGAAATCCACCGGTTCAACAAGTCGCAGCAGGACGTGCTGCTGCCGGATGTCGAAAGCGGTGTCGTGAAACTCATCGGCGCGACGACGCACAATCCGTTTTTCTTTGTCAACTCGCCGCTGGTTTCGCGCTCGCAGATTTTCGAATTGCGGCCATTGACCGAGGACGAATTATTTTCGCTTTTGCAACGCGCGCTGGACGATGTCGAACGCGGACTCGGCTACATCAATATTCAGGCCGAGGAAAACGCGTTGCGCCATCTCGCCAGGATTTCCGACGGCGACGCGCGCAAAGCCTTGAACGCATTGGAAATCGCCGCACTGACGACAGCGCCAGACAAAAGTGGTGTCGTCCACGTTGACCTCGCCGCCGCCGAGCAAAGCATCCAGAAAAAGGCTGTTGTGTATGACGATGAGGACGCGCATTACGACACCATATCGGCATTCATCAAATCCATGCGCGGCAGCGACCCGGACGCAGCGCTTTACTGGCTGGCGAAAATGATACACGCCGGCGAAGACCCGCGTTTCATCGCCCGACGGATTGTGATTTGCGCGGCAGAAGATGTAGGGCTTGCCGACCCGATGGCATTCGTTCTGGCGAACGCGGCATTATCGGCGGCGGAATTTGTCGGCTGGCCGGAAGCGCGGATTCCGCTGGCCGAGGCGACGATATATATCGCGACCGCGAACAAGAGCAACAGCTCGATAGTGGCGATTGACGCGGCACTGAAGGATGTAAAGTCGGGCCGGACGATTGCGGTGCCGGAGCATTTGCGCGACGCAAATTACAAGGGCGCGGAACGGCTTGGCCACGGCCAGGGTTACCAATACGCACACGACGGCAAAGATCATTTTGTGGCGCAGGAATATCTGGGCGCGGAAAAGATTTATTACGAGCCGACCGAGCAGGGCGTGGAAAAGAAAATCAAGGAGCGCGTCGAGAAATGGCGTGCGGAATTCAGTAAAATCAAAAAAGAGAAGTCTTAACCACGGATGGGCACGGACGAAATGGCCATGACTAACATCGAAGCAAAAGCCGTACTTCGCCAGAAAATCCGCGCGGCGCTGGAAAATATTTCCCCGGCGGTGCGGGCGGTGGAATCCATCGACCTTTGCGACCGGCTGGAAGCGCAATTGCGGAGTGCACACACGATACTGTTTTTTGCGCCACTATCGGATGAGCTGGATGTCTGGCCGCTTCTGGAAAAATTCATGGCGGCGGGGAAAACCTGCGCCCTGCCCTTTTTTGATTCTGCCTTGAAAACCTATTCGGCCCGGCGGGTTCAAAATCTGGCGGCGGATATTTCCACCGGTAAATTCGACGTGCGCGAGCCGGCCGCGCGCTGTGAGGAAGTTCCGCCGGAGAAACTCGATTTGATTCTTGTGCCGGGCATGGCTTTTGATTGGAACGGCAACCGGCTCGGACGCGGCCGGGGTTTCTATGACAGGCTGCTATCAAAAACACGCTCTGTTAAATGCGGCGTGGGCTACGATTTTCAATTGGTTGGAAAAATTCCTGCGGAACCGCATGATGCGAAGGTGAATTTTGTAGTTACGCCGACGCGCTGCATGAAAACTGCGGGGTAAATCTGGCTATTCGTGCTGCTGGTTCATGATGGGCATACCACCCTCCCATCCCTGCGGGGTGTTCCACGGGCGAACAGAGGCGTTATCAGGCTCGTTGGTTGAACAACCGCCGACACCGAAAAGCAACGCGCACAAAGCAATGAGCCATAGGCAGCCGGCGACTCGGCGTTTCATATCAGGAAGCCGGATGTGCCGGCGTGACTTGATCGCCTTCAAAAACCTCGCCCAGTTTCCAGCCGGGCACGATGTTTGCGATACTGCGATTCTTCTCCACGGTGCGAACCACGACCTTGGCAACCAGCTTGCCATCCCGGCTGATGAGCAGTTCGCCATCCTGTAAAACACCCTGCTCATCACCGACGTCCAACACGACGAAATCCCATTTCGGATCCACCACAACCACCTTGCCCTTGAGATCGGCAGGAAGTGTCACAACATAATTGGTGCCAATCAGCTCATTTAACTGGTTTTGCTGGCGCGCAATGGTTCGAGTAAGAACCTTCTTTTCGTCGTTGATGGCATTGATGGTGTCTTCGTCCTGCTTGATCATTGCGACGAGCTGGAGAATTTCCTGTGGCGACTTGCCGGTGGCTTTGTAAGCGGCCAAATCGGCTTGTGCGGCGTCACGATCCTGTGTGGCCTTGGCCAGTTTGTCGGACAAATCATCGGCGCGCTTCTGTTGCGCAGCGGCTACATCCTCGGCCTTCTTACGCGCGGCCTGCGCGTCAGTCAATTGCTGCTGAGTATCCGCCAGATTCTTTTGAGTATCCGCCAGATTCTTTTGCGTCGTGGCCAATGTGGCCTGGGTTTGGTTCAACGTGTTGTGGTAATCATCGCGCTGGGTAATCAAGGTGTTGATATGGTCGCGAACCTGAAGAACGTTCAGCGTGCCAGCACCCAGCGCCGCAAGTATGGCCACAATCAAACTAATGCGCATCAACATGGTCTGCCGAAATTATACGTTTTTGTCGCGGCTGTCAACGCCAGTTTGCACCCCGCCAAACCTTGATTCCAATTCACGCCACCGGCACAGTTTGTTGAAAAAAATGGCAAACGGTTGACTCGCCAGCCGTTGGTTTTTCTGCTTTCCTTTGGGCGCAATGAACCGGGATACAATCCGCCAATTCCGCACGCTGCTCATTTTGGGCCGCGTTTCGAATCTGCCGACTGTCTGGTCGAACTGCCTCGCCGGCTGGTGGCTTGGTGGCGGCGGAAATTTCGGGAAGCTTCCCCTGCTTATCTTCGGCGTCAGCTCCCTTTACGCCGGCGGGATGTTTTTGAACGATGCTTTCGATGTGGAATTCGACCGTCAACGCCGTTCCTCACGGCCGATACCATCCGGCGCAATTTCACTGGCGGTGGTCTGGCGCTGGAGTTTTGCCCTGCTCGGCCTCGGAGCGATTTCACTGGCTGTCCTCGGCAAAACAACCGGCGTTCTGACGCTGGCATTACTGGGGTGCATCATCATTTACAACGCCACGCACAAGGCGATCACAGCGTCACCGTGGCTGATGGGGTTGTGCCGGTTCTGGATTTATGTCATCGCTAGTTCGACGGGCGTCTGGGGCGTGAACGGCTGGCCGATCTGGTGCGGTGCGGCGCTGGCCTTTTACATCGCCGGCCTGGGTATCGTGGCGCGGCGCAAAAGTTTTCGCGGACCGGTCCCCTTCTGGCCTGTGCTGCTTCTGGCCGCGCCAGTTTTTCTGGCCATGCTGATGAACACAGGCCCTGCCCGAAGCGACGCGATATTGGTTTCGCTCGTGCTTGTGTTATGGACCGCCCGTTGCGCGCGAAGCATCTTTCAACCAGGCGAAGCAAACGTGGAGCGCATCGTATCCGGTTTGCTGGCGGGGATTGTTCTTGTGGACTGGCTTGCCATCGCACCGCAAATACCCCACACCGTGAGCGCCTGTGTGTCCCTCTCTTTGTTCGGTGCGATGCTTTGCCTTCAGCGATTTGTGCCGGCGAATTGATTCCATCGTATTTTACCCGTCAGGCAACCCAAAGCCATGCTTGAACAGTGGGCCAGCTTAAGTTATGCTGGACATTCGCTTATGAGCGCTGAAGCACCAGTCAAATTGACGCACAACGAAGACATCAAGGACGCGATTCCGACGCTCGCGGGCACCATCGCCGCGACGTTGAATGACGCCGGGGCTGACCATTTTTCCGAGGACGACAACCAGTTCCTGAAATTCCACGGGTCCTACCAGCAGGACGATCGAGACCTGCGCAAGACCGGCAAGAAATACATCATGATGGTACGCAGCCGCGTCCCTGGCGGCGTGATGACAGCGAAGCAATACAACGTCTTCGACCTGCTTGCCTCGACCTACGGCAACAACACACTGCGCATCACGACGCGCCAGACGATCCAGTTTCACGGCATCCTGAAATCCGGCCTGCGCGCGGTGATCCACGGCATCAACAATTCCCTGCTCTCGACGCTGGCCGCCTGCGGCGACGTGAATCGCAACGTGCTCGCGCCGCCCACGCCCGCCTATACGAAGGCACGCGAACAGGTCTTTGCCGACTGCAAAAGAGTAGCGCTCGCCCTTGCACCGCAGACGAAGGCTTATCATTCCATCTGGATTGACGGCGTGCAACTCAAGCTCGATGACGCGGAGAATAAGGATTTCGTGGATCCGCTTTACGGCAAAACATATCTGCCTAGAAAATTCAAAATCGCCTTTGTCATCCCTCCGGTGAATGACCTGGACGTTTTCACAAACTGCCTCGGCTTCATAGCGATTGTGGAAAACGACCAGCTCATCGGTTACAACATCGCCGTCGGCGGCGGCATGGGCCGGAGCCACGGCAATGAACAGACTTATCCGCGCCTCGCGGATATCATCGGCTTTTTCACACCGGACAAAATCGTGGATGTGGCGAAGGCGGTGCTGACAATTCACCGCGATTTCGGCGACCGCACCGACCGCAAACACGCGCGGCTGAAATATGTCGTGGCTGAACGCGGCGTCGCGTTCATGCAAAATGAGGTCAACAAACGCGCCAGCATCACACTCGCACCTGCAAAACCTTACACATTCACGACGACCAGCGACCTTTACGGCTGGCGCAAGGCCGTGGACGGAAGCTGCTTTCTCGGTTTATTTGTCGAAACCGGCCGCATCAAGGATACCGACAGCCTCAAGCTCAAAACGGCGCTGCGGCAGATTGCGGACAAATTCTCGAGCATCGAATTCCGCCTGACTGCAAATCAAAACATCATCCTTGCGAACATCCCGGAGACAGACAAGGCGGGGATCAACTCCATTTTTGCAGCCAACGGCGTGAAGACAGAAAATCAGGCAAGCGTGCTGCATGCAGCGGCGATGGCGTGCCCTGCCCTGCCCACGTGCGGACTCGCGCTCGCGGAATCGGAACGCATGCTGCCCGGCCTGATTGACCGCATCGAAAAACTTTGCGCGGAAGTCGGGTTGGCCGGCGAGGAAATCATCATCCGCTCGACCGGCTGCCCGAACGGCTGTGCGCGGCCTTACATGGCGGAAATCGCATTCGTCGGCAAGGCACCGGGCCGCTATCAGGTCTGGCTCGGCGCGGATGCGACCGGTACACGGCTGAATCGCATCTGGAAAGACGTGATGAAGGAAGCGGACATCGAAACCGAATTCCGCCCGTTACTCGCGCGCTACGCGGAGGAAAGAAATTCCGGCGAACGTTTCGGTGACTGGTGCGACCGCGTCTTCCTGAACGAGAAAATGAATTAGCGAAAAGTCGCAAAGTTCTTTTGAAACTTTGTGGCTTTGTTGTTCAGATACAAATGAAGCCCGAACAAATCTCCAAAGCCAACGCCGAGTTGCGGAACAAATCGCCGCTCGAAATCGTGACGTGGGCTATCGCCCAAGCGAAGGGCCGCGCCATTGTCTCGACGAATTTTCGCCCCTTTGAAGCCGTCGTCCTTCACCTTTGCGTGCAGGCGCATCCTGACATTCCTGTTCTGTGGGTTGACCACGGTTACAATCGCCCGGCGACTTACAAGCACGCCGAGGAATTGAAAAAAATGCTCAAGCTGAATCTGAAGCCGTTTCTGCCCAAAATCACCGCCGCGCATCGCGACGCGATTTACGGAGAAATTCCAACGACGGACGACGAGGCCGGATTGAAGCAGTTCAGCGCGTTAATGAAGCTGGAGCCATTCCAGCGCGGCATGAAGGAACTCGCGCCGACGGTCTGGATCACCGCGTTGCGCAAGGTGCAAAATCCAAACCGCGCGGAGCTCGACATCGTTTCCGAAGACAAGAATTTCGGTGCGCTGAAAGTCAGCCCAGTGTTTCACTGGAGCGACGCAGACATGGAAAATTATCTGAAGCAGCACAAACTGCCGAATGAATGGGATTATTTCGACCCGGCAAAGGCCGACGACAAGCGCGAGTGCGGCCTCCACGCCACTTGGGGCGGCAAAGCGGTAAAAAACTAGACACGGATTGCACGGATTTTCACGGATTATTTATGTCTGAACTTCTCTATCGCGAAGATACTCACCGCTTGATCGGCCTTTGCATGGAGATTCACCGTGAATTAGGCAAAGGACACGACGAAGTCATTTACAAGGATGCCATGGTCGTGGAATTGAACAAGGCGATTATCCCCTTTTCGCGTGAGAGGAAATTTGAGGTGAATTACAAGAGTGTGGTCTTGCCTCATTTTTATTACGGTGACTTTGTCATTTCGGACAAAATCTTGTTTGAAGCAAAAGCCGTTGAACAATTGACTGAAGCCCACGTCAAGCAGGTGTTGAATTATCTGGCCGCTTCAAAGCTTCGGCTGGGATTGCTTGTTAATTTCGGTGCCGATTCGTTAGAATGGAAACGAATTGTTTTATGAATCAGTGTCAATCCGTGAAATCCGTGTCAAAATGAGCAGTTACCATTTAGATCACCTGCAATACTTGGAAACCGAGGCGATTCACATCATGCGTGAAGTCGCCGCCGAATTTGAGCGACCCACTCTGCTCTTCTCCGGTGGCAAGGATTCCATCTGCCTGCTCCGCCTCGCGGAAAAAGCGTTCCGTCCCTCCGACATTCCCATGCCGTTCCTGAACGTCGAGACAGGCCACGAATTTCCCGAGCTGATCGAGTTCCGCGACCGGCGCGCAAAGCAACTCGGCGCGAAGCTGATCGTCCGCACGGTGGATGAAGCGTTCAAAAAGGGCATCGCCCATCCGACTCCCGGCCAAGTCAGCCGCAACCAGCTCCAGATTCCAGTGCTGCTCGGCGCGATCGAGGAATTTCAATTCGACTGCGCCATCGGCGGCGCGCGACGCGACGAGGAAAAAGCCCGTGCAAAAGAACGTTTTTTCAGCTTCCGCGATTCGTTCGGCCAGTGGGACCCAAAAAACCAGCGTCCGGAGATCTGGAATCTTTACAACGCCAGGGTGAATCCCGGCGAAAATATGCGAGTGTTCCCGCTCTCCAACTGGACGGAAATGGACGTTTGGGAATACATCAAACGCGAAAAACTCGAAGTGCCGAGCATTTATTTCAGCCACGAGCGCGAGTGTTTCAGGCGCGGCGGCCAGTGGCTGCCAGTACCGCCACCGCACACCGATGCGGCCACGTCCGATCCTTACGCCGGCGCGCGACCGAAGCCGAATGAGCCGATCAAGAAAATGATCTGCCGAGTCCGCACGATTGCCGACATGATCAGCACGGGCATGATTGAATCGAAGGCTTATACGGTTGACGACATCATCGGAGAAGTTTCCGCCGCGCGCATTACCGAACGCGGCACCCGGGCTGACGACAAGGCTAGCGAAGCCGCGATGGAAGACAGAAAAAAGGCCGGATATTTTTAGACACTGATTCCACTGATTAACACGGACCTAATTGCACAAGACAAAATGAACTATCTCACGCTCAACAACCTTATCCGTGATAATCCGTGCAATCCGTGTCTTTCCTAAATATCACCAACAGCCATGCCAAACTCGCAACACCCCATTGAACTTTTGCGCTTCAACACCTGCGGGAGTGTTGATGACGGCAAGTCCACACTCATCGGGCGGCTGCTTTACGATTCCAAATCGCTGATGGAGGACCAGGTCGAAGCGTTGGAGAAGTCCGCCGACATCACCGGCGGCGGCATGATCAATCTTGCCAATCTCACCGACGGCCTCCGCGCCGAGCGCGAACAGGGCATCACGATTGACGTCGCCTACCGCTACTTTGCCACGCCCAAGCGCAAATTCATCGTCGCCGACACGCCGGGCCATGTCCAATACACCCGCAACATGGTTTCTGGCGCCTCGACTGCGAATCTGTCCATCGTCCTCGTGGATGCGCGGCAGGGAGTCATCGAACAGACACGGCGGCACACGTTCATCGCGGCGCTGCTGGGCATTCCGCACCTCGTCATCGCGGTGAACAAAATGGATCTCGTTGACTGGAAGGAAGAGCGCTTTCAGGAAATCCGCGATGAGATCGAGGATTTCCTGCCGAAGCTCGGCGCGTTCCGCGACGTGAAATTCATCCCGATAAGCGCGTTAAACGGCGACAATGTGGTGGAACCCTCCAAGGCGTGCAAATGGTATCACGGAGCGACATTACTGGAACATCTGGAAACCGTCCACATCGCCAGCGACCGTAATCTAAGCACGCTGCGATTTCCCGTGCAATGGGTCAACCGCCCGAACAATCCCACCGACAAGACACTGCATGATTTCCGCGGATTGAGCGGACAGATTGCCAGCGGCGTTGTGCGCAAGGGACAGGAAGTGGTCGTACTGCCAGCCGGCATCAAATCCCATGTTGCGAACATCTGGAGTTACGACCACGCATTCGACGAGGCATTCTGCCCGCAATCCGTGACCATCTGCCTGGAACACGACATTGACATCAGCCGCGGTGACATGCTCGTCGGGCGTGAAAACCTTCCCGGCCGCAGTTCGGAATTGCATGCGCAAGTCTGCTGGATGCATTCGCGACGGTTGGAGCCCGGCAAAAAGTATTTCCTCAAGCACGCCACCCAGACCGTACAAGCCATCGTTACCAAGCTGGAAAGCCGCATCAACATGACCACGCTCGAACCGGAACCCGACCCGGCTGCGCTGGCCATCAACGACATAGGCAGCATCCGCATCAAGACCGCCAAGCCGCTCGTGTTCGACGGTTACACCACGAACCATCTGACCGGCTCATTCATTTTGATCGAGCAAGGAACAAACGCCACCGTTGCCGCCGGGATGCTCGCCGCGCCCACCGAGGCCGTTACGCCCGAATACACAGACTTCGTGATTTGAGGCGTGGAAGCATTTCTCCCGAAACCGAACTGCCGATGGTTTGAAGTTTTCACCCAACCGGTCCACCGGCCAGCATCTGTAGAAATTCCGTAAAAACTGTTTTCCCATTCAGGACATTGAAAATCCAGAACGCCGCTGCCAGCGCGATGTAGGGGCCATAGGGCATCCGCGACGACCATTCGCGACGTTTCAGCAAAATCAGCGGCGCATAGACGGCCAACCCGATGATGGCACTTGCAAACAGCGAAAACACTGCGCCCGACCAGCCGATGAACGCGCCGATTGCTGCCAAGAATTTCACGTCGCCCAACCCCATCGCCTCGCGCGGAAGGACGATTTCCACGCACTCGGCCTCAAGATGCGGCACGTCGTCGGGATTCAGTTTCTCGCCACCGATGCTCAATGCGGCGGGTGAGAGTTTGATGAGCACGTCCTTGTAGCTGCGGTCAATCAACTCCGCCGTGCGCGCCTGCAAGACAATCGTGTCGGATTTGCGGTAAAAGATTTCTTCGTAACAGATTTCCTTGTCCGGCAGGTGCAGGCAAGTTTCCGTGAAAATGACTTTCGATGCGGTGGGTAATTTCAGTCGCTGCCGGCCAAACAGCAGTTTCCCCAGCCGCGAAAAGCCATAGACGATTCCCGCGCCTGCCGCTGCGCCAATCGCACTCCACAATATTCCCTCGCCGTGTGAATGGACATTCTGCAAATACGGCAGGAAAAACGACGCGACCAGCCCGGCAGCCACCCCGCCAAAAGTAATTTCGTCGGGGATGATGAAATGCTCGAAATCAATGAATGTCGCACAAATCAACCCTGCGAGGAGGACCGCATAAACCAGCGCCAGTGGCATGGAATGATATTCATGAACCGGACTGCCAAATTCCAGCCAGCAGGCGAGAAACATCAGGCCGGTAAGCAACTCGACGACAAAGTAGCGCGGCGAGATGGACGCGCCGCAGTTTTTGCAGCGCCCCTTCAGCACCAGCCATGTCAGCAGCGGGATGTTCAGCCACCACGGGATGGAATATTTGCAATGCGGACAGTGGGACGGCGGGGTGACGATGCTCAGGCCCAGCGGCAGGCGATGGATGCAGACGTTCAGAAAGCTGCCCACCAAGCAGCCGAAAACGAAAAAGCACAACGACCAGAAATGGAAAGGCACACCCGCCCAATATCCCGCATCGAAAATCGCGTTGTGCATGAATTCAGTCTAAAGGCCGGAGTCAAAATTCCAAAGCGCCAATTCCCATAAAAGAATTCAAAACCGCCCTCACCCTGCCCTCTCCCCCGAGGAGTGGGAACAGCAAAGTTCGCCCTCGAAGTTTCCAATCGCATCCATCTCGCCGACCGGCTGACGACAGTTCTCCCTCTCCCGCCGGAAGAGGGCGGTGGTGATGGGCTTGCTTATTTCCCATAAACATTTTGTTCCAACGCGCGGCGCATCACATCAATCGGCGCGGTCTTCCCCGTCCAGATTTCAAACGCCGCCGCGCCCTGGTGCAGCAACATGCCGAGGCCGTTCGATGTTTTGCACCCAGCCGCCTTTGCCATCGCGAGCAGCTTCGTCTCCGCCGGCTTGTAAATCATGTCATAAACCGCGCGGGACTGGCGCAGGGGAAATTGCTTTTCATCCAGCGGCGACGGATCACCCGCCTTCAAGCCGATGGGCGTGGCGTTCAACAACAAATCCACTTCGCCCTTGGGAAAACCGGTCGCCACCTTCACGCGCGGATAGCGCTTGCGGATTTCCTCCGCCACCGCCTCGGCTTTGGCGATGACATAATCCGTCACAAACAATTCAGCCACGCCTTCCATCGCCAGCCGCAATGCCGCCACCTGTCCTGCCCCGCCCGTCCCGATGAGCAACACTTTCAAGCCCGCCAGTTTCAACCCGAGGTCTTCGCGCAACGAACGCGCGATGCCGGCGGAATCCGTGTTAAAACCCTGCGTCCGGATTTCGCCGGTGATGGACTCGATAAAATGATGCAACGGCTGCCATTTTCCATCGGTATCGCGCGCCTCGAACCGGACAGTGTTGACTGCGCCCCAAGTTTTTGACGATTCATCCAATTCATCCACGATTTGCATCGCGAGCAACTTGTGCGGCACGGTCAGGTTGAGGCCGGAGAATTGCATGGCCTTGGCGCCGGCGATGGCGGCGCGCAGATTGTCCGGATGGACTTCAAACGCGAGGTAACGCCAGTTCAGGCCGAGCTTGGCGAACGCAGCGTTGTGCATCGCGGGCGACGCGGAGTGACGGATGGGGAAGCCATAGACCGCACACAGGCGCGTGGAGGCATTGATGATGGGTTGGACTGGGTCGGACATGCGGGATTTATACGCAGGCGGCGCGCGAGATTAAAGCGCAAATCCAAGCTAAATCGGCCATTCCTGTTTTTTTGACCCTTGTCACCAGCACTGGTGACATGCGCGGTTCCGGGCTTGGTGTATTATATCGGCAGTGGTGTTGAGCAGTTCTCAAGTGTTTAGTGTGTAAGAAGGGGCCGGACCGGGTGTCCGGCCCTTGTCTTTTTTACGGCGAAGAATCCGCTTCCAATTCGTGCAGCGCCGGCCCCGCAACCTCGCCCAGGTGATTTCCGGCGATATACAAAACCACGGCAAACCCTGCCAGCACCAGCAGCAGGACGGCGAATGCCCGGAAATGCCGCGCTTCCAGCTTCTCCAGCGAACGCCCGAAGGCAAACAGGCCAAACAGCGCCGACACCACAATCACCGCGTCCACGCTCGCGCGTTGCCAGTAGCTGCCGCCCAGGTGCAGCCACATCCCGAATTCGTCGAAAGTCAGGCCCATCGCCACGCCATACAGCAGCGCTGTGATTTCCGCCGACCGGCCCGTGGGCCGCCGGAACACGCTGTAACCGCACACCGCCGCCATCAGGAAGATGCCGTAATTCAGGTGATGGACATGGGTGCCGTGCATGAAGAAATAAAGATTCGGCATCTCCCCGGCCATGATGAGAAACACGCACACCCGCGCCAGAACAAATGTCAGAATAAAGGCGAATAACGCCCGGCTCGCGAGCCGGTGGACTGTTTCCTTATGCATGCGGTGTTCCGTGTTCACTTCAATCGTGCGGTTCGGATTTTCATACACCCACCGCCGGTGACAAGCCAGTGTTTTCGTCCGCCTGCTCCGCTGGACCCGTTGACGAATGCAAATTCGGTGTTAGGTTCCCGTTCAGCAAGTCGGAAATAAGAAACCCATGAATCTGTCTGGAAACGGAAAATTATTTAGCCGAACCGTCTTCATGGCGACTATTCTCCTCGCCCTGACATTATCTGCCCCGGCCTTGACCTTCAATGTGACCTTCGATTCCAGCGTCACGGGTCTGGCCAACGCCGCCCAAGTGGAGACGGCATTCACAAATGCCACGCTGGTGTTTCAGAATCTTTATACCAACGCCATGATAGTCAATCTGACAGTGTATTTCAGCAGCCTAGTTTCTCTCGGACAGAGCAGCATAGCAGAAACCGGAAATCCGAGTTACATCCAATTGACCAACGCCTTGCGCGCCGCGCGTACGACCCTCGCAGCCAGCAATTCAGTCGCCAGCCTGCCACCAACGGATCCCACGCCCAACTCGTCCGCCGGCACCAATTGGTGGATCCCGACGACTGAAGCCAAGGCGCTCAACGGTTTTTTCAGCGTGACCACGAACAATTCAACCCAGGACGGTTCGGTTTATTTTGCCTCCACCGTCAGCTACACCTATGACGCCACCAACCGCGCGGTGTCCGGCAAGTTCGATTTCATCGCCGTGGCCGAGCATGAAATCTCCGAAGTGCTTGGCCGTGTTGACGGTCTGAATATCAAAAGCGGCGGTTACGTGCCCTACGACCTGTTCCGTTTCACCAACAGTGGTGCGCGCAGCCTTAATACCAATGACACTGGCGTCTATTTCTCCGTGGATGACGGCGTGACATCGCTGAAGACTTTCAACACCAACGGCAACAACGGCGACCTTCAAGATTGGCAAAGCACCAACACGGCGGATGCCTACGGTGCATTTCTCACCATCGGGCAGGAGTCGCCTCTTTCATCCGCCGACCTCACCGCATTGAACATTCTTGGCTACAAATTGAATCTCATCGTCCCTCGCTTGTCGGCCACGAGATCGGGCAGCACTAATATCCTATTGACCTTCACCAACGTGTCCGGCCTGAACTTCAGCATCCTCGCCAGCACAAACATCGCCACCGCCGTGACCAACTGGACCGTCCTCGGCATACCCGCCGAGACACCCGCAGCCGGCCAATACCAGTTCACCGACTCCATCACCAACAAGGCGCGCTTTTATCGCGTACGGTTGAATTAAAGTTTTCCCGCCGATTTTTCCCTCTTTCATTGCCCAACGCATCCGGCTGATTAAACTGTCCGCGTGAAATCCAATGGTGCGGTTTATCTTGTCGGGGCTGGACCAGGCGACGCGGGGCTGCTCACGTTGCGCGGCGCGGAATTGCTCCGGCGGGCGGACGTGGTTCTCTACGACGCGCTCGTCAACACCGCCCTGCTCCGCCTCGCCTCGCCGTCCGCCGAATTCATCGCCCGCGGCCATAACATGAAGATGCCGCAGGAGGAAATCACCGCGCTGCTCATCGCCAAGGCACGGTCGGGCAAATGTGTCGTCCGGCTAAAGGGCGGAGATCCCTACATTTTCGGCCGCGGCGGCGAGGAGGCAGAAGCGCTGGCGGCGGCGAAGATTCATTTCGAGGTTGTGCCGGGCGTTTCGTCCATCCTGGCGGCGCCGGCTTACGCGGGGATTCCTCTCACGCACCGCGAGCATTGCTCCAGCTTCACGGTGTTCACCGGCCATAGCGATTCGGCGGACGCGGCCACGGCGTTCCACTATGAGCAGATTGCCAACATCCCCGGCACCAAGGTCGTGCTGATGGGCACCGAAAATCTGGGGGACTGGACGAAGTCGCTTATCGCGCACGGAATGCCGCCGGAGACGCTGGTGGCTGTCATCCAATGGGGCACGCTTGGCAAACAGAAGTCGGTTTCCGGCACGCTGGCGACAATAGCGAAACTGGCTGCGGAGAAGAAGATTTCGCCGCCCGCGCTTACCATTGTCGGCGATGTGGTGAAGTTGCGCGGGAAATTGAACTGGTTTGAAAATTTGCCGTTGTTCGGAAACAGAATCGTCGTCACGCGGCGCACGGGTCAGGCCGGAAAGTTCGCGAAGCGGCTCGCGGAATTGGGCGCGGATGTCCTCGAAGTGCCGACTATCCGACTCACGCTGCCGACCGAGAAAGACGCCATTGTGGATTGCCTGCTGGAATTGAACGCCTACGACTGGCTGGTGTTCACCAGCGCGAACGGCGTGACGGCGTTCTTCGATTTGTTCTTCAAGCGCTTTCACGACATGCGCGACATCGGCGGCGCGCGCATCGCGGCGGTCGGTCCGGCGACGTCGGCGAAGTTACGCGAGCTGCATTTGCAGGTGGATTTGCAGCCGGAGGATGCGACCGCCAAAAAACTGGCGGAGGTATTCGCAAAATTCGAGACCATCGAGAATCTGAAGATGTGCCTGCTGCGGGCGGAAGTGGCAAACCGCGAATTGCCGGAGGCGCTGGAGGAACTGGGCGCAATTGTGGACGATATCGCGATTTACAAAACCGTGCCGGAAACCGAAGACCCTTCCGGCGCGGGCGCGCGGATGCTGGCCGAAGGCGCGGACTGGGTGACATTCACGAGCAGCTCGACGGTGGAGCATTTCCACGCGCGGTTCGACCTTCCGAAGTTGCTGAAGAAATTCCCGCAATTGAAGATCGCCTCCATTGGCCCCGAAACGAGTAAGACCATCCGCGCGCTGAAGCTGGAACCGGCCTTCGAGTCGAAGGAACACACCACTGACAGCTTGATTGCTGGCCTGCTCAAATCGGCAAAGACATAGCTGGATTTTGTGATTCAATCGGATGCGGTTTTCTTCTAGTTTGCCGCCTGTCACCAAAATGCCTAAGCCTTCAATAGTCCGGGTCCGCGTCGAGAATCTCGTTATCCCCACCTATCTGCCCGCACCGCCGGAGAAGAACCCGATGTTCCTGGAGAAACGGGTGTATCAAGGCAGCAGCGGCAAGGTTTATCCCCTGCCCTTCACCGATCGCATCGCGGAAAAGCCGGTGGACCGCAAGTGGAAGGCCGTCTGGATTGAAAACGAATTTCTCCGCGCGATGGTCCTGCCCGAACTTGGCGGACGCATCCACATTTTGCAGGACAAGACCAACGGCTACGACCTGATTTACAACCAGCGCGTCATCAAGCCGGCGCTGGTCGGTCTTGCCGGGCCGTGGATTTCCGGCGGCATCGAGTTCAACTGGCCGCAGCATCACAGGCCGGCGACGTTTCTGCCGGTGGATTTTGAAATCGAGAATCACGCTGACGGCTCAAAAACCATCTGGTGCAGCGACCACGACCCGATGACGCGCATGAAAGACATGCACGGCGTCTGCCTGCATCCGAAGCACGCATATCTTGAACTGAAAGTGCGCGCCTATAACCGCACTCCGTTCGTGCAGTCGTTTCTTTGGTGGGCGAACGTCGCCACGCGCGTGCATGAGGCGTATCAGAGTTTTTTCCCGCCGGACGTTTATTTTGTCGCTGACCATGCACGCCGCTCGATGAGCGAGTATCCGCTCGCAAAGGGATTTTATTACGGCGTGAATTACGGCAAACGCGGACACAAAGGAATTCCTCAAAATGAAATCCCAAAACAATTCATTCCGCCGCATTGCCGCAAAGGCTCTCAACCATCAACCATCAACTATCAAACAAACGACCTGTCGTTCTACGCCAACATTCCGGTGCCGACTTCCTATATGTGCATGGGCAGCAAGGAGGATTTTTTTGGCGGCTACGATTACAAGGCCCATATGGGGATCGTCCATATCGCCAACCATCACATCTCGCCCGGCAAGAAACAATGGACGTGGGGTAATCACAATTTCGGCTACGCTTGGGACCGACATTTGACCGACGCAGACGAAAATGGCGAACACGCGCCATACATCGAAATCATGGCCGGCGTTTATACCGACAATCAGCCTGACTTCAGCTTTCTCCAGCCCGGGGAGACGAAATCATGGAGCCAGTTCTGGTATCCCATCCAGAAAATCGGCCCCGCGCAGCACGCGAATCTGGACGCGGCAATCAGCCTGAAGATTGAGAAGTGGAAAGTTCGCTTCGGCGTTTCCGTCACGCGGAATTTCTCGGATGCAAAGATTATTCTGACGGCCAAAGACAAAAAGATTTTCTCGTCCGTCCGTGATTTCGCGCCCGGCTTGCCGCTAGTCAAAGAAATCAAACTGCCGCTGGGCGTTGCCGAAACCGATTTACTCCTGCACGTCATGGATGCCGACGGTAGGGAAATCATTTCCTATCAGCCGAAGCTGCGCGTAAAAGGCGAAGTCCCGCCGCCAGCCACTGAGCCACCCGCACCGGCGGACATCGCGAACAACGACGAACTGTTTATTACCGGCTTGCACCTCGAACAATATCGCCACGCCACGCGCTGCCCGACAATTTACTGGCGCGAGGCATTGCGCCGCGACCCGCTCGATTCACGCTGCAATAATGCCATGGGCTTGTGGCATCTGCGGCGTGGTGAGTTCCCGCTCGCGGAAAAACATTTCCACAAGGCCATCGAACGTCTCACGCGCCGCAACACCAATCCCGCCGACGGCGAAGCCTATTATAACCTCGGCCTTTGCCTGCGCCATCTTGGTCGCGACGACGAGGCATATGACGCATTTTACAAGGCGTGCTGGAACCAAGCGTGGATGGCGGCTGGTTATCATGCACTCGCTGAGATTGATTGTTGCCGGACAAACTGGTCGGCGGCGTTTGAACATTTGAACCGTTCGCTTTGCTTCAACACCGACAATCTCCGCGCACGAAATCTCAAAGCGATTGTTTTAAAAAGACTCCGGCGGGACAAAGAGGCGAAAAGGCTGCTGCGCGAAACCATCGCGCTCGACCCGCTCGATTGGTGGGCGCGGCATTTGAGCGGCGAAAAGTTGACGTGTGATTCACAAACTGCGCTGGACGTCGCCCATGATTTCGCCCGTGCCGGTTTTTACACCGAAGGATCGTTTTTGCTTTGTTTGAACGCGGCTGATTCAGCCATGCTTTCTCTCGCCAAGCCTGATACTAAAACTAAAACATTACCAACGCAGGCCCTTGGCACTAAACCGCTAGTTCAATACACCATTGGTTGGTTGCTGGAAAAGTCGGGCGGCGCAAATCTGCAAAATTCCAACTTTCGCGTGGCTGGCATTCTCCCATCAGACTATTGCTTCCCAGCACGGCTCGAAGAAATCGCAATCCTCGAAACTGCGATACGCGCGAATCCGCGCGATGCCAAAGCGCATTATTATCTCGGCAATCTGTTTTACGACCGCCACCGTCACAAGGAGGCCATTACGCTTTGGGAACGCAGCGCGAAGTTTGATCCAACTTTTTCCATCGTCTGGCGTAATCTCGGCATCGGTTATTTCAACATCTTGAATAGTCCCAGCAGAGCGCGGATGGCTTTCGACAAGGCGTTCAAGGCCAATCCCGCCGACGCGCGGCTGCTGTTCGAGCGCGACCAGCTTTGGAAACGGCTCGGCGAAAAGCCGGCGAACCGGCTGCGCGAACTGGAGAAGCATCCGCAACTGGTTTCACAACGCGACGACTTGTGCATGGAGCTGTGCGCGCTGCTCAACCAGACCGGGCGACATGTCGAGGCGATGCAATTATTGGCTGAACGCAAGTTCCAGCCGTGGGAGGGCGGCGAAGGCGTCGCGCTAGGCCAGCACGTCCGCACGCAACTGGCGCTGGGACGCCAAGCGCTGGCGCAGGCTGGAGTTCAAGCTTCAGCTTGTTCGGGTGACACACTAAAGCGTGAACTCCAACCTGCCCTGAAGCATTTCCAAGCCGCTTTCACCGTGCCGGAAAATCTTGGCGAAGCCACGCATCTGCTGGCAAACCAGAGCGACATCCATTACTGGATCGGCGTCGCGCTGGATTTGCTCGGCGAGAAAATATCTGCCCGCGAACACTGGCTTGATGCCGCGACGTTCAAAGGCGATTTCCAGGAGATGAGCATCCGTGCATTTTCCGAGATGACTTATTACTCCGCGCTGGCGTGGAAAAAACTCGGCCAGTCCGCGAAGGCAGAAAGACTTTTACGCGACTTGCTGGCCTACGCGGAAAAGCTCGCCAAGACGCCTGCTAAGATTGATTATTTCGCCACCTCCCTGCCAACGATGCTGCTGTTTGACGACGATTTGCAGTCGCGTCAGGAAACGGGCGCGCTGTTTTTGCAGGCGCAGGCACGGTTGGGACTGGGCAAAGGGCACGAAGCAAAAAATCTTTTGAAGCAAGTTTTGAAGCGCGACCCGAACCACGCGCTCGCTTCGGACTTAAAAAAAGAATTAGAATAAATTTACGCCAACATGATCACCGCCTCGCCTGCCGAATCCTCCAATCTCAAGGCCGAATTGAACCTTGGCTACATCTGGCTCATTTCCGCCGTGGCCGCGCTCGGCGGATTATTGTTCGGCTGGGACTGGGTGGTGATCGGCGGCGCGAAGCCGTTTTTCCAGCGCTACTTCCAATTGACCAGCGAGGCGCAGATCGGCTGGGCGAACAGTTGCGCGCTCATCGGCTGCCTTGTCGGCGCGCTGGTGGCCGGTGCGTTGAGCGACAAGTTTGGGCGCAAACGGCTGCTGATCCTGTCGGCGTTCCTGTTCGCTGTCACGTCGCTCGGCAATGCGCTGGCGGGCAATTTTTCAATCTTCATTTTCTGGCGGATGCTCGGCGGTGTGGCCATAGGGCTGGCGTCGAATCTTTCGCCGATGTATATCGCCGAGGTCGCGCCGGCGCAAATGCGCGGCAAGCTGGTTTCCATCAACCAGCTCACCATCGTCGTCGGCATTTTGCTGGCACAGGTCATCAACTGGTCACTCGTGCGGAATCTGCCGATTGGCGCGACAGACGAATTCATCCGCAATTCGTGGTTCGGCCAGCAAGGCTGGCGATGGATGTTCGGACTGACCGCCGTGCCATCCCTGCTGTTTTTCATTGGAATGTTTTTTGTTCCCGAAAGTCCGCGCTGGCTGGCGAAAAATGGTGAACCGGAGTACGCAAAATCAATTTTTAAAAAAATCGGCGGTGAATATTATGGCGCGGCGGCGATGACGGAAATCAATTCCACGCTGGAAAGCGGGGAAAACCAGCAGGTCCGTTTCGCCGATTTGCTTGATCCGAAAATGGCGAAAGTCCTGGTGCTGGGAGTGGGGCTGGCAGTGTTCCAACAGTGGTGCGGCATCAACGTGATTTTCAATTATGCCGAGGAAATCTTCAAAGCCGCCGGCTACGACATTTCGAGCGTGTTGAGCAACATCGCGTGGACCGGCTCGGTGAATCTGGCCTTCACCTTTGTCGCGCTCGGCGCGGTGGATCGCGGCGGACGGCGGTCGCTGATGCTCTTTGGTGCAGCGAGCTTGGCGGTCATCTATCTGATTCTGGGCTTTTGCTATCATGCGTCTGTAACGGGTCTGCCGATGCTTCTGCTCGTGCTATCGGCCATTGCTTGTTATTCCATGTCGCTTGCGCCCGTCACTTGGGTCGTCATCTCGGAGATTTTCCCGAACCGCATTCGCGGCGCGGCCGTGTCCGTGGCAATAAGCGCGCTGTGGATTGCATGCTTCATCCTGACCTACACGTTTCCGATTTTGAACGCAAAGCTCGGTTCGGCGGGAACCTTCTGGCTCTATGCCATGATTTGCGTCCTTGGTTTTGTCTTTATTTTCTTCAAGCTGCCGGAAACAAAGAACAAATCGCTTGAACAGATTGAACGCGATTTGGTGGACTAAAAGACTCATTCAAAAATATGAAACGGATTATTCTCCTGCCAATTTTCATCGCGGCTTGCCTGGCACCCACTTTTTTGCTCGCTGCCGGAACAATGCCACTCGCCGCGGAATGGCGCTTCGCCCTCGACCGCAACGACGTCGGGACAAATGAGCAATGGTTCGCCAAGGATTTGCCGGACAAAATTCAGTTGCCGGGCATTCTCCAGGCGCAAGGCTACGGGGACGACATCAGCACGAACACGCCTTGGGTGCTCACGCTGGGCGATGCGTGGTGGAAAATCCAACCCGCGAGCCTGCACGACCATTTTTCGCAACCGGGCCATGTGGAAGTGCCGTTCCTTTCCCAACCCCCGAAGCATTATCTCGGTGCCGCGTGGTATCAGCGCGACATCGAAATTCCGGCCGACTGGCAGGGTCGCCATTTCACGCTCTTTCTGGAACGCGCGCATTGGCAAAGCACCGTCTGGGTGGACGACAAGGAATTTCCCGCGAACAACAGCCTCGTCGCACCGCACATCACCGACCTCGGCGTGCTGACCCCGGGCAAGCACCGCTTGACCATCTGCGTGGACAACCGCCTCCAACTTCCGACGCGTGGACACTTGGTGGATTCCCACAGCATCTCCGATTCGTTGGGCGCGGCGTGGAACGGCATCGTCGGAAAAATTGAATTGCGAAGCACCACGCCGGTTTGGATTGAGGACGTGCAGGTTTTTCCGAATGTTGAAAAAAAATCCGTATTGGTAAAATTTAAAATCGGCAACGCAACGGGAAAATCTGGAAGGGGTAAAATTGAAATCTTGTCTGGTGAATCTTCTTCAAAGCAGCAATCCCATTTTCCACCAAGAATCCAAAAAGATGTTTTATGGGATTCGGGTGACACAAATTATGACATCGAAATTCCACTCGACACAGATGCGAAGACATGGGACGAGTTTCATCCATCGCTTTCCGCATTGACCGTCTCGCTCGATGCACAATCACCTATCACTTGTCACTCGTCACTTGTCACCCATTTTGGCCTCCGCGAAATCACGCACAACGACAAGGACCTCCTCATCAATGGCCGTCCAGTCAACCTGCGGCTCACGCATGACGGCGGCGAATTCCCAATCACGGGCTATCCAGCGATGGACGTTGAGTCATGGAAAAAAATCATCCAGACCTGCAAGGATTACGGGCTGAACGGCATCCGTTTCCATTCGTGGTGTCCACCCGAGGCCGCGTTTGAAGCCGCCGACGAACTGGGTTTTTATCTCCAGCCGGAATGCGGTTTATGGGCAGATTTCGGCAGCCCGGAAATGCAGCAGTGGTTGAAGGACGAAACCGCACGCATCCTCGCAGCTTATGGCAATCATCCGTCGTTCATCCTGCTTTCGCCGAGCAATGAGCCGCGTAACTACTCACGCTTCACGCCGCAGTGGGCGGCTACCAATTATCTCAATGACAACCGCCGGCTCTATTCCGCCGGCACTGGATGGGCTGACCCGTCGCAGGTCTTTGGTGGCGCGCAATACGCCTCGCTAGTCCGATTCGGCAACGGAGAATTGCGCAACACCTCCGGCTGGTTTGGCGGCGATTATCGCGATGCGCTCGACACCGTCCACATCCCCGTCCTCGCGCACGAAGTCGGCCAGTGGTGCGCGTATCCAGACTTCGACGTAATTGACAAGTTCACAAGCTATTTGAAACCCAGCAACTACGACATTTTCAAGTATATCGCGGAACAGGAAGGCGTGCTGGATCAAGACCACGCGTTCGCCTGGGCCTCCGGCCGATTCCAAGTCGCGACTTACAAGGAAGAAATCGAAGCCAACCTGCGTACGCCCGGCCTATCCGGTTTTCAATTACTCGACCTGCACGATTATCTAGGCCAGGGAACCGCGCTCATCGGGGTCGTGGATGCATTCTGGCAGCCGAAGAGCTACGTGACGGCGGCGGAATTCCGTCGCTTCGCTGGCCCGACCGTTCCGCTGGCGCGGCTTGAGCATCGCATTTATACAAGCGATCAAACGCTTGAATCGGATGTGGAAATCTATCACTTCGGCGAAATGCCAATCACCAACGCTGCGCCTTATTGGGAAATTGTGAACTCTTCCGGCCGGACCGTCGCCAACGGCGATTGGGATGCGCGCGATATCCCCATCGGCAAAAACATTCCGATTGGCAAAGTCTCCGCGGACCTGTCCAAGCTCACTGCGCCCGGCGCTTACAAACTTGTGGTCGGCCTGAAAGATTCATCCGTCGAGAACGACTGGAATTTCTGGCTTTATCCCGCTCAAGTGGACACGAACACGCCGTCCGATGTGCTGGTGACGCGCGACTGGAAAGAGGCTATGACGAAACTTGCCGCTGGCGGCAAAGTGCTTTTCATGCCCGGCTCTGGCGATCTTGATCCGACGAAATGTCCGCCGATGAAAAACGTCCAGGTATTTTGGAACATCCAGATGACGGTGCGGCCACCGGCAAATCCAATCGCGAAATTCGACGCCATGCTCGGCCTGCTTTGCGACACCAATCATCCGGCGCTGGCAGAATTTCCCACCGAGGCGAATTGCGACTGGCAGTGGACCCAACTCGTGAACAACGTCCGTTCGGTGAATCTCACCGCCGCGCCGCGCGAGCTGAAGCCGATCGTCTGGGCGATTGACGACTGGAACCGCAACTGGAAGCTCGGCGTGATTTTCGAGTGCAACGTCGGGCCGGGCCGCCTGCTGGTTTCCGCCATCAATCTGGCCGGCAAGCGCGGCGGTTCGGAGTTGCAACAATTGCGCCGTTCCCTGCTGGATTACATGGCTGGAGAAAAATTCAAGCCGGCGGCGACGCTCACGCCGGAGCAGGCTGGCAGTCTTTGGACAGAAGCGAGCAGCGCGCCCGCGTCAACGCAGCCAACTCGCAAATTTGATCCGGATTTGAACGACGGAACGATTCCGACTCCGGCCAAGCAGTGAAGGTTTAGACACGAATTGCACGAATTGAAAAAGTCACAAGAAAAGGCTTCATTTTAACCTTTTTGTGCATTTTTGTGGCCAAGGTTTAAGTTGATTAGCGCACCTTGAGCAGCACACAGCCGTGCGGCTGGATTTCGGCTGCAAAAATTTTCTGCCGGCCCAAATCAGTTCGCAGCCACAGATCGCGGACGGCGGGTTCGGAGCGCAGCCCCAAGTCATGCCAGATGAGATTTACCGGCACGACGTCTTTGCCGCGATTGAAGATGCCGACGGCGAGGGATTTGTCGGCAAGCTTTTTCTTCCAGATCTCCACGCCGGCGAGAATATTTGTCAGCCCTTTCGCAGGCTGGCCGAGAGGGTCTTGATTCACGGCAATGACTTCTGGGTTGGTGAGCAGGGCAAGCGTCCAGTCGTCATTGTCCGGCAGGTTTGCGCCGACCATGAGCGGCGATGGCAGCAGGCTCCAAAGCGAGATATGCGTGAGCTGCTCATTCCGCGTCAACTGGGTGAACCGGTCCTTGCCGACGGAGCGGTGGCTGACGGAAAGATGGCCGATGGGCAGCATGTCCGCGTCGGGCCAGTGTCCCGGCCCTGCAAAATCATGCCATCGGGCGCCAAGCGTGAACGCCCGGTTGAGCGATCTCCAGTTGTCCCAGAAATCGTCGGAGGCGCGCCAGAGGTTGGCGTGCGCCGAGATGTGCGCAGCATCGCGGATGGGCGTCTCGCCCGGCGACGTGCTAAACACGATCGCGCGCCCACACTTGTCTATCGCATTACGGACCATTTCCACCTCGGCGGTGTGATAAGGCTGGGAAAGGTCATCCACCTTGATATAATCCACGCCCCACCCCGCCCACAACCGTGCACAGGAATCATACCACGCCTGCCCCGCCGCGTTGCTGCTCACGCCAAACATGTCCGGACACCATCTGCAAATATCGTTTTTGTTCCCGGCATCGGCGGCGGTGAAGCTGGAGCCTTCGATGGGCAGGTTTGCCCAGACGGAATTGCGCGGGATTCCACGCATGACGTGGATACCGAATTTCAAACCCAGCGCATGAACCGCATCGGCGATGGGTCTGAAACCGACGCCGTCCACGGCCGATGGAAACCGATTAGTCGCGGGCAGCAGTCGCCCGAACTGATCGGCGGCCAGCGGCGCGTTCGTGCGGGTATTGCGATTGTTATCGTGGGCGCCGGGGTCGGACCAGCAGTAATCCACAACGACCGTGTCCCAGCCAACCGGCTGCATCTTCTCCGCTACATAATGCGCATTTGCCAGCACCTCGGACTCCACGACATTGTCACCAAAGGCGTCGTAACTGTTCCAGCCCATCGGCGGCGTGAGCGCAAGGGTGTCGCCGCAGACGATTTTGATTTTCATTTCGGCTTTGCCCGCGGAATTCTTTACGGACGCCGTGAAGGTGAATTTCCCCTTTTTCTCCAAAACGCCCGTGATGATGCCGGTATTGGGATCGAGCGTAAGTCCGACAGGCAATTTCTTTGCGGAAAAGGTTGTAGGACGCGCGCCAGACACGGCCAGTGAATGGATGAACGGCGTGCCGGGATAAATGCCGATGATGCGCGCACCGTTGAACTCCGGAACCGCACCGGCTTTGGCGGCGGCGACGATTTGCTCCTCGCGCGTGGTGAGATTGGTGTTCGGAGATTCAATCTGCGCGGACGTGGCAATCGCCGCCAGCAACAGCAGCGGACACAGGCTTGTGAATTTCATGGAAATCATTGCACTTGTCCGGAAACACCGTCATTTGCCCTTGATGCGAATCGCGGCGGACCTAAGCCCGTCGGATTCCGCCTCCAGCGTGATGGTTCCCGGCTGGCCGGCCTTGGCGCGCACAATCACCAGCGCCAGCCCGTTGAAGGCGTTGCGCTCCGGCGCCTGGAATGATTCGAAGCTCGTCGCGTCGCCGTTGTCCGTGGCCACGATTTCGCCGGGGCCTTCAATCTCAAACTTGATGTGGTTTTTCGAGCGCGGCACGAGCAGCCCGTGCTTGTCCGCCACGGTCACCGTGATGTAGGAAAGGTCCTGGCCATCGGCGGCGATTTTCGCGCGGTCGGCCTTCAACATCAGTTTCGCCGCCGGGCCGGTCGTCTTCATCACGTCGGTCGCCCACTTCTTGCCGTCCTTGTAGGCGACAACCTTGAGTGTACCGGGCTGATAAACCACATCGTCCCAGTGCAGGCGATATTCAAACGGCCCCTTCGTCTTCATGCCTAGCGATTTACCATTGAGAAAGAGTTCCGCCGAGTCGCCGGAGGTATAGACATGGACGGGCGTGACCTGCCCCACGCGCTCCGGCCAGTTCCAATGCGGCAAAATGTGCGCCATCGGGAAGTCCGGACGCCAGCGCGCCTGATAAAGGTAGTAGCGGTCTTTTGGAAAACCGGCGAGGTCAACAATGCCGAAATAGGAACTGCGCGACGTGCGGTCGTAAGGCGTCGGCTCGCCGAGATAATCAAAGCCCGTCCACACGAATTCGCCCGCAACGAAAGGATATTTGTCCTGCCCCGTGAATTCCGTGTCCGGCGGCGTTGCCCAGCGCGGCGCGTAAAGATCGTAGGAACTCATCTGATGGTCCGCCATGCCGCCCGCCTTGTTGGTGCTGACGGGGAAAAAGTATTCGCCGCGCGAACTGATACACGAGGCGGTCTCGCTCCCGAACAACGGCTGGCTGGGATTGGCGTCGCGGAACCTGCCGTATTCCCACGGCTTGTAATTGTAGCCGAACACGTCCTCGTTCGTCCCGAAGCCGTTGTAGCCCGCCTTCACGTCGCTGTTCGCGGAAGTCGTCGGACGCGTCGGGTCTTCCTGGTGGGCGATGGCCGTCAGCTCCGCCCCGATCCAAAAATTGGTCGGCCGGTTTTGTTCGCCCACTTCGTTGCCGATGCTCCACAAGATAATGGACGGATGATTCCGGTCACGGCGCAGTTCCGCGCGCCAGTCCTTCTCGTGCCAGGCGTCGAAAAGCATGTGATAATCGTTCTTTGTCTTGCCATGCTCCCAGCAATCAAACGACTCGTCCATCACCAGCATCCCGAGCCGGTCGCAAAGCGCAAGTAATTCCGGCGAGGGCGGATTGTGGCTCGTGCGGATGGCATTGCAACCGAAGCTCTTCAAGATTTCCACCTGCCGCTCCAGCCCGCGCGTGTTGATGGCCGAACCCAATGCGCCGAGGTCGCTGTGGTCGCAAACGCCGTTGATCGGCACGCGCTTGCCGTTCAGCAAAAACCCGTTCGTGGCCGTGAATTCAATCGAGCGGATGCCGAATGGCGTGTCATAGCTGTCCACCGTCTTGCCATCCTGCAAAATGGTGGTGGCGACGACATACTGCTGCGGCTTTTCGAGGCTCCAGAGCTTCGGATTGGCCACTTCGATTTGTTGCCCGCTGGTTGCCGACTGGTGCGCGGCGACATTCAATCCGTCAATGGACAGCGCCGCGACTGACGGGCCTTTGCTGCCGTCTGCGTTGATCTCGAAAATCTCATTCTTCACCGAAACATTCGCGTCCGTGTCCGTGTCATTATCCACGTTCACCTGTATCTTCACCGTCGCCGCATTCGTGCCGACCACAGGCGTGGTGACATAAGTGCCCCAATGCGCGATATGCAGCGGCGCGGTCTTCACCAGCCAGACATTCCGGTAAATGCCGCCGCCGGGATACCAGCGCGACGAATCCGGCGGATTGTCCAGCCTGATGGCCACGACATTGTCGCCGCCAAAATCCACATAGGGCGTCAGGTCCACCCGCCACGAGGCGTAGCCATAGGGCCAGCCGCCCACGCATTTCCCGTTCATCCAGACCGTCGCGTAGGCCATCGCGCCGTCCACGTCCAGATAGATTTTTTTGCCGTGGTCGGATTCCGGGATGTCGAGCGCCTTGCGATACCACGCCACGCCAGACCACGGCAGCTTGCCCGTCCCGCCGGGCAACGCCGCGTCGAACGGCCCCTCGATGCCGAAGTCGTGCGGAAGGTTCACCAGCCGCCACTGGCTGTCGTCAAAAAACGGATACGCAAACGAAATGCGCGTGGCCGGCTCGTCTTCCGGCCGCGCGGCGGGCGTGTTCGTCGTGAATGGATTGGCTGTCGGCAATATCCAATCGCGTATAACCGTGTAGTTCAGGTTCGTCCCACCCTCCGGCGCGTCACCCTTGAAGAACCGCCAGCCGGCGTCCAGCGAAAAGCGCTCGCGCGGCGAATCCGCGGAATCGGCGAAAACACCGGCGGGCAAGAGGAACAACAGGGCAAGAGGAAACAATCTGGTTGCGTTCATAATTTGTTTGAGTGCGCAACTTTTACCAGCATTCCGATTCCAGCGCAATGTCAACTCATCCCGATGGCGTGCGAAATTAATTGGATCGGGGAATCCACGAGTAAAACCGCCAACAGCCACAATCAATCTTTCCTGGCAACCAACCTTCATCCAGCGGGCACATTTGATGGATTGGCCCTTCATGGCTTGACAGTAAATTCAACTCATATATCCATAGTCGAAACAAACAGCCAAAAACTTACAAGCCATGAAGAACATCCCATTGTCCATTCTCCTCGCCCTTGGCATGACTGTCGTCGTGATCGGCCATTGTGCCGACACCAATTCCGCCATCGCTCCAGCCATTGCCAACAACACGGTTTCTTATGCGCCCGCCGAGCTGCCTGGAAAGGGACTGGCGCAGCATGATTTTCTTTACGCGGGCGAAGGGCATGAAGAGCGGATGTTTATCGTCCGCGGCGGCCAGGTCGTCTGGTCTTACACGCATCCCAGCCGTGGTGAAATCAGCGAGGCGGTATTGGAACCGAACGGGCACATTCTGTTCGCCCACCAGTTTGGTATCACTGAAGTCACCCCGGACAAAACGGTGGTCTGGAATTTTGACGCACCACCGGACACCGAAATCCATACCGCGAAACCCATCGGCACAAACAGCGTGATGTTCATCGAAAATGCCAAGCCGCCGAAACTCATCGTCATGAACAAGAGCACCGGCGCCATCGAACATGAGTTTGAGCTGCCAGCAAACCTCGCTGCCAGTGTCCACCGCCAGTTCCGCCGGGCCGAATTGACAGCGGCGGGAACGGTGCTGGTCTCCTTTCTGGACCTGGGAAGAATCGTCGAGTATGACTGGAACGGAAAGGCGCTCTGGTCGCAGGACATCACGAATTGCTTTTCGGCCACGGAGCTGGCCAACGGCAATATTCTGGCCGCCACCAGCGGCAACCAGTTTGTGCGCGAAATCAACCGCCGAGGGGACACCGTCTGGGAATGGACTGCCGCCGACGCGCCGGGATACAAGTTTTCCAACACCCAGGTCGCGACGCGACTGCCGAATGGAAACACACTCATCAACAACTGGTTCAACCAGCCGGTGGACAAGCTCGACCCCAGCCACACGCCGTTGCAAGCCATCGAAGTCAGACCCGACAAGAAAATCGTGTGGGCCTTGCGTTCATGGACACCGCCCGCCGACTTGGGCCCGTCCACGACAATACAAATTCTCGATCAACCGGGCGCCCAATAGAGGGTTGACCCGCAACGAAGATGATTATCCAGCTCACAGCAGCCGCCGAAACTGACGGTCAATACCAGCCTGCCGGCATCGCCGGATGAATTTTCGGGGTGTGATTTTGGTTTTCATTTCAGGGACTTCCGGCGGATGCGCGTTGCAATTCCTGGCAATGTCTTTGAGGGCCGCCAGACATTCTTCCGTTCCCGTTCAATACGAGCAAGTCCTTCCACCACTTCATTCAGACCGCGTTGGATGTGGCGGCGCATCGCGGTTGCGGCTGATTCCGGAGCGCCGCCGGCGAGCGCATCGGCCAGCCGGGAGTGAAAATTTGATCCGAGCGTGCGCCGCTTTGCCACTGTGTCGAAAAGCCAGTTGAAAATCAGAACCTGCTCCTTTTCAATCGCATCCCGCAACGCCGGACATCGCGCGCATTCCGCGATGCGCAGATGCAGCTTCATGTGGTAGGTGTTGACGGAAAATAAAAACTCCCGGTCGGAACTTGTCTCGCAAGCGACATAAAGCTGGTCCACATGCCGGCCCATTTGACGCAACTCCTTCTTTTCCGCAGCCGTGGCGCGTTCGGCAAAGAGCCGCGCCGCCTGCATCTCGAGCGCCTCGCGCACCAGGCTCCGGTCCTCCACGTACTGCCGGGTGGGAATAAGCACCCGCGTGCCGACGCGTGGTCGGCTTTCGACCAGGCCATCGCGCTCCAAACGTTGCAGCGCTTCGGACACAGGCAGGACGCTGATATTCAGTTCTTTTGCCAGCTCTCGGCGGGACAGCACCGCCCCCGCAAGCAGGTCACCCTTGAGGATATTGTCGCGGATTTCGACATAAGCGCGCGAGGCAAGCGAAATTTTAAGCGGATGTCCGGCGGCACTTGGACGGTCCAGCACACGAGGCAAATGAGAGTTGCTGGTTGCTCGGTTCATGGCGCGCACTGACAACCTCGCCAAATTCCGTCTTTAATTCCAGCCAAAACATCAGACTTGCTTGCCGGCCAGACGGCGGCAAACGCCCCATGATTTGCAGGAGATGAAATTCATGCCAGTTTTTTCCAAAAAGGCTGGAGGATGTTTGCGGAGATATTTTAGTTGCGCCGTCCATGCAATCTGATATGTCAGTTGTTGACACAGCGCATGAAGACCTTGCGATACCTTTTTGCAGTTATTCTGCTCCCGATGGCACACAACAGCCTTGGTCAAACAGCGACTGCCACGACGAATCTTCCGATGGCAACCGTTTCAGCGGCTGATCAACCCGCTCTCGCACCCGCCGTTCTGCCCGGCAAGGGACTGGGCCAGCATGATTTCCTTTACACCGGCGAATGGGATTACCGCAACACGAACCAGACCATGTTCGTCGTGCGCGATGGCAAGGTGGTTTGGACATATTCAATTCCCATCAAGGACGCACACGGCACACTGGAAGAACTCGGCGATGCCACGATGCTCTCCAACGGCAACATTGTTTTCTGCCGCAAGATCGGCGCGAGCGAAATCACACCGGACAAAAAGATCATCTGGAACATGGATGCGCCCAAGGATACGGAGATTCATTCCATCCAGCCCATCGGTCTTGATCGCGTGCTGATCGCACAAAACGGCCATCCTGGAAAGCTGATGTTGATCAACATCAAGACCGGCGCGACGGAAAAGGAATACACCTTCCCCGATTCCAATCCGGGAGCAAAGCCGCACCTGCAATTCCGTCGGGTGCATGAGACGAAAGATGGGACATTTCTCGCGGCGCATTTGAGGGACAACAAAGTAGTGGAGTATGACGCGGACTTCAAAGAAATCTGGTCGTTTCCGGCAAATGGCCCGTGGTCGGCCACGCGATTGAAAAATGGCAACACCCTTATCGCTTCGTATCACAACACCGTTCTCGAAGTGAACAAGCAAGGTGAAGTCGTCTGGCAGATTACACAGAAGGACATCCCCGAATACAAATGTTTTATCTTTCAGGAAGTGAACCGCCTCGACAACGGCAACACGGTGATTTGCAACTGGTGTCCCGCCGACCTCAAAGACCCGAAATTGTGGCCCGGCTCGGTGCAGGTGCTGGAAGTGACACCGGAGAAGAAAGTCGTGTGGGCGTTGAGCGAATGGAAAAACCCCGACCTCGGTCCGGCGTCTTCAATCCAGTTGCTGGAAGAACCCGGCACGCCTGAAAATCCTGGCGACTTGCAGCGTTAAATGATTTCGGCAGCCAAATCATCCGACGCGACTGGCAGCAGCTCTGCATTGCGCTGGCGGATGGCATTTCTCGTCAGCGCGGCGATTGTCTTGAGTTATCTGGACCGACAAACACTTCCGTGGACGTTGACCCAAATCCACGCAGATTATCCCTTCTCCGACCAGGTCAAGGCACTCTTCGACTCGGCATTTTTGATCGCCTACGGCCTGATGTATCTTGGTGGCGGATGGCTGCTGGATCGGCTCGGCACTCGCCGAGGATTTTTGCTGGTGATGATTTTCTGGTCGCTCGCGTCCGCCAGCCAGGGCTTCGCGGCCAACTACGGGTTCGCCTCCGTTTTTGGAATGTCGTTCGCGCTGGTCACGCTCGTGGCAAGCCGGTGTCTGCTGGGCATGGGCGAAGGCGGGGGATTCCCGGCGGCGACGCGCGTGGTGGCGGAATGGTTTCCGGTCAACGAACGCTCAACCGCAATGGGCATCATCAATGGCGGCTCGGCGGTGGGTGCGGTGGTCGCGCCGTGGCTGATTTTTCTGGTGCTGAAATACACGGGGTGGTTCGGTCTGGCACCGTGGCGCTGGGTGTTTTTCCTATCTGGCGCGCTCGGCCTGCTGTGGACGGCCTGGTGGATTTGCGATTATCGTCCTGTGAACCAAAATCCGAAAACGTTAGCAGACGTATCCGGCAGACCGTTTCCACTCCGCGAATTGCTGGCACACCGCGAGGTCTGGGCGATCATGGGGGCGAAATTTTTAAGTGACGCGGCGTGGTATTTTTATATTTTCTGGCTGCCAAAATTCCTGATGGAAACATTTCAGATCAAGTTTAACGCAGCAACCGGTATCGGCTGGATTCCTTACGCGGCTTCCGGAGTGGGCTGTCTGGTTGGCGGCGGTTTCTCAAGCTGGCTGCTCAAACGAGGCATGTCGGTGAACTGCTCGCGAAAACTCGCGCTCGGCGCGAGCGCGGCGCTGATGCCATGGGTGATGTTCGTGCCGCAACTGCATTCTGTCGGCTGGGTGATCTTTATTTTCAGCCTTGCGTTTTTCGGCCAGCAATCGTGGTCCACGCTGGTCATGATCCTGCCCACGGACATGATTTCCAAGCGCGCCGTCGGTACGCTGGCCGGCCTCGTCGGTTTCGGCGGCGCCATGGGCGGCGTGCTGCTGGGCCAAATCGTCGGATGGCTGCGCGACCACGGGCATAGCTACACTCCCGCACTTGTCATCTCCGGCTCGATGCACATCGCCGCGTTCATCCTGATTTGTCTCGTCATCCCTAAAATTCAACCGCTCAAAATTTTAACCAAACCATAATCACCAGATGAAAATCAAAGAAATCCGCACGCGCGTCATCGAATGGCGCGGCAAAACCGTTCCGCTGCCGCCGCATTTTTGCACGAACCCGATGGACGCCGTCGCGCCCTTGCTGACAAAGGCGACGATGGGCACATTTACGTTTCACAGCTGGCTTATCGTGGAAATTTCCACCGACACAGGCCTCGTCGGCATCGGCAACGCCGCGCTGTCGCCGCGCGTCACCAAGCAGGTCATTGATCTTTACCTCAAACCGCTGCTGATCGGGCAAAACCCGTGGGACATCGAATTCTTGTGGCAGCACATGTATCGCAAAACGATGGCGTTTGGCCGCAAAGGCATCGGGATGGTAGCCATCAGCGCGGTGGACATCGCCTTGTGGGACTTGCTCGGAAAGTCCGCGAAGCAACCGGTTTATCGCCTGCTAGGCGGCCGCACGAAACCGAGAATTCCGGTTTACGCGAGCCGGCTTTACAGCACGCCGCTGGATGAACTCGTGCGCGAATCCAAAAAATACAAGGACGAGGGTTATAAGGCTATGAAGCTGCGTTTCGGCTGGGGACCTGTGGACGGTGCGGAAGGAATGCAGAAAAATCTCGCGCTCGTCCGCACCGTGCGCGAGGCGGTCGGCGACGGCGTTGACATCATGGCCGACGCCTACATGGGCTGGAATCTGGACTACGCGAAACGCATGATCCCGCGGCTCGAACCCCTGAATCTCCGCTGGCTCGAAGAACCGGTCATCCCCGATGATATCCAAGGCTACGCCGAGCTGAAGCGCTTTGGCCGAATCCCGATTGCCGGCGGCGAACATGAATTCACGCTCTACGGTTTTCGCGAACTCATCGAGGCGCGCGCGGTGGACTACATCCAGTTCGACACGAACCGCGTCGGCGGCATTTCGCAGGCGCGCAAAATCGCCGCGCTTGCCGAGGCGCATTCAATACCGGTGATTCCGCATGCCGGTCAAATGCACAATTACCATGTCGTCATGGCCAGCGTGAATTCACCGATGGCGGAATATTTTCCGCCGGTGGACGTCGAGGTCGGCAATGAACTATTCTGGTATTGTTTCAACGGCGAGCCGACGCCCAAGGACGGCAGTATTGATCTGGACGAAAACACACCCGGCCTCGGCCTGACGGTCAATGAAGAGAAGCTCAAGAGTTTCGAGGTGATCGAATGACGCGGCTCGTTCAAATCCAAAACGGAGGCACGCGCCGCGTGGCGCTGGTCAAAGGACCGCGCTTGTGCCTGCTAGAGGGAGTTGAGTCGGTTTACGCACTGGTCAATTTGACCCGGCTGACAAACCGCCCGCTTCTCAAGCTCATCAAAGAGGCGGTCGCCAGTGAGCAGCTGGATTACGATTCTATTTATGCCGGGAAATCCAAATGGCGTCTGCTGCCACCGATTGATCATCCATCTGAACCCGCGCGCTGCCTCGTCTCCGGCACGGGACTCACGCATCTCGGCAGCGCAAAAAATCGTCAGCGGATGCACGAAGCCAAGGAATCGGAACTCACCGACAGTATGAAAATGTTTCGTCTTGGTGTCGAAGGTGGCAAACCCGCACCTGGCAAAATCGGTGCCGCTCCCGAATGGTTTTACAAGGGCTGCGGCACGATTCTACGCGCCCACGGCGAGCCGCTTGAATTTCCAGCTTACGCGGAAGACGGCGGTGAGGAGGCGGAAATTGCCGGCATTTATCTCAATGATGCGGATGGATTGCCGCGCCGCATCGGCATGGCCATTGGCAATGAATTTTCCGACCATAAATTCGAAAAACGGAATTATCTCAACCTCGCCGGTTCGAAAATCCGCACTTGTTCGCTCGGTCCGGAACTGGTGATTGATCCTGAATTCAAATCCGTGCAGGGAAAGGTCACGATTCAGCGTGCCGGAAAGATTTTGTGGTCGAAGAAAATCTTAACCGGCGAAGCGGAGATGTGCCACAGCCTACAAAATATCGAGCACCATCATTTCAAATATGAAACACATCGGCGTCCGGGTGATCTGCACATTCATTATTACGGCGCGTGCGCCTTGAGTTTTGGCGACGATGTGAAGCTCACGGACGGCGACACGATGGAAATTTCATTCGCAGGTTTTGGCCGGGCATTGCGCAATCCGTTGCGTGTTGCGCCTGGCAAAGCTACCTTGGTCACGGTTAAATCTCTGACTTGATGTTATCATGAGCAAATTACACATTGCATTTCTTGGATTGGGAATCATGGGTTCAGGCATGGCTCAACGACTCCTGATCAACGGCTTTCCGCTGACAGTTTTCAATCGCAACCCAGAAAAATCAAAGCCGTTCGCGTCAGAAGGCGCGCATGTCGCCGCTTCGCCCCGCGAGGCCGCGGCGCAAGCGGATGTCATCATCAGCATGGTCGCCGATGACGTCGCCGCGCGAAGTTTGTGGCTGGGCGACAACGGCGCGCTCACAGCGGCCAAGTCAGGCGTGGTGTGTATCGAATGCAGCACGGTCACCTTTGATTGGGTTCGTGAACTCGCGGCGGCGGCGGCTGCGCGCGGCGGCGAGTTTCTTGATGCGCCGGTGACCGGCAGCAAAAACCAGTCGGCGGCGGGCGAATTGAATTTTCTGGTCGGCGGTTCCGCCTCGACGCTCGAAAAAGTCCGGCCGGTGCTCGCGGCGATGAGCAAGACGACCATTCATCTTGGCCCGACCGGCAGCGGGGCGATGGTCAAGCTCATCAATAATTTTGTCTGCGGCGTGCAGGTCGCAGCGCTGGCGGAGGCACTCGCCATGATTGAACGCAGCGGACTGGATCGCGCGAAGGCATTGGAAGTTTTGTCCTGCGGCGCGCCGGGCAGCCCGCTGGTAAAAGCCGTTTCCTTGCGCATGACCACGCCTGACTTCACGCCGAATTTCCTTCTGCGGCTGATGGCCAAAGACCTCGGCTACGCGATTCAGGAAGGCGGAAAACTTTCGGTCGAGCTGACCACCGGCAAGGCAGCACTCGAAGATTTTCAGCGCGCCGTGGCCGCGGGTCACGGCGGAAAAGACATCGCAGCTGTCGTTGAACCTCTTCGAAAACATTGAATTAAATCTCAATAAAATCATGTCCACACAATCCGTTTTGATTGCCGGTCAGTGGCGCACGGCAAAGGCCAGCGGAACCTTCCACGCCGAAAATCCCGCGACCGGTGAACGGCTGCCGGATGAATTTCCCATCAGCACCCGGGCGGACTGCGACGACGCCTTGAATGCCGCCGCTGAGGCCGCAGTGCTTTTGCTGGCGACGACGCCGGAACAGACCGCAACATTTCTGGTGCGCTATGCCGAACGCATCGAGGCACGCAAATCCGAAATCGTTGAAACCGCCCATGCCGAAACCGCTCTGCCGAAATCACCGCGACTTGGCGATGTGGAATTGCCGCGCACTACTAATCAATTGTGCCAGGCTGCCGCCGCCGCGCTCGAAGGTTCGTGGGCATTGCCAACAATTGACACGAAACTGAACATCCGCTCCATGCTCGGCCCGATCGGGCCGGTGCTGGTTTTCGGGCCGAACAATTTTCCATTCGCCTACAACGGAGTGGCGGGCGGCGATTTTGCGGCGGCGATTGCGGCGGGAAATCCCGTCATCGCCAAGGCGCATCCGTGTCATCCGAACACGTCGCGGTTGCTCGCGGAAGAAGCGATTGCGGCGGTGCGTGAAACCCATTTGCCGCCCGCAACAGTGCAAATGATCTACAACCTCGCCCCGGAGGATGGATTGCGAATGGTCGCGGATTGCCGTCTTGGCGCGGTGGGTTTCACCGGCAGCCGCGCGGCTGGATTAAAACTCAAGGCGGCGGCAGACACTGCAGGCAAACCGTTTTATGCGGAGCTTTCCAGTTTGAATCCGGTGGTGATTTTGCCGGGCGCGCTGGCGGAACGCGGCCCAAAAATCACGGAGGATTTCACAGGCAGTTGTTTAATGGCGAGCGGACAGTTTTGCACGAGTCCAGGATTGACGATTTTGCTGGCCGGCGAAGCGGCGGAACGATTCGTCGCCGGCGTAAAGGCGAAGCTGGAAAGCACACCACCGGGAATTTTGCTGTCTTCCGGTGTTGCGCACAATCTCGCCACCAGCGTGAAAACGTTGCAGGCGGCGGGCGCGGGACTGGTCACCGGCGGCTCGCCGCTGGGGGGAAACAAATTTGCGAATACGCTGCTGCGCGTGAGCGGGGATCAATTTCTGGCCGCACCGGAAAAATTGCAGACGGAGGCGTTCGGCAACGCCTCGCTCATCGTCGTGGCGCGCAACGGGGCGCAGGCGGCGGAAGTTCTTAATCATCTCGAAGGTAATCTCACCGGCTGCGTTTATTCTGACACCCGTGGTTCGGATGACGCGCTTTACGACCGGCTGGCGCCGCTTCTGCGCGGTAGTGTCGGGCGTTTGCTCAACGACAAGATGCCGACAGGCGTGGCGGTTTCCCCGGCGATGAACCACGGCGGTCCGTTCCCGGCGACAGGGCATCCGGGTTTCACGGCAGTGGGCATTCCCGCCTCGCTTCGCCGCTTCGCAGCGCTGCATTGTTACGACAATGTCCGGGCCGCGCGCCTGCCGGTTGCGCTTCAGAACAAGAATCCGGACGGAAAAATGTGGCGGCTCATTGACGGCCAGTGGTCGCAGGGCGATGCCAGCGCTTAAATCCCAGATCCATTGTTGAAACAATCGGACATGAAAACCAGACTCTTATTGGCGCTTGCTCTCGGACTGCTGGGCGTTACGGAATGTGTCCGCGCTCAAGACTCCACAAACAAGCCGGCAATCTTCGTCTGCGGCGACTCGACGGCAAAGAACTCCGGCAAAGGAAAAAATGGAGAACCCATGGTCGGCTGGGGCACCCCCATCACGAATTTTTTTGACCCGGAAAAGGTTGTCATAAAAAACGTCGGTCACGCCGGGAAATCGAGCCACACCTATTACGACGGGGACTGGCCCGGTGTTCTCCCTCGAATTCAGGCGGGCGACTTCGTCCTTCTGGTCTTTGGCATCAATGACGGCTCCACTCCCCCCGGTCTCGGCGACGAGACTGTCATGAGGGGCACCAATCTCGTGCATACGTACGGCTGGTATATGTCGAAGATGGCCGTTGACGCGCAGGCGAAGGGCGCCCATGTTTTTTTGCTGACCGTCACCACGCGCAACATCTGGAGCAATCCGAAGGCGAAGTTCAGGGATGCGACGCCGGACGGTTCGCTGCCCGCCGACTACGATTCGAAACAGGATGCAATTGAACGCGGCACCGGCAATGGCGAATTCACTCAATGGACGAAGGACATCGGCCAGAAGCTGCATCTGCCCGTATTTGACCTCACCGATTTTTGCGCCGACAAATATGAGGCGATGGGCCGCGAGGAAGTGAACAAGCTCTACAGCGATCACAATCACACTTACATGACCGGCGCGGAAATCGTCGCCTCCTGCATCGTATCCGGCCTCAAGGCTTTCACGAACAGCCCGTTCATCCCGCTGCTATCGGACAAGGGCAGGGTTCTTGAAACCGCTGACACAAAATATGTGAGCGACAATGCACCGCCACCGCCGATCCAGATCAGCGATGTGCCGCGCTACACGCAAATGGGCAATCCGCCCGCACCGGACGGCGCACCGGGCGGCGGCAGGTATTTTCCGCCCGTGCCCGCGAATCCCGCGTTGCCCACCTTGTGGCTCATCGGCGACTCGACGGTGCGTAACGGCACTCTGGGCGACGGGTCCAACATGAACCAGTGGGGCTGGGGCGCGCCGATCGTGTTGGATTTCGACCCTGAAAAAATTAACGTCGTCAACCGCGCGTTCGGGGGTACGAGCAGCCGCAGCTTTTACAACGGTTTTTTCTGGCAGAACCTGAAGCCGCAAATAAAAAAGGGCGACTTCGTAATCATGCAATTCGGAGCCAACGATAATGGTGCCAGGGGTGCGCTCAAAGGCATTGGAGCGGAGACGAATGGCGTTGTCAGGGGTGGCAATATAGAAACCGTCCATACCTTCGGCTGGTATTTGCAGCAGTTTGTGAATGAAACCCGCGAACAAGGCGCGACCCCGGTCATCTGCTCATTGACACCCCGCAAAAATTGGACGTCAGACGGCCATTTCCGGCGGGACAATACCACCCACGCCGCCTGGGCCGCCGGGGTCGCGGAGACGAACGGCGTGCCGTTCGTGGATCTCTACGAACTCACCGCGCGCAAATATGAATCCCTCGGACGGACAAAGGTGGATTCCATTTATGTACCTTCGCCAAGGGAGAATCTACATACCGGCTGGGACGGCGCTGTCATTAATGCCGAATGCGTCATCGCCGGATTGAACGGGTTGAAGAAAAATCCGCTCGCGCCGTTCCTCTCCGCACGCGGCAAGGCGGTTGCCCCCGTCGTTCTTGATTCCTCCGGCGCTGGCTCCGGCAGCCAGCCATGAATCGTCCCGAAAACAGCTAAAATCACGCCTATGAAAACAAAACTGATTATCGCAGCACTCGGTGTCTTATTTGTCAACCATGTCATCGCGGCTGATTCAAACACCAACACACCCGGGACGAACCCGCCGTTTCCCGTGACGATCACCGTGGATGCCGGGAAATCCCTCGGCAAATTGAAGCCCATCTGGCGCATGTTCGGGGCGGACGAGCCGAATTACGTCACGATGAAGGACGGCAGGAAACTGATCGGGGAGATCGGCGCATTGCGGACGAACGACATGTTTTTCCGCGCGCACAACCTGCTTTGCACCGGCGACGGCAAACCCGCGCTCAAGTGGGGCAGCACCGACATTTACAACGAGGACGCTGACGGCAAACCCATTTACAACTGGACGATCGTTGACCACATCTTCGACACCTACCTCGCGCACGGCGTGCGGCCTTACGCGCAGATTGGTTTCATGCCCGAGGCGATGTCGGTGCATCCCGAACCGTATCAGCACGAATGGCGGCCCGGCGCGAGTTACTCGAAAATCGGGACGGGGTGGTCGTATCCGCCGAAGGATTACGAGAAATGGGCGGAACTCGTTTATCAATGGGTGTCCCATTGCGTCGCACGCTACGGCCGCGAGGAAGTGGAGCATTGGTATTGGGAAGTGTGGAACGAACCGAACGGCTCGTCCTACTGGCACGCGTCGCCGGAGGAATTTTACAAGCTGCATGATTACGCGGTTGACGCCGTGCGCCGCGCTCTGCCGACGGCGCGGGTCGGCGGGCCGGACCTGGCGGGCAGCGGTGGCTCGTTCATGGTGAATTTCATGACGCACGTTGTCGACGGGACTAATTACGCGACGGGCAAAATCGGCACGCCCACGGATTTTCTGTCATTTCACGCGAAGGGTTCGCCGTCGTTTGTGGATGACCATGTGCGGATGGGGATAGCGAATCAACTTCGTGGCGTTGACAGCGGTTTTTCAATGATCGCCAAAGTGCCGGAGCTGAAAGACAAGCCCATCGTCATCGGCGAAAATGATCCCGACGGCTGCGCCGCCTGTCAGGGGCCGCAACTCGGCTATCGCAACACCACGATGTATTCAAGCTACACGGCGGCGGTGTTCGCGCGCGAATACGACCTTGCCGCGCGGCACGGCGTGAATCTCGACGCCGCGTTGACGTGGGCGTTTGAGTTCGAGGACCAGCCATTCTTTTCCGGCCAGCGCACGATGGCGAACAACGGCATTGACCTGCCCGTGTTTAATGTCTTCCGCATGTTCAGCAAAATGGACGGTGACCGTGTCGAGGCGGCCAGCTCCGCCGAAATCCCGCTCGACGACATGATGCGCAACGGCGTGCATGGCGCGCCCGACGTGGCCGCGCTCGCCAGCCTCGGCACAAACAAACTCGCCGTGCTCGTCTGGCACTACCACGATGACGATGTGCCCGGCCCGGATGCGGCGGTTGAATTCACGCTCGACAACCTGCCGTTTGCGAACGGCACGGCGACATTGACGCATTACCGCATTGATGCCGACCACAGCAATTCGTTTGAGGAATGGAAGCGCATGGGTTCGCCAACCGCGCCGACGGATGCACAATACGCGCAACTTCTAAAGGCGGGGCAACTCGGCGAACTTGCCGCGCCGGAAACGGTGGGCGTGGAAAACGGCAAGGCGATTGTCAATTTGAACCTGCCGCGGCAGGCAGTCTCGTTGCTGGTGCTGACCTGGAATTAAGCCGGTTGAACGAAAGCGCGAACCCGGCAACCAGGCACCAGCAAATAAAAGAATTCTACTGGCAAGCGGGGGCACCTTCGGCTTCCATTTGGGCGTGAATGAGCAGGCCCACAGAACATCGCGCGCGCTTTCCAATCCAATCCTTCTTTGCCTGCTGCTGGCGGCGGCTACCCTGGCGGTTTATTGGCCGGTGGTGCATTGCGATTTTTTGAATTATGATGACCCGGACTATTTCACGGCCAATCCGCATATCCTGACCGGCCTGACTTGGGCGAACACCGCATGGGCGTTCACCACGGAACACGCGGGCAACTGGCATCCTTTAACGTGGCTGTCGTTGATGCTGGACGTGGACTTGTTTGGAAAAGGGCCATCTGGACCACATTTAACGAACCTCCTGTTCCACACCGCCAACACCGTGCTGCTCTTCCTGCTGCTCCGGCGTTTGACTGCGGCAACTTGGCGAAGTGCAATCGTGGCGGCGCTGTTCGCGCTCCATCCACTGCATGTGGAATCGGTGGCCTGGGTGGCGGAACGGAAGGATGTCTTGAGCACCTGCTTCGGCCTGCTCGCGCTGCTCGCTTACGCGAAGCAACTGGCAGGTGGCAGGTGGCAGGTGGCGAGAACCGAAACCCCGACCGAATCCATCGTGTCACCCGTTACCCGTCAACCGTCATGTTTTTATTGGCTCTCTCTCCTTTTCTTTGCGCTGGGTTTGATGTGCAAACCCATGCTGGTGACACTTCCACTGGTCATGCTACTGCTGGACTACTGGCCGCTGGAAAGGTTCAGGGTTGAGCGTTCAGGGTTGGGGGTTCGAGTTTTGATTTTGGAAAAGATTCCGTTCTTCACGCTGTCGGCGGCTTCGTGCGTCGTGACGTTCATTGTGCAGCAAAAGGGAGGCGCGGTCGCCTCACTGGTCAAGGTTTCGATGGCGGGCCGCTTGGAAAACGCCTTTGTTTCGTATGCCCGGTATCTTGGCGGGACCTTGTTCCCGATGTCGCTCGCCAATCCGTATCCGCATCCAGGACATTGGCCGCTCCTTACCGCACTGCTGGCGTTTGCGCTGTTCGTTGGCCTGTGCGGAACAGCCATTTGCTTGATGAAAAGATTTCCGTTTGTATTCACCGGCTGGTTTTGGTTTGTCGGCATGCTGGTTCCCGTCATTGGACTGCTTCAAGTCGGCAACGCAGCGATGGCCGACCGCTACACTTACCTGCCGTTAATCGGTCTGTTTATCGCTGTCGTCTGGGGCGCAGGCGAAGCCGTTGTAAATTGGCGTCTGCCGCAATCGGCCGTTGCCATGATCGTCCTGCTGTTGCTGGCGTCCGCGTCATGGCGCACTCGGGAACAGATTGGTTTCTGGCAAAACAGCGGGACGCTTTTCACCCACACGCTCGGAGTAACGGAAAACAATTACGTGGCCGAAAACGATCTTGGCACATGGTTGTCGGGCAACGGGCAGGTCGCAGAAGCGATGGAGCACTTTCGACTGTCGCTGCATATTCAGCCGGACAATCCCGACGCGCTGTTCAATCTGGGCAATGCCTGCGCCAAACTCGGGAACTGGGACGAGGCGGTCGAGGATTATCAGGGTGCCTTGAAGATTGCGCCGGCCCAGGCGGACATTCTGGACAACCTGGGTTTCGCCCTGGTGATGAACAAGCAATACACCGATGCCATCACAAACTTCGAAGAATCGCTGAAACTGGACCCTGACTCCGCCGACGCCCACAACAATCTCGCCACTGTTCTGTTCATCGAACAGCGCTTCGACGAGGCCGCCCAGCAATATCGCGAGGCGTTGCGGCTCAATCCCGATAATCCACAAATTTATGCCAATCTCGGCGATGCCCTCGTCCGCCTCGGTCAGATCCCCGATGCGGTGAACTGTTATCAGGAAGCATTGCGGCTCAATCCCGGCAATACCACGGTCAAGGCCAGATTGCGGGCCTTGGGCGTGGAAATCCCTAGGTGATTGGATGATTTCTGCTGGCAACGGAGCGCGCCTTAGGCTTCCATTCCCGCGTTGAAAGAAGATTTTTCAGAAACTGTCAGCGCGCCAAGAGTGCCGTTGTGGGAGAAGGGCTGGTTTTTCGGCGTGTTTATCATCATCGCCACGCTGCTCGCCTACGTGCCCATGTGGCATGCCGGATTCATCTGGGATGACGACGTGCTGTGCACGGGCAACCCACTCATCAAGGATCCTTACGGCTGGTTTCACTTCTGGGTCACCAAGAAAACACCCGACTATTTCCCGGTGATGTCATCGTTCTTCTGGGTCGAATGGCGGCTGTGGGGAATGAACGCCGTCGGTTACCACATCGTCAACGTGCTGCTACACGCGGTGGATGCCATCCTGTTATGGCGGCTGCTGGTACGCCTGAATGTCCCGGGGGCAAAACTCGCGGCGGCAATTTTCGCGCTGCACCCGGTCAACGCCGAAACAGTCGCGTGGATTGCGGAGTTGAAGAACACATTGTCCATGTTCTTCTTCATGCTGTCACTGTTGTGGTTTCTGAACTTCGACGACACCGGGCGGCGGCGCTGGTATGCGCTCTCGTTCGCGGCTTTTCTTCTGGCGCTGCTAAGCAAAATCGAGGTCGCTCCCCTGCCCTTCCTGCTGCTGGGCATCGTCTGGTGGCGGCGCGACCGCGTGGACTGGAAGGATCTCCAGCGCACCATTCCATTCTTTGCCGCCGCGTTTGTGCTCGGGCTCGTCTCGGTCTGGTATCAGGAAAACGTCGCCATCGGCCATGACGTGGTGCGCACGGACAATTTCTGGGCGCGGCTGGCGGGCGCAGGCTGGGCGATGTGGTTCTATCTGGGCAAGGCGCTGTTGCCGGTGAATCTCCTTCCCATTTACACCCGCTGGCACATTGACCCGACGGACTTGCTGTCGTATGTGCCGGGATTCCTCCTGGCCGGCGTGTTTCTGATTGCCTGGTGGCAGCGCAAGCGTTGGGGAAAACCCGTCCTGTTCGCGCTGGGCTACACCGTGCTCATGTTTCTGCCCGTGCTAGGCTTTATCAACATTTATTTCTTCCGCTTTTCGCTGGTGGCGAACCACTGGCAATACTTTGCCATCATCGGCCCGATTGCGCTGGTGTCGGCGCTGTTCTCCATGACTTCGGGCTTTCTGGAAAAACGCGGGGCATTCCTCAAACCGCTCCTTTGCGGGACATTGCTGGCGGTGCTTGGTGTGTTGACGTGGCAACAGGCGTCCGTTTATCAGACCGCAGAAATACTCTGGCGGACCACATCCATCGAAAATCCCAAATGCTTCATCGCGCATGACAATCTCGGGTTCATCCTCCTCCAGCGGCACGACGTGGACGCGGCGATGGATCAGATACAAATGGCGGTCCAGCTCCAGCCCGACGACGAGGCTTCACAGAAGAACCTCGGCGGCGCACTTTTGGAGAAAGGCCAGGTGGACGAGGCTTTGCTTCATTTCCAGAACGCGCTGGCATTAAAGCCCGACGATTCTGGCGCGGAGAACAATCTCGGCTTTGCACTCTATCGCAAGGGGCAGACAGACGAGGCCATCGCCCATTACCAGAAGGCGCTCGCGCTCCAGCCCAACGACACCGGCGCCCGCCATAATCTTGGCAGCGCGCTCATCCACGAGGGCCAGGTGCAGGAGGCCATTGCTCAATTCCAGAAAGTCCTCGACACCCAGCCGGACTCCGCCGAGGCGCACAACGACCTTGCCGACGCCCTCTCACGGCTTGGCCGCGAACCGGAGGCCATCCAGCATTGGCAAAAGGCAGTGGACAGCCAGCCGCAATACATGCCCGCCCTCAACAATCTGGCATGGGCGCTCGCCACCAGCCCGGATGCCACCGTGCGAAACGGCGACAAGGCCGTCCAACTGGCGCGCCGTGCCAACGAAGTTTCCAATGGCAAAAACCCGATGGTCCTGCGCACACTCGCGGCGGCCTTTGCCGAGGACGGCCAATACGGTGAGGCCGCCACCATGGCCGGGCTTGCGCTGCAACAAGCCGCCATCCAGCACAACACCCCGCTGATGAACAGCATCGAAGCCCAGAGCAAACTCTACGAGTCAGGCCAGGCCTACCACACCACGCCAAATTAATAGTTTCTGAAACACAAATCCTCTCCCCGGGGGAGAGGACACAGGTGAGGGCGAGCGTAAAACCCTATTAAAATCAGATTGAGCAAAAAAGATTTCAACGGAAGGGTTGTGCTTTTCCGTATAGCGTCCAACGAACGAAGCACTCCGACTCAAAAAGACCCTCTCGCCCCGCCCAAGCGGGGAGAGAGACGGAGAGAGGGGAATTTAATTTGAAACGCGCCACCTCACCCCGACCCTCTCCCCCAACTCTGTTGGCGGAGAAGGAGACAGTGCGCAAGTGGTGGCCCTACGCACAATTTAGTCAGGGCGAGCCGCCGGGCGCTTTTATTCCCTCTCCCCGCCAAACGGGGAGAGGGACAGGGTGAGGGGTTCGATTTCTCTCCCAATTGAATCCCTTTCATATGAAAAACACAAAAGATGACTCCATCCGCCTCCGCGGGCTACGGCGCGACAAGTCCGTCGTTCCCACTTTAACCACCTCCGTTGCTGCCAGCGGGTTCACCCCCGGCCCCGATCCCGGTGACGGGTCGCACCACGTCTGGGTTCGCAGAGACTATTGATTGGTGCCGGCCGGCGCATTGGTATTCATATCCGGCACGCTGTTGATTGCCGGTGAATTCGTGTTCACATCCGGCACGCTGCCGGTTGCCGGCGCATTGGTGATTGAAGTGGTCGCGCCGCTGTCAACGTTCGCGCCTGAATTGGTGGATGCAGCGCCGGTTGAATTGTCGGTAGTTTTTTGACCGCAGCCCGCCAGCGCCACTGCGGCTAGAACGGTGATTGCCGACAGTTTAATCGTTGATTTCATGTTCATAATTGTTTCCCTGATTGTTTATTGCGCCAGAACATACCCGGTGGCCGGGGCGCGTTAAATAAGGTGTTCACCCCATGTCAATGCAATGGCGCGCCCACCATGCCCGCGCTATAATCCGCCGGTGTTTATCATCGGTCTCGGCACGGTCGTTCCATCGCAACGCTACACGCAGCGCGAGTCCTGGGACGCATTGCAAGACTGGCCGCAGTTCCCGCGGCTTGAACCGCGCTCAAGGGCCATCCTTAAAAAGGTCCTCTGCGGCGACAACGGCATTGATGCGCGCCACCTTGCCCTGAACCCGCTTGCCGAGGTTTTTGAGCAGACTCCCGACGCGTTGCAGGCCCGCTTCACAAAACACGCGCCGGCGCTCGCCGCCGAAGCCGCGCGCCGCGCGCTGGAAAACGCGGGCTGCCGGCCGGAGGACATTGACGCCGTGCTCATCAGCACCTGCACCGGCTATTTGTGTCCCGGCCTCACGAGCTGCGTCAGCGAACAGCTCGGGCTGCGCGGGGATATTTTCGCCCTCGACCTCGTCGGCCAGGGCTGCGGCGCGGCCCTGCCGAACTTGCGCGCAGGCGAGTCCATCCTCACCGCCGGTCGCGCAAAAAAGGTGCTATCCATCTGCGTCGAGGTTTGCAGCGCGGCCTTTTACATGGATGACGACCCCGGTGTTTTGATCAGCGCATGCCTGTTCGCCGACGGCGCGGGCGCCGCCGTTTTATCGAATAAGCCCCTGCCCGCCCGCCGCCGGGTGGAATGGAAATTCACCGACTCGCGCCTCGTCACCGCCGAGCGCGACACGCTCCGGTTCGGTCACCGGAACGGAAGACTGCGGAACATCCTGCTGCCGCAAGTGCCGCAGGTTGCCAGCGTGATCGCGGAGAAATTATTTTCAGAGTCCCTCGTCGCGGCGGGTGTGGACCGCGAGCAGATCACCGGCTGGATACTGCACACCGGCGGGCGCGACGTGATTCTGGCCCTGCGCGACAAGCTTAAACTGAACGTGGATGACGTGCGCCACAGCTCCGCCGTGCTGCGCGACTTTGGCAACATCAGCAGTCCCACGGTTTATTTTGTCCTCGAACGCGCCCTGGCCGACTCCGTGCCGGACGGCCTCTGGTGGATGTCCGCGTTCGGCGCGGGCTTCAGTTGCCACGGCGCATTTTTGGAAGTGAGTGCGGCATGAAGCGCATCGTCCAACCCGAAATTCTCGACACCCTGCCGCCTGATGATCCGCGCGCCGTCCGCTCGCGACGGGATTTGCGCCGGGTGAACGGCTGGATGTGCAACCATGGCATCATGGTCCGGGCGCTGGAAAAAAACCGGGTTGGTCCCGCACCCGGACGAATCACCGAGCTTGGCGCGGGCGACGGAAACTTTCTCCTCCGTATCGCGCAAAAAATCTCGCCGCGCTGGCCGGAAACAACCGCGACGCTGCTCGACTTGCAAAACAATGTTTCCGCCGAAACGCTCGCCGGCTTCGCCGCGCTGGGCTGGCGCGCAAATCTGATAGTCGGCGACGTGTTCGACTGGCCGCGAAATTCAGCCGCGGACGGGGTCGTCATCGCCAATTTATTCCTGCACCATTTCGAAGATGCACGGCTGGCGGAACTGCTCCGGCTGATTTCGCAGCGCGCAACATTGTTCGTCGCCATCGAGCCGCACCGGTTTCGTTACCCGTCTGCCTGCGCGCAACTGCTCCGGCTTATCGGCTGCAGCGCCGTCACGCTCCATGACGCCGCCGTGAGCATCCGCGCCGGATTCATTCGGCAGGAAATTTCCCCGCTCTGGCCGGACAAGCAGAATTGGAGGCTCACGGAGCAGCGCGCCGGAGCCTTCAGCCACCTCTTCATCGCGCGGAAAATCGCCTGAATCATGGCTGAACCCATCGCGATTGTCGGCGGCGGCCTGGCCGGCCTGGCACTCGGCATAGGACTGCGGCAACGCAATGTGCCGATAACGATTCATGAAGCGGGGCATTATCCGCGCCATCGCGTCTGCGGCGAATTCATCAGCGGCCGCGGCCAGGCTGCGCTTGCGCGGCTGGGATTGCGTGAATTGATTGATCAAGCTGGAGCGGTCAACGCACGCACCGCCGCTTTTTTTTCTTCAACCAAATCCGCCGCGCCGCGCGCGTTGCCGTCGGCGGCCATCTGTCTTTCACGCTATACGCTGGACGCCGCTCTGGCGGATAAATTCCGCGAACTCGGCGGTGAATTGCTCGAAGGCAGCCGCTTCACCGGGGATTTTGGCGAAGGCATAGTCCGCGCCACGGGACGCCGGGCGCGAGCCGAAGAAAACGGCACGCGCTGGTTTGGCTTGAAAGTTCATGCGCGTAACGTTGCGCTCGCCGCCGATTTGGAAATGCACGTTTCACCGCGCGGCTATGTCGGCTTGTGCAAGATCAATGGCGGCGAGGTGAATGTCTGCGGCCTGTTCCGCAAATATGCGGATGAAAACAGCGAGGCAGGAAACGGGCGTAAACTGCTGCGCGGACAGCCCGGTTCACCTTTGCGCCAGCGGCTCGCCAATGCGGAGTTCGATGAAAGTTCCTTTTGCGCCGTCGCCGGTCTTTCCCTGCGACCGGAACAGGCCGCGATGCGGATTGAAGTTTGTGTTGGCGACTCCATCACCATGATCCCGCCTGTCACCGGCAACGGGATGTCCATGGCTTTCGAGTCGGCGGAACTGGCGATTGCCCCGCTCGCCGCGTGGAGCCGGGGTGAAACATCGTGGAATGAAGCCCGTCAACAAATCGCCGGCGATTGTGACGCCGTTTTTGCGCGCCGTCTCGCATGGGCAAAGTGGCTGCAACGAATCGTCCTCACACCCGCGCTGCAAAACCCATTCGTCGCCCTTGCGGCCCGCTGCGACTGGTTTTGGCGTCTGGCGTTTGAACGCACGCGTTGATTCAGGCGACCGGCTTGGAATCTGTGTTGCTCACGGCACCAGAAACCGGGAGAAGACCTCATCGCACTTCCGTGCAAGCAGGAAATCCTTTTCGGTGATTCCCCCTTCATCATGCGTGGTGAGCGTCAATGTCACCTTGTCAAAACGGATGTCAATATCCGGATGATGATTGATTTTCAGGGCTTGTTTGGCGATCCGACGCACAAAATTAATGCTCGCCATGAATTCCTCAAACTTGAATGTGCGGCAAATGGTTTGCGCGCGCTTCGACCAATCCGGGATGGATTTCAATTGAATGCTGACTTGTTCAGTGGTCAAGGCTGGCATAATTTTATATTTATTCCTGTTACTCCGGAATCTGCTCTTTGGTGTCGCGGGTAAGTTTATTGGCGGCGGCCCAAATCCGTGCTTCCGCGGATTTCGTGTCTATACCCTCATCCTCCAGGCTGGCTTCGATCAGTTCCGCCTGACGTTTCTGCCTGTCGCTGTAACTTGATTTATCGCCTTGCAGCATGCGTGGCCTTATTGCTGTCCGCAGGCCTTATTGGGAGGGGCACGTTGATGTCGAGCGCGGCGCTCAAATCAATTTCATGCTCCTGCTCCTGGACGATGATCGCACGCAACGTCTCGCTCAACGCAAATTCCCCCATCGCCTCGGCCTGCCGGATGCGCTCGCGATAACGTCCAACCGTTGTCCGCTCATTTTCCAAATCCGCGCGCAACATTTCGACCGGGTCGTTCGAAGTTTTAACCGGCTTGGGCGTCACGCCCGGCATCCCGCCGAGATAATCAATCTGCCTGGCAATCTTGATGGCGTGCGCCAGTTCTTCGGCCGCATGGAGCTCCAATTCCCGGGCGATGTCCGTGTATGCGGCGCCCTTGAGCACCTGGCTATAGACCGTGTAGGCGATGATCGCCTGATATTCCCCCGCCAGATCCTCGTTCAACAACTCAACCATCTGTTCGCGGGTGAGATTCAATCCTGCAGTCGTGGGTACTTTGGTCATAATATTCTTAAAATTAAATTATTTCGCGGCATTCAGTCTTTCACAGCGAAGCCGATTTTGATGGTCACCTGCCAGTGATGCACCCTGCCCTTTTCGATGTTGCCGCGCGTTTCAACCACCTGAAACCAGCACAGGTTCTTGATGGTTTTATGCGCCCGTTTGATGGCCTTGTCCACCGCGTCCTCGATGGACGTGGCGGATGTGCCGGTGAGTTCGATGAGTTTATAGACGGGATCTTTCATATGCGGTTGTTTCGGGATGTGCAGGGTCTCTGCGGTTTGTGGTGGTGAAAGTTCAATTTGCCGACGGATCATTCGCTTCAGCGCCATGATTTTCGTGCCATTGGTTCTGCGCATCGTCCAGCATCGTGATTTGATCCGGCGTCAGCAGCGGCCTGATATGAACGACGGCCGTGTCGCGGTACGGCTGGAGACCCGCCCAGACCTGTTGCAACTGCTGGCGCGCCGTCTGTATTTGTGCCGTGTCCTTGGAAGCGCGCGCCTGCTCAATCGCGTCTTGAGCGGCATCAATACGGGGTTGATTGGCTTCCTCGTATTGCCCGCACGTGTTGGCGAAGTCATCCTCGATCGGCTTCAGCTCGGCTCTTTGTTTGTCGGTGAGCTGCATCTTCTCCTTGAGGCCGGGCGGAAGAAGGGATCGTTCGCCCAAAGACCGGTCATTTTTCAAAGCCTCCTGGTATTTCACGGTTTGGACGAGGGGAAGCGAATTGGTATTGGCATCGGCATTGGTGATTTGCGCCAGCGATGATTGCGCGCCAATCAACAGCAAACTGCTGACCACAAACAGGCTGAATTTGGTTTTCATAAACAGATTAATTTGCGGTTGCCGGAATAATTCATTTCATGTCCGGTTGTGAAAACCGTGAACCCGGGTGCGGTTGCGTTCCGCGATCAATTCCGCCTCGGCCTTCAGCCAGTGCTGCACATCGTGACCGGGCAGTGAACCCTGGTTCTCATAACTGAAGTAGGCCCGGCGGGCCACCTCGTCCGGTGACGGCGTGAAATTGATTTCATTCTGGCTCAATACCGCCGCCATTGTCTGCGATGTGCTGGCCGGCTTCTGGCTTTGATTTTGGAAGAAATTATTGTGTTTCATAAAAATTGGATTGTCCGGGCAGGGATGCGTCCGCTATTCCGACCAGAATGAGCCGACCAGCCCCGCGCCTTTCAGGAGGGTCTTCCACCACGAAGGTTTTTCGGCGGCCGGCTCGGGTTTTTTGTGACGCAAAGACGCCAGACCGGCGACCAAAGTCGCAATCGCCGACGCGATGGATTTTATGGTTTTGGCCTGGCTGGTGAGTGAATGAACCTCGGACGCCATCGTCCGCCATTCCTGAACCAGTTGCGCGCGGTTGAGCTCGCTTTCCGCAATCAACAATTGCTTCCGGGATTCAATCGAATTCATGCGAGGATTCCTTCCAGAGAAGCACGGTCCTTTCGGAGCTGGTTGAGCGAGGCGGAAAGCGTCTGCCAGTTGCGCATCACACCGATGAGCCGGCGATAAAGACAAATCCCAGCGGCCCCGTAAACACCCGTCAAAATCAGGAGCACGGCCACGGGCGACCAGGTCCATAACAAATCCGCGATCGCCGCCGTGAGCGTCAGCCCGGCGAGCAGACCGAACGCCGCCACGCCCAGGGCCAGAAGAAAGGCGTGCAGGAGTCGTTCGCGTTCCTCCTGCACTTCCACCGTCAACAGTTCGAGCCGGTTTTCCCCGATGGTCAACAGCCGGCGCGCGAATGTCTTCGAGGTCGTGCCCAGTTGCCCCAAGGTGACGGTGGATTCTTCCATAACTTAATCAATCGCAGTTGCGGGAGCACCGGCGCGCGAGCAGAAAGCCGAGAAGCGCCCCAACACCAACGCCGATGGCAATGGCTTTGTAGGGATGTTCATGCACGGCTTCGTCGGCTGCTTTGGCGCCAGCGACCGCCTTGTCGCGGACATTGCCCGCGATTGCCTTGGCGCGTTCAAGCGCAGCGGCGAGACGCTTGCGGGCTTCCCCGACTTTTTCGCCGGCGACGTCTGCGGTGGCAGCCATCAACGCGCGTGCGTCTTCGGCCAGTTGTCCGATGTCATTGGTCACTGCTTGTGTTTCTTTGTTCATATTTTCTTTGGTTTTTGGTTGGTTTCTTTTATTAACGGTAAATTTTCCGCATCGGCCAGATGGGCGGCCTCCGGCGAGCTGGCCACGTGCAAAACCGAATTTCTGCCGCCAAACGGATTGGCCACGGATTCTCTGGCCAGCGGGTCCGACATCCATTTGCCATCCACCACGAGACAGTATTCGTAGGTGCCGGGAGCCAGAGCCGTTTCCTTCCACCAGACGCCGGCGCCGGTGGAATTCAGCGTCTTGGCTTCGGGCTGCCAATGATTGAAGCTTCCCGCGAGGCAGACGGTTTTGGCTGTTGGACTGGTGAATTCAAAGCGAACCGGCACGAGTTGCAGTCCGGCGTTCCGGGCATTGTCATGGTTATGGTTGTGTTTCATGGTTGGAAATTAAGCGGGACGGATGACTTTCGTTTTTTAAAATATGATTCATTTCGCTTTGCCATGATGCGCCCAACACCCCTGCCACCGCCATGGGGTGTTACCCTACCAAGGATTAATATTAATGAATCCAGTCCTGGCTGGCAGGCAGGCAACAGTTTAAAAAACGAATTGTGGTTTTCCGCCCGGCCGCCAGCGGTGGTGCGGCGAAGATTTTGCGCAAGGCCATATGTGTCGGGAGAAAGGCGACGAACCACAGCGCGCCCGGCCACAGGATGACATAAATGTTTTGGTTAACCCAATGTTGCGGCTGCTGGTCATTGAAGCCGTAAAGATAATTGATGTTGATGGGCACATTCGCGTTGGCCAGATGGACACCTGCGGATGGCGTAAAAAAATAGCACACGAATACCAGCCCGGCGGCCAGAGCTGTCCAGGCATACAGGGCATTTTTATCATACCCCAGACGAAACAGGAGCCAGATGAGCAGCAAGGGCAGCCAGCCATGAAAAAGCGAAAGCCCGCGTATGAACAGGGAAAGATGTGCATCGAACATATAACTGGTCAGGTTCAGAAAGTGAAACCCAAGAAAGTTGACGCCGAAGTCCAAAAGCCAGAGACATTGCGGCAGCAAAATGCCCACGGCGCACATGCTGATGAGGAGCGCGCTTTCCATCCACATGCCCATTACCGTGAAAATGAGGGCGGCATCGCAGAACCATAAGAAATTGGTCGGCCCATAGGTGTGCAAATAAACCGGAACCAGCACGGCAAGAAAGGCGGTGCAGGCCACTTTGGCTACCAGTGGAATTTTGTGTGTTCGCACTTGGAGCCGTTCGCAGGCATTGACAGGAATGGACAAGGCGATGGTTGTGGGAGCTTCAAGGTTCATAGACGAAATTTTCCCTGCCTCATTCAGATTTGGGTTGTGGGGGCCTCATCGGCGTTAGCGCCGCCAAAATGGCCTTTTCCACGGCTGGATTGGAAAGATTCCCCAGGTGACCGCCTTCCGGAAAGACGGTCAATTCCTCCGGGCTGAACGTGGCATGGAGCCAGGCCAGATCATCGTCCGTCAGCAGAAAATCATTTTGATTGACGATGATGCGGATGTCCGGGTTTGCCCGCAGGCCGGCGTCATACGTCCGCAAGTCGCCGGCTTTTTCCATCACTTCCGCCACCGGCGTTGCCAAACCCCGGGCCGAATAATACGGGATTGCAAATTTATCAAAATAATCCTGGTAGGAATATTGGAGGATTTCCTGATACAACGGGTCGCGCCGCCAATCCGAGATGGGGTGGTGCAGGACACCCTGATTATTCCGCTGCTGGCTGCTAAAAATGATATCCCGCAGCGAGAGCCGGAAGACCAGTCCGATGAGAAACTTGGACTCGATGGCGTTGAAGGGCAGCGAGGTTTGCGGCGTGAGCGTGTTTTGGCTCAAGGCAGCCACCTTGAGAAAAGTGTTTTCGATGTTGTCAGTTCGGTTGGCGGCCGGCCAGGACAGTGGCGCGCGGTAAAACTCATCGAGTTTGGAAATACCCTGCGCCATGCGAACGGGGCTGTTGATGGCAACGTAGCGGTCAAAATGAATCAATGGCAGTTGATTCGTGGCAGGATCAATGCTCACTTTGTTCACACCCTGTTTCCCCCCGCGAAAGCGCGGGACCGTTCGCTTGGTGATGACGTAATACCGGTTCGTCGGACCGGTTGCCGCGACGAACAATGATTGGAGCGCGCCCATCGAATAGCCCATCAACGCCTTGTTGCCCAGCCGATCCGGATACAACTTGTTCAAGCGGCCATCAATCTCGGTGAGCGCCACGTGCAAGTCGTGGCCGTCCACGGGCAGATAAGCCGGCAGCGCCGCCGTGGAGGCGTTTTCCATGAACTCGAAGTTGAACGGGCTGCTGACCAGCACTGCGGAGAAGCCATTTTTATAGACCAGCTCGGCCAGCGCCAGGGAGGCCTCAGCCAGCCGATGACCACCCAGGCCGGGAATGATGTAAACCACGTTTGCCTGGCCCGGCTGCAACCAGAACGTGAATTTTAATTTTCTGCCCGTCGCCGGAATCAGGACTGACCGGGTCTTGCCGCGGCCCGGGAAATCAGGGTCTTTGAAAGTGAAGAAGACGGATTCGAGGGTTTCCAAGGATGCCGGGTCTTGTTTGCCCTTCACCTGAAAATTCGCCACCCGGTTCGCCCGCGCGAACGTCCAGGCATATTGAACCTCGGAATACGGATCCATCTCGGCCTGGCTGAACCGCACATACCCATCCACGCTATCGGCCAGATTGTTATACATAACTGCATAACTGAAATAGGTGTAGGGGCCGAGCCAAGTCAGCGGATCGTTCGCATCGAATTTGTAGGGGGCAATATAAAGCAGCGGATTAGCCGCCGTGTCGGCGGCCAATCCGACGGTATCCCGGTCATTGCTGGGTCCAAAAACCGGCAGCATGATGAAGAAATTGGGCTTCCAGCCCCATTGGCCGAAAGTCTGGCCAAAATCCGCGTCCGATTTCGGGATATTCCACCGGGTCGCCACGTCCCAGAACCCGGCCACCCCGACAGTGGTATTGCAGACAAACCGCCAGGATTCATCGCGGGCGCCGTTCCACTTTCCCTGAAGCAGGTTGTTGATCAATCGTCCCGGATAAGTGAGGTTCCGTCCAAAATTTCCGATTCCGGTCCGGACCGGTTTCACGACGACAAACCGATAAACCCGGCTCGTCGGTTTGATGACGTCGGTCATCAGGCCCACATTGAAGTCCCACATTGCCCGATTGAACGGTTCAATCGGGTCGGGGACGGATTTGGGGAGGACAACACTCTCGAGGTCCGTCGGACTCCGGCTCGACAAGTCCGCTGGCGGGAGGTTGGTAATGACGAAAGCTGTCTGCTGACCGTGAGCGAACGGGGGGAGGAACAACGACAAGCCTGCCAGAGCCACCAGCGCCATCTTTCGGATTGCCTGGCTCGGTTGGATTTTCAAGCCGATTGTTCTTTCAAAACGGGAGGTAATTGAGATTCCGCTTGGTAAAGACGAAGCGCTGTTGTCCTCGAAACTCGACCATCTGTGAGTTGACGGCGAGCCATACAAATCCACTGGCCCGGCGTTCACCCCAGGCGTCGTGCGCGGCGCTGATGAACTCGCCAAAAGTCATGGACTTCTTCCGGTAATTCGTTTTCATGACCTGAAGTATGGATGGCAGAACGCGCAACTGCCATAAGGTGTTCACCCCATGCCGGGCTTGACCGGGTTTTAAACGCAAAGACGCGAAGTACCAAGGACGCAGAGAACAGAAATGCTGAAAACATCGAACATCCAACGCCGAACGTTTAACATCGAATGAACAGCAGGGAGCGGGAAGCAAAAGCTGAAAACTGCACCTACCATATCATTATCAGGCAGAGGGTGAATTGACGTAAGTGGTTGATAGAGCACTCAAAACTTGACCGTTTCTTGACCGAAATGGGCCTTATTTTCACACGGTCAAGTTTTGAGAAGCCAGGAACCGATGATAATACAGGTCATTTTCCGGTCTGCAAACACTTCCTACCACCTGCCTTCACCTGATTTCGGCGCGGCAAGCGGATTTGCCGCGACGGGCGCTGGCAGGGCTATTGAACAAGGATGAACAAGGATTTTTTATCCGCGAATTGCGCGAATTAACGCGAATTGGTTAAACCACAAAAGAACACAAAGAACACATAAAAAATTACTTTACTTTTTCTTTACCAGGCAGAGGGTGAATCGTCGTAAGTGGTTGATAGAGCACTCAAAACTTTACCATTTCTTTACCAAAAAAAAGTTTTTCAGGGTAAAGTTCCCGTTGGCATCCGCGAGAATGCCAAGCCTCCTTACGTCGTCTCCTACAGGCCGATCACTATACCGAATTACACCGGATTGCACCGAATTACACCAAAAACTGACATTTTCATGAGGGGTTGACCCCGTTGAGGGAACAAAAGGGAACATAAAGTTACCTAAATTTGATTTTTCAACCACGGATGAACACGGATAGACACGGATTTTTGACAACGACGAACCACCCTCACCTCACCCCAACCCTCTCCCAAGCTCAAACCCTCACCCGGCCTGCGGCCACCCTCTCCCATCCGATGGGCGAGGGACAGGGAGAGGGAAGGGTTTAACCACCTGCCTACGTCTGACTTCGGCAAGGCAGGCCCGCCTTCATCTGATTTCGGCACGGCAATCCGCCTTCGTTTCACTACGGCTGGACGAGGGCGGACGGACACGGATAAACACTGAAAAAGTTGAAATGGGAAACATCGAACATCCAACGCCGAACATGGAATAAACAGCAGGGAGCCGGAGTTGCGGCGGCGAGGGGTCGTCGCCGCAACGCAAATGCCGACTGCCAGTTCGGAGGGACGGAACAAATCAATTACCTATGTCAAAGAACGGACGCATGATACTCGAGCTGGCCATCAATGCAATAGAATAATGCGTTCGTCTTTATTTTAAGTTATATTACTAAGTCACATTACTTGCCATGACACAACCAACCGCCCGCAGACGGGCAACAAAACACTGATTTAAACAGGGATGCCAACGCCAGACTTTATGATTCCCAAGCCCGGATCACCGCACAATGACTTCTGGCGGGCGAACCACCAGGACCGGAGGACCCACGATGACTGCGTCGCGGTGTTCGTATCTCGCGTGCCTGCCACGTCCGTCGTCGGCAACAACACATCCGGAGGTGGAGAGAAGAGCGATGACGCCGATAAATAACAGAATTATTTTCATACCTGCTGAAGCTACGCCATGGGCAGGAATTCCCCTATAAGGTATAACCCGATGAAAGAAGCAAGAAGCTGTTGAAAGTCAGGCTTTGTCATTCGTTCCCGTCCCCGGAAATTCCGGGGTTTTCGACGACGAGGACGAGAACCAGGAGAAGACTCCAACCGCGTTTCAAGTCGGCGGCAGCGCGATCAAATCCAGCCTGAACGCCTTGATGGCATTGAGCATGAATTGAATGGCAACGGCCGCCAGCAGCAGCCCCATGATGCGGATGGCGATGCTCATGATGATCGGGCTCAACCAGCGCGCGCCACGGGCGGAGATTCTCAAGATGAGGTAGCTCACCAGCGACACCGCCACGATGCAGCCGTAAAGCGCGATGTGCTGGGGAATGTCCGTCGCTTCATTCTGGAGCAGAATCACCGTGGAAATCGCGCCCGGCCCGGCGAGCATCGGGATCGCCAGCGGCGTCACGGCGATGTCCGTCTTTTCGGTTCCGGCAAGTCTTTCTTCATGGGTTTCCTGGACGCGCGAACGCTGGGCGCGCACCATGTCCAGCGCCACGATCAGCAGCAGGATGCTCGCCGCGATCTGAAACGCCGGCATGGTGATGCCCATGACCTTGAAGACGAGTTGACCGGCCACGGAAAACAACAGGAGAACGCCCGCCGTCACACAGCATGCGAGTCGCGCCGTGCGGATGCGTAGTTCCGCCGTGTCATTCGGCGTCATGGCCAGAAATGCGGGCACGACGGCCAGCGGATCCACAATCACGAAGAGCGAGCTTGCCGCCAGCAAAATGTATTCGAACAGTTTGATAAAATTGAATAAACCGTAAACCACGAGCCGCACGAAATACACGAAAAAATCAGCCGCAAAGGAACACGAGGAACTTTTTTAACCACGGATGGACACGGATTTCACGGATTAACACGAATTGGTTTTTAGCCGCAAGAGAACACAAAGAACGCAAAGACTTTTTTATCCGCGAATTGCGCGAATGAACGCGAATGGAAAAACAGGAGTGAGAGACACGAACCCGAACGACTCGTCACCTCGTCTCCTACAAATTAGGGCGCTGCCCAAAATGAATGGAAAACATCCAACATCCAACATCGAATGACGACCGGGACGCACGAAAGACGCGAAATTTTTAACCGCTAATATACGCTGATAAACGCCAATCACCACACGAGATGCTTTTAATTGAGCCGCACCGTCAGATTGCCATCAAGACGTTTGGATAGATCAATGGGATCGCCCACCGAAACTTCCCTTGGATTCACCTGGTAAGCCCAGACCTGAAAATAGGTCAGGTTGGCCTCGCCATAGATTGTCGCAAACGCTCCATCCACGGCGTCCGAGCCATGGGCGACTTTGACGCGCCCGATGCGCGGGATATTGTAGCGCGGATCAAAGGTGAACCACTCCTGTCCCAGATAGACCTCAAAATAGGCGTGAAAATCCATCGGCGAGCCCGGATCAACGTAGCCGATGTCCGGCAGATGCCCGGTCACATAGCGGGCGGGCAGATTGAATGCGCGACAGAGCGCAATGGCCGCGTGGGCGAAGTCGCGGCAGACGCCATGGCGACGGGCGATCACCTCCGAGGCGGAGAGGTCGGGCCGGCCGGAACCGAAGCGGTATTCAATATTGTTGTGGACCCAATCACAGATCGTCTGCACCCGCTGGAGCGCATTGGTGATCTGCCCGAAATTCTGCCAGGCCAGATCCCGCAGCTTGTCCGAGTCGCAATAGCGGCTGGGCAGGGTGTAGCGCAACACTTCGGGCGGGAGCTGGCTAACGGGGAGGATTTGGTTGGGCACATCCCGGTTGTCCGGTTGCGAAGATACGGAGACAAGAGCGTCATGCCGGACTTCATTCCGGCCCGGCATTAACATCGAACGATAAGTGATGTTGCCATGGGAATCCTGGAACTCATATGACGGCAGGCCGATGCCGAATGAAAGTTTCTCCTGCATCACGAGCACACGGCCTTCTAGCCGCGGTTTGAGCACGAACAGCACCGGGGTCGGCAGGGTTGTTTCGCAGGTGAGATTGCAGCCGACGCGGACGGTAATATCCAGCGGAGGCCAGTTCATGGGGTATGGCTTGTTTGAAATCCGGCCTGACAGTCCAGAGCGGCGGACACGATGAATCCAGCCCCGCACAGGTGCCCGGTCGGGAGGAACCTCGAGCGGGCGCTGGAACGGGGACTGGATTCATCATAATTGCAAATCATATGCCGGAGGCTTGCATACCCCGGCTTTGCTGCGTTGCCTCCAGTCCGCAGTCACCGTCGGTTGCGTGCAGAAACCTTTTCACTGTTCCCAATAATTCTTCCATGGTATATGGTTTGGGCAAAGTTGCGGCGGGTTGCAGCCACGGATATCGGATAAACAAGTCCCCGTCCGGGAATGCTCCAGTGGCCAAGATGACCGGCAGGGTCATCCGAGCATCACGCAGTTTTTTGACAAGGGCCAGACCCGTCAATCCCGGCATGTTGTGGTCGGTAATCAGGAGGGCGTAACTTTCAGGGGCCACGCTCACAGCCTTCCATCCCAAGTGGCCGTCTTCGGCAGTATCCACCTTGTAACCAGAGCGCATCAGTACTTCAGCATTGATACGACGGATGTCCGGTTCGTCCTCCACCACAAGAATGCGACGGGGCGGATCCGTCTGGCATTGTAACGGTGCTCCAGCTGGTTTGCCGTCATGCGAAATCTTGTTCCCTTTCATGTCCCGAAAATAAGCCGTCATGTCTGGGAGGGGCTATACGGTGTTTTACCCATAAGACGCCATTCACTAAAGCGAAGATGGAAGATAGAAGGTGGAAGATGGAGGGGAGGGAAATTCGGAAACATCGAACACTCAACACCGAACTTTGAACATCAAACGTTGAATGAAGAGCGGGGAGCGAGGCGGAAGACGCAAATGGCGGTGATGATGGATGATTGAGGGAACGCAAAGATTTTTTAACCGCTAACAAACGCTAATTTTCGCTAATTCCTAAAATGGGGAGCAGACTCAGAGACATCGCGTTGGAGTCCAAGTTTTAGTCGTCTGTTTTGAGCTTTTGGACGGGCACACTGCCAAAATACCGGCCTGAAACCGATGTCTGCGGTTTTTAATTTGTGATTCCACTGAATGCGGCGTAAGGTTTGGCGTGATGACCATAAAATGGCGTTTCAATCATTTTTTTGTGTTCGTTATGCTGCTAGTTGTGGCAAAAAACGTCTGCGCCGCTCAAAAGGGATATTCCATTGAAGAATTAGCCGCATTTCAACAGATCGATAGTGCTTCAGTGGTCACCGGATACAGCCCGTTGGGTTACGCTGAATACGACATTAATGCAAAGGTGGATACCGGAGGTGCAAGCCTTTCCGCCGCTCCCATTCTTGGACTTCCCGGCGGCGGCAGCATCACCTTTCCCACCGGAACCAACTTCTCGCCTGCGCTCCCCACCGGCAGTGGATACAATCAATATTATGTGGATGTCGCCAGCGACAATAATTTAGCCTCCGTTAGCGCCGCCAGCGGCAGCGGCACGTTCACCTTCACCCTGGGCAACGCCACCGCCCAGCCGACGCTTTCCCTGAACACCGCCAGCCCCGCCTTTCCGGCCACCCCCATGCTCACCAGCGGCGGCACCTGGAGCGGCAGCACCCTGCTGCTTGACCCGGCCGCGACCAACGTGCTCACCTTCAACTCCGGTTCGTTAACAACCTATACCAACGGCTTGGGCGGTGTGGTCAGCTACAACCTGTTAAACCCGTCTGGAACGGTCCTTATCCCGAAGGCGCAATCCGTTTACATTCCCGGCATTGGCTCAACCCAGGCGGTGTTGACTTCTTTTACGCTTGCTCCTGGCGCCCTGGTCAACGGATCGAACTACATCGTGAAGGCAGATTACAAGCAGATCGAAAACCTGAACACCAACACCTTCACCGGAACCGGCATTCCGGCAGGCTTCATAGGGGAATCCCATTACTCGGCCAACACCTACATCACCGTTCTGGCGCAGACGCCCATGCTCACCAGCACCCTTGCCGGCAACCAGGTCAGCGTATCATGGCCGACATGGTGTGCGGGTTGGACGCTCCAGACGAATAACAATCTCGCCACGGGCACCTGGGGCAGCTACTCCGGCCCGGTCAGCAACAACAGCATCACCAATTCATTGCCGGCCGGAAACCTCTTCTTCCGCCTGACTCATCCATAGCGTTTTGTTTTGAAGATCTATGGTCTGGAGTCCACTTTAACCACGAAAGGCGAGAAACTTTTCAACCACGGATGGACACAGATGAGCACGGATTTTTATCGCAAAGACTTTTTTTACCGCTAATGGACGCTAATTTTCGCCAATTCCGAAAACGGGGAGCGGGAGCAACCGTAAACCACGAACTGCACGAAAGACACTAAAGGTTTTAACCAAGGACGAACACATTTATGAAGGTCTCCCGGGTGGCCAAGCTTGGCCACCCAAGAGACGAATTATTGACGGATATCCATCAAACCAGGGAGCTTGCCTGGTCCTTGCGCGTTTTCTCTTTCTGGTCCGCGCATTGAGCGTCCTTTTCAGAATGGCAGCAGGAAGCCTTCTTGCTTGAAACTTCGCGGCCCATACGAACCGCGCCAGTTTTCGGGGTCTTGTCCGAGCATTTATCGTGTTCTAATGTTGTCATACAGTTTAATCTTTTGGTTGATGTTTGTTGTTCACTAACGGTTCAAGATAACATCCCGATGCACGGTTCCTATGGGGTCTTTACCCCATCGAGCAGGAGAATAGACTGCCGTTCCATTGAAAACCGGCCGACGTGTCAGCCCGGAGGAATGGGTGTCGTGTTTTTCGGATTGATTCCAGGGCTGCCGTCCAGCGGCAGCGGATGTTCATTCATGCCTGGACTGACGGCCTGTCCGGCCGGTAGCGGCGGGCGATTACAAGCACAACCAAATCCGAGCACCGACACTCCAATTGCGAGCATCGCCAGCGTAATTTTAATTTTCATATATATTTTTCCCTCGCGGTTTTGTCTGTTAAAATCAACCTCAACCATTCGCATTATCCGATGCAAAATCCATTGAAAGGGTTTGAATCTGGATAGCCATTTTAGCGACGAGTGTTGTTCTTGGGCTCAAATGGCAGATTCGGCGGCCAGACTGTACCATTGGTTCCTGAAATACGATAAGGCGGATCTGCTGTAAGACTGTTGGTCTTGAAATGTTTTTGGTTCATGAATGGCAAAGAGCATGTGTTTCATGGGGGTTATGCGGATGTGATCAAGGAGCGGTGATGAACGCGCGGTAAAAGCGCTGGGTTGTCATTACATTGGTGTCGGTGAACGCCCACGGGCTGGCAGCCGGAGTGTTCGTTGCGATGGTCGTCCAGTTCGTCGCGGACGGTCCCGTGCTGGATTGCAACGTCACGAGAAAATACGGCGTGGTGTTGAGGACGACGGCGGAGTTGGTGGCCGTCCTTGAGATGCTGGCAAAAAGCGGAGCTGTCGGCTCTGGCAGCTGGCCGGTATCCCCGTTAAATGTGATCCCGGCGGAGTACGACAACGCCCTGCCGTCCAACGTGCTGGAGGTATTCATCACGATGCCTTGATTCGCCATTATTGTCCCCTTGAACACGGCGAATGTTCCAATGCTCACCGAAGTGCCCACCTGCCAGAAAACGTTTCTGGCCTGCGCGCCGCCGGCAAGGATGACGTTCCTCATGCTACCCACCTGAAGGTCGGCTGCGATCTGGAATATCCAGACATCATCGGGGCCGCCCGTGAGGAACACGTCCGCTCCGGTTATCGAAGCCGTGCTGGTGAATTTATAGAGGCCGGGTGGAAGGTTCAGGCCGCCGATATTCCCGCCATTGGGATTCAAGTGGTCCGGATCAGTAGGCACAGGTGTTCGTCCGGCTGCGTCGTTCATCGCCGTGGTCAAATCATTTTTGGCCGCAAACAACAGGGCGGGAGCTATCACCGCGCCCACCGGCCCGCTGGCATCAACCTCGTAGATGGTCCCGTTGACTTGGGACTGGGACAGGCCGATGGAAGCGCCGGTGATTGGATACGCCCCGACATCGCCATTGATCATGCCGCCGCCCGTTGTGGTGATTGCCGCCCCGGCAAGAATCACGAAATTTGCGGTGGAAAGAAGATTAACCGGCGCCGGGCCAGCGGCTTCGAGTTGACACGGGATGGCCACGGCCAGCAAAAGCGGTGTTAAAATTCGTGCGGTTGGTTTCAGTTGAGTGAACGATGCTTTGATTCCATTCCAGAGGGTTGTAATCATATTTTTTTCAGAATTGTTTAACCACTTCTTCTCCAGCAGGCTGCCATTGGCCGGGGTTATCTGGCGTTGAAGTAATACCCCTGCCAGATTCTCAACTCGTGAGACATAATCTATCATCCCGTGATAGTAAGCTGGAAAATATGACTACAGATATAAGGTGTTACCCCCATGCGGATTCAGGGAGACCGGCTACAGATTCGATTGCGAGGGCGACGACGAGGAGGACGAGAGCCGACGCGGGCTTAATGCCCCTTCTTTTTGGATACCGGCGTAAAATTGTTCTCCGCATTTTCCTTCACCACCGCAATCATCTCGTCCATCCCTTCCTTGATCTCGTTCACCTGCGGATGCACTTCCTTGATGAGGTCATGCTCGATCCTGGACAGTTTTTCGATGCGCTTGCCCTGCTCACGCAATTGGTCCAGCAGGGTGTTTTGTTTGATAGAAAGCCGGCGCATCCACCAAAAGCAGACGCCCCAGCAGACAGTTCCGGCCAGGGTCATCCAGAAAGCGAGGTTGTCTCTATTCATTTTTGATGGAGCCGTGATAACGAGGCTCGTTATTTTAATTTCGAATTAAAATTCGAACCCTGAATTTGAAATGAGCCTCCTCACGTCGGCTGCCACCCTTTAGCGCTGCTAAACAATGGTCAACTGGACGCTGTTCTCGATGATGCCCGCGCTGATGGCGTAGCGGGTGAGGCCGGCGGTGTCGTGGATGTCGAGCTTCTGCATGATATGCTCCCGGTGCTTCTCGACGGTCTTGATGCCGATGCCGAGTTCGGACGCGGTCTCCTTGTTGGCCTTGCCCTCCGCAATCAGCTGGAGCACTTCCATCTCGCGGGAGGTCAGCGGCGTGGCTTTCTTTTGCAATCCGCCCGTGCCATCAGGCGACAGGGGATGGATTCGATCCTGACGCCGGGAGATGGAGGGGCTGAAAAAGGTCTTCCCCTTCTGGACGTCCCGGATGGCGCGGCACACGTCGTGGGCAGAGGTTTGTTTGAGCAGGAATCCAACGGCGCCGGACTCGGTCGCGTTCTTCACATATGCGTCATCACTGTGCGCGGAAAGCATGAGCACCTTGGTGACGGGCAGGGCTTTGAGCACCTGCCGGGTGGCTTCCAGTCCGTTGAGCAGCGGCATGGCGATATCCATCAACACCACGTCGGGATGAAATTTCTTGGCCAGCGCGACGGCCTGCCGCCCATTCGGCGCTTCGGCGACAATTTCAAAGTCGTCTTCCAGCTCGAGCATCTTGCGAAAGCCCTCGCGCACAATCATGTGATCCTCCGCCAGTAATACAGTGATTCGTTTCATAATGATTTAAAATTTGGTTTCAGTCGTGATGGTGAGC
>Ga0302320_10000546_pt1 | contig 90380 bp, 62 predicted proteins | sample Bog_T0_3_FD_202130 | JGI IMG/M metagenome (GOLD analysis project Ga0302320, IMG submission 202130) | Peat permafrost microbial communities from Stordalen Mire near Abisko, Sweden - Bog_T0_3 | ecosystem: Environmental > Terrestrial > Soil > Wetlands > Peat | place: Sweden: Abisko, Stordalen Mire...
CAGTTCCACCCGCTCTTGACCGGACAACGCCTCGCTCGATACACTCATAACTATATTATATATCAACTATATAGATGTGAAATCATGCAAGCGGTTGGCTCACCGAATAAAGTCACAGCCTCTCAGAGTGATTCGACCGCTCTTCCTTGACTCCTTACGTGCTGAGTTCGACGGGATTAGGAATGATCGCTCTGCACGTCGCGCTAGCCGACTGGAGGAATTCAGAGTTCGGTTGACTCGCCTGAGGTTTCTGGACCCCGCCTGTGGTTGCGGAAACTTCCTCGTTATCGCCTACCGAGAACTACGCAAATTGGAAGTCGAAGTGCTCCAAGCGCAGCACAGCGGTCAACAGGCATTCACCTTAGACGAAGTCAGTCGTCTATCGCAGGTGGATGTTCACCAGTTCTACGGGATCGAGATCGAAGAGTGGCCGGCGCGGATTGCAGAAGTTGCCCTTTGGCTTATGGATCACCAGGCCAACCTCCGCATCCTGGAAGCCTTCTCGCAACCATTTCTCCGCTTGCCACTGAGGAACTCCCCCCATATTCATCACGGCAACGCACTGCGCCTGGATTGGAATGATCTCCTCCCGGCGAGCGAATGCTCATACATATTGGGGAATCCTCCATTCGTTGGCAAGGCATACATGAGCGTCGAACAGAAGGATGATGTGTGCGCCGTCATGCGTCAGGTGGGCGGAGTTCCCGGGGGCGGTGTTTTAGATTTCGTGGCTGCGTGGTATCTCAGGGCGGCCACCTACACGATCGGGAAGAACATCCAGAGCGCGTTCGTCTCCACCAGTTCGCTCTCTCAGGGTGAGCAGCCCGGTGCCCTATGGCGCGTTCTCATGGAGAGATTCAAGCTCCGTATCAACTTCGCCTACCGAAGCTTTCAGTGGGAGAGCGAGGCGCGCGGTAAAGCCCATGTTCACGTTGTCATCATCGGGTTTGGTCCAGAAAAAGCGAACAAATGGCTCTATGTCGAGGAAAACGAGCAGCTGAAAGCACTACCGGCTTCCAACATCAGCCCATATCTAACTATCAGCTCTAGCCTAACGATCATGCCGCGTACGAATCCCATCTGTGACGTCCCAACTGCAGTCTATGGAAGCAAGCCGGTTGACGGTAGTAAACCAGAAAAAGGCGGGAAGGCAAGCGGTAGCAAGGGTCTTGTGCTGTCCTCCGCCGAGTACAAAGCCGTCCTAGCGAAGGAGCCGGAACTGAAGAGGCTTATCCGGCCTTTCATCGGAGCGGACGAATTCTTATATGGCACTGAGCGGTGGTGTTTCTGGCTTATTGGTGTGAGTCCAAAGGTACTGTCGGAATCTTCTGAGTTGAGGGCGCGACTACAGCACGTCAAGGATTTCCGGATCAAGAGCAAAAAGAAGCCGACTCAAGAAGCGGCTGCGGTGCCATCTCTATTTGCTGAAATAAGACAACCTGATGAAACTTATTTGGCGATTCCGGAAGTTTCGTCAGAAAATCGGAACTATATCCCGATGGCATTCTTACCTCCGACAGTCATTTGCAGCAACAAGATGCAAATGTTTCCGGGCGCGACCAAGTTCCACTTTGGTGTCCTGACATCTCGAATGCATATGGCGTGGATGGGACAGGTTTGCGGGCGCCTAGAATCTCGCTTCGATTACTCTAGCTCACTTGTCTACAATAATTTCCCGTGGCCGTCCGGCCTCCGTGACACGCAGATCGCCAGGATCGAGGCGCTTGCTCAAGCCGTCTTGGACACGCGAATTCTCTTCCCGGATTCGAGCCTTGCAAGCCTCTACGACCCGCTACTCATGCCGGCCGCGCTCCTTAAGGCGCACCAGACACTTGACCGCGCGGTTGACCGCGCCTATCGGCCAGACCCCTTCCAGGACGACCAAGCGCGGGTTGAGCACCTCTTTTCTCTCTACGAGCGACTTACCGCTCCATTACTTCCACCCTCGTCCAAGATTCGTCGGAATTCCCGGCGTACCAACTCTGCGGTGTCGGGCGGATAGCCGGCGGTTCGCAACTCCCGCGCCCGGTCTCCAGCACCGGCCGGCCGAAGCTTCACGTCGATGGTTGCATATCATTTCTCATCCGCTTGGTAGAGTGCGAATCAGGCTCGAATTTCGGGGGGCGGGAAGCCAGGCGCCCCAAGGTCTCAATTCTCGAACCTGGGAAAGCTCAATCCCCGGTGTCGTTTTGAAATCCGGCTGCAAAGCGGCTACCGTCAGACTATGCTTCGGAGGGGAGCGGGCAGATGGGTCAAATGGATCGCATCACCCGGAACCCCGCGGTCATGGGCGGCAAGGCTTGCATTCGCGGAATGCGTGTCACGGTCAGCATGATCGTCGGCCAGATCGGCGCCGGACACAGCATTGAGGGACTGCTTGCCAGCTACCCCTATCTGGAGCGCGAGGACATACTGCAAGCGCTTCGCTATGCGGCGTGGGCGGCGGAAAGCCGCGAGGTCGTTCTGGCAACGGCGTGAAAGCGCAGGCCAGCCGAAAACTTCACCGTCGATGGTTGCATATAATTTCCCATCCGCCTGCTAGACTGCGAATCAAGCTCGAATTCCGGGCGGCGGAAGGCAAAAAGAGGCCTACCCCCCTCCCCCCTTATTCCTGTAAAACCGTGAAACTGTGACGGGTCTGGAAGCCCTGAAGGGCCGGGGCCGGCTCCCGCCGCGCGGCAAAGCGCCCAGAAACAGCAAAAGCGCCGTTCAGGGACGGCGCTCTTGCTGAAAAACAAGCAGACTGGGAAAAGGAGTTTACAACGCTGATTCAATTTCAAATCCCCAGGCTTCGAGAAGAGCCTCGGGGATGTATTTGGAGTTTTTGTTGCGACGAGCCCACTCGCGCAGACGGGTGGACCGGATGTACTGGTCCGGGCTGAGCTTGAACTCCTTCACGATCTGCTCGAAGGAGGTCACAGTGGGCACAACCGGGCCAATGGGCTCCGGCTTGCCCCAATTCGGATTTCCACGACGCTTTGCCATCGATTTCCTATCCTCAATAAAGTGACTTGCCAATACATCCTGGACCATGGATGGGGGGCTCCTGCCGGTCCGGACGAAATGCTACATTCTCATTTTACGGATTATTTCTTCAAAAATCAATAGCAAAGTTGCACGAAAGTTAGGACAATTGCCGGGTCAATTCTGCCCCTCACAGATAGCTATCTCATTCTTCCGCTATGGTTTATATGACGAAGAGGGGCAGAATGACTGTGGAATTCGGCGATTGACTCCGTCAAAAATATTTCCGCTCAAGCGCACCAGGCGTTGAAGCTTCCACTCCGGACCGCCGCGGCCAGCGCCTCGATCTCCGGCGCCAAAACCCGGTCCTCATTAAGCCGCGGCACAATCGCCCTCACCGCCGCGTGAGCCCGCTCCACCTCCCGGCTTGCCTTGAGCGGACGACGGAACTCCAGCCCCTGCGCCGCGCACATCAGCTCGATGGCAAGAACTCGCTCAGTGTTTTCAACAATTTGGCGGAGCTTCAGCGCGCCGGTCATGCCCATCGAGACGTGATCCTCTTTACCTCCGTCGGTGGGAATATTGCCCGTCGAAGCGGGATGCGCCAGCACCTGGCACTCGCTGATCAGTGCCGCGGCAACGATTTGCGCGATCATCAGCCCCGACGAGAGGCCAGGATCGGGCGAGAGGAATGCCGGCAGCCCCTCGTTGATGTCCACGTTCAGCAGCCGGTCGATGCGCCGCTCGGTGATGCCGGCCAGATCGGTCAGGGCGATGGCCGCGTAGTCGAAGGCGTAGGCCAGCGGCGCTCCATGGAAGTTGCCGCCGGAAAGCACCGCTCCGCGGTCTTGGGGCTGGGTTGAGTGCGCTGGGAATACGAGGGGGTTATCGGTAGCCGAGCCCGACTCAATCTCCAGCACTCGCCGCACATGTTCCAGCGCATCCCGCACCGCTCCATGGACTTGCGGCATGCAGCGCAGGCAATAGGCATCCTGCACGCGCGAGTCGTGTTCCCGATGCGCCTCGCGGATCTCCGAGTCCGCCAGCAGCGCGACCAGATGCTCCGCCGCCCGAATCTGCCCCGCGTGGGGCCGGGCCTGGTGGATACGCGGATCGAAGGCCGCCGGCGTGCCCATCAGCGCCTCCAGACTCATGGCTCCCGCCAGGTCGGCCAACTGAGCCACCCGCAGCGCTCGCGCCACGGCCAATGCGCCTACGGCCGTCATCGCCTGGGTACCATTCAGCAGCGCGAGGCCCTCCTTGGCCGCCAGAACGATGGGCTGCAACCCGGCCCGCCGCAGCGCCTCGCCGCCGGGCATCCGCTGGCCCTGGTAATACGCCTCGCCTTCGCCGATCGCCACCAGCGCCAGATGAGCCAGGGGCGCCAGGTCTCCGCTCGCGCCCACCGAGCCCTTCTCCGGGATGACGGGATGCACCCCGGCATTGAGCAGCGCCACCAGCAGCTCCACCAGCGCCGACCGGCAGCCGCTGAAGCCCTTGGCCAGTACATTGGCGCGCAGCAGCAGCATCGCCCTCGCCTCGGCCTCGGAGAGCGGCTGGCCCACCCCGCCTGCGTGGCTGCGCACCAGGTTCTTCTGCAACTGCGCCAGGCTACCCGGCGGGATGCGCACATCCGAGAGCTTGCCGAAGCCGGTATTGACGCCGTAGACGGTCTCTCCGGCCGCCAGAATCTCTTCAATGAGCGTTTGGCATTGGGCCACGCGGGCCAAGGCGGCAGGGGCAACGGCGACAGGACGGGCCGCCAGCGAGACAGCTTCAATCTCGGCCAGGGTCAGCGGCTGGCCATCGAGAGTCAGGGGATCCATGATCCAAATATTAGGCCGTCGCACTGCTTCGGTCTAGTGCAGTGCGACGGCAGTCATAGGGGAAGCCATTCTATTTAGAGAGTTTGTCGAGATCCAGGTTGAGTTCGAGTACATTAACGCGGGGTTCGCCGAGCAGGCCCAACTGGCGGGCTGTAATGTGCTGCTCGATGAGCTTTCGAACGACCTCTTCGCTCAGATTGCGCGCCTTGGCAACGCCCGGAGCCTGATAGAAGGCGTTGTCGGGTGTGATGTCCGGATCGAGGCCGGAGGCGGAGGTCGTGACCAAATCGATTGGCACGGGCTTGCCGGGGTTTTGAGCGGCCAGCTTGTCGATGTCGCCCTGGATGCGCGTCACAAGCGTCTTGCTGGATTGGGCCAGATTGGAGCCGCTGGAGGCTGTGGCGTCATAGCCGTTGCCCGCGGCCGAGGGGCGCGGATGGAAGTAGCGTTCGGAGGTGAAGCTCTGCGCCAGCAGCTCGGAGCCGATCACCGTTCCATCCTTGAGGATGAGGCTTCCGGCAGCCTGGTGGGGAAAGAGCAGGCCGGCGATGCCGGTGACCAGCAGCGGATAGCCGAGGCCGAAGAGCACGGCGGTCACCAGGGTGAAGAGAATCGATGTCTTCCAGACCGAATGTCCAGCCTGTACAGCCTGTGCAGAAGCAACCGGGGAGAGCGTGGATGTGGAATGCACGGTAGATCTCCTTCTTTTTTACGCCAGGTGCATGGCGACCAGGGCCAGGTCGATGGCCTTGATGCCGATGAATGGAATGATGATGCCGCCGACGCCATAGATCAGCAGATTATTGCGCAGAAGGATATCGGCGGCCTTGGGCTCGTATTTGACGCCCTTCAGCGCCAGCGGAATCAGCGCGACGATGATGATGGCGTTGAAGATGACCGCCGAGAGAATCGCCGAGTTGGGCGTGGCCAAGTGCATGATATTCAGCGCATTCAGCACCGGGAAGGCCACGGAGAACATGGCCGGGATGATGGCGAAGTACTTGGCCACGTCGTTGGCGATGGAGAAGGTGGTCAGAGCGCCGCGGGTCATCAGGAGCTGCTTGCCGATCTCGACGATCTCGATCAACTTGGTGGGGTTGGAGTCGAGATCGACCATATTGCCGGCTTCCTTGGCGGCTTGCGTGCCGGAGTTCATGGCCACACCGACGTCAGCCTGAGCCAGCGCGGGGGCGTCGTTGGTTCCGTCGCCGGTCATGGCCACCAGCTTGCCCTTGGCCTGCTCGCGTTTGATCAGGTCCATCTTGTCCTTGGGCTTGGCCTCGGCCAGGAAGTCGTCGACGCCGGCCTCGCGGGCGATGACGGCGGCCGTGAGTGGATTGTCGCCGGTAATCATGATGGTGCGGATGCCCATGGCGCGCAGGCGGGCGAGGCGCTCCTTGAGGCCGCCTTTAACGATGTCCTTGAGGTAGATGACGCCCAGCGCGGTCGAGTTTTCGGCCACCACCAGGGGAGTGCCACCAAGCCGCGCGATTTCTTCGACGCTGTCGCGAACCTTCTTGGGCAGCGAGGAGCCTTGTTCTTCAAGGAAGCGAGCGATGGCATCCACCGATCCCTTTCGAATGCGCACGCCGGGCAGGTTAACGCCGCTCATGCGGGTCTGGGCGGTGAAGGGCACGAATTCGGCGTGGATGCCGCCCAGGTCGCGTCCGCGAAGGTTGTATTTCTCCTTGGCCAGCACGACAATCGACCGGCCTTCGGGAGTCTCATCGGAGAGGGAACTGAGTTGGGCGGCGTCGGCCAACCGCTCGTCGCTCACATCCGGCGCGGGAATGAACTCCGTGGCCTGGCGGTTGCCCAGCGTGATGGTGCCGGTTTTGTCCAGCAGCAGGGTGTTCACGTCGCCGGCGGCCTCGACGGCGCGTCCGCTCATGGCCAGCACGTTGTACTGGACCAGGCGGTCCATGCCGGCGATGCCGATGGCCGAGAGCAGCCCGCCGATGGTGGTGGGAATCAGGCAGACCAGCAGGGAGACAAGGACGAAGACCGTCTGCGGGGCCTTGGAGTACATGGCGAAGGGCTGCAACGTGACTACGGCCAGCAGAAAGACGATGGTCAGGCCGGAGAGCAAAATGGAAAGCGCGATCTCATTGGGGGTCTTCTGGCGGGTTGCGCCCTCGACCAGGGCGATCATGCGGTCGAGAAAGGTCTCGCCGGGATTGGAGGTGATGCGGACCCTGATCCAATCCGAGAGAACTTTTGTGCCGCCGGTGACGGCCGAGCGGTCGCCGCCGGCCTCACGGATCACAGGGGCCGATTCGCCGGTGATGGCCGATTCGTCCACTGAGGCCACGCCCTCAATGACTTCGCCGTCTCCGGCAATGTAGTTGTTGGCCTCGACATAGATTACGTCGCCGAGGCGAAGCAGGCCGCTGGCCACATCTTCCAGCTCGTTCGAGGCGGTGTAGCGCTTGGCAACGGTTTCGCCCTTGGCCTTGCGCAGCGTGTCGGCCTGGGCCTTGCCACGGCCTTCGGCCATAGCCTCGGCAAAGTTGGCAAAAACCACCGTAAACCACAGCCAGAGAGTGATCTGCAGGTTGAAACCGAAGCCCGGCTGGTGATGTACGGCGTTGTAAATGAGCAGCGCCGCAGTCAGCACACTGCCCACCTCGACGACGAACATCACCGGGTTCTTTGCCATGCCGCGGGGATCAAGCTTGCGGAATGCATCCACAAGCGCGTGGGCCATGATTTCGGTATTCCAAAGACTTTTCTTTTCAAGCATGACAGTCCGTTTCGTGATTAAGCCGCTAGCTGCTAGCCTCTAGCTTCTAGCCGCTTATGCAGGAAAATCTTTCATATCTGACGACCAATAGCTGGAAGCTAGGAGCTAGAAGCTAGAGGCTAAAAAAGCTGCCCTGCCTTCAGCAGCAGGTGTTCCAAGATTGGTCCCAGGCTTAGCGCCGGGAAGAAGGTGAGCGCGCTTAGAATCAGAATCACGCCGACCAGCAGCACGGTAAACAGCGCGCCGTTCACCGGGAAGGTCCCCGGCGAGGGAGGCACACTCTTCTTGCTTGCCAGGTTGCCGGCCAAGGCCAGCACCGGAATCATCATCAGAAGTCGCCCGCAGAGCATATCCCAGCCCAGCGCCACGTTGTACCACCAGGTGTTGGCGTTGAGGCCGGCAAAGGCTGAGCCGTTGTTGCCAGCGCCAGAGGTATAGGCGTAGAGGATCTCGGTGAGCCCATGCGGTCCCTGGTTGTTCAGGCTCGAAAGGCCGATGGTTGGCGAGAGCACGAAGGCCGCGGTGAGCGAAAGAATGATGAGCGGGAAGATGAGCACGTACAGCATGGACATCTTCACGTCGTAGGCCTCGATCTTCTTGCCCAGGTACTCGGGGGTGCGACCCACCATTAGGCCGGCGATAAAGACCGAGATCACCACCATGATCAGGATGCCGTAGAGGCCGGAACCGACACCACCGAAGACGACCTCGCCCATCATGATATTGATGAGCACCACCATGCCGCCCAGCGGAGTAAAGCTGTCGTGCATGCCGTTGACCGCGCCGCAACTGGCGTCGGTAGTGATGGTGGCGAAGAGCGCCGATTCGGCGATGCCGTTGCGCACCTCCTTGCCCTCCATATTGCCGCCCGGCGCGGTGGCGGTGCCGGTTTGCGCGACTTTGTTGTTGTCCAGCAGCGGGTGCGGATGCGACTCGGCCCAGTAAACGGTGGTGAATCCCGCCGCGAACAGAATGTACATGGCGGCAAAGACGGCCCAGCCGTGGCCCGGCGAACCGGTCATGCGGCCCAGCGTGTAGGTCAGTCCGGCGGGAATGATGAAGATGGAGAGGATTTGCAGGTAGTTCGAGAGCGGCGTGGGATTTTCATAAGGATGAGAGCTGTTGGCGTTCGTGAATCCGCCGCCGTTGGTGCCCAGCATCTTGATGGCCTCCTGCGAGGCGATAGGACCCTGCGCAATGGTCTGGATCTGGGAGGGCTGCTCCACGGTATGGGCCTGGGTATAGGCTTTGAGATTCTGCGGAGCCCCTTGCCAAACCAGCAGCAGCGCATAAATGATCGAAGCGGGCAGCAGCACATAGAGCAATGTGCGCGTCATGTCCACCCAGAAGTTGCCGATGGTTGCCGAAGTGGTCCGCTTGATGCCGCGAATCAGAGCTACGGCCACCACGATGCCGACGGCCGCCGACCAGAAGTTGTGCGTCGCGAGGCCGGCCATCTGCGTGAGATAGCTCATCGTGGTCTCTGGCACATACGACTGCCAGTTGGTGTTGGTGGTAAAGCTGGCGGCCGTATTCCAGGCCAGATCAGGGCCGACAGCGGCGAGCCCTTGCGGGTTCCACGGCAAAAAGGCTTGTAGCCGCTCAATGCCGTAGGTCAGCAGCATGGTGGCAGCCGAGAAGCCCAGCACGGCAAAGGCGTATTCGCGCCAGCTCATCTCCTTGTCGGCCTTGACGCCGGAGAGCTTGTAAATCAGCCGCTCGAAGGGCCGAAGCACCGGATCGAGCCAGGTGCGTTCTCCCTCCAGCACGCGGGCCAGATAGATGCCTACCGGGCGCGTGCAGGCAAGCAGGATCAGGGAGTAGATGGCGAATTGCAACCAGCCGTTGGCGGACATGTCAGAATTTCTCCGGGAAGAGCAGGGTGATGACCAGGTATCCAAACAGCAGAACGGACAGAATCAGGGCAACGGCGGTGATGATGTCGATTTGCATGGGTTACCTCAGCTTCTGGCATGCCTTGACGTAGAGAAACGCCAGGGCGAAGAAAACTACCGTGAACAGCAACATCGCTACATCTTGCATCGCAGCTCCTGCATTTCCATGAGCGTGACGTTGGTGAGGCTTGAAACAGAAGCGCCGGCCGAAGCCAATCCCTGACCGGCGCTTTCAGGTCATATGCTCAAGAATCATTCTGGCTTGCAACAGATTTGAGTATCGAAAAGGTTTCCTAAATAAAGCGTAAAGACAGGAGATGCGGCTAGCACTCCTACAGCCTCTTTCGCAGGGAATGAAACACGCCATGCCCAATCAGCGCGGCAATTATAGCAATCGAAAAATTCGTGACCGTAAAAATATCGCTTGAAGCGAAGGCCAGAGTTTTCCCATGTCCGCTGGTCCGAGTGAACTCTCCCATCAAAAGATTTGCATAAAAGAGAAAGACGATGAACGCGACCTCGATCAGGGTGCGGCTGATCCGGGCGAGGGGCCAGCGATTCTTTAGGTATGTAAGCATGGACGGATGATACCAGCAATCGCACAAGGGGTTTCCGGGCCGGGCGGAGTTCATTCCTCGTTCCCGGTCCACCCCTCGGGAATAAAGCGGTATCCGACCCAGGGTTCGGTCTGGATGTACTGCTTGCCGGTTTCGGCTTCGAGCTTCTTGCGCAACTGGCCGATGAACACGCGCAAGTACTCCGGTTGATGAGCCGACTGAGCACCCCAGACTGTGGTCAGCAGCACTCGATGGGTCATCACCTTGCCGGCATGGCGGGCCAGGTGCAGCAGCAGATCGAACTCCTTGGGCGTCAGGTGGATAGGCTTGCCCTGGACAGTGATCGAGTGCGCCACGGCGTCTACCACGAAGTCGCCGGCCTCGATAGCTGCGGCAGTGCGCTCCGGGGCGCGGCGCAGATGTGCGCGGACCCTGGCCAGCAACTCCTGAATTCCAAATGGTTTGGTTACGTAGTCGTCGGCCCCGGCATCGAGGGCCTCGACCTTGGAGCGCTCGTGGTCGCGGACGGAGAGAATCAACACCGGAACCCTGGATTGGGCGCGAATGGCCCGGCAGACCTCCACGCCGCTCAAGCCGGGCATCATCAGGTCGGTGACCACAAGGTCGGGTGGCCAGTCCCGAAAGACCTGCAGCCCCTCCTCCGGATCGTTGGCGGTGCGCACATCAAAGCCCTGCGCGGAGAGCGCTGCGCGCAGCACGCGCGTAATCTGCGGTTCATCGTCAATAACCAGAATCCGGCCGGGCATGTCCTTCTTCTTTCCTCAAAAGATTACATCATCGGGACGGACAGGTATGATTTATCTGATGAAAATCACCGAAGGGCTCTCCGATTCGCGGGGGATGTTCCACTGGTTCATGGGAACGCTGATCGTGGCGGCGACGACCGCGCTGCTGGTCTGGCTGGGGGCCAACTCGGCCACGGCCGGCATGGTCTTCCTGGTGCTGGTGGTGTGGGTTTCCGCCCAGGCGGGAATCTGGCTCTCGCTGTACATCACCGCCCTATGCGCTCTCTGCTTTGATTTCTTCTTCCTGCTTCCTTACCACACTTTCCGGCTGGAGGGCGCGCAGCAGTGGGTGGCCATGATTGCCTTCCTGCTGAGTTGCCTGGTGGTCAGCAGCGTGGCGGAGCGGGCTCGCTCCCAGGCACGGCAAGCCGTCGCCCGCCGCGAGGACGTGGAGCAGCTTTACGAACTCTCTCAGGAGATGATGCTCCAGGAGGATGCCTCCGGCCTGATCCGCGATCTGCCCCGGATGATCGCGCGCATCTTTGCGCTGGATGGAGTGGTCCTCTACGTTCGCGACGAAGAGCAGTTCTACACCTCAACCCAAGATCTTCCAATGAGCATTCTGGCCAGCCTGCGGGCGATGACCCATGGGCAGAATCCCACCCTGGTCATTCCCGGAGACTTTACGGTGCGGACGCTGATGCTGGGATTGCGGCCTGTGGGGGCGCTGGGATTGCGGCCCGGTACGCTTTCACCCGAGGTGGCCACAGCGGTCAGCGCACAGGTGGCCATTGCGCTCACCCGCGCAACGGCGATTGAGGCTTCATCCCACATGGAGGCGGCGCGCGAAGGAGAGCGGCTGCGCACGGCGCTGATCGACTCCATGACCCATGAACTGCGCACGCCCCTTACCGCCATCCGGGCCGCCGCCACCACGCTTCTTGAGGGTGAAGGGCTGGACGAGGTTGCGCGGCAGGATCTGGCAGCCATCGTCGATGAAGAGAGCTCGCGGCTGGATCGGTTGATCGGCGCGGCGGTCGAGATGGCCGAGATCGACGCCAACGTGGTTGAGGTCCGCCGCGAGCCGCAGGATCCGCGCGCGCTGCTGGATCAGGCGGTCGAGGAGTCGCGGGCAGCGCTCGCCGCCCATCGGGTGGTGATCGCGGTCGAGGAGGACAATTCGAGTGCCCGGCGTGGCCCGGATAAAACTGCATGGTTCGATCCCCACCTGCTGGGCCGGGTGCTGCGCCACCTGCTGGAGAACGCGGCCCGGTATTCGCCCCCCGGCGGTCGCATCCTGCTTGGCAACCGGCGGATCGGCCCCCGGCTCGAGTTTCGCGTCGAGGACGATGGCCCAGGCGTGGATGCCGCCGACCTGCCCTTCATCTTTGAGAAGTTCTACCGCGGCAAGAGCGGCAAAGGGAAGGGAAGCGGGATGGGATTGGCGATTGTCCGCGCCATCCTCACCGCGCACGGGGGCGGCATCGAGGTCGAGAGCCATCCGGGAAATGGCGCCTGCTTCCGCTTCTGGGTGCCGCTGCTGGAGAAGGAATTTGTGACTTCCAAAACCGAGACAGAAGAATCAGATCGTCGTCTTGACTAGCTCTCCAGCTTATACCGAGTCTCAGCCAACCGGTAGAGCCGCCGCCAGACCAGCCGGTTCATTGTGACCACAATCGTGGCCATCAGTACGGTGGCCATCAGCAGAGTGGAGGATTTGCCGCCGTAGGTGGCCGCGCTGATCTGCGCTCCCAGGCCGACGGTTTGCAGGGTCCGGTCGCCCAGGGTGCCGTACTCGGCCAGGATCGATGTATTCCAGGCGCCTCCTGAGGCCGTAACCATGCCGGTGATCAGATAAGGAAAGATCCCCGGCAGGATGAGCCGGGTCCACCGCTGCCAGAGCGTGAAGCGATAAACGGCGGCTGCCTCCTTGAGATCCGAGGGAATGGCCATGGCCCCGGCAATCACGTTGAAGAGAACGTACCACTGGGTTCCCAGCAGCATCAGGGCGATGGAGCCGATGCCCAGTCCCCAGCCACTGTTGATCAGCAGCAGCATCAGCACGGGGAAAAAGGCCGAAGCCGGGATTGAGGCGGCAATCTGGGTGATGGGCTGCAGAACCTGGGCCAGTCTCGGATTGGAGCCGATGGCCACGCCGACAGGAACGGTCCAGAGAGCGGCGATCAGCAGCGCCGCGGCGACGCGCAGATAAGTGGCTGCCGCGCCGAGCAGCAGCAGACGAATGTCGGCCCAGGTTACGCCTTGGAGCAGCTGGACAGCCTGGCTTGCCGCCCAGAGCATGGTCAGGCCGGCGAAGATCCCCAGCAGAGCGGGAAACAGCCTTCCGCCCTTAGCGGAGTCGTCGTCAATGGGCTCCACCACGCGGCAGCCGCGAGTGGCTGAGAGGCGCTTGAGGATCCTCTCTTCAACGCCATTCCAGGCACGGAAGGGGAGTCGAAGCAGCACGCTCGGACGCCGCAGCAGGGTGAGAATCGGCGAGGTGACGCGAATGGTTGCTTCGACCTGCTCGAATTTGAACTTGTCGCTCCAGGCAATCAACGGCCGCCAGATCAACTGGTCGGTTGCCACGATGATAAGAATCAGCACGGTCATTCCCCAGAACAGGGCGTGCATATCGACGGGGGTTGCCGAGGCGGCGTTGTAAAGGTAGCTGCCCAGGCCCGGCAAACGAAAGTTGCGCGTTCCAAAGGTCAGCATCTCGCAGGGAATCAGCACAAACCATCCGCTGGCCACTGAGACAATCGAGTTCCAGATCAGTCCTATCGCTGAAAAGGGCAGTTCAAGCTGCCAGAAGCGCTGCCATGCCGAGTAGCGGTAAATGCGCGTGGCTTCGATCATTTCGCGGGGAATGCTCTTCAGCGAGGAGTAGAAGCTGAAGGCCATATTCCAAACCTGGCTGGTAAAGAGCAGCACGATCGATCCCAGCTCAACGCCGAGCTGATGGCCGGGAAACAAGGCGATCATCGCCAGCATCACTCCGGGCAGGAAACTGAGCACTGGTATTGATTGCAAAATGTCGAGGACCGCGAGCATCCACGCCTCGACCCGGCGATTGTAGGCGGCAATGTAGCCGTACCCGACCGCGAAGACCAGGCTGAGCAGGTAAGCAATGCCCATCCGGGCGATGGAATAGAAGGCATAGAGGGGTAGCGCGCGGATGGAGCGGGAGATGACGATTCCTGGCGTGGGCCGGGCCATCCAGTAGGTTCCCAGCCTGATCATGCCCAGGAAAAAAGCCAGGGCGCAAAGAACTACCGTCAGGTCGATGAAAATCGGCCAGGTGCGGGCGGGGACCAGCGTCCGCGCCAGAGGATGCTGGGTCTTCACTCGGCCCCCTCGCTGGCAGCAATCTCCTCGTCCTGCGCGTCGGGCAGCACAAACCGCCGGTGTCCGGCGTCATAGTCGAACAGCTCCGCATAGCGGCCCCAGGTGACGGCGGTTTCAATCTGGCGCTGGCACTCCTCCTCGCTGAACTGTTCGTCGAGCATGTCGAGGAAAAAGTCTTCCGGAACCGTATGGTCGCTCTTGGATTCGAGAGCCCGGCGAATCTGGCGCAGCAGCAGGACGTTCGCCACGGCGGCGTCGCGGAAGAGCTCCTTCTGGCGCAGAATCTCCGAGTTGGCGAACTCCGTTCCGCTTGGGGTGATGGCCGCATCGCCTTCTTCAATCTGGAGGAAACCGAGCAGTTGGGCGGCGTCCACAATCGGCAGCAGGTCGTCAATCTCGAAGCTCAGGTCGTCGGCCAGACGGTAGATGTCGTCGCGGCCGCCCTTGTCGAGCAGCAGTTCCAGAAGTCCGGCGATGCCCCCCGGCCGCGCGTGGGGCAGCATCTGGTAGTGCATCTGCCGCTGGTCGCGCACTTTGGGTCCGGCCTGCTGCTCGGGTGCCTCGGCGGGAGCCACGTCAGGCTTGGTCAGCACCTTGTAGATGTAGTCCACAAGCTGCGTAAAGGGCTCGGACTTGCGGTCGCGGGGCTGAGGGAGCTGAACTTTGAAATCGGTGCGGATGTGGCCGGGATTCCTTCCCAGGACGATGATGCGGTCGGCCAGTAGCACCGCTTCTTCGATATTGTGCGTCACCAGGAAGATGGCCTTGGTGGGCATGGCCTTGTTGGCCCAGAGTTCGAGCAGCTCGCTACGCAGGTTTTCAGCCGTCAGCACGTCCAGGGCGCTGAAAGGCTCATCCATGAAGAGCACCTCCGGCTCAACCACCAGCGCGCGGGCAAAGCCCACCCGCTGCTTCATGCCGCCCGACAGCTCCTTCGGATAGGCGGCCTCAAAGCCGTCCAGGCCAACCGTGTCCAGCATCTTCATGCTTCGGTCGCGGCGCTCGCTCGAGGGAACGCCGCGGGCCTGCAACGGGGCTTCAACGTTTTCCAGCACCGTGAGCCAGGGAAAGAGGGCAAAGCTCTGGAAGACAATCGAGACGTTGATCTCCGCGCCGGCGATCGGCTTCTCGTGCCAGTAGACCTGGCCGGCCGTGGGCGTGGAGAGGCCCGTCAACATGCGAAGCATCGTGGATTTGCCGGAGCCGGAAGGACCGAGCAGGGCAACAATCTCTCCGGGAATGATCGATAGGTCTGTCGCGGAGATAACCTGGATGCGGTTCTCGCTGGGCTGCGCATAAAACTTCTCGACCCGATCGGCGCGAATGATCGCGTCAGAGATCGGAGCCGTGGCCGCGGTCTGGCCTTCGCTGGGAATGGCTGCTTCCTGCATGGCTGGTTCTCCGGTTGGGGTCCGCAGGCCAGGAGCCTCAGCCGGCGGATGTTTACAGTGTATTGTTCTCAGGTTGCTCGCGGATGAATCGGTCTTCGTATTTGGTATTGGCCAAGCTGAGGGGGTTCCTGGGGCCGATCCACAAATACTGTACCAGAATCGGCTCACCCCCAACCACGTCCTCCTTTCGCGGCGGAAGGCGGGCCGGGATTTGCATATAATTGCCTTCTAAAGGCGCAGAATAGAAATATGAGCAGTCACCAGAGCCCCGGGCTTTTCCTGATCCCTGATCCCTGTTCCCTGCCTTGGAGGTACCCCACCCCCCTCTTTACCGTGAAACCGTGAAACTGTGACGAAAAAAGCACCCCTCCCCCCCGGGTCCATACTCTCTTTGTTCGCTTTCTTTGTGTCAAAGCATTGATTCTGTATGACTTGTAGATCAGGTTTTTCCGGCATTTGCTCGAAATAGGGTATATTTGCACGAAATAGGGTGCATTTCGCGGCGTCGCCAGCGTCGAGCAGAACCGCTGCCGCGCTGCTCTGTGCGGTTGAAACGGGCGCACATTCGGGTACATGGATCCTGGAAGTGCTTTAGACTTCGCGCCGTCCGTCCAAGGCGCGCGCCATGGTCACTTCGTCGGCGTATTCGATGTCGCTGCCTGCGGGAACGCCCGTGGCGATGCGCGTGATGCGGACCTGAAAGCCGCGCAGCGCGCCGGCCAGCCAGTGGGCCGTGGCCTCGCCTTCGAGGGTGGGACTGGTGGCCAGAATGACCTCGTCCACTTCGCCCAGCTCAACGCGGGCAACCAATGTTTTGGTGCGGAGTTGATCCGGACCGATGCCGTGCAGTGGCGAAAGAGTGCCGTGGAGCACGTGGTAGACGCCCTGGTAACTTCCCTGGGAGCCTCCTGCCCGCTCAACCGCGGCAATGCTCGTCGGCTCCTCGACGACGCAAATCTGGCGGTGGTTGCGGGTGGGGCTGGCGCAGTAGGTGCAGGGGTCAACGTCGGTGACGTTGTTGCAGACCGAGCACAGCCGCAGGTTCTCCTTGAGGCCGCGCACCGCCTCGGCCAGCGCCGCCGCATCCTCGTCGGTGGAGCGCAGGATGTGGAAGGCGAAGCGCTGGGCGCTCTTGGTGCCCACCCCCGGCAGCTTCTTCAGCTCCTCAATGAGCCGCGCCATCGGCTCTGCATAACGGGTCACGGTGCTCGCCTCCTGAAAACAGTGGTCAGTGGTTAGTAAAAGACCAACCTACAGAGTCCGATAGACAATCCCGGCGAACACATCGGGGCTCATGAAGCCCTTGCCCCACACGGCGTCGAACTCCGCCGTGGGCTTTTTCGCCAGGGCCTCCTCTTCGCTCGCGCCACCGGCCTTGAGAGCGCCCACCTTGTCGCGAACCTCCGTGAGCATATCGTGGAACTTCTGCAATTCGGCCTTCGATCCCAGCGGTCCATGGCCGGGAATAATCTTTGTGCTGTTGTCAGCAACAGCCAGAGCTTCTTCGCCGGCGCGAATCATCCCGTCAATGGAGCCGCCGGTGCCTTCATCGATAAACGGGTACATCCCGTTGAACCAGATGTCGCCGACATGAAGAACATCGGCCTTGTGGAAGTAAATGGAAATATCGCTGTCGGTGTGCGCGGGGGCGAAGTGAAATAGATCGAGCGTGTCCCCGTTGCGCCAGATAACCAGGCTGTCGTCCAGAACAATCTGTGGCAGCGCTCCAGCCGGGGAGGCGGGCACGGTCCGATGAAAGACCTTCATGATCTGCGGCGTCGAGAGCCGCGCGCGCGTCTGGCGATGCGCGAAGATGGTGAATCCCGCGGCGTGCAGCCCTTCGTTGCCGCCGGTGTGGTCGCCGTGCCAGTGGGTATTGATGAGAATGCCGGGCGCGCTCGCCGATTCCGGAGCGAGAGCGGCGATCGCCTCGCGGATCCGTGGCACGGCTGGGGCATAGCTGGCGTCAATGAGCAGGTTGCCGTCGGCGCCGGTCTGTAGAGCCATGTTGCCGCCCACGCCTTGCAGCAGATAGAGATTGTCGTAGAGCTTGGTGGCCTTGACCGGCGTGGTCGCCGCCTCATCGTTCGGCCCCGCTGCCGGCTTCGCGGCTGGAGCTGATTGAGCCTCCATCCAGCGCGGAGCCATCGCCGCCGCGCCTGCCGCCGCGCTCCATCCAAGAAAACTCCTGCGATTCATTCCATCGGGCATTGTCGGAATCCTCCCTTCGATTGTTTCTAGCTCGCCACGAGGGCGTCAGCTCATTCCCGGCAGCTTGAGTCCGCCGAGAATCCCCTGGACGCTGGATTGGATGGCCTCATCGGCCTTGCGCCCGGCTTCGTTGACCGCGGCCACCACCAGGTCTTCGAGCATCTCCACGTCCGGCTTGTCGCCGCCCAGGCCGATCACCGCCGCGGGCTCGATGCGGAGCTTGAGAAGTTGCTTCTTGCCGTTCATGGTCGCCGTCACGGCCCCGCCACCGCTCGTTCCCTCGACCACGGTCTGGGCCAGCTTGCGCTGAACCTCCTCCTGCATCTGGCTGGCCTGGGAGAGCATCTCCGAGATCTTCAGCGGATTGATCATAGCCTGTTCTCCTCACCGGAAGCGCCGGTCTCAAGTGCGCGTTTACTTTTGCCGGAGATCGACAACGCTGCGAACTTCGGCCTTGAAGATCTCCCGCGCACGCTGGACCAACGGATTACCTAGCGCCGCCTCTTGAATGCTGCCGGCCAAGGGCGCTAAGGCCGGTGCGGCGCTTGGTGCGGCGCCTTCGCCGGGAACCACCAGAAAGCGAGCGGGAGCGCCCAGCCGTTGCAGCTCCTGGCGGATAATCTTCTCTGCCGCCGCATTGACTGTCAAGGCCAGCATCTTCTTCCCCATGCCGGCAACTTCGATGCGCAGGCTGGAGCCATCCAGGGTCCATGTGCCCGTGCCCAACAGTTGTGCCGCCGATTCGTGGCCTCCCTCGACGAGCGCGCAACCGACCGCATGGCGAATCGCGTCAATGCCGGGCAGGCTGGTCGCCGCGGCGGCTGCCTGCGGAGCCTTGGCCAGCGCGCCTTCGGTGAGCGTCTCTGTGGATGCAAAGCCGGTCGCCTGAGGGGTCGTGGCCGGGAAGGGAGTGACGCCCTGAAAAGAACTGAGCGGCGCATGGCTGGATGCGCCTTCGCTGGCGGGAGCGGCTCGTTCCATGGTTGCCACAGAGGAACTCGATGAACCCGGCGTAAGGCTGGAATCCATCTTCGGTCCAGCCCCCCAACCTCCGCCCACCGGGCCAAACGGTGAGAGAGCCGGAGCTGAAGCCGAAGCCGGCGCGGAGGATGCCACCGCACGCGCCGGGCTCGCGCTCGGCCGCGGAGCGGAACTCTGCGCTGAGGCGGCTGCGCCAGAGCGAAAAATGCCCCCAGCCGCTACTCCGCTCAACAGCTCTTCCATCGGCAGCAGCCGCTGCGCGTGGATCAGCTTCAGCAGCCCCAGTTCCAGGTGGAAGCGCTGCTCCTGCCGGTAGTTGAGGTCGTCGAAGGTGCGCAGAACAATCTGCAGATTGCGGGTAATCTCTTCCTCGGTGAAAAGCAACGCGGTTCGGGCCGCGCGCGCCCGCTCGTCGCCCGAGATTTGCAGCAGCTCGGTCTGCTCGCCACCGATTTTGGCCATCAGCGAATTGCGCAGGTAACGGACCATCTGCCGGGCCAGCGACGAGGGACTGTGGCCGGCATTGACCAGCAGGTTCAACTGATTCATCAGTTCCGCGCTCTGCCCCGCGGCGACGGCCTCCAGCAGCCTCTCGAAGACCGCATTCGGAACCGCGCCCATCAACTCGCGAATCTGCGCCGCCGAGAGCATCGGCCGCCCATTCTCTGTCGGCGCCGACGCAATCGCCTGGTCCATGATCGAGAGCGCATCGCGCATCGAACCGTCGCCGGCCTCGGCCAGCAGAGCCAGCGCCCCCTCCTCGGCCTCCACCTCTTCCTGCCCGGCGATCATCTTCAATTGCGCCAGAATGTCGTCGAACTTGACGGCGTGAAAGCTGAAGTGCTGGCAGCGGGAGCGGATGGTCTGCGGAATGTCCTCCGGCTGTGTGGTGGCCATCATGAAGATGACGTGCGCCGGAGGCTCTTCCAGCGTCTTCAGTAGCGCATTGAAGGCCGCCTCGGTGATCTGGTGCGCCTCGTCGAGGATGTAGATCTTGTACCTATCACGCGAGGGCGCATAGCGGGCCGCGTCCCTCAGCTCGCGAATCTCGTCGATGCCGCGATTGGTGGCCGCGTCGATCTCAATCACGTCCACCGCATTCCCCTGGCGAATCTCCACGCACGAGTCGCAAACCCCGCACGGCTCCGGCGTAGGCCGCTCCGCCGTGCCGATTTCCGTCCGGCAATTCAGCGCCTGCGCCACAATCCGCGCGATGGTCGTCTTGCCGATGCCGCGATGCCCCGAGAAGATGTAGCCGTGGGCGACGCGGTTCTGGCTCAGGGCGTTGAGCAGGGTGCGAGTGACGTGATCCTGGCCGGCAACGTCGGCAAAGCGCTGCGGACGGTATTTCCTGGCCAGAACCTGATAACCCATAGACGTGCGTACTCCTATCCACCCTCGCTAAGACGCAAGCTTCTAGGTGGGATTGTATCGTTCCGGGGTCGAATGCGCGGCGTGGAAAACCTTCTTCAGGCGCTGGCGTCCTATGCCTTGCGCTTTCGGTGTTCCTTTTCAGCGGATTTCTTGAGGGCTTTCTTTGCGGCGGCCATGCGGCGCTTGACCTCGGCCTTCGAGTACATCGTCCCTCGGCACCTTTTTGCCCCGCAGTTGCAGGTGGCTTCGTCGTCGCCTCCGTCGTAGAGGCAATAATCGTAGGTGATCTCTTCGCCGGGGGCGATCTTGCGGATGGCCTTGATCCAGACGCGCCCGCGCTCCTCGCTGGTCTCACAGTTGGCGTCGCAACTGTGGTTGATGAACATGGCCATGCAATGGCCGTCGATGACCATCTCGCCACGCCCAAGTCCAAACAGATAGGTGATGGGCGAGGCTTCATAGGCCTGGTCCGCCTCGGTCTTGGTGAGCCGGGGGCCGGTGTATTCGGCGACGCGCGCGCCTTTGCGGATTTCCGTTGTGGTATAGCAGCCGGCGGCGTGGATGGCGGAGGAGCGGATGATCAAGGCCATGCGAATGTGCGATGCTTTCCTTTGGAGCGGTATGAACCGCATGGTAACAGTGGACAGTGGACAGTGAACAGTGGTCAGCGGACATTTGTTGGTGATCGGTTTGAGGGATAGGAAGATGAATAGGGTTCTTTCAGTTGCTCTGGGGTTGGGGATTTGCCTGACCGGGTTTCCACGGCTTCTCGCCCAGGCGCCGGCAGGGAGTGACGCGGCCCCAACGGGGCAAGTCAACCCGTCAGGCCAGAGTCAGACTCCGCCATCCCCCTCCCACTCCAGCGCCAATCCCTTTCCAGAGGATACGAGTACGGTTCCCGTGCTGCCCTCAAAGACCACGACGGCAACGCCCGAGGGAACCTATTACGGGCCGGCAAGCGCCGAGCTTCCCCTCCTCGGAGACGACCTGGACCCGGTGCGCAGCCCCGACGACCCAGCGCCCCCCGCCCCGAGCGGGGCGGATGAAGGTTCCAGCTCCAGCCTTGCCGGGCTGGAGAGCCTGCTTCCCCGGCCCGAGGACGACCAGCCCAGCAAGAAGCGAAAACTTGCCGTCGTCAAGCAGCCCACCCACGAGGAGGCCGCGTCCAAAGAGATTGAGGTCGGTGACTACTATTTGCAAACGCAGAACTGGAAGGGCGCTCTCTCGCGTTTCGAGTCCGCGCTGGTGCTTGATCCGGAGAATCCCGACGTCTACTGGGGCCTGGCAGAGGCGAATCGGCACCTGGGTAATCTCGCCGATGCCCGCGCGAACTATGAGAAAGTGGCCCTGTACGATCCCGACAGCCGCCACGGCAAGGACGCGCGCAAGGCGTTGAAGGAGCCGGAGATTGCGAATGGAAAGAACGCAGCGCCAAGCGCGTCCGCGGCGGAAGCTCCGAAGTAGCGCTCAGAAGCTGGCCCAGCGGAGATAGGCGGCGAGAATTGGCTGTCCCCACAAGCTGCTGATGATGCCGCCGATGCAGAGAAAAGTTCCCAATGGCAGCTTCTTCGCGGCCCAGGCGCTTTTGTCGAGTCTGGCGGAGGGAAGCACTAAAAGGACTACGGCGACCAAAGCAGCAAACACGATCCCAATCCCAAAGGCGAGCAGAGCGCCGGGCAGGTCCAACCATGCGGCCAGCAGAGCCATCAGCTTGGCGTCGCCCAGGCCGATGCCCTCGCGGTGGCGAATCAGCCAGTAGAGCCAGCGGAAGAGCAGGATCAGCCCAGCGGCGAGTAAAACGCCGAGGACAATTGCCAATAAGTAAGCGAGGAAAGTTCCTTCCAGAAAAACCGAGCCTGCACCCCAATCCGAGGCGCCGTTTGAACCCCAACTCATTCGATATGCGGCGGCGATGCTGAATCCGAGGCCGGAAAGAATCCCGGGAATTGTCAGTCGATTCGGTAACCAGAGATTCTCAACATCGAGCACGGCGAGAGCAACCAGAAGCCAATAGAGGAGCATTTTCGCAGCCGCATCGAAGAAAGCCCATTTCAGGCCGAAGGCCGCCCCTTCCGGAAAGACCGGCTGAGAGAGGGACTCGAAGAATCGCCAGGTTTGTTGAGCCCATAATGCCCCGACCGCCAACTCCACCAGCGGATACCGCCAGCCAATCCAGGCCCGGCAGGTGCGGCAGCGGCCTCGCAGAGCCAGCCAGCTTACCAGCGGCACGTTTTCCCACCAGGCGAGCGTGCGGCCGCAATTCCGACAGTGAGAGCGCGGGCTGACGACGCTCTCGCCTTGCGGCCAGCGGCTCAGGCAGACGTTCAGGAAGCTGCCGAAGGCCAGCCCCATTAAGCCCGCAAAGATCGTTCCGAGAATGCGAATCATACGCGAGGTTGAGTATACGGCCTTGAAGGACGGTCAATTGCATGAGGAAAGGACAATTCCGTCACAGTTTCACAGTCTTACAGTAAATAGGGGGGAGGGGGGGGCTCGCCGCCTAATTCCAAGCCGGCCCACCCGAGAGGCCGACATGGATTCAGCGTAACAGGTTGCCAGAAATAATCCGCATCCTCTTTTCATGCGATTCCCAGCTGTGAGACGCAGAAGCCATCGCCGGCGCTCACGCAAGGTAGACTGAAGGTGCATGGACCTTCCGCCAGAAAGCTCCAACGCAGAGGCTTCCGCGCCGCAAACAGCGACCGACCCGGCGCGGGCGGCTGCCTTGTTTGAGCAGTCGGCCGCGATCATGGCCCGGCTGCGCGCCCCAGGCGGCTGCCCCTGGGACCGCGAGCAATCCTTTGACTCCATTCGAAAATACACGCTGGAAGAAGCCTATGAGGTCTTCGACGCCATCGAGCGCCGCGACTTTCCGCACCTGACCGAGGAGTTGGGCGATCTGCTGCTTCAGGTGTTGTTTTATGCCGAGATGGCGGCCAACGAGGGCCATTTCACCATCGCGGATGTGCTGGAGAGCCTGAACAACAAGCTGATCCGCCGCCATCCCCACGTCTTTGGCGACGAGGCCTCGCGAGCGGCCGGCAACCGAGCCCATGTCGATGCCGCGGTCGAGGGCTCCTCGGCGGCGGTGCTGCGCAACTGGGATGAGATCAAGGCCGCCGAGAAGAGTTTGCCTGCCGTTCACGGCCAGGACGGGGCAGGGAATCAGCCCGCTTCCCGGCCGAATCTTTCGCGGCTCGATAGTATTCAGCGGGCGATGCCTGCGTTGGCCGAGGCCGCCAAGCTCGGCGCCAAGGCCCGAAAGTCGGGATTCGACTGGCCCGACTGGCGCGACCTGCTTCCCAAGCTGGCCGAGGAGACTGCCGAGTTGGAGGCCGAGGCTGCCTCCGGCGACCCGGCGCGCAAGCCGGCGGTCGAGGCCGAGTTGGGCGACCTGCTGTTTACCGTTGTCAACCTGGGCAGGCACCTGGGCGTGGATGCGGAGATGGCCCTGCGCGGCTGCAACCAGCGCTTCCGGCAGAGATTCCGCGCCATGGAGCTGGCGTCTGACCGGCCTTTGGAAGAGCTGGCCCCCGCGGAGCTTGAGGAGTTGTGGGAGGCGGCGAAACGGACCCTGGCAGCCTCTGGCCACGAGGCGCAGCCATGATCGTGATCCGCGCCTGTTCGGGCTTTGACGAACTGGAGGCTTGCGTGCAGCTTCAGATCGAGACCTGGGGTATGGATGCGAGCGAGGTCTTTCCGCGCAAGGCCTTCCTGCTGGCGCAGAAGATCGGCGGACAGGTCATTGGCGCCTTCGATGCCGAGCTGGCCGGCGCTGGGGCGCACGGTGGTCCGGAGTCGCTGGTGGGCTTTGCCCTCTCCTGGCCGGGGGTGAAGACAGACCAGGGCGAGCCGCGGCCCTATCTCCACTCCCACATGCTGGCTGTGCGCGAAGAGTACAGGAACCACGGTCTGGGTACCAGACTCAAGCTGGAGCAGCGCCGCGAGGCTCTCCAGCGAGGCATCCGGCTGATGGAGTGGACCTTCGATCCGCTGGAGATCAAGAACGCCTATCTCAACATCCACAAGCTGGGAGCCGTTGCCTGCCGGTACGAAGTTAATTTCTATGGTGTATCCTCATCTCGTCTGCAAGGCGGCCTTCCGACGGATCGCCTTGTCGCCCGGTGGCAGCTCGATTCGCCCGGAGTTGAAGCGGCTTTGGCTGCTTGCCCGCAAGCCGCGCGCGTCGTCAAGGAGCGCATTCACGTTCCGGCCGCCGTCTACCAGTGGAAGGCCTCGGAAGCCGGCCGGGAGCAGGCGCTGGCCGTTCAGTTAGAGAACCGGAGAAAGTTTCAAGAGGCGTTTTCCCAGGGTCTTGCCGTAGTTGGCTTCACCCGGGATGCGGAAGGAAATGGAGTCTTCGAGTTGGGTCCGCTTGCCCTGGCCGAAGGGGATCTTTGCTCCCTATGAACAGGATGGTGGTGAGGGATGTCTCAATTCTCTCGCCAAAATGCGGAAGAATCGGTTCACCAGTTGGCAAGTTAGCCCCGCTTCGCGGGATCGCGAGTCAGCAAGTTAGCGGGTTCAAGGGGAGCATAAACCGGAGGCGCGAACCGGGCTGCTCCCAAGGAAGATAGAAACCTATGAGAATTGATGAAATAATCCTGCGCGAACTGCATCTGCCCTTGGTGCACTCGTTTGAAACCAGCTTTGGCGTCACCCGCAACCGGAGGATCCTGCTGGCGGAGATCAAGTCAGAGGGCCTGACCGGCTGGGGCGAGTGCACCGCCGGCGAGCACCCGTTCTTCTCCGCGGAGTCGACCGACAGCGCCTGGCAGGTGATTGCGAATGAACTGGGGCCGATGCTGGCGGCTGAGCCGCCCGAACATGGCGGCGAATGTCCGCGCATCTTCCGCCAGGTGCGCGGCAACCGCATGGCCAAGGCGGCGCTGGAAAACGCCATCTGGGATCTGGAGGCGCAGCGCGAGGAGGTTTCGCTCTCCCGGCTGATCGGCGGTGTGCGCGACGTGATTCCCTGCGGCGTTTCGCTGGGTATCCAGTCCTCGATTCCTGAACTGATGGTAATCATCGAAAAGGAGTTGGCCGCCGGTTATCAGCGCATCAAGCTGAAGTGCAAGCCGGGCTGGGATGTCGAGGTCCTTGAAAAGGTGCGCAGCCGCTGGCCGGCCATCGCGCTCAGTTGCGACGCCAACTCGGCCTACAAGCTCAGGGACGCCGACCATCTGGTGACCTTTGACGCCTTTGACCTGGTGATGATCGAGCAGCCCCTGTGGCATGACGACTTCTACTACCACTCGATGCTGCAGAAGCGTCTGCAAACGCCTATCTGCCTCGACGAGTCCATCCGCAACCGGCGCGATGCGCTGGCCTCCATCGAGATGGAGTCCTGCCGGATTATCAACATCAAGCTGGGCCGCGTGGGAGGATTCTCCGAGGCGATTGCAGTGCACAACGCGGCGCAGGAGCGGGGCGTTCCGGTCTGGTGCGGGGGCATGCTGGAGTCGGGCGTGGGACGCTCGCACAACATCGCGCTTGCGACCCTTGAGAACTTCACGTTGCCGGGCGACATCTCCGCCTCGGCCCGCTACTGGGCGGAAGACATTATCGAGCCCGCGGTTACGGTTTCTCTAGCGGGCGAAATCAGCGTCCCTGATACCCCGGGCCGCGGTTACGAGGTGCGCACGGATCTGGTCGAGCGGCTCACCGTGCGCAAGCAGGTCATTCGCGCGCTGGAACGAGTGGGTTGAATCAGGATTGGCCCTGACCGCAGGTACAACAGAACGGCTCAAGCAGTTGCGCCTTTACGTGAATCACGCCTTCCTGATTCTGCAGCTTGCCCGTGACCAGGAGAAACCGGCTCCGGGTGACGATAACTCGATTCTGTTCAAACACATCCGGGGTAATAATGATGTTAGCAATTCCAGTTTCGTCCTCAAGTGAAAGAAAAACAAAGCCTTTGGCCGTGCCGGGGCGCTGGCGGCTGATGGCACGCCCGGCCACGCGAACCCGGCCATTGCCCGCGTAGCCTTCAAGCTCCTGCGCGGAGAGAAACCCTTGCTGGCGAAGGACTTCGCGCTCATAGGCCATGGGATGCGGCCCGGTAGTGATTCCTGTTCCGGCGTAATCGGCTGCCAGCCGTTCCTCAATGGTCATCTGCTTGAGGGGCGCAGGTTTTTGTCTTCCGGAGGCTGCGGAGTCTTCCAGCAGCGGACCCGCCGGGCGTCCGGCCTCTTCCACCTGCCAGAGCGCATCGCGGCGGTGCTCGACCGCGCCCAGCGAGTTGAGCGCGCCGATGCGGGCCAGCGCAACCAGTTCCTTGCGGTTCAGCTCCGGCACCCGCCGCGCCAGCTCATCCACCGTTAGGAAGGCCCCATGGCAGTTGCGCTCGGCCAGCAGAGTTCCAGCCGACGACTGCCGCAGCCCCTTGACGTAATTGAGCCCGATGCGCAGCGCGAGAGATCCGTCCTGCTCGGCCTCCAGCGTGCACTGACCCTCCGAATGCTGGACGCAAATGGGGCGCACGCGCAGGCCGTGGCGTTGCGCGTCCTTGATCAGCACAGCCGGCGAGTAGAAGCCCATCGGCTGGTTGTTCAGCAGGCCGCAGGTGAAGGCCGCAAGATAGTGCACCTTCAGGTACGCCGAGGCATAAGCGATGAGCGCGAAGCTGGCCGCGTGCGACTCGGGAAAACCGTACATGGCGAAGGACGAGATGCCCTGCACTATGTTGTCCTGCGCCTCGGGGCCGATGCCGTTGCGCACCATGCCGGCCCGCAGGCGGCCTTCCAGGTCCTTCATCCTCTGCATGGAACGCCTCATGCCCACGGCGCGGCGCAGTTCTTCGGCTTCAGCGCCTGTGAAGCTGGCAACGGTCATGGCCATGCGCAGAAGCTGCTCCTGAAAGAGCGGGACGCCCAAGGTTCGTTTGAGAACCGGTTCCAGCGAGGGATGCGGATAGCTGACCTCCTCCTTGCCCTGGCGGCGGCGCATGTAAGGGTGCATCATTTTTCCCACGATGGGACCGGGGCGGATGATGGCCACCTGCACAACCAGATCGTAAAACCGCGTGGGCGCGTTGTGTGGAATCGACGCCATCTGCGCTCGGCTCTCCACCTGAAACATGCCTACGGTGTCGGCCTTGCGCAGTGTCTCATAGACCAGCGGATCTTCCGGAAGCGCGGCGAGGTCGATCTCCTTTTTGTAATGGCGAGGGATCAGCTCGATGGAGTCTTTGAGCACCGCCATCATGCCCAGGCCGAGCAGATCCACCTTGATCAGGCCCATGTCGGCGCAGTCTTCCTTGTCCCACTGAATCACTGACCGGCCTGCCATCGAGGCGCGTTCGATGGGCACCACGCGGTTGAGCATTCCGGCGCAGATGACCATGCCGCCGGAGTGCTGGCCGAGGTGACGCGGCAGATCCTTCATGCGCAGGCAAAGGTCGAGATAACTAGCGATGCGCGGATGGCGGACGTCGAAGCCGGCCTGCTGGAAATGGCGGGCCATGGTGTCGTTTTCGCCGCGCCACTCCCAGTGGCCCACCAGCCCGGAGAGGCGCGCAAGCTGCGCCTCATCGAAGCCCAGCGCCTTGCCCACCTCGCGCGCCGCCGAACGGCCGCGATAACTGATAACATTGGCCGTCATCGCGGCGCCCAGTTGCCCATAACGCTCGTAGACATGCTGAATCACCTGCTCGCGCTGCTCTCCGGAGGGCAGATCGAGGTCGATATCCGGCCACTCGCCGCGGTTTTCGCTTAAAAAGCGCTCGAAGAGCAGTTCCATGCCGACCGGATCGACAGCCGTAATCTCCAGCGCGTAGCAGACCGCGGAGTTAGCCGCTGAGCCGCGGCCCTGCGCCAGGATGCCGTGCTGCTGACAGAAGCGCACAATCTCCCAGACGATGAGAAAGTAGCCGGAGAAGCCGAGCTTGGCGATCAGCTTCAGCTCGTGCTCGACCTGCGCTTGCGCCTTGGCCAGCAGCGATCGCTTGGCCCCCGCGCCGTAGCGTTTGCGGACGCCTTCTTCGACGCGCCTGGCCAGAAAGCTGTCCATAGTCTCGCCTTCGGGCGTCTCACCCTCGGACACAGGATAGCGGGGAAACTCATAGCCGAGGCGGTCGAGCGTAAACTCCAGCCGCTGGCTCACGATGCCGGTGTTGGCGATGGCCTCGGGAATATCGCGGAAGAGAGCGGCCATCTCGCGCGCCGGGCGCAGCGCGCGTGCCGAGTTCGCCTCCAGCAGGCGCCCTGCCTGGTCGAGCGTGGTGTGATGACGGATCGTGGTCAGCACGTCCAGAATCTCGCGCTCCTCTTCCGTTGCGTAGCGAACGCCGTTGGTGGCCACGACCGGAAGCCGCAGCGAAGCCGCCAGCTCCAGCATGGCCTGGTTGCGGCACTCTTCCTCGCGCTGCTGGTGACGCTGCAGCTCCAGATAGACGTTCCCGCGGCCGTAGATCGCAGTGAGCTTATCCGCGACACTTCGCGCTGCCGCGCAGCCTCCGTGCGCCAATGCGGCCGCAAGCGGGCCTTCGTCGCCGCCGGTCAGGCAGATCAGGCCGGCGGAGAATTCATCCAGATCGTCCAGCGTAGCCGCGCCCTCGGCCTTGGTGGCTTCGCGCATCTTGAAGCGCGTGATGAGCTGGCAGAGGTTCTGATAGCCGGTTTGTGACGCGCAGAGCAGAAGCAGACGCGGCGGCTCGGCAGGGAACTGATGGGGCAGCCACTCCGGCGGCGCGAGCCGGCTGCCAAACGAACTGACGGCAATCTCCGCGCCGACGCGCGCCGTCACGCCACACTTTTTTGCCGTGGTGTGAAAGCGCGCCGCGCCGTATAGTCCGTTGCGGTCGGCCAGCGCGATGGCCGGCATTTCCAGCTGCTTTGCCCGTTCGATGAGCGCTTCCGGCTGCGACGCTCCTGCCAGGAAGCTGAAGGCGCTGGCCGCGTGCAACTCGATATATTCGTCGCTGGAGCGGCTCTCAGTCATAGAACGCCTCAAGCTGCCACTGCTTCAGCCCGCGCTCGGAAACCAGCAGCCAAGCCACCGTAGAGCCATCGTTCGTTTCGGTCAGCACGTCCCATTCTTCGACATTCCAGCCGTCAGCCGACCACCAGCAACCGCTGGCGCGCCACGGCCCGTAGGCCGCCGCGATTCTGAAGCAGCGCCCGCCCTCGCGAAAGGCCACAGGCCGCAGATCGCGCAGCTCCACACGGACCGGCACAGGCGGCCTCATGCGCCGCAGAGCCATGCGCGGACGGATTGAATCAGCCCCGCCGCATTCATCCGCGCCCGATTGTGCCCCCCTCAATTGCCTCGAGACCGCAAAGCTCTCCATCCGAAAGCTGCCCGGCCGGTGCGTGTCTTCAAGAGCCGGCGAGCCGACGCGCTCCTCTCCGGCGATGGCCTTCAGCCGGGCAATCGTTACATCCAGGCGCGAAGGCTCAGGCACTTGCGGCGCGAAGAGTCCAAGTTGCATTTGGCTTGTTTGCCCAGCCTCGGCGGTCAGTGCGAGTGAGAGCACCTCGGCCTGCGGAGGATGCGCGGCGATCTCCAGTTGCAGCAGCTTGAGCAGAAACTTGCGGTCGGCGCTGGGCAGAGCCGGCCGAATCGCCCGCCGGTAAGCCTCTCCGCCGGCCAGTTCCATCTCGACGGTCAGCGAAGCCAGCGCCAGAGCCCGCGTGGCGGCGCGCCCCACCAGGCAGTCGATCATCCGTGCCCCGGTAAAGAGCAGCGAGTCGGATTGCTCGACCGGCGTCTCGAATTCGCAGGATTCCTTGAGGCGGAACTCGGGCTCAATGGGCTGGAAGGCGTGCGGCTGCGCGCCGCGCGCCAGGTCGCGCCATTCAGCAGCCTGTGCCCCGAGCCGCGCTACCAGTTCCGCTTCCGGCAGCGCGGCCATCTCTCCCAGCGTGCGAATCCCCCAGATCGCCAGGGTCTCCACGGCTTCTGTCGGCAACCCAAGCACGGCCAGGGGCACTTTGCCCAGCGCAGCCGCCTCCTGCCCGGATGGAATCACGGTGACGCCGCGCGTCGCAGCGGCCTTGAGCCGGGCGGCATGGAAGTTGGCGCTCACGGCAACCGAGACGCGAAACCCGGCGCCGGCAAAAGCGGCGCGCAGCCTCTCAGCCAGCCTCTGGGGCGGCCCAAAGAGCCGTTCCGTGCCTGCAATGTCGAGCACGCAGTTGCAAGCGGTTCTGCGGCTCACATCCTCAATTCGTGGCGAGAACTGCGCCGCGCATTCCAGCAATACGGCCCGCGCCGCCGCTTCGTTTTCCTCCGAGCGCGCCAGTAACCGCAATCCGGCAAGCTCTTCAGCCTCCAGCCGGGTCATTCCAAGAACAGCGCCTTTCTGGTAGGCTGCCCGGTTGAGAGCGCAGACTGTCTCCAGCGGGGCGCGGCCCTCCAGTACGGCTACTGGCTCCGATTGGAGATCGGTACGCAGGCGCAGCAGGGCCTGCGCGGGAAACTCCGCGGCATGAACACAGGCATAGAGTTCCTCTTTCATGCGCTCGCCTCTCTCTGCCATGCGCCCGATGCCTGCCAGAGAGCGGCAGGCGGCTTGCGCTGCCCTCCAATTGCCGGCGCAATGCGCTGCCGCCCGCGACGCATTTCATAGGAAAAACCGCTCAGAACGGCTTCCCCCTTTGCGCCGGCCCGGACCGGCGTACATTCCAGTACCACCGCCGCGCTGGACTGCGCAAGCGCCGTCTGCCCAAGCACCAGCAGCGAACAGCGCGTTCGCTCTGCCGCCTGGCGAAAGCGAAACCAGGTCGCCGGCGGGATCCTGGAAGCGTGCTCCGGGGGCGTCGAGCCGAGGTCGAGCACCAGGGCGGCAAATCCTCCGGCTTGCAGCAGCAGGTCGGTCGCGCGCAAGGCCTGCTCAAGACGCATCCATGGTTGCTTTGTCCATGGCTTTCCTCGTGCGCGCAAATCCGTGCTCCGGCACCGTACCCAGAGCAACTGCTTCAAAACCACCCCGCAGGCCGCGGCCGACTCCGCATCGAATGCGTCATCGGCATCCACCCAGGCGCAGAACCGCTCCTCCATAGTCCGCCGTGCCAGGAAGGCCAGCGCCAGGCTCGTCCGTCCTGAAGAGACCGGCCCGGTCACCTCGCTGATGGCCCCCACCGGCAGACCGCCGCCCAGCAGTTCATCGACTGTGGCAATGCCCGTCGCCGCGGTTTCACAGAGAGTGCGCGGAACCGGCGTAAGCGCGGCAGGGAAGCGTGCTTCGAGGCTGTGTTCGATCTGGAGGCGAAGAGCGTTGGCGGAAGGCATGGCGGGATCCTATATTCGCCTTTTCTTCGCTATAGAATCGCGCAAATCTCTCACGCTGTCAAAGGAATACTCTCAGTGGTGAAGTAATTCCATATTTATCAATACGTTGCGCAACTGAGCGCAGGGGCTGCTCCACCGGCGAGATGCGCTACGCGTCCTGTACGCGGCGAAGGTCCATGCCGCCGGTGCGATCGTAGCCCCCAGACGCCTGTCCGGCTTGAAGAAGATGAACAGCCGCCGCGCTAGCGACTCCCAGCCGGGTAGGCTTCAAGCATTCGCAAGTTCCGCGAGGCTGCAATCGCTTAATGATGCGCCAGGCAATTGGAAAACCTCTGGAGAAACGTCTGCACCTGCTGGTCGGCTGTTCCAGCCAACTTATCGAGTTCCTCCTTGGGAATTGCAGGGGCATCCGCGCACTGTTTCGACCAGCCTAGCTGGATGCGCGAGTTATCGGTGGTGGATTTGAATGAGTAGGGATAAGCAATCCGCTTCAGTTGTATCCCATCCTTGACGGCCGCTGCAACGATTGATTTTACCGTCGATGGTAGCACCTCGGAGCCGGCAAACAAGGTGTTTGCTCCCTTGTCTTCGCCCATGGGCGAGGCGGAGACCACCGGCAATACTCCAATCTTCAGCAGATCTTGAGTCAATGCGTCGTAGTAGTGCGGATCGTCACTCTTCCTGAATACAGTGGCGATGCTGCGGCCCAGGGGAACGATCGTCAACTGGCTTCCCAAGTCGCCGTTCAACGGAACCGGCTTCCCCGGCTCCATGCCAGCGGGCAGATTGAACCACTCTTCCGCGTAGCTGAAGATGCCGCTGTTGTCGGATAACCGTATTCGTCCCCCGGCCAGGGACTTTGATGGAAAATAAACTCCATCCGCAAAGGAGAAAGTGCCGCCGGGGAGGATGGATACCTTCCCGTAAGGGTTATCGGGCAGGTTAAGCAACTGATAGTCTTCCCCGCCTTGGAACAGGATCATCTCCGCGGCGTCGCTTCTCTTCCACCTCTGATCGAATCGGAGGTTCCTGACCAGAATGCGGTAATCCGGAATTGCAGCCGAGGAGACTGCGGCGCTTACCGCGGGGAGCAAGCCGCGGTTGAATGCTATTGCGTCAGTCGCCCCATGTTGCAGCGTGGCCGGGCACGATCCATCGATGTAGTAGTCCGCGAAGAGATTCCCCAGCCGGTCAAATGAGACGGCCTTTTGACATAACTGCTGATCTTGGGTTTCCCCCTCGCCTGGCGGACTCCATATTTGCAAGGTCTGGTTGCCGTTCTTCAACAGCGCAGCGTATTCCAGCGGCGAGAGCGCGAAGACATAGTGGCCCTTGCTATCTGTGCCGGCGTAACTCTCCGCCCACCGCACGTCAAAACCACGTGCTGCCTGATTGCCGGTATGCTTCGCATTCGGTTCCAATACCATGCCCTGCACGAGATACTTTGCGTTAAGCGAATGCAGGGTGACGTAGGCCATAACCAAAAGCGAGATAAAGAAGGCGCAGACGCGCGCCCACTCCGGCATACTGTCGAATTTCGATAGCACGATCTTGCCAAAGAGTGTGCTGTAATCCTGCTGTTGGGCCGAGGTTTTCCTCACCATTTTTGCCTCCGGGGAACGGATATGGACGTGATTCTACGTCAATGGCGTCTTATACTCCACAAATAATTGTCTGAGGATCACTTATAGCTTCGCCGCCCTTACCGCCTCCGTCAGCGCCGGGACAACTTCAAACAGGTCGCCGGCAATGCCGTAATCAGCGGCCTCGAAGATGGGCGCATCAGGATCCTTGTTGATCGCTGCCACGCACTGCGAGCCTTTCATGCCCACCAGGTGCTGGATCGCCCCGGAGATGCCGACGGCCAGGTAGAGCGTTGGCGCGACGGTCTGGCCTGAGCTGCCGATCTGTCGCTCCATGGGCAGCCAGCCGTTGTCGCAGATCGGCCGCGAGGCACCCATTTCCGCGTTCAGCGCTGTTGCAAGTTCCTGGATCATTGGCAGGTTGGCGGCGTCCTTGATGCCGCGTCCCACACTCACGATCCTCTGTGCCGAACCCAGGTCAACGGTCTGCGCCGAGCCCCTGAAGCGCTCCCCCGGCCTGGTGCGAATCTGTGCCGCCTCGATGGTGGGCGAAAAGACGCTGACCTCCGCCGCGCCCGCCTCGGCTGCCTCGGCGCGAATGGCCCCAGCCTGCACCGAAACAAAGCAGGGTCCGCTGCCTGTATGCCGGTAAAAGCCGTTGAGCCGGCCTTGCATCAGTTGCCGCGCAAAGACCGGACCGTCGCCAATGGAGGTTACGTCGCCGATCAGCGTCTCTCCCAGCCTTGCCGCCAGTGCCGGAGCGTAGTCGCGCACCTGGTAGCTATGCGGAAATACCACATAATCCGGCCTTTCCGCCTCAAAAAACTGCTGCAGGGCCAACGTAAACCCATCCGCGGTGTACACAGCCAGCAGGGGGTGCTCCACGCGCACCACCTTGCCCAGCGCCCTGGCTGCAACTTCGCCAGCCAGAGTCTCGGTCTGCGCGCCGGGAACGGCCGCATTTACCGACAGCCCCGTCAGCGCTCCCAGCCGCAGCCCTGCTGCCACGGCCTCCCAACTGATGCGGCTTACGCGGCCATCCCGCTCCTCCACCACCACCCAAATGCCGCTCATAGCACCTTCGCCTCGAACTTCAGTTTTTCCACCAGCGCCGCCGCGGCTTCCTTCGCCGTGCCGGTCAGCATTTGGGTGGACTTCTGTTTCGACGGCAGCGCTACCCGTTCCAGCACTGCCACTTTTGTGGAGCCGGCAGGCAGCTCGGCCGCCGTCAGTGTGCGCACTTCCTTGGTCTTGGCGCGCTTGATTCCCATCAGCGTCGCATAGCGCAGCTTGCTGCCGCCAGACTGAATGGTAAGCACCGCTGGAGTTGCCAGTTCGATGCTCTGGAACCAGCCTTCTTCGAGTTCCCGCTTCACGGCAAGCCCGGTCTCGGTCTTCTCCACGTGCAGAATGAGCGAGGCGTGCGGCAGCCCCAGCAACTCGGCAAGAATCACGCCAGTCTGCCCCTGGCCCAGGTCGTCGGACTGTAGCCCGGTCAGCACAAGGTCAGGGTTCTCCGGCTTTACGGCCTCGGCCAGCAGCTTTGCAACTCCCAGCGCATCCCGCGCTCCCAAATCGGCGCAGTTGATATGGATTCCCCGGTCCGCGCCTTTGGCCAGCGCCTCGCGGATGGTCGAGCCCACCCGCTCCGGCCCGGCGCTCAGCGCCACCACTTCGCCGCCGTGCTTCTCCTTGAGTTGGAGCGCCTCTTCCAGCGCATAGGCGTCGGACTCATTCAGCGCAAACTGGAGGCCGGTCTCCTCAATCCACTCTCCGGCCGCGTCAATGCGCAACTGCGCATCCCGCTCTGGAACCTGTTTGATGGCGACGATGATCTTCATGGCTGGGCAGACCCTGGTTTCTTCTTCAAAACGAGCAGTGAATCTGATTGCGGTGTCACCGGATCGACCGCAGCCAATTCACGGCTGTCAACATTGGGAGCAGTTCCTGTCACTCGCGGCCGCAACGTGACAGTGTACACCTGTCGAAGGCAGTCTCAAGAGGAGACTCAGGGATGCAACTCCTTTTGCTTACAACAGGCCGGAGTGCATCTCCCGTTTAAGGGTCCGCACGGCGCTGCGGAATGGATTTCAGCAAGTGTTTTACTATCTGTTGAAAATCAATGAATTGTGGGCCTCTTGGCCGCAGTGCGCAGGGCTGATTCTACCAACTTATGTATTCTGGGCGTTTTTGTGCTCCCGCTTCTGCTCATACATGAGGGCGTCGGCTCTGGCCAACAGGTCCACGATAGAAAGAGTTTCGCGGAAGTCGTCGCATGTGAGAATTCCGATACTCATCGAGATATGGTATGGCCTGCCTGTTTTGTTGGTGAGCTGCTGTGCGGCTTTGACGAGACGCTCCTCGAGCATTTTTGGGGAACCCGGCGGTACGTCGGTAGTCAGTGCGAACTCATCGCCTCCTATCCTGGCGAGAATGTCCGTCGTCCGAAAGCACTGCCTCAGCGCAGCAGCAACATCCTGGAGAGCGCGATCGCCCTCTTTGTGCCCGAATGTGTCGTTGATCTCCTTGAACCGGTCAATGTCGATATACAGGAGCAGGAACGAGGATTTCTTGCGCAACGCCAATTGCCATTGATGTTCCGCGAGCAGGAAAAAGCCTCGGCGGTTCAAGAGCCCTGTAAGAGGATCGGTTACAGTCAAGACGCGCAAGCGGGCTTGCCGCCGCACGGCAGCCAGCCATCCTGACATACCGAGAATCACCAGGATAAGTAGAACGACAACCCACAGGGCATGGGATGCGGTCCACCAAGGGGCGTCCTTGATGACGACAATGTCCTGTGGAGAGCGCATCAGAATATTGAAGGGCACCTCTTGGTTCGGGTTGATTGTGTAGGATTCCACGACGGCGCAGATGCCGGTGACGCGAACTTTGGAGCCCAGTGGAATCTCCATCATGGGCGAAGGCGCGCCAGACCCGAGAGGGTGGTGGTAGATGGCAGTAAACAGGCGGCCATCGGAAGCCAATACATACTCGTCTTGCGAGGCCTCACGGACATCGGTTACGACTTGTCCTTCGATGGAGACCAAGTCATGCTGGAGGCCATCCGGCGTGTTGGGGCTCCAGAAGGCGAGTTGACGCCAGGTCGCCGGTTGCGGAGTAACAGGCGTGAAGATGTGGCTATCCTGAATTTCGCCGTCCGACAAGGTCAGCAAGCGGTCCTGCGCGTCGGGAAAGCCGGTCGCATCCGCCTGATCCCCGATCTGCAAGGGTTCGCGGGTATGGGTCGCGACCCAGAGGGTCTTGGAGCCGTCCTGAAGGACAACAGCCAAGCTAGGCTGGTAATAGGTAATGATTCCATGAACCCGGACTCTCGGCGTGAGGTTGCGCACATGATAGTCGACGAGAATTCGATCCATGGGAGTGACCGGGCCTGACCAGGGACTGGCGTCGGCGCGCTTCAGTATCTTCACGTCCGCCAGTGAGGAGACGAAGAGCACTATCCCGGTTTGCTGCATCTTGTCGTCGAACAATCCAGCGGCTACCCCGGTGAGCTCAATTTGGGCGTCCAGTAAGTTCTGGACTTTGCGCAAATCGGTGCTGTCCAGGCGGGCCTCGATGTGGCCGCCTTCAGTCTGCAACTGCAGACGGGTGCTCTCGACCGGGGCCGCCGGACTGACAATCAAATCCGCGGCGAGAACCTGGGCACGCACGGTCACCAGCCGAGCGTCGTCCAGGCCGCGAATCAACTCATTGAATCCGGCTGGAACAGGTTTGGGCAGGGCGCCGTGGCGGAGCAGGGCCACACTGGTGGCCAATACGTAGGGGCTGAAACTCCCTTCTGCCTTTCCCGTCACCAGAACGCGATCTCCAGGGGCAAGGGCAGGAATCACGGGGATGCGCAGATAGATTGGATAAACTCCGTCCTGGACAAACATCATGTTTTCATAGCCGCGGAAGTAAGTAACCGTGGCTTCGAAGGCAACCGGCAGCTCCTTGCTAGCCTCAGCGTTCGTCATGGCTTTAATGGCCTGGAGTGTGGTGAGCGGAGTGGGCGCAGCTGCCCAGCCGGCGGAGGCCCATCCAAGAAGAATCGCAATGGCGGAAATCAGTCTCTTCATTGGGAAGAATCCAGTAGAACTTGTGTCAAGTTGTCTGGCCCGTCAAAGCTTCAATCGCCAGGTACGGTCGCAACCCCGATTTCCCGTTACTCGTTGTCGCTTTTTGAATCCTCGAAGCCGAAGTATGCGTCGAGCCGCCGGACCGCTCCGGTGCGCTCGAAGATCGAGGCGCTGGTCGCGGCGTCAACTTCTAGCGCCTCCACCGTCTGATGAGAACCGTCGGCGCGGGAAATCTCGATCTTCCGGGGCCCCGAACGATGAGCGACCACGGGAACCTGGCAGGTGGTAAACGCCATCGTGCCGGGGTCAAGATCAAGGCTGCATTGCTGGCCGTCAACGTCATAGAAACGGAACGATCGCGCCTCGGTCAGAAAATCGTCGGGTCTGACGGTCTGCCGGTGGAAGCATAGCCGTCCGTTTTCGACAGCCACGCCCATTTCACCGAGCCGCGTGATCAGATCCTCCTTCACCTGGCCGGTCATTCCAGGCTGCTGCACTCCCGCAAATCCCGGCGTATGGGAGTAGGGGTCGATGGGGATTGCTCCGTACTCCTCGGGCGTTTTATGAACGCCGATCCCTTCACGGATTTCGCGATAGTGGTTCATAAGGCGCTGAATTACAACGGGATCCTCGCCGGCGGAACCGGCCCGGTCCAGCGCCTCCTGCACCGCCAGCAAAAGCTTGGAGACCATGTGCCAGTAAATGCAACCCAGCCCCTCATATTTGTAGAACGTGCCCGAGCGGCCGGTGAAGGACTGGTGATCGAAGACCTTCTCATACAACGCGAGAATGCCTGCATTTTCCCCCTCGGGCAGGCCCAACTCTGAGAGAGCCTTTTTCAAGAGGCCGCTGTTTCGCAGGGCCGCGTTGAAATGGGCCACGCCGTTCAAATCCCGCACCACGATGCGGCGGTCGCCACGCTCGATCATCGCCGCCAGCGGCTGGGACTCTTGAACGGCCGCGGCAGGAATGTTGTTCTTTTCAAAGAAGCCCGGCAGTTTTCGATCTGGATAGAGAACATAACTATTCTGATCGGCGCGGTAAAGGCGGCTGCTCCTGAGCGCATCCAGCAATGTGACGGATTCCCGCGCGGAGAGCGCGCCCGAACTCAAAACGGCGACCTGGCCTTCGAGCATCTCATAGAGTCGGCGAATTACGATCCCACCGCCGTCGACGCTCATCAGGTTGTAGGCATGATACAGGCCGTCCTCTCGCCGGTTGGCGCGAATCGAGTGGTCGACATATTTGAGCGCCAAGTCGCAAAAAGCCGCCAGTTCCGCGCCCTCAAGCGGAGTCTGGCTACCTGAAAACCCCTGGGCATAAAGGCCGGCCCGATAGTCGCTTCCCGCGCTGCCCAGGGCATCCAGAACAGTCTTGCGATTCTGATCCGAGATCGGCCCGTCCAGGAGACTCGCATGGCGCTCCAGCGTCTCCAGAACGCGGCGAAGAGCCTCTGCGACCTCACAAGAAATCTCGATGGCTGGCTTGCCCGCGGAGAATAGCCCCTGGCAAAACGACAGGAAGCGCCGCAGGAAGTAAAGTGTCACCATCGAAACGCCGCTGCCGACCAGCGCATTGTTGGCGTCGTTCCATTCCGGGCGCTGCGTGTTCATCCAAAGGCCAGCCTCGGGGATGAAGTTGAAGAGCCGGGCCAGGATGAGAACCAGCAGCTTTTCGGCCAGGTTCACGCGGTAAGGAGAACCATCAGGGCTGAGCAGGGCTTTGCCGTCCGCGCCCATTTCCGCAACTTTGAGGTGAATCTCGCGATCAAGCGCAGCGTCGAAGTCGATGGTGTTGCGCGGATCCTGAAGGAGCGCGCGATAGGGCTTAATGCGGTAGGGAACATTGGCGTAGGTAAAGACTCGGCGGGTGAGCAGGGCCTCAAGAGCGCCCGGATGGTAGCGCGCTGAAACCTCCAGCAGCTTCAGGAGGTAGGCCACCTGGTGGTCGCCCCAGTAACCGATGAACGACCAGGTATCGTGCGGGTCAAGCACCTCCCAGTCGAAGCCGTCGCGCATGATGCGGTAGGGATTGTAGCCATCCGCGGTCGAAGAATCGGCAAACTTGAAGATCATGCTCTCGGCGTAGCCGGGAAAGGAAAGCGCCAGCGCCTCCCAGTTCTGGAAGATGTCTCGCCAGTTTCCCTGGTAGTTGAGAATTCTCTCGCCCTGGCTGTTCTTTACCTCGATGGCAAAGATGTTCCAGGGGCGGCTGGGATCGCCGTGGCGGCGGCTGAAGGTCAGCGGCAGGTACTCGTGCGCCAGTCGCTCAAGATCCGGGTCGTTTTGCTCGCGGGCCAGCGCAAGAAGGCGGCTGTGCGGCAGAGTCTCGGGCAGCGCGTCGAGAAAGCCGCTGTAGCGCTCTGCCACGGCGCGGTTGGCTTTACCGATGAATGCCTTGAAGTCGGGGCGGGAGATCTGATAGCCGCAATCGGGGATTCCGCCGCGCATCGTATTAAAAAGCGCATTCGAAAAATGCCGGTCAGAGCTGAGCTCGTCGCCGGTCAATTGAAGGCCGTCGGCCGCGGCCACGATGCGAACCAGGTTTGTGGTGCCGCGTTCGATCTCCTCGTCAAGCTGCGCGCGCAGGTTGCTGCCGGACTTGAGCAAAGCCACGAGGGCGGCAACCTTCGCCGCGTCCTGATCGACCTCGGCTACCATGCTCCACTCGTTTCCCTGGTTTGGCGGAAGCACCAGGCGCGTGCTGACAAAATAGGCGCCGCGCCGGCCGCGAATCAGCGTCTCCTCCTCCACTGCCTCCCCCCGGCGGAAGCGATCCAGTTGCGCAGAGCAGAGGAGCCGGCGGACGGATTCGAGACCCTCCGACCAGACCGTGGTGGCAGACAACGCCTCATTGGGCTCGGGCCGGTCGGCTGGAACGGAACTGAGTTTGAAGAGGCCCATGCCGGTTCCCGTATCCAGTTCATTCTCCTTGTAGCCGTCGGCCAGGGTGCTGTACTCCATCTGGAAGCGCCGCGTCAGTCCAGACGGAAGCAGGTTCTGAATGCCGTCGAGAAGATCCACTTCAACCGGCTCCGCGCCCATGTTGACCAGAGCCGCGCGCCGCACAAAGCCGAAGCGGTCGCTCGACATCCAGCCATAAGAAAATGAGAGGCCCAGGTCGTGGTTGACCTCCTCGAAGATGAGCTTGTTGCTATAGATGCTCTTCGACAGGCTGCGGGTGACGCGATAGACCCCCTCGTAGCGCTGCGAAAATGGCTCCCACAGCGCGGCGCTGCCGGCGCGGCCGACCCGCAGGATAGTCTTGCTGCCGGTCAGATCCTGGCTGTCATGGATACGATCGTCGGTGGTGTAGGGGAAAAGGGCGCAGTCGGGATCTCTGCGGCCGGCCGTCAGTGCGCCAGTCGAGGAGACGAACATCCAGTGGTCCGAGTCGCTGACAATGCTCATCAGGAACGGCGCCATCGAGTCATAGTTGACGATGCGATAGAATCGCTCGCCGCCGATCTCGATCTGAACTCCCTCTGCTTTGCGCGCGCCACAATGGAGGGACGCTTCTCCCACATAAGTCTTGTTCATTGGATAGCCTTTGATTTGAATCTCTTTCCACTGAGGATCAGTTAAGAAAGCTCTGATCAAGTTGATGTTTTGAAAGGGCACGGCTTCAGTCGTGCCGCTAGCTCGATGCTTTGAAAGGGCACGGCTTTAGCCGTGCCGCAAAGACCGCAAAATGAGCAGGGGCTTTAGCCCCTGAGGGAAAGTCCGTCGAGTTGTCGAACTTAATCAGAGGTTCCTTGGAGTTGGAAAACATCTTTTCAATCCTTGGCGCGAAGCGATGCGCCTGATCTGCGAAGGCCGCGCCCGCACCCATTATTTCGCGCCATGCGCCGGCGGTGCATCGTAGCTCGGCGACGTAGGTCCGGTCGGCATCAGCTCGGGATACAGCCCCTGCATCGCCAGCTTGGCTTTGCGGTCCACCGAGAAGAGGCCCCAGTGGCCCTCGGTCCCGGCGCCCTTCCAAGGCTCATCAAACGCCTCGAAATAGAAGGTCGTCACATTGTTGGCCTTTGCCCATGCGTTCAGCTCTTCGTAGTAGCGTTTCTGCTTGACTTCATCGCCGGCTCGCGGAACATGCTGGTCGCCGACGGAGTAGCTGGCCCAGCCCGCCTCGCCGATGACGATCGTCTTGCCCGGATGCGCCTTGCGGACGGCTTCATAATTCTTGATCGTCGACGCCATCGCCGTGTCGATATCCTCATGGCTCCACATCGGATAGGTGTGCATGATGATGAAATCCACGTGATCGGCCAGCTTGGCTTCCGGCTGCCGCCAGTAGAGAAAGTCGTCGGCAAGCGTCACCGGGCAGCGCACCGCCTTCCTGACCTGCTCGACGTACTCGATCGCCTTGTCCTCGGTCAGCTTGTGATCGGACCATGAGACCAGAATCTCGTTGCCCACATTCACTGCGATGACGATCTTGCTGTACTGATTGGCCAGGCGAATGGCGGTTGCAATCTGCTCCGCGTTCTCCCCCTCGAAGCCGGGCCTGCCGTCGAGCCAAAGGCCAAGCACAACCTTGATCCCCAGCTTGTTCTGCTGAATCACCTCCAGCACGTCCTGGGAGTGCTGGTCCCCGCCATACAGAAGAATGAGCTTCCAGTTCTTCTTCAGGATCGTGAGATCTTCGAGAATCTGCGCATGGGTCGGATAGATCTTCAGCTTCGGGCTCTGGCCCGTCCGGTAGCCGGAGTAATCGATGGCGTTGCCGTACCATTTCTGCACGGTCAGATCGGGCGTCGGCGCTTGGTCGGCGGCTTTGGCGGGAGCGGCAACGAGGGCCGCTCCCAGCAAGAGGGACGACAGAATCAGCTTCTTGTTCATTGTTCGATCTCACCCCTGCGCGCCTTCAGGTCGGCTTCGATCTTGACCAGCAAGGAGTCGCTGAGCGGATAGAGCAGCATCAACGCCGCGGCTGCCACCATCAGGCCGCAGGGAATCCAACTCATCGAGAGGATGATTCCGTGCATGGAGCGCGCCGACTGCTCGACATTGGCCACGTATCCAAAATAAGTCAAGAGAAGGCCGTAGATTCCCGCGCCGATAGCGACGCCGGCCTTGGTGCTGAAGATGGCCGAGGCAAAGACCAGCCCGGTGTTGCGGCGGCCGGTGCGCCACTCGGACTCGTCTGCCACGTCGGCAAACATGGCGAAGACCAGCGGCGAGTTGAAGCCGATGATGAAGCTGGAGATGATCTGCAGCGCGAAGATCATCGTGATATCGGTGCTGCCAGGCAGGCAGAAGCCGCCAATCACAAGTCCGCCACCGCCGATAGAGATGATGAAGAGCAGCTTCTTGCCGAATATCTTTGTCAATCGAGTGGTAACGGCCATCGCTGCCAGGAACGCCAGGCCGTTCGACAGCATGAAGGCGCCCACCAGCGATTCGTTATGCACATAGTACTTGAAATAGTAGGTGGAGGCCGATCCCTTGACGACAAAGGCCGCTAGAACCAGCAGCAGAACGCCCACCAGAATCATCCACGGAATGCTGGTGAATAGATCCTTCATGTCACGGCCCAGATCGGATTTCTGCGCTGCCGGCGGCGTCACGCGCTCACGCGTGGTCAGGAAGCAGAGCACCAGCAGGATAACGGCCAGAACGCCGTAGAGCACCATGGTGAGCTGCCAGCCGCGCGCCTCGTTACCCTGACCGAACCATTTGACAAATTTCAAAGTGAAGTACTGAATGAAGGCGCCGGCCGTGAAGGCGCCCATGAAGCGAATCGACGCGATCGAGGTGCGCTCCAGAGAATTCGGAGAAATCACGCCCATCAGCGCGGAGTATGGGATGTTCACGAAGGTGTAGATGAACATCAGCAGGCTGTAAGTGATGTAGGCGTAGATGACCTTGCCGCCGCCGCTCAGATTGGGCGTGGTGAAGGTGAATACCCCGGCCACCGCGAAGGGGATTGCGCCCCAGATGAGATAGGGGCGGAAATGACCCCAGCGCGTCTGGGTGCGATCGGCGATCGATCCCATCACCGGATCGGCAACCGCGTCGGCAAGGCGCGTGATCATCAGCATCGTGCCTACCGCTGCGGCCGATATGCCGAAGACGTCCGTGTAGAAGAACATCAGGTACCACTCGAAGGTCTTCCAATAGAGATTCGAGGCCGCATCTCCGAAGGAGTAACCAATCTTCTCTTTGAGTGAAATACGGTCTGCTAACGGAACCGTCAGTTTTGCTGCTTCCACACTGGCCTTGCCTCTCTGGGACTTCTAGAACGTCCGCTGCACGAATTGAAACGCAAAAATCCTGCGACAGGCCAGGACCGGCGAAGAACCCGGCGCTGGCCTCTAGCAGGATAAACCGAGACCCCAACCGTCGGTTGGCATAGATGCGCACATATTGAACCTGCATTGTGGAGGGAAACGGGGTGGTGGAGTCTGCATCGCCTGACCAGTTTCCACCCACCGCAAGGTTCATGAGGATGAACTGCGGGCCCGAGTCGAAGGGCCAGGTGCCCTTTTGTGTGCTGGGGTGAAGGTGGCATAGATGTTGGCCGGTCGTCGACGTAGTCCCGCAGTTAATTGAACCGGTCGCTGAGCCGCTGTTATAACCGGTTTATTAATCTGGTTTAGATTCCGTTAAAACTCTATTGTTTCGCGCGCGCGCGTGTCAAGTGTTCTTTGGTACTATCGTCATGTGCGTAAAGCAAAGCATCGTGCCGGTGGCGTGGCGGAGCCCGCTGAGGCTTCATCTAAGCCCATTAGTTTGCGCGGCCTGGCCGCTCACCTGGGGCTCTCCCGGACCACCGTCTCCCTGGTGCTGAACAACTCGCCCGTGGCCCAAGCTCTCACGGCGGAGACGCGCGAACGGGTGCTGAAGGCAGCCTCCGAACTGCACTACAAGGCCAACTATTTTGCGCGCATGCTCAACAATAAGCGCAGCCATATGGTGGGCGTTCTCTCCCCGGAACTGAGCAGCGGCTACGATGCGGAGATTTTCAACGGCATCGAGAGCCTGCTGATCGAGCGCGACTACCTCTATTTTGTTTCCAGCCACCACTGGAATCGGGATCTGATCCGCCAGCGGCTGGAGGTCTTTGCCGAACGCGGCGCCGAGGGCGTCATCCTGATCAACACTCCCGCTCCGGCGGCGTCGACCCTCCCGCTGGTATCTATCGGAAGTCTGGAAAGCGATTTTCCGCTGACGCGCATTACGCTGGACAATGCGCATGGCGTTCGGCTGGCAATCAAGCATCTTCATGCGCTAGGACATCGAGAGATTGCCTTCCTCAAAGGTCACACCGGGTCGAGCGACGCCGAGTCGCGCTGGGCTGCCTGCGTGGAGGCCATGCAAGAACTGGGCTTGAGGATCTATGAAAAGAACAAGGTTCAATTGAAGCGCATCGACGATGGGCTGAGTCCCATTCGCGAGGGCTATATCGCGGGCAGGAGGCTGCTGAAGGCATCGCAGGGGTTCACCGCCTTGCTGGCGTTCAATGACCTGTCGGCGATCGGCGCCATCAACGCCTTCCGCGACGCGGGGAAGCGGATTCCCGAAGAGATTTCGGTGGTGGGCTTTGACGACGTTCAGGCGGCAACCATTGTCCAACCTTCCCTGACAACAATCCATCAGCCCTTGATCAGGATGGGCATGATGGCAGCCTCGGAGATTCTGGCCAGCATCGAGAATGCCGATAGGGAGCCGCGCCGGATCCTGATCAAACCCGAGTTGGTGATCCGGCAGTCAAGTGGCGTTTGCCCTATAGCATTTTCAGAGTTAGTTTAAGGCCATGGCGCCCTACCCTGGCCGCGTCTTTGTTGTTGCGGCCAGGGTGGGACACCACGATCCCCGCATTACGGCAACGGTGAAAATAAGAACCAGTTGGCAAGAAGACTCTATCCGGCGCTGCCGGGCATAGCAGACGGTTGCCCGCGAGAAGCTCAAGATGCTCACTTTAGCCCCTGTGGGAGCATTCGCCCGCGGAAATGATCTGTCCAGAGCCTCCTCAGTTGTCAATTGGCCTTCACGGTGATGCTCTGCGAGACCAGCGGCGCCGCCGAATAGGTGCTGTTGCCCGCCTGCGTCGCATGAATCACGCAAGTCCCTGTGGTAAGCATCGTTGCCGTCGTTCCCGAGACCGTGCAGACGGAGGTTGTGGCCGAGAAGAAGGCGATCGTCAACCCGGAGCTGGCCGTCGCTGCCAGGGGCAGGTTTGATCCAACTGTCTGGCCTCCAACGGCCGGGAACGTAATCGTCTGCGGAGCCAGATGCGCGACGACGCTCTGCGGCACTAACGGAGCCGCGGCATAGATGCTGCTGCCCGCCTGCGTCGCCTGCAAAATACAAGTCCCAGAGGTGAGCAGCGAAGCCGTCTTTGCTGCCACCGTGCAGACCGTGGGCGTGGTGGAATTGAACGCGACCGTCAGTCCCGAGCTGGCCGTGGCGTTCAGGGTCAACTGCGAAGCGGCGTATTGCGTCCCGGTGATGGTTGGAAAACTGATCGTCTGGCTCAGAGGAGTTACATAGACCTGCTGCGTCACGATGGGCGCTGCCGCATAGTCCGGGTTACCTGTTTGCACGGCATGGAGGTAACAATTCCCGGCAATCAGCAGAGAGGCCGTCTTGCCCGAGACGGTGCACACCGTAGGAGTAATTGACGCGAAGCTCACCGTAAGGCCGGAGGTCGCTGTGGCGGACAGCGTTACCTTCGTCAACGGATAGTTAGGTCCCGTGATGATCGGGAACGTGATGGTTTGGATGATGGGATGCACATCGATGTCGTAGGCGATCAGCGGGGCCACTGCATAAGTAGCGTTGCCCGCTTGCGTGGCATGAATGTCGCACGTACCGGCGATGAGGAGCGATGCCGTGTTGCCCGAGAGCGTGCAGACTGTGGGCGTAGCCGAGCTCAGCGTGACCGGCAGGCCGGAGCTGGCGCTAGCGCTCAGCATCAACTGCGACAAGGCATATTGCGTCGTGGTGATGGGCGTGAAGGTGATGCTCTGGTGGGCCAGATGCACCACAAGGACCTGCGTGACCGGCAACGCCGCGCCATAGAGAGCATTGCCCGCCTGCGTGGCTTGCAGGATACAGGAGCCTCCGATGAGCAGCGAGGCCGTGCTCCCAGAGACGGTGCAGACCGTCGGCGTGGTGGTGGCAAAGCTGACTGCCAACCCGGAACTGGACGTGGCCGCGAGCGTCACCTGTGACAGAGCATAGCGAGCGCCCGTGATGGTTGGGAAGGTGATGGTCTGCTGCGCCGGATGCACATAGAAGCCCTGCGAGACTGTTGGTGCCGCGGAATAATTGCTGTTGCCCGTCTGCGCGGCGTGCAGGATGCACGTTCCCGGCGTGAGCAGCGATGCAGTCGTGCCCGACACGGTGCAGATGGTAGGCGTGCTCGAAGTGAAGCTGACCGCCAGCCCGGAGCTGGCCGTGGCCGACAGTGGCAGCGTCGTCAAGGCATACTGGGCAGCGGTGATCGCCGGGAAGGTGATCGTCTGGGGGCCCGATTGAGGAGGTTTGAGGGCAAGCGTGATGATCTCGGGAATTGCGGCTCCACTGGGGAAGGCGCACTGCCCGTAGTAAGTCCCCGCTAAGGTAGTCTGCCCTTGTTCTATCAGAGTCGCGTAGCCGCTGGAAGGGCCTGTCAGTGCGGACCAGGCTACAGGCGCCGATCCGAGAGCCAGCGTGTATCCCCCAGGAGCTATGCAATAGGACCAAAGCACATCCAATCCTGATGCCGTGGTGAAATTGGGCGTAGAGAGAGAGGTTGGCTGCCAGGTCGTAGACACCGCATAAGCGGTGCCATCCAGCGGAGAAGCCGCTGTGTTTGAATACTCAAATACACTCAGCCAATAAGTTGTATTCGCGGCGACACTGGCTGTAACCGCAATGCTTCCTGCGGTTGTGTTGGGAAGAATATATGCGGACAATACGCTGCCATCCTGAACTGCGAGGGCCGGCGTGCCGGAGGACGATGTCACGGTTACCGACGGGACGCCGAGAATTCCGATGACCAGAGTATCTCCCGCCCCGACTCCGTTCAGCGTGCACGTGACCGTTGTCGTGTAAGGTGCCTGCTGGCTGCACTGCTGAACAAAATGCGGCCCGAAGAACGGCAGGTTGATGGTGTAGGCCGCCGAGCCCGCTACGCTGTTGTTGAATCCCGCGGCCTCGGCGACAGCATTGAGCGTCTCCTGCTTTGAGTAAGTGCCCGCCGCCGGGCTGATGGGGACAGGATTCGCATAAACAGCCGCGGTTGAGCTGGTTGCGGGGTCGGAGCCGTCGGTTGTGTAGTAGATCGTCGAGTTTGGCGTCAAGGTGCTGATGGTTACCGACTGCGCCGAGGTATAAGTCCCGGCCACAGGGTTAAAAGTCGGCGTGGCCGCGAGCGGCAGAGTGAGGGTATAAGCCGCAGACCCCGCAGGGCTGTTCGAGTATCCGCCAGCCTCGGCGACGGCATTGAGCGTCTCTGTCTTGGGAACGCCGACGACAGCCGTGTACCTGACCGCAGTCGCGCTGGTCGCAGGGTCGGAACCGTCGGTCGTGTAGTAGATTACCGCATAAGGTGTCGTCGAAGAGATGGCAACCGACTGCGCGGCTGGGTACGTTCCGGCCGGTGGAAGGAAGGTTGGCGTGGCAGCCGGCAAATAGATGTTATAAGCCGACGAGGCGACCACGCTGTTCGCGTATCCGCTGGCCTCGGCGACGGCGTTGATCGTCTCGCTCGCGGAGACGGTAATCGCGGACAGGTACTTGATCGCGGTCGAACTGTTTGCCGGATCTGATCCGTCGGTCGTGTAGTAGATCGTCGCATTCTGCGTCGTCGTGCTGATCTTCACCGTCTGCGCCGAAGTGTAAGTGCCGGAGGTGACGCTGAAGGTCGGCGTTGCCGCCGCTGAAGCGACAAAGGTGTAAGTCGCCGAGCTCATCGCGCTGGCCGACGGGTAGCCGGCCACGATGGCGATGGCCTTCAGCGTCTCCGTGGCGGAGACGGTGATCGAATTCACGGTTCCCTGGTTATTCGGCGGCGTGGGCGTTACCGGGTATGCCATGGTTGTGCCGGTGATTGGATACGTTGGCGTGGTTCCGTCGGTGGTGTAGTAAATTGCCGCATACGGAGAAGTGGGTGTGCTGAGGGTGACCGCCAGCGCGCTGGTATACAAGCCCGCGGGCGGCGTGAAGACCGGCGGAGCCACCACTGAACCAGGCACGGTAACGGTAATCGGTGTGCTGACGGTCTGGCCGTAGGCGTTCGTCGAGTACAACGTATAAGTCTGTGTGGCCGTGGGGCTGATGGTCACGCTTCCGCTGCCCGCTGCAACCGGGCCAATCATGTCGATGAAATCGTAGGAGTCGCCGCTGGCTGAGTAAGTGAAGGTGACCGGCGAACCGGAGCTTACGCTCGATGCCGACGCGGTGAAGCTGTTAATCACGGGAACGGCTCCGGTAGGCGCAGACGCCGAGTCCCAGCCGGGAAACTCTGGAGTCATTTGCACGACTTCGAAGTTCCCCGATCCGATGGTGTCCAGATTGGTCAGATCGTCGTCGTTCCAGCGGGGATCGGGAGCGCCCTGGAAGAAGAAATAGCCGCCATTGTCCGCCAGGATCATTCCGTATTGCTTCATCGCGGTCAGGATGATCTGATTGGCCGGGGAGTAGCTGGAGATGTCGAAGTTGGCCTTCAGGCGAATTCTCATGCCCATCACATTCGAAACACCCCAGTAGACCCCTGCGGCATGAGTGGCTGGTTCGACGAAGTACCCGTCATTGGCGTCGTCTTTGGTTGCCGGCAGGGTGAATCGGATGGCGTGATGGATGGCCCCGGAAGCAACCTCGTCGTAGCGCACCAGGCCGGGAAAGATCGGCAGTCCTGCGGCATCGGCCGAAGTCCAGCCGTAAGGCCGCGACTCGGAGTTCTTCAGATCCCAGAGCGTCTCGCTTGAGGCGTTGTAGAGCCCGTTGCAGCGATTTGTGTTGAAGGTCTCATAAAGAACGCACTTGGCGCGGTCGAGCACCAGCGCATGAGCATCGCCGTTGTAGGTATCCGGCCATCCCGAGCAGTCGGCAAGCTCGCCTTCAATGGGCGTGTGAGCGGGATAAGGCGCCACCACCACATCGCTCTGGTTGGCATAGTCGATCACATTGATCGGCACGGCAGTGGTCGCGGCGGAGTCCACAACCACATAGGGAATCCCATACCCGGTCGCGGTGGACCCAAAATCGTGATGCAGATGCTCCCCGGCAAACCCGGACGCGGCGACAATCGCCTCCGAATTCGGATCAACGGGAGCCGAAACAATGTTGGTGTTCCAGGCATTTGTCGCGGGAAACGGAACGAACCCATTCAGGCTTGCGTCGTCTCCGAGCGAGATAGCGGAGCAGGCCGGAGCGGTCACAGTACCGATGGTGTAAACCGCCAAACCCACGGGACTCTCCACATCGCCGCTCAGGATGCCAATGGCTTCAACCGTCTCCGATGCGGAGACCGTGATCTGAGCAGTGTATTGCTGCGTCGTGCCGGTCATCGGATAGGTCGGCGTCGTTCCATCGGTGGTGTAGTAAATCGCTGCGCCGTGGGTCGAATCGCTGATCTTCACGGTCTTCGCCGAGCTGTAAGCTCCGGCAGCAGGGCTGAAGGTTGGCATGGCGACCGTCGGCAGATTCAGGGTGTAAACCCCCGTGCCCACAGCGCTGGTTATATGGTTGCTTGCTATTGCGATGGCATTCAACGTCTGTGTGCCGGATTCGTCGTTGAGCGTGATCGGAGCCGTGTATTGCGCTGTTGTGCCGGTGGTTGGATAAGTCGGTGTGCTTCCGTCGGTGGTGTAGTAGATCGTTGAGTTCGGGGTTGTCGAACTGATCGTCACCGTCGGCACCGTGGTATATGTACCGGGCGTCGGGCTGAAGCTCGGCGTGGCCGCTGCTGGAGGGATGGTGAAAGCGGCCGAGCCCACCGCGCTGGGCGACGGGTAGCCTGAAACCACTGCAATGGCCTTCAGCGTCTCCGAGGCAGACACCGTGATCGAATTCACAACTCCCTGGCTATTCGGCGGTGTGGGCGTTACCGGGTATGCCTTGGTTGTGCCGGTGATGGGATAGGTTGGCGTCGTTCCGTCGGTGGTGTAGTAGATCTGCGCGTACGGAGAAGTTGCCGTGCTGATGGTCACGGTGGTTACCCCGTAATAGGTACCGGCCGGAGGCGTGAAGACCGGCGGAGCCACCACCGAACCGGGTACGGTAACTGTAATCGGAGTGCCTACACTCTCGCCATACCCTATTCCTGATCCGTTGTCGCCATACTGGTTCATCGAATACAACGTATAGGTCTGGGTCGCCGTGGGTTTGATGGTTACGCTGCCGCTGCCCGCCGTGACCGGGCCGATCATGTCGATGTAATCGTAGGAGTCGCCGCTGATGTTGTAAGTGAAGGTGACCGGCGATCCGGAGCTGACGCTCAGCGCCGAGGCGGTGAAGCTGTTAATCACCGGCGCGACGCCTGTGGGCGCAGTCGCCGAGTCCCAGCCGGGGAACTCAGGAGTCATTTCGACGACTTCAAAGTTCTCTGATCCGATTGCGTCAAGATTGGTCAGGTCGTCGTCGCTCCAGCGGGGATCGGGCGCGCCTTGAAAATAGAAGTAGCCGCCATTGTCCGCCAGGATCATCCCGTACTGCTTCATGGCGGTCAAAATGACCTGATTAGCCGCTGAGAATCCGGAGATGTCAAAGCCGGCCTTCAATCGTATTCGCATCCCCATCACGTTAGAGACGCCCCAGCTGGTGCCGGCGGCGTGAGACGCCGGCTCTACGAAATACCCATCGTTGGCATCGTTCTTGGTTTGCTGCATGGTAAAGCGGATGGCGTGATGGATGGCTCCGGCGGCCACTTCGTCGTAACGCACCAGACCGGGGAAGACTGCCAGGCCGGCGGCATCGGCAGAAGTCCACCCATAAGGACGCGACTCATAGTTCTTCATGTCCCAGATGGTTTCGTTGGCCGCGTTGTAGAGACCATTGCAGCGATTCGTTTGGAAGGTTTCATAGAGAAAGCACGTCGCGCGGTCGAGCACGAGGGCATGAGTATCTCCCAAGTAGGCATCCGGCCAGCCCGAGCAGTCGGCGGGGGCGCCTTCGATGGGAGTGTTGGCGGGGTAGGGCGCAACCACCACATCGCTCTCGCTGGCGTAATCGATCACATTGATGGGCACGGTAGGAGTCGTAGTGGAGTCCACGACCACATAGGGAATTCCATAGCCAGTCGAGGTGGACCCGAAATCATGATGCAGATGCAATCCGGTGAATCCGGGCGCGGCGGTGATGGCCGGTGAATTCGGGTCAACGGGAGCCGACGCAATGTTGGTGTTCCAGGCATTGGCTGAAGGAAACGGAACATATCCATTCAGACTTGCGTTGTTGCCGAGCGACATTCCGGAGCACGTTTGGGCGTGAGCGTAACCTGCCGCGATCACCATCGCGAGCGCAATGGCTGCCTTGATCTGCACCTTCATTTTTCGACCCCTTCTACAGCGGCAAGCAGCCTGACTGGGGAAAAACTGCAAGGCTGGTTGCGCTCAACCGTATGCCAGCGTTCATTGGGCTGGAGTGGCTCCCAGAGACACCGGGGGCGCTCTTCCAGTTTCCCCATGATGCGTTATGATGCGGGAAACTGGCAAGACATTTTTATCCGGATGCAGGTATGGCTATGACTCCACCCACTCCGAAGGCCGTGATGAATGGCAGGCCGCCTCCGCTTTGGATTCCCGCTTACTGGAACAGCTTGAAAGCAATGCCGATGTGAAAGCCGCTCGGCGTGATTTCATGCGCGGGCTGGCTAGCGATATTGGGCGAGTTCGGCCAAAGCTGGTACTCGTATTCTCCGCGCAGCGCCCATCTGCGGCTGAGGCGGTAATTTGCCCCGGCGCCAGGCGCAAGCACAAGATAGTTTCCGCTCCCGATGGCAAATGGATATTGAATCACCCCAAGACCCGTAAGGCATTGGACATAGGGCTGAAATCTCCCGAATCTCTCCGACAGGTAGCGCGGCCCGGCCAGATAGTTGGTCTCCGTCTCGTCGTAGAAGCTGTTAAAGCGCAGGAAGCGGGCATCCGCTTCGATGCCGATATGACTCGTCAGGTGATAGTCGGCAAAACCGCCAATTCCCCAGAGCCGCTGGCCGCTTTCATAGGGAAACCCCGCGCTGATATTGGAGTATTCTCCTCCCACCCAGAGCGCATGAACGGGGCGTGTGGCCGAGGGAACAGCCTGCGAGTGCGCCATGCAGGACAGCAGGCCAGCCGACAGCGCGGTCATCCAGTAAATCAACCGCAATCCCGGCAAGCGTTCTAAAAGAAGCATCGGCGCCTCGCGTAAGTCAATAAGGTTGAAGTTAGAACAGCGACTTCACGTTCAAAGTCACCGTGGTTACATGAGTGAGTGTCTGGCTTCCATTGGTTGCGACTCCGGTTACTTCGACGGTCTGGGATCCAACCGGCGTGCCGCCCGTCAGCGGACCAGGCGCGCTGCATCCGCCGAGGAATGCTCCCACGGCAAACAGCGCGAAGATGGCGAGAATAATAGGCCAGCCGTTGCGGCGGCGGCGCAGCCGGCCCGGGATGAAGAGCAGCAGGAGGCCGGCCAGCGCTGCCACGCGAATTCGGGTGGAGAGCAGCGATGTCTTTGGGGCGGCGCTCGGCGCGCTGGTCTGGACAATCAGCGCGGCGCTTGTGCCGCCCGCGGGAACGGTAAACTGAGGGAAATAGCAGGTGGTATTTGCCGGTAACTGAGAGCATGAGAGAGTTACCGGCAGATTGAAGCCCGTGCCGGGCGTGATAGTCACCTTATAGGTCGCCGTTTCTCCGGTATAGACGGATTGCGCCGAAGGCGAGGCGGAGATGCTGAAATCGGCGGCGGAGATCACCTCGACGAACACATTCGATGTGCTGGCGCTGAATCCTGTTCCACCCACGTACGTTGCAGTCATCTGATGCGAGCCAACGCTCAACGCGCTGGTTGAATAGGTGGCCACGCCGGATGCGAGGGTTGCCGTTCCCAGCAAAGCCCCGCCGTCATAAAAAGAGACGCTCCCCCCAGGTGTGCCCGCGCTGCTGCCGACCGTGGCGGACAAGATCACCGTAGCTCCGAAGGGTGACGGATCAGGGGATGCGGCAAGCGTCGTTGTGGTTGCGGCGGCAATAACGGTCACCGATACAGGCGGCGAAGAAACCGAAGAGGCATCGGTGGAGGAACCGGCATAGCTGGCCGTTATCGAGTAGCTGCCTACCGCGGGCGTCAAGGCAATCGTCGCCACTCCATTGCTGTTCAATTGCGCGCTGCCCAGAGAGGCCGTCCCGTTATAGAAGGTGACTGTGCCAGTCGGCGTTGCTCCGCCAGTTGGTGTCACTGTGGCGGCAAGAGTGAGTGTCTGGCCCATAGACAACGACATTGCCGATGCGGTGAGGGTAGTGGTCGTCGGGATCAGAGATATGATGGGCGCCGCACCCACAACGCGGATGCGATCATTGAAATAGTCTGCCACATATATATTTCCGGCTGCATCCAAGACAATCCCTTCAGGATATTCAAGAAGGGCGTTGATTGCGGGACCTCCATCTCCTCCGTAACCGTAGGCTCCTGTTCCAGCAATTCTCACGATGGTCCCGGTCGCCGCATCCACTTCACGAACTGTGTTTTGATGATCGTCTGTAAGGTAAAGATCAGAGGCGCCATCCAGCGCGATTCCCACTGGCCAATCAACCTCAGCACGGGTTGCGGGGCCCCCATCTCCGCTATCTCCCTCGATTCCATTACCCGCGACAGTCGCGATGATTCCTGTGCCTGCGGTCACCACTCGAATACGATGATTCGAGAGGTCAGATATATAAATATCCCCCGCGGAACTCAAAGCTATACCCGTGGGACCGTCGAGTTCCGCGCCGGACGCCGGCCCTCCGTCTCCGCTATACCCTGCGACGCCGCTCCCTGCAACCGTGGTTATAATTCCTGTTGCTGCGATAATCTCTCGAATACGTTCATTGTTGCTGTCAGCGATATAGAGATTTCCTGCAACGTCCAACGCCACGCCTTGCGGGCCATTCAATGCGGCTGAGTTAGCGCGCCCTCCGTCCCCGTTATACCCTTCTGTGGCATCTCCCGCGACAGTGGTGATGATTCCGGTATGCGCGTCTATCTCGCGGATACGGTTGTTCTGCGAATCCGCAATATAAATATCTCCGGCAGCATCCACTGCTATTCCAGTCGGACCGTTGAATTCAGCGGCGGCTGCTGGTCCACCATCCCCTTTGAATCCTTGGATTCTATTTCCAGCGATGGCTGAGATGAAACCGGTTGCCGCATCCACCTTGCGCACATCGCTGTTGCAGGGTTCTGTGAAGTAGAGGTTTCCTTCCAGATCCAGAGCTACTCCGCCCGGGGTGCATAATTCCGCGACGGTTGCTGGCCCGCCATCTCCGCCCCATCCGAAGATGGCGCTGCCTGCGTAGGTGTAGATGTCCGGACTTATCACATTCACGGCGACGGGGGCTGAAACGGACCTCTGTAGGTCCGTATCCCCGCCATAGCCGGCAGTGATGAAATAGTTTCCTGCCGCTGGGGTCAACGCGAACGTCGCCGCTCCGTTCCCATTCAGCGACTTACTGCCCAGAGAGGCCGCTCCGTTATAGAAGGTTACCGTGCCAGCCGGTGTTGCGCCGCTTGCCGCCGTTACTGTGGCCGTCAGCGTCAGCGTCTGGCCGACGTTCAAGGTCGTTGGAACGGCGGAGAGAGTCGTCGTCGTCGCTACGGCCACGTTGTAAGTCGCGCTTGCAACCTGGCTGGTGGAGTAGGCCGCCGCTGTCGCAATTGCCTCAATTGTTTCCGAGGTCGAGACGGTGATTGGAGTGCTGTATACACTCGAACTCGTCGTCGGGATGCCATTGATGGCGTAGTAGATGATCGCGCCAGGCGTCGCATCGCTGATGGTTACAGACTGCGTTGTGGGGTAGCTTCCGGCCGGCGGATTGAAAGTTGGGGTTGCCGCCTCTGGCGAGCCTTGCGCGGCCTGATACTCCCATAGGTCGTTGAGATTGCCCAGGCTGTCATTCGCATCGGCGCCGTCCCCGCCGAAAAGCCAGAAATTTCCGCTCTTGTCGCTCCAGCTTACCCCGGCTTCGCGGCTTCCGGGTATGTTCCCAGGGTCTGTCACCCCTAATGTGCCATAGACACCGGGCGCGTAGCACCCTAATCCCCCGCAGGGTGGCGCGCTGCTTCCGCCCATCCACGCCCACCCGTTCGTCAGAGGATCGAACTTCCACAGATCATTCTGATCTCCTTGATTGCCTTGGGAGTCGTAACCCTGGCCCCCAAAGAGCCAGAGATCTCCGCTGCTGTCAGTCCAGTTCACCATGCAGCAGCGGCTTCCGGGAATGTTTGCGGTACTTGCTGTTCCCAACGTGCCGTATACTCCCGCCTGATCGACCGTGCTGCTGCCGCCCATCCAAGCCCATTCGTTTGTGGAAGGATAGAACTCCCACAGATCGTCGAGGTAGGTCAGGCGGGGACCGGTAACTGAGCCTCCGAAGAGCCATAGATGGCCCCCGCCATCGGTCCAACTCGCAGCGCTGCTGCGGCTTCCGGGATTGTTTCCCGCAGCGGGCGTTCCCAACGCGCCGTACACTCCTGGATGAACGCAGCCCCCACCTGGACAATTGCTGCCGGCCGTGCTGCTTCCATTCATCCATGCCCACTCGTTGATTGCGGGATTGAACTCCCAAAGATCATTGAAAGTGCCTGAGACGCCAGTGGAATAATAACCATCGCCGCCAAATAGCCAGAAATGGCCGCTGTTATCGGTCCAGGTCGTAGCGAGAAAGAGGCCTCCAGGGTTGTTTCCGGCGGCATATTCACCCTGTGTGCCATACGCTGGGGGCTGTCCTTCCCCGTTTGGAAGGTTCGTGCTGCTACCTCCCATCCACGCCCATAGGTTCGTGGAAGGATGGAACTCCCAAAGGTCGTTGAGCAATCCGTAGTTCCCATTTGCGTCAAATCCCATGCCGCCATAGAGCCAGAGATTGCCGCTGCTGTCGATCCAGCTCGAAGCGTACTCGCGCGCCCCGGGCACATTTCCAACGGCAGGTGTTCCTAGTGTTCCGTAAACGCCAGGCTGGCCGCATCCATTCACCCCGCAGCTTATCGTGCTGCTTCCGCTCATCCATGCCCACTCGTTCGCGGCCGGGTTGAATTCCCAAAGATCATTGAGCGATCCGAAGCTTCCATTTGCGTCGAGTCCCATGCCGCCAGAGAGCCAGAAATTGCCCGCCGGGTCGGTCCAACTGGTGGCGAAGTCCCGGCTCCCGGGAATGTTTCCCTCAGCGGGCGTTCCCAACGTGCCATACACCCCGGACCGGCCAAAGGCGCTGCCGAGCATGCTGCTTCCACCCATCCAGGTCCATCCGCCGATTCCGGCCGCGGTTACCGTGATCGATAGGGCAGGGGACTGGGATGCGCCAAAACTGGCATCGCCAGGGTACGCGGCAGTGATGCTGTTATTTCCTACCGGCAGCGCCGCTGTCTTCAGCGTGGCAACACCGTTCGAGATCGCGCCCGTTCCCAGGATCGCGCCGCCGTTATAGAAGGTGACCGTGCCAGTTGGCGCGCCTCCGCCCTGTGCCGCCACCGTGGCCGTCAGCGTCAGCGTCTGCCCGGCAACCAGATTGGTAGCGGATGCGGAAAGAGTTGTCGTCGTCGCAATCAAACCAGCGGCGCTCACGGTGACAAGGGCCGGCGGGGCGGACTGCGAAGGCGCATCAATCGACGAACCGCCGTAGCTGGCGGTGATCGAATAGCTTCCCGCCGCCGGAGTCAGCGTCAGGGTTGCCACGCCGTTGCTGTTCAAAGGCGCGCTGCCCAGAGAGGCTGTTCCGTTCAGGAAGGCGACCGTCCCGGTTGGCGTAGCGCCGCTTGCCGCCGTCACCGTGGCCGTCAGTGTCAGCGTCTGGCCTGCTGTCAAGGAATGTGCTGAGGCAGCGAGAGTCGTGTTGGTTGCAATGTCACTTTCGGCAATGGTGTAGGTGGCCGTTGCCACTACGCTGTTGCTGTAGCCCGTGGCCGTGGCAATCGCTTCGATGGTCTCCGTGGACGAGACGGGGATGGGGGTGCCGTAGACAGATGAATCGACGGTCGGAGCGGTCCTGTCGGTGGTGTAGTAGATGACCGCGTTGGGTGTCGTATCGCTGATCGTCACCGTCTGCGCCGTGGCGTATATTCCTGACGGAATGCTGAAGGTTGGAGTCGCCGCGGCCGGCAGGCTCGCTACAGGCTGATAAACCCACAAGTCGTTCAGGTAGGAGTATTCGGTATTGGAATCGTGACCCCAGCCTGCAAAAATCCAGAAATTGCCGCTATTGTCAGTCCAACTGGCTGCTCCTTGGCGGCTTCCGGGTACGTTTCCAAGAGCGGGCGTTCCCAATGTGCCGTACACGCCATGCTTGTCACCTGTGCTGCTCCCTCCACTCCACGTCCATTCCAGCGTGAATGGATTGAACTCCCACAGGTCGTTGAGAAAGAAATAATTGCCGTTGACGTCGTAGCCCAGGCCCCCAAATAGCCAGAGATTGCCACTGGCATCGGTCCTGAGGGTAGCCGACTCACGGCTTCCGGGGACGTTCGCCGGGGCAGGCGTTCCCATTGCGCCGTAAATTCCGAACTGGTCAACGGTACCGCTTCCGTCCATCCACGCCCATTCCTTCGTCGATGGATTGAACTCCCACAGGTCGTTCAGATTAAGGGCGCTGCTGTTACCGCCAACCTCGCCCCCAAAGAGCCAAAGATTGCCACTGCTGTCGGTCCAGTTCGCAGCTAATCCACGTCCGCCGGGGATATTTCCGGGCGCGAACTTCCCCAATGTCCCGTAGACTCCGGGCTGGCTAACACCAGGGCTGACGACCGTGCTGCTCCCGCCCATCCACGCCCATTCCTTCGTGGATGGATTGAACTCCCAAAGGTCATTCAGATAAGCCCAGCTATCGTTGGCATCGAAGCCAAAGCCCCCAAATAACCAGAAATTGCCGCTGTTGTCAGTCCAACTCGATGCCCCTTGGCGCCCCCCCGGTACGTTTCCACCAGCGGGCGTACCCAACGTGCCGTATACGCCGGGTTGGCCGTATACGTAATCAGTACAATCCTGCACGGGGACCAAACTGCTTCCGCCCATCCAAGCCCACTGCTTGGTGGATGGATTGAACTCCCAAAGGTCGTTCAGCTCGCCACAAGCGCCATTGGCATCGTAGCCAAAGCCCCCAAAGAGCCAGAAATTGCCGTTTTTGTCGGTCGAGCTTACAGCTTGATAGCGGCCACCGGGAGCGTTTCCGGCGGCAAATTCACCCAGCGAGCCATATACCCCGGGCTGACCACAATAATTTGAAGTGCAGGGCCCTGCCGGCAGCGTGCTGCTCCCTCCCAACCACACCCACTCGTTGGTGGATGGATTGAACATCCAGAAGTCGTTGAGGAAATTCCATTGAGCAGCACCCGATTGAGAATCAACTAGTTGCCCCCCAAAGAGCCAGAAATTGCCACTGCTATCGGTCCAGCTCGAAGCGGAATAACGGCCTGTGGGTATGTTTCCGGCAGCGGGAGTTCCTAACGTGCCGTACACTCCCGGCTGTACCGGGTTGGCAGGCGCCACCGTGCTGCTTCCGCCCATCCAGGTCCATTCGTTGGCGCCCGGCGAGACAGGGGCTGAGGACTGTGCCGATGCCAGGGCGGCAGCCAGCAGCAGGCTCGGAACGGATACTCGCATCAGAGCATTCACGGATTCTCTGCGCTTTCATAAGAAGACATTATTGACAAAACGAGGCCTTCCAACGAGTGTAGTGCACCGTTGCGCCGCGAAATATCCTTTTTTTGTTAAAGGTCATTTCCAGAACAGAAAGCCCTCTTAGCCATCGTCCTCGCCATCGGGCGCCGGGCAATTCCACCTGGTGCTCACAGCTTCAACCTGGAGCACTCTTCCGGCGTCAGGCCAAGAAGTATTCCGCCTCTTCCCGTTTCGATGCCCTGATCGAGCAGCAGCCTGCTTTGCAATCAGCGAGATGGAGAGATATATGGCGGAGAGGGAGGGATTCGAACCCCCGATAGCCTTGCGACTATGTCTGATTTCGAGTCAGGTGCATTCAACCGGGCTCTGCCACCTCTCCGCATTTCACTCCCGGCAGGCGAAATCAGCAGGAGACTGCCGATCGTGTGCGCGGGAGCGCAAACATCTCCTCTTAGATTACCGGCAAAGAGGGAAGGTTGCAACGCCAGACCGAGCCCGTGCCGCCGGAATCACTGACTCCTGCGCGGACTATTCCTACGGCGGGGAGCAGTCGCCTGAGCTTGCCCGCAGGAAAATGTCCCGCTTGACAGAAAGGGCATTCGACGATATAAATGACCAGTGGTCATTATAGGTCATAGGTCGGATATGAGCGTAGGTCAGAACAATCCCCCCCTTACATCATCCGGGACTCCGGTTGACGGCGGTCCGGCACATCCGCCCCGCACTGGCCGGCGCCAGCGCCGTGCCGCTGAAACGCGCCTCCGGCTCTTCCGGTGCGCGTTGCAGTTGTTTGCCGAGCGCGGCTTTTCTTCTGTCACAGTGGAGGAGATTACCGAAGCCGCTGATGTAGGTAAGGGCACCTTCTTCAACTACTTTGAAAGCAAAGATCATGTGTTGAGCGTGATGGCCGAGATTCAACTTGGCAAAGCAGCGGAAGCCCTGGCGCGGGCAGCGGAGAGCAAGCAGACGATTCATTCTGTCTTGCACCGCCTGTTTTTGCGTCTCGCGGAGGAACCGGGGAGGAGCCCTGACCTTGCCCGCGCCATGATCTCTTCTTTCTTGGTTCGCGCGGAAGTGCGCAAAAGTATCGCGCTTCACATGCAAGAGGGGCGTAAGTTGGGTGCAGAGATTGTAGCGGCTGGGCAAGAGCGCGGGGAGATCGATCCGCTATTAAAGAAAGACAAGGTAGCGATGCAGATGATGCAGACGATCATGGGCACCGTCCTCTTCTGGTCATTGCACGAGGAGCCCGCGCTCGAGGTATGGATTGAAGACAGCTTTCAACACTTCTGGAGAGCGATCGCTGCCTCCGGCAAAGAGCAGGAATCATGAATTCCAATTTGCGCATCTTCGTTCTTCTGTTGCTTGCCGGCCTGGTTGCGGAGTTTCTTCCAGGCGCTCCGGGGATGGCGCAGCAGCCGGCGCCGTATCGGCTTACCTTGCAGGATGCGATTCAGAAGGCGCTCCAGGCCAATCTGAATGTGCTTGCTGCCGGCACGCGGGTTCAAGAGGCGGAGGGTACCCGCATGCGCCGCTTGTCAGCAGCGCTGCTTCCGCGCGTGAACGCCCAGACTTATGCGAATGTGCAGAACCGCGACCTGCGCGCCTTCGGGATTTCATTGCCTGGGATGCCGGCTGTAGTTGGGCCGTTTTCCAACTATGATCTTCGCGTCTATGCGCAGCAAAACGTTATCGATCTCGAAAGCTATCGCGGGTTCAAGGCCAGCGAGCTGGCTGTGGATGCCGGCAAGATGGATGAGCAGGATGCGCGCGACCTGATTGTGAGAGCCATTGCCGCGCTCTACCTCAATGCGCAGTCGGCCGCGGCGCGCGCCGCTGCGGCCCAGTCGCGAGTAACCGACTCCAGCACTTTGCTGAAACTTGCCGAAGACAAGCACGACGCCGGAACCGCAACGGGTGTGGACGTTCTTCGCGCCCAGGTTCAGTTGGCCAACGACAGACAGGCGCTCTTGATCGCTGACAACCAGCACAAGCAGTCGCTGCTTGAATTGGCGCGCAACCTCGGCATGAGCCCGGCCACGCCGCTGGAGATTGCCGAACCGCTCGACTATCATCCCTTGAAGCAGCCGGAGATCGATACGCTTGCGCCCGCGGCGATGCTGGCCCGCGCCGACTATCTCTCGCTTCTGAGCCAGCGGCAGGGTTTGGTCGAGCAGCAGCGCGCCAACCGCGCCCGCTGGTATCCGAGATTGAGCGTCAACGGGAACTTCGGCGAGATTGGGCGAAGCATCGGCAGCGTCGCGAGCACGGGCCTGGTGCAAGGCCAGATCGATTTCACTCTCTTCGACCGCGATCGCAATGGAGAAGCCCAGGAACTGGCGAGCCGCCTGAAGCGCATCGACGATCAGATTGCCGATCTGCGGCGCGGCATTGAAGAGGATCTTCGCGAGGCGCTCCTGAATCTCGATTCCGCCGCGGAACAGGTGGCTGTGGCGCGCGAAGGCCAGGATTTGGCGCGGCGCGAGTTGGAAATGGCGCAGGATCGCTTCAATGCGGGGACGGCCAACAATGTCGAGGTGGTTACCGCGCAGGACGAGCTGGCGCGCGCCGAGGAGAATTGCATTCTTGCCGTCTCCAGCCACGTGGACGCAAAGTTTGCCCTCGCCCGCGCCATGGGCGATACGGAAAAGAACATTGTTGAACTCATGGGAAATCCATAAACGGTGTTGAAGGCAGGGCAGTGATCGGAAGCTGCGCGTGAGAGGTTTGAGGTTATGAAGCGAATCATTCCTGTTTTAGTTCTGCTGGCCGTGGCCATCGCGGCGGGCGCGTACTATTATCCGCGCCTGACAAAGAAGGACAAGCCCCCGAATCAACTTACGCTCTCCGGCAACATTGAAGCGCATGAGAGCCTGATCGGCTTCAAGGTGCCGGGGCGCATCGTCGAGTTGCCCGTCGAGGAGGGCCAGCAGATGGAGCAAGGCGCGCTGCTGGCGCGCCTGGATGACGCTGACTTCAAGCAGCGAGTCCGCATTGACGAGGCCGCGGTGCGCGTGCGCGAATCCGACCTCGCGCTCACCTTGGCTGGCACCCGCCATCAGGAAGTGAAGGCGGCGCAACAAACCATGATCGATGCCGAGGCTGATCTGGAGCAGAAGAAAATCGACAACCGTCGCGCCCAGCAACTTTTCTCCAAAGATGAGGTCTCCGCGCAAGACCGCGATCTTGCCGCAACCGCGCTGAAGCGCGCCCAGGCAATATTCAAGGCCGCCCAACAACGCTACAACGAGGCCGTTGAAGGCAGCCGCAAGGAAGATATTGTTATCGCGCGCGCCAATCTCAACGAAGCCGGCGCCAATCTCGGCCTCTCGCAGGTGAATCTGAGTTACACCATTCTGCGTGCTCCTTCTACCGGCGTGGTGACGGTGCGCGAAGCAGAGCTGGGAGAGGTGGTTGCGCCCGGCTCTCCGGTGGTTACGCTTGCCGACCTCGATCACATCTGGCTGCGGGCCTACATCGCCGAGACCGATATGGGCAGCATTCACTGGAGCCAGGAAGCCGCCATCACCACCGATACCTATCCCGGCAAGCAGTATCACGGGCGCATCTCTTTCATCTCGCCTGATGCCGAGTTCACGCCCAAGAGCGTGCAGACAACCAAGGAGCGGGTCACGCTCGTCTACCGGATCAAGATCGATATTGACAATCCCAATCACGAACTCAAGCCGGGCATGCCCGCCGACGCTCACATTGAACTTGCCCCTGCCAAGGCAGCCGCGCAGCCATCGGGAACGGCGCCGGCCCGGCAATGACGGACGCCCTCCAATCCGCGATTGTGGTCGATGGGCTCACCAAGAACTTTCCCGGCGTTCGTGCCGTCGATGCTCTGAGCTTTGACGTGCGCGCCGGAGAGATCTTCGGACTCGTCGGTCCTGACGGGGCAGGGAAGACAACCACCCTGCGTATGTTGGCCGGCATTATGGCTCCCGATGCGGGCAAGGCCACGGTTGCAGGCTTCGATGTGGCGCGCGAACCGGAGCGCGTCAAGCATGATCTCAGCTACATGCCGCAGCGCTTCGGGCTCTATGAAGACCTTAGCGTGGATGAAAACATCCGCTTCTATGCGGACCTTTTTGGAGTGCATAAATCTGAACGGGATCTCCGCTCAACGCAGTTGCTTGAGGCCGCGGGCATGAGTGAGTTTCGCAAGCGGCTGGCCGGCAAACTTTCCGGAGGCATGAAGCAGAAACTCGGCCTGGTCTGCGCTCTCATTCATCGGCCCAAGGTGATTCTGCTCGATGAGCCCACTACCGGCGTCGATCCTGTCTCGCGGCGCGACTTCTGGCGCATCCTCTATGAGCTGCTTGCGGAGGGCGTTGCGATTCTCATTTCGACGGCATATCTCGATGAGGCCGAGCGCTGCCATCGCGTCGCTCTCCTGCACCAGGGCAAGCTGCTCTTCTGCGACTTGCCGGCAAATCTCAAAGCGGGCTTCGGCAAAGGAGTTCTGTTGATTACCGCGCCGGAACCGCGGCGATTGCGCGCTGAGCTTGAAGGCGCGCCAGGGCTATCGAGTCTCTTGCTGATCGGTGACGGGCTGCACGTAGTCGTCGATGATGCGGCCCGCCGCATTCCCGAGTTTGAAGCCCGGCTCAAAGCTGCCCACATTCCCTTCGATGCGATTCAACAGGTCGCGCCCTCCATTGAGGATCTCTTTGTCGATGCAGTCGGCACGGGAGCTGCTCATGCCTGAGGCCGCCAACCCTGTTGTGCCCAATTCGGTCGTTGTCGAGAATCTCGTCAAGCGGTTCGGTGATTTTGTCGCCGTGGACGGCATCAATCTGCAGATTCGCAAAGGCGAGATCTTCGGCTTTCTCGGGCCGAACGGGGCCGGCAAATCCACAACGATCCGCATGTTGTGCGGCCTGCTCAAACCCACCTCCGGCCGTGCGGAGGTCGCCGGCTACGATGTGGGCCGCAATCCTGAAGCCGTGCGCCAGAATATCGGCTACATGTCGCAGAAATTCTCTCTCTACAACGACCTCAAAGTGATCGAAAACCTTCGCCTCTTTGCCGGCCTTTATAGCGTGCCTGCCGACAAGCTCCAGGCCCGCATCGAGTGGGCGCTCTCCATGGCCAACCTCAAAGGGCAGGAGAATCTGATTACCGGAACGCTGCCGGGTGGGTGGAAGCAGCGGCTGGCGCTGGGCTGCGCCGTCCTGCACAAGCCGCCCGTCATCTTTCTCGATGAGCCCACCTCCGGCGTCGATCCGATTACGCGGCGTCAGTTCTGGGATCTGATCCATCAGATGGCCGGGGAGGGAGTTACCGTCTTTGTAACAACCCACTACATGGAGGAGGCCGAATACTGCAACCGCCTGGCGCTGATCTTCCGTGGAAAGATCGTCGCGCTGGGTACGCCATCGGAGCTGAAGAGGGGTTCAATGAAGGGCGAGCTTCTTCTGGTGGAGTGCGAGCCGCTGGGCGCGGCGGTAGAGGCTTTGCAATCGGCTTCCGGCGTGACGGATGCGGCGGTCTTCGGCAACGCTCTGCACCTGGTTGTGCGGGAAGCCGCGGCCGCCATGCCGCGGCTTAAATCCTTCCTCGCCGAACGCGGCGTCACCGTGAGCCGCATGGAACAGATTCGCCCCAGCCTGGAAGATGTCTTTGTCTCGCTCACCACAAGCCGCGAAACGGCAGAGGAGCGCAAGCCATGAGCCTGACCCGCCTGCTCGCCATTGCCAGAAAAGAGGTCGTGCAGATCCTCCGCGATACGCGCAGCCTGGTGATTGTCGTCCTCATGCCGGCGGTTCTTGTGCTTCTCTTCGGCTACGGCGTCAATCTCGATCTCAAGGGCCTGCCCGTCTATGTCTACGACCAGGATGGCAGCCAGCAGAGCCAGGACCTGCTCAAGCACTTTCAGAACAGCAAGTATTTTACGATTGCCCGCGTCGCCGCCAGTTATCCCGAAGTGACCCGGGCCCTGGATGACGGCAGCGCCAAAATGGCCATCGTCATTCCCTGGGACTTCTCCGAGCGCTTGCGCGACGGGCGTCCTGTCGAGGTGCAGGCGCTGGTCGATGCCTCGGATGACAACACGGCCAACGTGCTCATCGGCTACTCCCAGGCTGTCATTCAAGGCTATTCGGCCCAGATTCAAATCGACTGGCTGCGCCGGCGCGGTCTCGCAATCCAGCCGTCCGCACTGAGCGTTGAAACGCGCACCTGGTACAACGAGGACCTGGAGAGCAGCGCCTTCATCATTCCCGGCGTACTGGCGCTGGTGATGTCGGTCATCGGAGCATTTCTCACCTCGCTGACCATCGCGCGCGAGTGGGAGCGGGGCACGATGGAGCAGCTCATCTCCACGCCTGTCAGTGCAATGGAGATCATGCTCGGCAAGCTGGCGCCCTATTTTGTCCTCGGCATGATCGATACGGCGATGAGCGCCGCGATCGCGATCTACTGGTTCGACGTCCCTTTTCGCGGCTCGTTTGTGACGCTGGCGGTCGCCTCGGCCATGTTCATGGTTGTGGTGCTCTCGCTGGGATTCTTCATTTCCGTGCTTGCCAAGAATCAGTTCGCCGCCAGCCAGATTGCGCTGCTGATTACCTTTCTTCCGGCATTTCTGCTTTCAGGCTTTCTGTTTTCCATTGAGCAGATGCCCATCGCGCTGCAATGGCTCACGCGCATCCTGCCGGCGCGCTACTACGTCTCGGTGCTGAAGAGCATCTTTCTCAAGGGAACGCCCGCGTCTATGCTTTATGCGGATCTGATTCCCCTGGCTATCTTCATGATTGTGCTGGCGCTGCTGGCTACGCGGAGCTTCCACAAGCGGCTGGAATGAGAGGCTTTCATAGTTTCGGGTAATTATGTGCAAGGTTTTGAAAATATAAAAGGTGGGGTGGGGGGGGTGGCAATCGGCGTTCACAGTTTCACAGTCTCACGGTATATAGGGGGGTGGGGGTAGCCTTCGGAAGGGGAGTGATCGCGTGGTGAGTGGAATTCCGGCGTTCTTGAGCGAGACAAGTCCACTGCTTTTCCTTGATTTCATTCTGCCATAGGGAGTGGAAATTATATGCAAAGCCGGCGCACATTTTGGAACGGAATTTGAGAGCTGTGTGATAGGGTTGTGACGATTTCGATTTGGAACGGGGCAGGGCATGAAAACAGCAAGATGGATTCTGAATTTTCTGGCATTCAGCGCCGCCGGAGTTTGGGCGCAGCAGACAGCCCCAAACGATGGCTCCTATCATCAGATCCCGGACAGCGATGGGAGCTATTTCGTTGGGTATGAGGTCACGGCGCCCACGCTCACCCATGCCGCGCCGGCCACCTACCCAGGAGATACCGCCAGGCCTGGCCTTCAGGGCATCTGCGTTCTGTTCCTGGTTGTCGCAGCCGACGGCGCCCCTGCAACCATTCGTACAGTTCAGGGCCTCAGGGACGATTTCGATGCCGCGGCAATCGATTCGGTCAGGCGGTCGCAGTTTGAGCCAGGCAAACTGAATGGAAAGCCGGTTCCCGTCAAGGTTTGGGCAGAGATTGGTTTCTCGGTAGATCATCGGACCTCCTTTCCGGAGCTTGTTGTGATGGAGCGAGATGTGAGCCCTGTGGATTCAATACAAGGCTCTGCGGGGAAGGCCCACGCGGCGGACCCGGCCAACAGCCCTCCTGTGCTCATTCACATGGCTGAGGCGTATATTCCAGTTCCCGGAAAGAAGGCGAAGTACCAGAGCCTTGTCTCTGTGTCGGCGCTTGTGGGCGTGGACGGCTTGCCCAGCGATGTACGCGTGGTGCGCCCGCTCGGCATGGGCCTGGACGAGAAGGCCGTCGAGGCAGTCCGTCTCTACCGGTTCAAGCCCGCCCTGAAAAGGGGAATGCCTGTCCCGGCCATGGTCAGCGTCGAGGTGAAGTTCCTGCTTTGGTAGCTTGGCCAGGGCTACCTTCATCGCCTCCCCCCTGGAGGCAGCCAGGCAGCAGTCCAGCATTGACGGCAGAATGCCATCCCTGGCCTCAGAAAGCGTTCATGGGATGGCAGAGGAAGGGATTCGTTAGAGGGCTTTCAAAGGAGAGAAGAATGCTGGGCCGTCTGAAGCAAATGCTCATCAAGGAGTTCATCCAGGTCTTCCGCGACAAGCGGACGCGCTTCATTCTCATCGGGCCGCCGATCATTCAGATGATGGTCTTCGGATATGCGGCGACTTACGAGATCCGCCACGTGCCGACGGCGGTGCTCGACCTGGATCATAGCCAGGAGAGCCGGGACCTGGTCTCGCGTTTTACATCGAGCCCCTACTTTGTCGTGCAGCGGCAGCTCACGGACACGCGCCAGCTAGGCGATCTGATTGAGCAGGGGAAGATCACCGTCGGGCTGGAGATCGATGCCGGATTCGCCCAGAAGCTGCGCAGCGGCCAGACCGCCCCGTTGCAGGTGATCGTGGACGCAACCAACTCGAACACCGCGCTGATTGCCTCGGGCTATATCTCGCAGATTGCGCTGGGCTTCGCGCAGGAGTACCAGCGCGACCGCATCGCCCGTATTGCGCCGCAGTTGATGGAGATGATGCCCTCGGTCCAACTTGCGGCGCGGCCCTGGTACAACCCTGGCCTCAGCAGCCGCTGGTTCTTTGTCCCCGGAATCATCGGCAGCCTCACGCTCGTTTTAGTGATTACCCTGACGGCCTTTGCCGTGGTCCGCGAGCGCGAGATCGGCACGCTCGAACAGATCATGGTCACGCCCATCCGCCCGGCCGAGTTCATTCTCGGCAAGACACTGCCTTTCTTCCTGATCGGCGTCTTCGATATGACGCTGATTGCCGTCGTCGGGTCGCTCTGGTTTCAGGTTCCGTTTCGCGGCCATGTCTGGGTGTTGGCGACGGGCGCCGTTCTCTTCCTCCTGTGCATGCTGGGCGTGGGCCTGCTGATCTCCACCGTCTCCTCCACGCAACAGCAGGCGATGGTGACCTCGTTCTTCTTCATCATGCCGGCGATCACGTTTTCCGGCTTTGGATTTCCTATCAGCACCATGCCGCAGTGGATGCAGGATTTCAGCTATCTGATTCCGCTGCGCTACTTCCTGATCGTGATCCGAGGCACGTATCTGAAGGGCGCGGGGATGGAGATCCTCTGGCCGCAGATGGCTGCCATGGCCGTTCTCGGGGTCGCCCTGCTCACGGGGGCCATTCTGCGCTTCCACAAGGCGCTGGATTGAGGAACCGATCGATTCTCCGCCTTGAAACGGTGTGAAAAGAAGCAATCTGCTCTAGTTTGCCGCCAGCCAATCAGGTTTCGGGATAAAATCAAAGGTTCCACTGCTTTGGGCCCTTTGTTGTACCTTTAGCTTTGGCTTGTTTGCGCCTTGAACCCCACCCTAGCCGCAAAAACAAGAACGCGGCGAGGGTGGGGCACCCAGTTTTCAGCGAGGCGACAAAAGCCAACCGCAGGTCCTTCGACTGCGTAGGACGCAAAAAGCGCGTCCTACTCCGCTCAGGATGACAGTGCAATAGTTGGTTTGGGAGTTCGGTTTCGTATGATGGAATTCCATATAGCCCGGAAGGCGCGCGAGCGCTACCAGTTCGCGGAGTCGCTGTTCTCTTATACAGGAAACGTGGTTTTCGCCAATCTGGCGGGGTGCCGCGAGTTCGCCTACCGCATGAACACGGTCCGCGCCGCTGAAAGGCATCCGGAGCTGGCGGTTCATGCCGGGCAACTCTATGCCATGGGCCTGATTGACGAGGCCAGCCATGTTCTCATGGCCCGCTACCGCGAACAGTTTGACCCGGCGGTGATGAGCCGTGCGCTGGAATGGTTCTCCGGCCGGGTTGGGGCCGAGCCGCTGGGGAAGATGCTGGTGGCCTTCGTCGAGCAGTTTCCCGGCACTTCGGTCATGCGCGGCCAGATGACATCCTGGCAATGGCTGGTAAGGCAGACCAACGGACTCTCGCACTGGGCCGTCGCCCTGGAAGAGCTGCTGCTGCTGTGGACCGCCAACAAGAATGAGGCTTTTCAGCCATTCGACGAGCTTTTTGAGGAGAAATCGCTGGCGGAAAAGACGGTTTATCGCCAGGTTACCGCCCTGTTTCCGGAGTATTTTGCCACTCGCCCGCTGATTCCACTGCCGGACGGCAAGCCGATGAACCTTTTGGAGCTGCTGCGCGCGCCGGCCCTGGGTGCGCCCCGCTCGCTCAGCGATCAGCTTGCCCTCATCCGCAAGCTCTGGAAGCCCCTCATCGGCGAAAGCCTGGAGCGCTACCTGGCGGCGGCCGGCGAAATCCTGCATGAAGAAGAACTGGCCATCTGGATGCAGTTCAATCCTCCCTCCGCGGCCGCCGAAGCCGCGGCTCGCCACCGTGCCGAGACCGGCCAGCAACAATGGCCTTCCATCGTCAGCACCGCCGATGTTCCCGTTTTCAGCGAACTGGCCCACGAGTACGAGAAGTTCTCGCCCGACGGCGCCTGGATGCCCACCGCGGTGCTGATCGCCAAGAGCACCTACGTGTGGCTGGCGCAGTTGAGCAAGCAATATGGCCGGAAGATCGCCCGCCTGGATGAGATACCGGACGGGGAACTGGCCACCCTGGCCCGCCGGGGGCTTAATTCGCTCTGGTTGATCGGCGTGTGGGAGCGCAGCCGCGCGTCGAAGACCATCAAGCAGCTTTGCGGCAATACAGACGCCGTGGCCTCGGCCTATTCGTTATTTGACTACCGGATTGCCGAGGACCTGGGCGGCGAGGCGGCTTACATCAACCTGCGCGACCGCGCCTACCGGCACGGCATCCGGCTGGCCAGCGACATGGTGCCCAACCACATGGGCATTGATTCGCCCTGGGTGATCGAGCACCCCGAGTGGTTCATCTCCCGGCCCGAGACGCCCTATCCGGCTTACAGTTTCAACGGTCCCGATCTCTCCCACGATGGCCGTGTCGAGATCAAGATTGAAGACCACTACTATGAGCAGTCCGACGCCGCCGTTGTCTTTCGCCGCCGTGACCGCGCAAGCGGTGAGACCCGCTATATTTACCACGGCAACGACGGCACCAGCTTTCCCTGGAATGACACCGCGCAGCTCGACTACCTCAATCCGGCGGTGCGCGAGCAGGTGATCCAGACGATCCTGCACGTGGCGCGGTTGTTTCCGGTGATTCGGTTCGATGCCGCAATGACCCTGGCCAAGCGTCACTTTCACAGGCTGTGGTTTCCCGGCCCCGGAACCAGCGGCGCCATCCCCTCCCGCGCCGAATACGGCATGAGCCAGGCAGAGTTCGACCGGCACATGCCGCATGAGTTCTGGCGCGAGGTGGTCGACCGCGTCGCCGCCGAGGTTCCCGGCACGCTCCTGCTGGCCGAGGCCTTCTGGTTGATGGAGGGCTACTTCGTCCGCACTCTTGGGATGCACCGGGTCTACAACAGCGCCTTCATGGTGATGCTGCGCGACGAGGAGAACGCCAAGTACCGCTCGGTCATCAAGAACACGCTGGAGTTCGATCCGGACATCATGAAGCGTTACGTGAACTTCATGAGCAATCCCGATGAGCGCACGGCAATTGACCAGTTCGGCAAAGGCGACAAGTGCTTCGGCGTGGCCGCGCTGATGGTCACCTTGCCCGGCCTGCCCATGTTCGGCCATGGCCAGATCGAGGGATTCACCGAGAAGTACGGCATGGAGTACCAGCGTCCGCGCTACGACGAGACTCCCGACCCCTGGATGGTCGAGCGCCACGAACGCGAGATCGCGCCGCTGCTGGAACGCCGCCGGCTCTTTGCCGAGAGCAGCAACTTTCTGCTTTACGATTTCTTCCTCGACACAGGCAAGGTGGACGAAAACGTCTTTGCCTACTCGAACTGCAATGAGACCGAGCGCGCCCTGGTTGTCTATAACAACCGCTACGGCCAGACGCGTGGAACCATCGATTATTCCGCAGCTTACGCCGACAAGAGCTCCAATCAGCTTCGCCAGCGGCGGCTCGCGGAGGGACTGGGTCTGAGCGGCAATTCCGATGCCATCCTGGCCTGGCGCGACTCCTTCACCGGCCTAGAGTACCTGCGCCGCGCCAATGAGCTTTCCGAGCGCGGGCTCACCCTCGACCTGCGGGCTTACCAGTGCCACGTCTTTCTCGATTGGCGCGAGCTTCATGCCACGGCGGAAGAACCCTGGGATAGGCTCTGCGACCAGCTCAACGGCCGCGGCGTGGCTGATCTTGAGGACGCCCTGGCAAATCTGGAGTTGCAGCCGGTGCATAACGCACTGCGCGCGCAACTGGACTCTGGCCTCGTCCGCCTCTTCGCGGATCTGGCCGAGCATCCGCGCACGCTTGCGGTCGGAGTCAACACTGAAATCGAAGCCGAGCGCACAGCGTTCTTCAGGGAGGCCTGGGGGCGTTGCGAGAGCTTCCTGCGCATCGCGCAGAAGGCGTATCTGGCCCGCGCCGGCAGTGAAGCGGAGAGCTTCCAGCCCGCCAACCCCGGATTGCTGGCTACCGCCTTCCGCGAGCGGCTGCGCGCCGCCATGCGCCTTCCCGCCGTAGAAGCGCTTTTCCCCGCTCCGTGGACCCCGGCAGCCCGCCGCATCTTGCCCAGCCCCAGCCCGCAGTTGACCGCTACGGCCATGTGGGGGCCGGTCCTCGGCTGGTGCGCCCTGGAGTTGCTCGCCGAATCCATCGGCGCGGAAAGCCCGGAGCGCGTTGCGCTGGACCTCTTTGACCGCCTCCGCCTCCGCGAGCCCTTTGCGCAGGCCTTTACTGCGCTCGGATTCGAGGGCGAGGAGGGCTGGCGCGTGGCCGCGCGCATCAAGGTTGTGCTGCTCACCGGGGCCGGCATTGGAAAGCCCGAGGAGGGGTCGGCGGCGACCGCCGCGTCTTCGGCGGATCAGCCGGCAAGGGGCGCGGAGGAGCGAGTGGCGCTTCCGCCCGCCTTGTGGTCTGACCCGGATGTGCGCTGGCTCAGTGGCGTGCATGAGGCGGAGGGCCATACCTATCTGGCGCGCGAGCCTTACGAGGAGTTGCTGTGGTGGCTGCTGATGCCGTCACTGCTGCGCTTGGCTGGCGATGCTGTCCCCAGCCGGACGGCGGTGCAGGCGATGAGCCGGACCGTAGAAGAGGCCCTGGAGACCGCCGAGGCCGCCGACTATCGTGTTGATCTGCTGCTGGATACCGCTGCTGTTGAAGCGGCTGCGGAAGAACCTGCCTCCGGGGCCGGCTCCGGCGCCGAACCCGCTATCCAACCCGATCCAGAACCGGAAGCGCAGCCCTTGCCCGTGGAGAGCGCGGAAGCGGCACAGCCGGATGCAGAACCCACTGCGGAGCCCGCCATCGAACCCACTGCCGAGCCAGGGCCGGAAGCAGAGCCGCAAGCTCCGCCTGCGGAGGAGTCCGAACCGGCGGAGCCGGAGGTTGAAGCCGTCGCCGAGGCAGCTACCGAGCCCGCTGCTGAGCCTGAGGCACAAGCAGAAGCGCAGCCTTTGCCCTCTGAGAAGCGGGAGCCGATTGAGCCGGAGATTGAACCATCCTCCGAGGCCGTTGCCGAGCCCTCGCCTGAGCCCCCTGCCGAGCCAGAGCCGGAAGCGGAACCGCAAGCTTCGCCTCAGGAGATCGCGGAACCTGCACAGCCGGAGACAGAAGAACCCACTGAACCTGCCACCGAGGCCGCCGCCGAACCCAAGGCAGAACCAGAACCAGAACCGTTGCCTGCGGAGAGTCCCGAACCGGGAGAGCCGGAGCCTGAGCCAGTCTCCGAATCCCCCCTCGAATCCGTCGTGGAGCCCGAGGCGGAAGCAGAGCCGCAATCTTCGCCAGTGGAGACAGTGGAGCTGGTGGAGCCGGAGATTGAACCAACCACTGAGCCCGCCGCTGAGCCTGAGGTTGAGGCTGAGACACCTGCAGAGGCACAGCCCTCGCCTCCTGTGGCCCCCGAATCGGAAGAGCCAGAGATCGAACCGACCACAGAGCCCGCTACGGAGCCAGAGATCGAAGCCACCGCGGAATCGGCCACTGAGCCAACTGCTGAGCCTGAGACACATGCGGAAGCACAGCCTTTGCTTTCAGAGAACCCGGAACCGGCGGAGGCACAGATCGAACCAACCACAGGGTCCGCCGCCGAGCCGGAGGTCAAAGCAATCGCCGAACCGGCCCCCGAACCTGTTGCTGAGCCTGAGCCGGCAGCAGAGGCGAAACCCGTTCCTTCGGAGAGCCCGGAAGCGATAGAGCCGGAGATTCAGCCTGCGGCCGAATCTGCTCCCGAACCCGTTGTTCAACCCAAGACATGGGCGGAATCGCTGTCGTCGTTCATCCGGTCGTGGGAGCCTGAAGCGCCAAAGATAGAGTTCTCGGCCAAACCCGTTGCCGGGCCAAGAGCGGTGGCAGAGCCGCTGCCTTCGCTCGCCCAGCATTGGGAGCTGGAACCGCCAAAGATCGAATTCGAGCCCAAACCCGCTCCGGGGCCGAGAGCGGTAGCGGAGCCGCTGCCTTCGCTTACCCAGCCGTGGGAGCCGCCTGCTCCGAAGGTGCAATTCAAAGCCAAGCCCGCAACCGGACCTGACGAACCGCCAGAGCCGGAGAAAGAGCGGACGGAAGGATCTGAAGGCGATCCGAACGGCTAGCCTTGGCTCTTTCGGCTAAAAGGCGCCTGACGCTTGCGGGGAGCCGTTCCACCTGAACCGGACCATGATGGTCCTGCCGTCGCTGTGGGCGCGCAGAGGCGGGTATCACAATCCGGTGTGACGCAAGGCACATCCGAATATGCCCGCGCGATGTCAAAGTCCCATGCGGACAGTCTTCGGGGTGAAGTCTCCGCGGATAGCTCTGAATCAGTGCGCGGTGTCTTCTTTTACCGGGTACGCAGGGCTTTCCGGGCGAACGCACTTTTCCTAGTCTCTTTCTACCCCCTGGGATGTGGTCCAGAAGTGAGCAGGGTTCGGCCCATGTCGCCCTCTCCATCCCGTCACCCCACAACCCGTATGCGGCAGGTGTGCGTCGTTCTTTTGAACGGCGCTTGCGCAATCGTGCCGCGTCAAAAAGGCCGAGCCTGATTCATGCGGAGGAGCCATGCAGAGTGTTGCCAATGGAATGCTGAATGCGCACGAAAAGCTGCTGATTGACCAGGCAATAGCTGAGCACGAGGGCAAGCCCGGAGCGCTGCTCGGGATTCTGGAATCGGTTCAGGCCGCCAACGCGCACAAGTTCCTTTCGCTTGAGTCGCTGCGCTATATTGCCGAGGAGACCGGCCTTCCCCCTTCGACCATCTACAGCGCCGCAACCTTCTATGCGCTCTTCAACCTCGATCCGCAGGGAGACAACGTGGTCTGCGTCTGCCGCGGCACAGCCTGCCACACGCGGGGTTCGCGCGATCTGCTGGAGAAGCTCTGCCTCGATCTGGGGCTCAGCGGACAGGAGGCGAGCGACACCAACGAGGCCGATAAACTGGCGCTCACCACCCCCGACCGCCGCTTCACGGTTCGCACCGTCGCTTGCTTCGGCCAGTGCGCGCTGGCTCCCGTCGTCGAGGTGAATCACCACATTCTCAGCCATGTCAATGAGCGCACGTTACAGCGGGAAGTGAAGGCGTTATCAAGCCACAAGGGGGGAAAATAATGCCGCGAATTCTGGATATAGGTGCGTTTAATTCGGTTCGTGAATCCGGGCTTTCCAAGCTGGTGCCGGCCGTTCCGCGCCTGACGGTGGGCATGGGAACCTGCGGCCGCGGCAATGGCGCTGAAGAGGTCTTTCACGCTCTGAATGAGGCCATTCATCGCAGCGGCGTCGATGTCCTGCTGGCCGGCGTTGGCTGCTTCGGCTCCTGCTTCCAGGAGCCGCTGGTGAGCGTCCGGCTGCCGGGCAACCCGATGGTGGTGCTCCATCGTGTGCAGGCCAACGATGCCAACCGCATCCTCGAAGGCGTCTCGACCGGCCTCCTCCCGCCTGGTTTGGTTTACTGCAAGATCGAAGAATGGGATCACATCACCGCTCACCTGAGATACGGCCAGGGTTACCCGGATATTCCCTCCTGGAACGCGATCCCGTTTTTCAAGGGGCAAAAGAAGATCGTTCTCCGCAACTGCGGGCTCATCAATCCCTCCGACATCGAGGAATACATCGCGGTGGGCGGCTATCAGGCCCTCTATAAGGTGCTCATCGACGGCCGGACAGACAGCGTCATCGAACAGATCAAGGCCTCCCGGCTGCGGGGCCGCGGCGGGGCGGGTTTCCTCACCGGCAACAAATGGGATTTTCTGGCCAAAGCCAAAGGTGACACCAAGTACATCATCTGCAACGCCGATGAGGGCGATCCCGGCGCCTATATGAACCGCAACGAGATCGAGGGCGACCCTCATTCGCTGCTGGAGGGCATGATCATCGGCGCTTACGCCATGGGCGCGACCGAGGGCATCGTCTATGTGCGCGCCGAGTATCCGCTGGCGGTGAGCCGTCTGAACCGGGCTATCGAACAGGCGCGCGAATATGGGCTGTTGGGCGCGAACATCCTTAACCGCGGCTTCAACTTCAACATTATGCTGGTCCAAGGCGCGGGAGCCTTTGTTTGCGGCGAGGAGACGGCCCTGATCGCCTCCCTTGAAGGCCATGCCGGCTGGCCGCATCCACGGCCGCCGTTCCCGGCGCAGAAGGGCTTGTACGGCAAGCCGACCAACATCAATAACGTCGAGACCTGGTGCAACATCGCCCCCATCGTTACCCGCGGACCCGCCTGGTTTGCTGAAACAGGCAGCGTGAAGAGTCCTGGAACCAAGGTCTTTTCGCTGGTGGGCAAGATTCGGAACACAGGACTGGTGGAGATGCCCCTGGGAACTCCGCTGAAGAGCTTTATCTACGACATCGGCGAAGGAGCGGTGGCCGGTCGCCGCGTCAAATCCGTGCAGACCGGCGGACCCTCGGGCGGCTGCATCCCGGTCGAGATGCTCGATACTCCCGTTGACTACGAGAGCCTGGCACAGATCGGCTCCATCATGGGCTCAGGCGGCATGGTGGTGATGGATGAAGACAACTGCATGGTCGATGTGGCCCGCTACTTCATCGAGTTCACCCACTCGGAGTCCTGCGGCAAGTGCGTTCCATGCAGGGTGGGGCTGAACAAGGCGCTGCGCATCCTCAATGCCATCACCAGTGGAAACGGAACCCGCGAGCATATGGGCTTGCTGGATGAACTGGGCCGGATGATCCGCGAGTGTTCGCTCTGCGGCCTCGGCCAGACCGCGCCCAATCCCGTGCTCACCACCATTCGTCACTTCCGCGACGAATATGAAGACCACATCGTTGCCCATCGCTGCCGCGCCGGCGTCTGCCAGGAGCTTGCTCTCTCGCCCTGCGAAAACAGTTGCCCCCTGCGCATGAACATTCCGCGCTTCCTCGAGCTTTATCAGGAGGGCCGGCTGGAAGACGCCTTCGAGTCTGTTGTTCTCGACAACCCGCTTCCCGCTTCCACCGGCAGGGTCTGCCAGCATCCCTGTGATAACAGGTGCCGCCGCCAGTCCTTCGATGAGGTGGTAAACATGCGCGAGGTGCATCGCTTCCTGGCTGACGCCATCTATCAATCCGATCTATTTGAGCCGGTTCTGGAGCGGATTCGAGCGCGCAAACTCGCGCCCACGGGCCGCAGGGTGGCAGTGGCAGGCTCCGGCCCCACGGGCCTGACGGCCGCTTTCTACCTGGCCATGCTCGGCCACGACGTCACCATCTTCGAGGAGCGCGGCGAGGCGGGCGGCATGTTGCGTTTTGCCATTCCAGAGTACCGGCTGCCCAAGTCGGTGCTGCGCCGGGAGCTGGACCTGATCGAAGGCGTCGGCGTGAAGATGGTCTTCAACACCAGAATCGGATTCGACGTTCCGCTCAACGAGCTGGCCAGCCAGTTCGATGCGGTCTTCCTGTCGATTGGAACCTGGAAGGAATCCTGGCTCTATCTGCCCGGAACGGAGCTGAAGAACGTTCATCCAGCGCTGCCGTTCCTCGAAGCCGTCGCCCGGCAGCAGAAGGTGAGCATGGGAGCGCGGGTGGCGATTATCGGCGGCGGCAATGCGGCCATCGACTCGGCCCGCACCGTGATGCGCATGGGCGCGCAAGCCACCATCCTCTATCGCCGCGAGCGCAAGGACATGCCGGCCATCGATGAGGAGATTCAGGCCGCAGAGGACGAAGGCGTGCGCTTTGTCTTTCTGGCCGCGCCGCACCGCATTCTGGGCGATGCGGAGGGCCGCGTAAAAGCCATCGAAATCGTCAAGACGCGCCTCGGCGAATACGACAAATCCGGGCGCAGAAGGCCACTTCTCACCGACGAGGTGCAGCGCTTCGAGTGCGACAGCGTGATCATGGCCGTGGGCGAGACCTTCGACCTGGACTTCTGCCGCGCCTCCGGCCTGGAGCTCAAGGAAGAGGGAACGATCATTGTCGATCGCTTCACCTATGAAACCAGCCGCCCCAACTTCTATGCCGGCGGCGACGTGATTACCGGCGCATCCAATGTCTCCAATGCCATGAGCTGCGGCAAGCAAGCGGCCCGGAAGATGGACGAGCGCCTGATGGGTGAAGACCGCTGGGAGCGGCTCATTCCAGAATTTGAATACAGCCGCCTCGCGCCCGGAGAACCCAGCCTCAGCCGCCGCCACTCGGCGCAATCGGTGCCCGCCTCTGTCAGGGTTCGTTCCCAGCAGGAGGTGGTTGCCGGCCTCACTCCGAAGGAGGCGCTGGAAGAGTGCCGCCGCTGCCTTCGCTGCGATTTGCGCGCCACTGTGGGTGGTAACTGAGAGCAATGAAAGAAGAAAGGACCGCTGCCATGCCGGCTAAAACACTTTCAGTTCGAATCGATGGCGAGTTGGTGAACGCCAAAGAGGGCCAGACCATCCTGGAGGCGGCTCACGCCAACGGGAAGAAGATTCCCACGCTCTGCTACCTGAAGGGCTTGAGCGCGGTGGGGGCCTGCCGCATCTGCATGGTCGAGCTTGCCGGCACGGACCGCCTGCTTCCGGCCTGCACCACGCCCATCCAGGAGGGCATGTCGATCCAGACCATTTCGGCCAAGCTCACCCAATATCGCAGGATGGCCGTCGAGCTGCTGCTGGTCGAGCGCAATCACATCTGCTCGGCCTGCGTCTCCAACGGCCACTGCGAACTACAGGCGATGGCGCGCGAACTGGGCATCACCCATGTCCGGTACTCCTACAACAATCCGCGGATACCCGTGGATATGACCCATCCCCGCTTCGTTCTCGACCAGAACCGCTGCATCCTGTGCACGCGCTGCGTCCGGGTCTGCGCCGAGGTCGAGGGCGCGCATGTTTGGGAGGTCGCCTCGCGCGGCATCTACTCGCGCATCGTCAGCGACCTCAAGGATGATTGGGGCAAGGCAAGCAACTGCACCGGTTGCGGCAAGTGCGTGCAGGCCTGCCCCACAGGAGCCCTCGCCGAAAAGGGCTTCTCGGTGATGGAAATGGCCAAGCAGAGCGATTTGGTCAGCCGGCTTGCTAAACACAAGGCTGTTTCAGCGAACGGCGCGCGGTAGAGCGGAGCCAGGAGCCGTATGCGCTAATGAGCGCCCGTACGGATCTGTGCAGGGGGTATCAGGCAACTGGTATTCCTACCGCGACACCATCGACGGTGCCTTCGATGGAGGGAAACGGCAATAGGCGCAACCGCGTGCGCTTGGAATCCACCGTAAGCAACGCGCCGGATTCCAGCATGGATTCTCCTTCGGCCAAGGCCGAAAGAACGAGCTTGCCGATGCTGTTGGGAGCCAAATCTTCTGAGCGAATTTGCACGACACTTGGTTTTTGAACCTTTGTGTCTGCCAGGATCGCGCCGAAATCGAGGTCTTGAGTCAGTACCACATAGCCATGGGCGCTGGCATAGGCCATGATCTCCGTGTCTGGAGCGGAAGCAGCTCCAATCGCCGACCAGTGGACCGATTCGACGCCCGCGCCGGAGAGAAACCGTACTCAGTCCGGCGACAAATTCATGTCGATAAGCAGCTTCATGCCGTTGCCAGAACGACCTCGCGGTCTTCCGCCACCCACGCCGCATAGCGAAGCGCTTGCAGTATGTCCTCGCGCTCCAGATAGGGGTAGCTGGCGAGCAGTTCCTCAATGCTGTGTCCGGCGCCGATCTGACCGACGATCATGCTGACCGTGACACGCATTCCGCGAATGCAAGCCTTGCCGCCCATGACCGCGGGATTCCGGGTAATGCGATCCATTTGACTCATGTGCCCACCCCCTTCCAAAGCATAGTCTGATGGTAGCCGCTTTGCAGCCGGATTTCAAAACGCTTCCAGGAATTGAACTTTCCCAGGTCCGAAAATCCGGATCCTGGGCACCCAGATTCACGAGGGGGAAATGGGCCACCCGCCACCGATTACGAAGTCGGTGCCACAGCGTTCACAGCAACAGCAATATTCTGTAGAAACTCATCCAAGTTCCCTTCCAGGTTTGAGTAAGTTTGATGAAGGATTTCAGCGTATTTTTCTTTGCTGAATGAAAGCTCTAATTCCATCCTCGCTGCCACCAGTAAAGGGACGAGCAGTCGGCTGATATTATTGCTTTCTACAAAGCACTGTTTTGCAAAAGGACCGTGCTTTGCATAAAGTTCGGCGGTCATCTGCAGAATTTCTTGGTGTGTCGTTGCGATACGGCCTGCCTCAAACTCAAAGTTCTTCTGTATCGCTTCAAATCTGCGTACATCTTGAGTACCTTCAATATTGTGATGCCGCATAAGCTCAATCATAGCGTCGCGTGTTTTTTCAAAGTCCTTAACCAACGCAACCTTTACGGCAATCTGTTCTTGCAAGATGCTCAGGACCATTCGTTGTTGCGCCAAACGAAGAAAGGCGCGCGCAAACTCCGTTCCAAAATTGGCGAGCGCACGAATAGTATCTTCACCCGCGACAAGGTTGACTTTTGCGAGAATGGGAGATGTATCAAGGTACGTCGCTGAAACTTCCTTCAGCGAAAAACTCAACTCGCTCAATTTGGAAAGGACACTCATAGAAGCCGCAATGGCCTCTGCGGCTGCTGCGTATGTATCTTTTCGGAAAGTCATTTCCCGTTCCCGATTTTTTAACTCCCGATCGTTTTGGAGTTGCAAACTCAGGCGGCGGTTGTTGGCACGATTGGTGAAAAAGATACCTAGCAGTGGGAACAAAGCGCCGACTACAACACCCCAAAATGAGGCGGGTATCTTGCCGAGCAGTTGAGCAAAAGACTGAAGAAAGTCATTCATGTTTGTTCTACCTGAGGGTCTTTGCCTCGACCAGAAGCCCCGCTGCACGGGCTGAGAATTCCTGCGAGGCTTTCCATCCTTCAATGGTACTGCGGAAGGGCAGGAAAGCGACAGGTCGAAACTTACCCTTTTCGGACCACAGCGATATGCACTTGGCCGGATGACGGCCAAACTACCAAATTAGCTTGCCGGCGATTCTGAAGCCTCGATGAGTTGGTTGGCGGGTGGCCCTGATCTTAAGATGGATTCTATCCTGATGAGGGTGCCCTCGGTCCCTAGCCTTTGGGGACCGGGGAAGTCGAGCATTCCAGGAGCATGGACGAAAGGCCCGTGGCTAAAGCCAATTATGTTGTAAGCCGTCGTTCATGGGCCTGAAGGCCCCTGCTCCCTCCGTTTGATTTGTGCCAGCGGGCTGCGCCTCGTAGAATCGGCTTAGGCGGTGAGTTTGCGCCAATCTTGAGCCCACCCGATCTTGAGCGGCAAGGAGCCAATGAGCGAACAGGAACCAGGGACTTCCCCTCAGGCAGCGGCGGCATCGCCGGCGTGGATCAGGATTGAGCGGGCGCGCCATCCCCAGCGGCCCTATCCCATGGACTTTATCGAGCGGATTTTCACCGATTTCAGTGAAATTCACGGCGATCGCGCCTTTGGCGACGACGAAGCTGTGGCCTGCGGCATGGCGCGGCTGGCCGGCGAGGAGGTGCTGGTCATCGGCAACCGCAAGGGCGGCTCGACCAAAGACCGCATACGGCGCAACTTCGGCATGCCCCACCCCGAGGGCTACCGCAAGGCGCTCAGGGCAATGAAGATCGCCGAGAAGTTTGGGCGGCCGGTCATCAGCTTCATCGATCTGCCGGGCGCTTATCCCGGCCTGGGCGCTGAAGAGCGGGGCCAGGCCGAGGCCATCGCCCGCAATCTGCTTGAGATGTCCCGCCTCCGGGTGCCTACAATTTCGGTCATCAGCGGCGAGGGCGGATCGGGCGGGGCGTTGGCCCTGGCTGTCGCGGATCGCGTTCTGATCCTTGAAAATGCCCTCTATTTCGTCATTACTCCCGAATCCTGCGCGGCCATCATGTGGCGCGATGCGGTCCATAAGCAACTGGCTGCCGAGGCCATGCGCATCTCCGCGCCGGAAGTCTCCTCGCTGGGCTGCGTGGACGAGATCGTCGAGGAGCCGCCGGAGGGCATTCACGCCGACCGCGAGGCGGGCACGGGAATGCTGGGCAGCTTGCTCCGCAAGCACCTGGACGAACTCAAGTTGCTCTCGATCGATGCCCTGGTCGCCGCGCGCCAGGCCAAGTTTCGCAACATAGCGCAGTTCTACACGGAAGGTTGACGCCCATGAGCACATCCCAAGCAGGCGGCGGCCGGTTGCGCGCCTATATCGAGTTTCTGGGCGCGGTTGTCTATTTCTTTTTTGCGCGGGCCCTGGCTCGGAGCGGGGCGCAGGGGCTCGCCAATGACCAGTTTGAGCCGCTGGTCGAGCAGACCATGCTCCTCTTTTTATTGCTGCTGGGCTATGCCGCCATGGGCTTCTGGCTCGACCGGCAACAGCACCCCGTAGCCGCGCAGGGGCTGCCGAGGCGGAGAGGCTGGCCGGGCGAAGCAGGACTTGGTCTGGCTCTGGGCTGGGGGCTGGCTCTGGCATGTGTTCTGTTCATGGTTGTGGGCGGCGGCATAGCCATTGTGCTGGTTCTTGGGCCCTCCGCCTGGGGATGGCTGGTGGTTGACGCCGTCTTTTTTGCGCTGGTCGCGCTGGCCGAAGAGGTTGCCTTCCGGGGTTACGGCTTCCAGCAATTTGAGCGTGCGGTTGGCCCGCTTGGGGCGGCGCTGGGATTTGCCGCTTACTACGCTATCGTGCAGACGCTGCTGCCCGGTTCGACCCAGATCGTGCCCGGTTCCACTCATGCCAGCGTCGCTGTTTCAATTGGGTTAAGCCTTGCTCTTTCAATTGCTTATCTGCGCACTCGCGCACTTTGGGTGAGCTGGGGAATCAACTTTGGCTGGAAGGCCAGCCGCGCATTGCTCTTCGGGCTTGCCATCAGCGGCGTCAGCAACCGCTCCCCTGTGGTGCAGGGCAATCCCATGGGGCCGTTCTGGCTCACTGGCGGAGGCTATGGCCTGGACGGCAGTTGGGTGGCCTTCCTTCTCCTGCTGGCGGCGCTGCCCGTGGTTTACCGACTCACGCGCGAACTGGACTATCGCTACAACGCGCCGGTGATTGTGCCGGGCGGCATTCCGGTTGACCTTGACGCGGCAGCGCGTCAGCAGCACGAGGCCGCCATGGGGCAAACCGAACCAGCGGCCCCCGGTCTGGTTCAGATTCTGCCCGCAGTTGCGCCGCCGGCGGCTTTGCCTCCTGACAACTCACACGCTGACCCTACCAAGGATTAGCTATGATTCACGCTTCCTCCGCTATGATGGTGAACTGGTCTTCGCTTTTGGAGTTATTGTGGTCTATGTGATCTCTGCCTTGTTTTGATGGAGAGTTGCGATGAGACGAATCTCCCCCGCTTTGGTGCTTCTTGTTGCAGTGAATCTGCTTCTGTTTCAGCCGGCAACAATTGCACAGGCGCCCGGAGCCGCCGCCCAGCATCGGGAGACAACCCAGGATCTGATTGCCAGGCTGAATCCGCAGCAAAAACAGCAGTTTGATAATGCAGGGAAGGCATTCGGCGAACATCGCTATGCCGATTCACTTGCCATCCATCAGCTTTTGCTAAAAGATCTTCCCGGCGACCCTATCCTGTTGAAGTTTGCCAGTGAAGCTGCTCTGAGTGGTGGAGACGCTGCGTCTGCCGTAAAGATGCTCAAGCCGCTTGCGCAGGCTGATCCCGATGATTGGCAAGCCGCCGCGTTGCTCACCCGCGCCTGTGCCGAGAGCGGCGATACGCCATGCCGGGACGCGGGAATCGCTCATATGCTTGATCTGCATCAGCGAGGCATCACGCCGCCGAATCTGCAGGAATACGTTGTAGAGAGCGTAAAAGTGGGTGAAAACACCCTGGTGATCAAAACCTCCCTCGTGCCCATTGGATACTACAAGGTCTATGCCATTGGCAAGATGACCGACAGCGCAGGCAAGCTGTCTTTGACCATCACTCTGGAGAGCAATGACTTCGATCAGCCGGGCTTCGCCAAAGAGCATCCTGATGAGGCTAAGAAGGGAATGCGCTCGTTTTCTTTGGACGCCTACAGGGAGACCGGATTGAACAACAAAGGGCAGAGGACGCAGACGCACTTTACCTTCAAGTTTTTTGATGGACAGCCATCCTACGCGACGGTCCGGGACGAGTTTTTGAAAGTAGCCAATGGAACAACTCAGCCCGTGAGCAGCACATCCGGCCTGATTGTGCCATAAAGCCAAACTACTCCGGGTCGATGTTCATCTTGCCCCTGAATTTGAAGTTTATCAGCCAGCCAGCCGCGTGTTTTTGCTTTTCCCTCTTGAACGAAACGGGTTTTTGAGCCATGCTGTTTACATGCATGGGAGGCACCCATGATTCGGCCATTTCTTCCCCTGGGGATCCGGCCGGTTCCCCGATTACTTCGGAGTATCCCCCGCGGGAAGGTCTCCCCGCGCAGACGTCTCTGGTGTGCCCTGGGAGTGCTGTTCGCCGCCGGCATGGCGGCAGCCCAGGTTATCACCGTCAATACCCACACCGGAACCGTAACCAACGGGCCCGAGGTTCAGGCCCCGGTGGACCGGCGCTATCAGCAGATCGAGCCAACCCATGTTCCGCTTCCCAACTCGGAACTGGACGCCAGGACGCGCCTGGAGTTGATCCGGGTATTGCAGGCGGAGCAGGGCTTTGCCATGCGCCCCTTTCCGCGCGGACGCCTGGGTCTCACGCTGAGAGCCAATGGCAAGCTGGATCCCTCCGGGGAACCGTACCTCGATATGGTCACCAACGAAGGCCTCTCCGCCAAGCCCGGCGATCGTCTGGTCCTCAGCGACATCAGATTCGACCACACGAGGATGATCTTCGACCTCAATGGAGGGCCGGAGAAGAAACACCGGATTCTGCGCCATGTCCAAATCGGAATGGGGCCGGGCTGGCAGCCGGTGGTCCCTGATGACGGCACCGAGCCGGTGGGCGCGCGCCTCACCCTCATCTTTGAAAGCCATGTTCCCGCTCTGACCGGCGCACAGGTAAAGGCGCTCCTGGCGCCGCTTATCTCGTTTGACGTGAAGCCCCCTGTCCAGGCCTTCACAGACACTCTTCCCGCCAAGTTGAAGGAGGCGATCCTCGACCACCATGTTCTGGTAGGCATGACCACCGATATGGTGCTCTTCGCCAAGGGGCCGCCGGAGCGCAAATCCCGCGAGATGGACGGGCAATCGCCCTTCGAGGAGTGGATCTACGGTCAGCCGCCCGAGGAGGTGGATTTTGTCCGCGTCAACGGCAACCGCGTGATTCGGCTCGAAGTCGCCAGAGTAGGCGAGACTCCGGTGGTCTTTACCAAAGACGAGGTGGCGGGACTGATGCGCACCGACGGCACGCCGCTGACTCCCGCCCAGCCTGGCGTGCGAACTGTTGAAGCGGGCGACGCCGAGCGGAATCCCGATACGCAGGCTCCCGCTGCTCCGCCCACCCTGCGCAAACCCGGCGAGAAATTGCCGACCGACACCAAAGATACTCAGGTGATGAAGCCGGTGCAATTCCCCACTCAGAAGCCCGCCCCGCAGCCCGGCGCAAACCCCGATGGGGAACCCGATGCTGAGCCGACGCCCCCGGCGCAGCCTGCCGGTGCGGCGCAGCCTGCGTCACCGGACGCCTCCCAGCCAGCTCCGGCCAAGCCGCAGACCCCGAATGCAGACCAGCCGGACTGACGGAGTGCGAGATTGTCACCTCTGAGTCCCCAATGGATACAGAGTTTGGAGTCCTGAGCAGCCCTTTGTAATCTGCTATTGTGTTCACACGCCTGTAGATGCGCTATCGGTTTGTGTAAGGATGCATGAAAGCGCTTGCTTTTATTTTGATCCCAGCAAAAGACGGACTCCGGTGAATCCACTTGGTTCCGGCAGGGCATTGGTGAGAAGGCTCATCCAGGTGAAACGGGCGTCGTTCTCTGAGAATGCACGCCGGAAGAGCCTGCCTGCCGCCGATGGAGCTATACCCTCTGGTCAGTCTGAGCCTTGCCTGACCTCCATCGCGCATCAGAGACTAAGGAAGATCGAGGTTTTCTGCCCGTTTACCGCCGGTTACCGGCGTACATTAAAGGTTGTGCCTGATGAAAGATCTCGGTAATAGCTTATCGGCTTCCCAATCATCCTCCGCGCAACAGGAGCGGAGAGCGGAGGGAAGCTCTGTGCCGAGTTGGGTGGAACCGGCAGCAGTCTGGATGGTCCTGGATGTCATCACCGTCGTTGCAGCCGCAATGCTGGCCATGCTCTGGGAGATGCATTTGGGCCTGATGGGAACTGCGCGAGGACTCGGGCGCGGCACGTTGATCCATGGCCATTCCAGAGGAATCCTGCTGGCGCTTCTATGCGGCTTCTGCGTGGTGCTCATTCTTACCAGCCGGCGGCTCAATCTCTATGCCCCCAAGCGCCTGACCAGTTTTCTCCACGAGCAGCAGCTCAGTGTGCAGGCCAGTCTCAGTTCCGGCCTTCTGCTTGCCGGCGCCTTGTACCTGCTTCATGCCACGGACTTTCCTCGCCGCATTATGCTGATCACGGTTGGGCTGGTCACTGTCTTGCTCAGCCTGCGCCGAATGGTCTATCGCCTGTTGCTCTATCGCGATTTCGGGCGAGGCATCGGAAACCGCAACGTGCTGATTGTGGGTACCGGCCCGGATGCCCAGGCCCTTCGCCACCAATTTGAGAACTTTCGGCATCTCGGCTACACATTCAAGGGCTTTATCGACCTTCGAGGCACTGACTCCCCTCTGCGCGCCAGCTCCGGCGATGTGATTGGCATCATCGAGACGGTCTTTCAGCACGCCCATCGGGCGTTTGTGGATGAGATCTTCGTCACTGCTCCCTGTGAGCAGGGGATCTTCAACCAGATCCTCGAACAGGCTCGAATCCACAGTGTTGATCTGCGGTTTGTTCCCGACATACAGGGCGGTTTGCTATGGGACAATCCCATCGAGCACGTTGGCCAGCTCCCCACGATTCCGCTCCATTGCAGTAGTCTCCCCGAGGGCGGGCTTCTGCTCAAGCGCGGGCTTGACATCCTCTTTTCGAGCCTGGCGTTGATTCTCCTGGCGCCGCTTTACATCGCCATCGCCATCGCCATCAAACTGGATTCCACTGGGCCGGTCATCTACCAGTCGGAGCGCATCGGCAAGAAGGGCCGTGTCTTTAACTGCAACAAATTCCGCACCATGACGCCAGATGCGGAGAAGCGCCGGGCAGAGCTCATGAAGATGAATGAGCGGGAAGGCGTTCTCTTCAAGATTGCCGACGATCCGCGCATTACCAAGCTGGGAAGGTTTCTGCGCAAGTACTCCCTGGACGAGCTGCCCCAGTTCTTCAACGTCCTGCGAGGCGATATGAGCGTAGTGGGTCCGCGGCCGCCGTTGGCTGGCGAGGTGCGCGAGTATGAGCTAGGCCACCTTCGCCGCCTGAACGTGACCCCCGGCATTACCGGGCTGTGGCAGGTGCAGGCGCGCAAGGATCCATCCTTCGACAACTACATCTCCTGTGATATTGCTTATATCAACAATTGGAGTATCTGGCTGGACCTGAAGATCATTGTGCGCACCATCGGTGTTGTCTTTGCCGGGACAGGCACTTGATTGCTCTTGCGCTGTAGCTCTGGCAAAAACCAGCTTGGCGTGCAGGGGGAATCCTTCCGGCATGGAGTTGCCGGAACAAATTGGTTTCAATGTGAGGATATGGGATGACCGAATTGGGTGTGGATAAGTTGCAGGGAATCAGGCAGAGGATCGAGTCGCGCGAAGCCCGCATCGGCATTGTGGGCATGGGCTATGTAGGCCTGCCGCTCGCGTTGCTCTTCAGCGCGGAGCGTTTCGCAATCACCGGCTTCGATATTGATGCCCGCAAGGTTGACACGCTCAATCAGGGTGGCTCCTACATTGTTCGTATTCCGGGAGCCGAGGTTCAGTCGGCGCAGAAGAGCGGCTTTCAGGCAACCACCGACTATAGCCGGATTGGGCAGATGGACGTCATCATCATCTGCGTCCCAACTCCGCTGAACGAGCATCATGAGCCCGATCTCAGTTTTGTCACGGGCACTGTGAAGGCGATGGCGCCTCACATACGGCAAGGACAGCTCATCATCCTTGAGAGCACGACCTATCCGGGCACAACCGAGGAGGTTGTCATTCCGCTCCTTGAGCAGGGAAACCCCTCCGGCCTTCGGGCCGCGCGGGATGCCGCAAGTTCAGGATTCTTGGTTGCCTTCTCTCCCGAGCGAGAAGATCCGGGTAACGAGACGGTTGCGCGGCGCGATATTCCCAAGGTTGTGGGCGGTTGCGGACCCGCTGCCCGAGACCTCGCGTCAGCCGTTTACGCGACCATCTTCAACCGCACGATTCCGGTCTCTTCGCCTGCCGCGGCCGAGATGACCAAGCTGCTTGAAAACATCTACCGCTGCGTCAACATCGCGCTGGTCAATGAGCTGAAGCAGCTCTGCCTCCGCATGGGAATCGATATATGGGAGGTCATCGACGCCGCCCGGACAAAACCCTTCGGGTTCCAGGCTTTTTACCCAGGGCCCGGCCTTGGCGGCCACTGCATCCCGATCGATCCGTTCTATCTCTCGTGGAAGGCGAAAGAATTCGACTTCCGCACCCGCTTCATTGAACTTGCCGGCGAGATCAACGCCCAGATGCCATACTTCGTAGTCGAGAACGTAATGGAAGCCTTGAGCCAGCGCGGCAAGGCTCTCCGGGGCGCGCGCCTGCTGGTTCTTGGCCTGGCCTACAAGCGGGATATTGACGATCTGCGCGAATCGCCTTCACTCACCATCATTGAGTTGCTGCAACAGCGCGGGGCGTCGGTTGAATACAATGATCCGTTCTTCGCCTCTGTCGGCCAGGGACGCAAGTATGCGCTCAACATGAGCAGCACGCCGCTTGAGAAGATCCCTGATTTCGATTGTGTGGTAATCGTGACGGATCACTCCCAATACGACTACGCGAAGATCGTGGAGGAGGCCAAACTGGTGGTCGATACGCGCAATGCGACCAGGGGAATCGATGCGGCAAATGTTGTGCGATGCTGAGCAGGCCGGGGCATTCGACTTTCGCGCTGAATCGGGGGCTCCCTAGAATCCATGGCCGGTGTGGACCTCGATGAACAGCCCCTTGGCCTCCGCAAGCACTCGCCCTCTCTCGTTGAAGATCCTGGCTTCGGCCCAGTGCTTGCGGCCTTCACTGCGGACCAGGCGTCCCTCCAGGCGAAGGGGCGCGGCCGAGTGGACGGGGCGAAGATAGTCGACCTCCATCTGCCGGGTCATGGCCGTCAGTCCCCGCGCCCGGAGGGATTTGCTCATCGTCTCGTCCAGCAGCGTGGCCACGATTCCGCCGTGCACGACACTGGGCGGCCCCTCGAAACGATCCGGGATCGTCGACAGGCAAACCACGGCTCCATCCTCGGCAAGCAGGAATTCAAGCTGCAGGCCGGTGGCATTGGCCGCGCCGCAGCCGAAGCAGCGGCTTTGGGCGGCGTGCGCCATCGGCGTCAGGTTTTCAGAAGACAAGCTCATGACTTCAGCATACCGAAGCCGCCTCGAAGGGAAGCCATGCCGGCAGGCGCGAAGGCCGGAAGAGAGTCGCGTTTTGATGGATGCCCGGGCTGCGCCAAGAGGATTGTTGCTCCGGGATATTGGCATAATGGTGATATCGTTCTTCTGCGCAGGATGGGATACGCTTTGAAGTTTTACTCAAGCATGGTTTTCTCTTTCTCGGTCGCGGCCGGTTTGATGCTGAGCGGCTGCCATTCATCTCCCGCGCTCACCCCACAGCAGGCTGAAGGGAAGCACCTCTATCAGGTCCGCTGCGCCCACTGTCACGAGGACAATGATCTGGGCCTCAGGAAGGTTCCCCCGGACCTGCATGGTGTCTTCGACCGCAAGTTGCTGCCCAGCGGGGTTCCCGCAACGGATGCCGCGGTTCGGCAGAATGTTCTGGCAGGGAAGGGAATGATGCCCGGTTTCGCCGGCCGCTTCACCGAAGAGCAGATGACCGCCCTCCTTGCCTACCTCCACACCGGGTTACGCTAAGGTTACCTTTGCCCGGAAAGCCTGCCACATCCTAATATTTCTCTATAAAATGCGCCACTTTGGAACATTGGTGTTACTATAGTACTGGGCCAATCAACTATAGGTCTGAACTTTCGTAATAATTAGGGTTAAATTTGCATGAAGTAGCCTCACCCATTTCTTGGCGTGCCTGTGCAGGCTGCGCGTTGTCCCACGTTGGAATACAGGGCCGTGAACCAAAAGGGAGCAAGACAATGCCTCAGAGGATTTGCACAAACTACGGTAAATGCGCGCTGGCGGAAAGTCATGAGGACTTTTCCCATGAAAAGAAATCCATGACTCATTGCCCGCTATGCGATAAGAAACTCAGTGAAGTCGTACCTCCATCCCGGCGAATCGCCGGCAAGATTGCCTTCGCAGTAGGTACCGCCGCTCTCCTTTTCCTTCTCTTTGGTGTTGCCGTCGGAAAGAGATGGATCAACGCTCCGCAGAAAGCCACGGCCGCGGAGCTGAAGGAAGCGCCCAAAGCAATTCTCCGCCTGGCCGACTCGAACACCATGCAGGACAGCCTCGGACCCGCGCTGGCCGAGGCCTTTCTCAAGGCTCAGGGCGCAACGGATGTGCAAATCCTTCCCGGACCGGATCCACAGGAAAAGATGGTTCAGGGCATCCTGCCCGGCGACGGAATTCCATCCGCCATTACGATTGTGGCTCATGGCTCGGCAACCGCGTTTACTGCCCTGGCCGACAACACCTGCGACATCGGGATGGCTGCGCGGAAGATCAAGCCAGATGAAGCAGCCAAACTTGCGCCGGCGGGCGGTTATCGCGCGGCGGCCAGCGAACATGTTGTGGGCCTTGATGGCATCGCCGTGATCGTCAACGCCTCCAATCCGCTCAAAGAGCTTCGCAAAGAGACGATCCGGCAGATCTTCACCGGCAGCATCAGCGATTGGTCGAAGATCGGATCATCGCACGGTGCGATTCAGATCTATGCCCGGGACGATCAGTCGGCGATATCTGACACATTCCGGACCCTGGTATTGGCTGGAGCGCCCATGGCGGCATCGGTCCGCAGGTTCGGGGACAGCGATGCGCTCTCCCAGGCCGTCTCCAGCGACCCGAACGGTATCGGTTTTGTCAGCCTCCCCTTCATCCATAGCGCAAAATCCATCGCCATATCGGATCGAGGGGCCGACGCGCTCAAGCCCACCCGGCTGACCGTCGCTACGGAAGAGTATCCTCTGTCGCGGCGGCTTTATCTTTACACGCCAGCCACCACGCACAACACCTTCACACAGAAGTTTGTCGAGTT
>Ga0302320_10000548_pt1 | contig 90002 bp, 66 predicted proteins | sample Bog_T0_3_FD_202130 | JGI IMG/M metagenome (GOLD analysis project Ga0302320, IMG submission 202130) | Peat permafrost microbial communities from Stordalen Mire near Abisko, Sweden - Bog_T0_3 | ecosystem: Environmental > Terrestrial > Soil > Wetlands > Peat | place: Sweden: Abisko, Stordalen Mire...
GCCGCCGAACCGCCTCCAACTTGAACTCCTTGGTGAACTTCCTACGCAAAATACCCATGACTCAATTCTCCATTCGCTGAAAATCGAGTCTTAACCAGTTGTCTCAATTTTGGGGGCAAGTCCAAACAGATCTTGCATTGATGTCCGTTTGCGCTCATGCAGTCTAATCTTGTGGTCAAGGGCTCGCAGAATATTGACGATTTCGCTCTGTTCTTCCGGCGCCTTAGGCAGCGGAATAAGAACTGCATCAATATTCTTGGTGTTCACATTAAACTTGCCGTCCGCGGCAGGCGAAGCTCGACCTGCAAGCTGTGCTCTGCCTACAGGTGTATTGCTGAAATATTGAAAGTAGTCGGGATTGAGTCTGTCCGTCTTGAGACGTGCGCGAATCAAATAGGAAGCGAACAGGGAATGCTCAGGCTGGCCATGATAGACAGCACATGTGCCTACGCGGTCACGGACTCCGTTTGTGCGTATGAAAAGCACGTCGCCTTGCTCAAGCACCCAAGAATCAACTTCCTTAGCAGACAGCTTGCACCATTTCAAATCGTGTACCTCAATGTCGCCATTAAGTATGTTCGGAATGCGAAGGACGGGATCACCTTGTTTCGCGTATTCACACTTAGCAGAGGTTCCGTACTGCAAGAACTCCCGCAGTTCCGCCAGAGGACGCAAGCTCCAACTGTCGGGGATGGGGCCAATTTCAGTTTCTTGCTGAGTCTCGCCGCGCAGGCCACAAGAGAAAAGTTGGCGCATGGTCGCCTGCTTCAGTTCGCGCGCCGTTGCGGTCAACTTATCTTCCACCTCAATTGCCCGCTGAATTTTCCAAAGCAAAGCCGCAATCTTATTTTGCTCGGTCTCGTCAGGCTTGGGAACTGAAAGCGCGGAGAGTCGATTGCGCGACAGATTCGGAATGGTTGTTTTGTTTCCGGCCCCTTCGTATATTCCAAGCTGGGTAAAGCCCGACTGCAAATAGTACATATAGAACCGCGAAACAATGTTTTTATGCTTCGATCGAAGCCGATGAATATGGTTTTGAAAACTACAGTCAGTGAGTTCACCGTTCCATATCGCTGCGCGTCCGATGTCGCCGCCTTCACAAACAAGCAGGTCGCCTTTGCGGAGTGATTTAGACGCAATTTCATCCTTAGTAAAGTGCATGGAATCCACTTCTCTCAAGTCCATACGTCCCCAAAAGACATTTGAGGTGCGAAGAAACGGATGCTTTGGCTCACCGTGACGCGCTTTTGGCGTCACTGATTTGCCTGCTCCGATGTCAAAGAGATCCCCGATTGTCTCTGTTGGCCAAATATCGCTCATACGAGTTGAACCAGAACTTTCTTCAATTCACGATTGATCATTTCGGCCTCATCCTCGATGCTTTTCAAGTCCTTAACGATTGCGGCAACACCGCGGAAGATGTCGGTTGTGCCGTTTATCAGATAGCGTGAAGGTGAAAGGTTGAAGTCGTTTTTTGCAATCTCGTTGTTGTCAACGATGCCTACAAATCCATCCTCTGGCTTGGCCTTCAAGAACCCATCCGCAATCTTCTTGATTGCTTCATCTGGCAGATAGTTCTTTGGAGCACCCTTGCGGAACTGCTGGCTGGCATTGACGAGCACGATCTTGCCCTTGCGCTCTTTGGGCTTGTTCTTGCGCAGGACGATGATGATGCCAGCGGCGGTCGTGTTGTAGAAGAGGTTGTCTGGCATCAGGATCACGCCATCCACAAGGTCATGCTCCACAAACCACTTGCGGATATTGCGTTCTTTGTCCTCGTTCTTGCTGCCGCTGCCACGGGTCACCGCGCCGGTGTCAAGGACTACAGCCGCGCGGCCCGTGTCCTTCATGGAGCCGATGGTGTGTTGCAGCCATGCCCAATCGCCCTTGCTGGTGGTGACGCCGCCCTGCTCTTCAAAACGCGCGAAGGGATCATTTTCAAATACATCGGTATCGAAGGGCTGATTCCACATGGGATTGGCCACGATGATGTCGAACTTCTTGAGGCTGGTGTCGCCGTCTTTGAATTTGGGGTTGCGCATGGAATCGCCGCGCACCACCTGGCCCTCCATGTCGTGAATGATCCGGTTCATGCACGCGATGGCGTAGCTGGAGCCGGTGTACTCCTGCCCGTAGAGACGGAGCGGCACCTTGGAAAGCGGATCGAGTCTGCGGGAGACGAGTTGCAACTTGATGAGCAGCCCGAAGGAACCGCAAGCGTAGTCATAGCACTCTTCGCCGGGACGCGGGCGCATGATCTCCGCCATGAGGAAGCCAACCTCGGTAGGCGTAAAGAACTCGCCAGCGCTCTGCCCCTGCCCCTCGGCAAACTTGCGCAGCAGATACTCGTACCTTCCAACGCTTCCCTTGAAAATCGATCTCCGACCACTCCGCTGTAATCAACGGTGTAGTTCGCAGAAACGTGAGCGCCATCAGCTTTATCGCAAGCCGGGTGATCAGCGTGCCACGATAGTTTTCGATCTTCTTGAGGAGTTCGGGCAACTCCTCGGCATCAATCCGGGCGAAATTCTTCACCCTGTGCGACCTGAGAAAGTCTGCTGGCCGAGTATCACTAATAGGGCTGCTTTCTATGTAGCCCTTAGCAACCGCAAAGCGAAGGATTTGTTTCATCTTCTGGAGAGCCCGCCGGGCAAGATCCTCGGCATCGCGGTCGTCCTGGATTCCCGACACGATCTTGACCAGGACCGCCGCCTTCAACTGATCGACTGGGACATTGCCGATGGCCGGCAATATATCGCGATCCAATCGCGTCTTCACCGTCTCTACGTACCGCGCACTCTTTTTCTTGCTCCAGGTATTCAGCCACTCTCCTGTAAGGGCGGCAAAAGTCGGCATCAAAGATGCCCGCTCCTGCTCCTCTTCGGCGCGCTTCCTTGCTTGCTTCTCGGCGGCGGGGTCGATTCCTAGCCGCTTGAGTGTCCGGGCCTTTTCGTGGGCTTCCCGAGCCCGCGCGAGGGTGACGGCCGGGTATGGCCCGTAAGACAGCAGCTTTTCCTTGCCATTAAATTCATAGGACCAGCGCCACAGCCTTCCCCCATTCGGCTTCACAACCAAATAGAGCCCACCACCATCGCTGAGCCGGTACTCTTTCTTTCTCGGCTTGGCGTGTTTCACTTCAAGCTCACTAAGCTTATTTATTTCCATTGTTTACAATCCGAAAAGATACCCCCGCTTCTTGACAGGGATGCAAACTATCATACCCCCGCTGATACCCCCGGTCAAACCTGGACACGGGCGGAATGGTGCGGATGGGTATGGACATGATTTTCAATATTTTCAGTGATTTGCAATTCAGAGCGGACGGGAATGGACGGATTTGGACAGCTATGGAAGGGGAGTGGCGGAGAGACTGGGATTCGAACCCAGGTTAGAGTTTCCCCTAAACACGCTTTCCAAGCGTGCGCCTTCAGCCACTCGGCCATCTCTCCACTCGGGGTGCCGTCTTCTTGAATCTACCACATTGGATGGGCCCTATCGTATCTTGCTGACAACACGCCTGATGTCACCTGTACGAATCTCACCGATGTGCCGTCATTCGAACTCGACCACAACCTGATTGACCTTTACGGAATCGCCCTTCGCCACCCGCACGTTCTTCACTTTCCCTGCGCCATGCGCGGTAACGTTCGTTTCCATCTTCATGGCTTCGAGCACCATGATCGGATCGTTCGCCTGAATCGCTTGTCCCGGCTCGACGTTCACCTTGATGACAATACCCGTAACGGGGCTGCGGCAGAGCTTCGTCTCTTCAACGGTTTCAGGGGCCGCCGGGGTCTGATTCTTCGTAGCGGCAGCCGGCCCCGACTGAACCGGAGCGGGAGTCGGTAGAGAGGGGCCATAACTCATCTGACGCGGCATCGCGTCATCTTCCAAGACTTCGACTTCAGCCTCGTACGTCTTTCCGTCAATTGAAATCTGAAGCTTCAAGTTACCGGGTTCCTTCCTTGAACAAACTCTCGGGGCCTCAGCCCCCAGCCTCAACCTCTTGCCCGCGGGCTATGCGAGCCGTGAACCAGCGCCCGCCCGTACTGCGACCACTGGCTCGCAGCTTCACGAGGCGACGCCAGCTTCTTCGCAGAGCGAATGCGGACCTTTTTTCCCAGAAACGCAGTTACCGCCGCGGCAATCACAACCAGCGTCTCGGGAGTCACTTCGTCATCTTCCTTTTGAACCGCTGGCGGCGCGTCAGTTGCAGGAGCTTTAACCACAGCGACCGGTTCGACAACCGCCGGCTTCTCGCGGACCTTGCTGAGTTCGGCCACCTTGGCCTCAAGTGCCTTGAGCGCACCGGCAAAAGTGTCCAGCCGACTCTCCAGCTCCCTTTGCCGCCCAGAGAGCACCTGGCGCAGCATGACCCACAAGCCGACAGAGCTCAACGCGCAGCCTGCGCCAACCAAGAACGCGATCACTATAAAATCCGCAATGCCTAATCCCACGCGCGGCTCCTCATCATAGTGGAATCAATCCATGTTTCTTCCCGGGACGCATCTCCCGCTTGGTGTGCAGCGATTCAAGCGCGTCGGCAAGATACTTCCTTGTCTCCGACGGCTCGATAATGTCGTCCACAAGCCGCCTGCCTGCCGCAACGTAGGGATTGGAAAACGTCTCTCGATACTCATCCACCAGTTCTTTGCGGCGGCCGGCCTTATCCTCGGCGGCATCGATCTCGCGCCGGAAGACAATCTCCGCCGCGCCCTCCGCCCCCATCACCGCAATCTCGGCCGTCGGCCACGCAATCACGCGGTCCGCGCCCAGATCCTTGCAGCACATCGCAATGTACGCGCCGCCATAGGCCTTCCGCAGCACCACAGTAATCTTCGGGACAGTAGCCGATGAATAGGCAAACAGCAGCTTCGCGCCATGGCGGATGATGCCGCCGCGTTCCTGTTCGACACCAGGAAGAAATCCCGGAACATCGACGAAGGTTATCAGCGGAATATTGAATGCATTGCAGAATCGCACAAAGCGCGCCGACTTATCGGATGCATTGATGTCCAGCACGCCCGCCAGACAATTCGGCTGGCTGGCGATGATGCCCACAGGCCGCCCCTGCAAGCGTCCGAAGCCGATCACAATGTTAGCGGCAAACTCCGGCTGTATTTCAAGAAAATCCTGATAGTCCACGATGCGCTTGATCACATCGCGCACGTCATAGACGGCCTTATTGTCGACCGGCACGATCCCGTTCAACTCCCGATCGGACTCAAGCGGCAAATTGAATGCCATCCGCGGCGGATCTTCCAAATTGTTGGAAGGCAGGAAACTGAGCAGCCGTCGGCAAAGTTGAGCCGCGTCTTCATCGTTCTGCGCGATCAGGTGAACCACGCCCGAACTCATCTGCGCGTGAGGACCACCTAACTCCTCATCGCTGACAACTTCGCCGGTGACTTGCTTGATCACCTTCGGCCCAGTGATGAACATCCGCGCCTGCGCCGTCTGAATCACGAAGTCGGTTAGCGCCGGGCTATAAACAGCGCCCCCAGCGCAAGGGCCGCAGATCAGCGATATCTGCGGGACAACGCCTGAGAGCATGACGTTGTTGTAGAAGACGCGCCCGTAGCCGGCCAGGCTGTCAATGCCCTCCTGCACGCGCGCGCCGCCGGAGTCGTTCATAAAGACAAATGGGCTGCCCGTCTTCAGCGACAGCTTCATCATGTCGACGCACTTGTCGTTGTGCGCCTCGCCGGCAGACCCGCCGCCTACGGTGAAGTCCTGGCTGGCAAGATGCACAAGTCGCCCGTCGATCTGCGCGCATCCGGTCACAACGCCATCGGCCGGCATCTCTTTTCCGGCCATTCCAAAATAGGTAGACCGATGCATCGCAAACAGCCCGATCTCCTGAAAGCTGCCTGTGTCCACCAGCCTTGCCACCCGCTCCCGCGCCGTCAGCTTGCCGCTCGCGTGCTGTTTCTCGATGCGTTCCTTGCCGCCGCCCAGTTCCAGCTCCGCGCGCTTTGCGCTCAGCTCTGAAACCTTCTCGGCCATCGTCTTCTTCTGACTGTCCGCTTGCTTAGCCATCCTTGCTCCTGAATCCGTTGCCACAAATCTCTAGCGCCTGCTTCAAAAATGCCGCACTGTGTCAGGGCACGACTTCAGTCGTGCCGAAAAGGACCGTAAAGCCTGGGGCTTTAGCCCCTGCGGAACTGCATCCAACAACTGGCAAACCATATTTGATACACGCTCTACTATTTCCCCGGAGCCACAGTGACCCGGTGCTCTGTCCCGTTCAGCGTAATCACATAACTCACCTTGGCCTTGAGCGGATCTCCACTATTAGCCGCTGGCTCAGCCTTTGCCGCCGGCACGGCCTCGGCCTTCACCGGGGCCTTGCCCAGATTCTTCCGGCCCTGGCTCCGGCTCTCGAAAAACTTAGGCGCAACCTGCGGGAACATGGCATAAGTCAGCACGTCTTCATCGCTGCCATTCGAGCCCTTCAAGGCCTTTGCAGCGGCACTCAGGCTCTCCCACTCCGGCTTCAGCAGGTCGGCCGGGCGCGCCGTGATCGCCGGCTTCTTCGCGTGCGCCTCTGCCAGTTTCAGCACCTCACCGTCCTTCGGGCCGATCGTGGCGCCATAGTATCCCAGCATCAGGTCGGCAAACTCGCCCGTAAGCACCTTGTACTTGCCCATCAGGACATTGAACACCGCCTGCGAGCCCACAATCTGGCTGGTTGGCGTCACCAGCGGCGGATAGCCCGAGTCCTTGCGCACCCTCGGCACCTCCGCCAGCACCTCTTGCAGCCGGTCGCCCGCGCCCTGGCCCTTGAGCTGGCTCTCCATGTTCGAGATCATGCCGCCCGGAATCTGGCTCTTGAAGATCTCCGTATCGACGCCGGTATTCTCGCTGAAAAACTCCTTGTACCTCGGCCGGATCTGCGCAAAGTGACTCGAGACCTTCAGCACCCGCTCCAGATCCACGCGAGTCTCATAGCCCGTCCCCTCCAGCAGTTCGATCAGGCTTTCTGTCGGATTGTGTCCCGGCCCCAGCGAAAGGGAACTGACCGCCGTATCCACGATGTCGCACCCCGCTTCGATGGCCTTCCAAAGCGAGACCATCGTGACTCCCGTCGTCGCGTGGGTGTGAAGGTTCACCAGCGTCGCCGCGCCGCACCGCTGCTTGATAGCCTTCACCAGGTCATAAGCAGGCTGCGGCCTCAACAGCGCGGCCATGTCCTTAATACAGATGGAATCGCACCCCATCTCCCGCAACTGGTAAGCCATCTCGGCGAAGGCGTCAACGGTGTGCAGCGGGCTGACGGTGTAGCTGATCGTCCCCTGTGCATGCTTGCCCGTCTTCTTCACCGCGTCAATGCTCGTCTTTAGATTCCTCGGATCATTCAACGCGTCGAAGACGCGAAAGACGTTGATCCCGTTCGCGGCCGACTTCTCCACAAAGCGCTCGACCACCCCGTCTTCGTAGTGCCGGTAGCCCAGCAGGTTCTGCCCGCGCAGCAGCATCTGCAGCCGGCTCTTGGGCATCAGCTTGCGAAAGGTCCGCAGCCGCTCCCACGGGTCTTCATTGAGAAAGCGGATGCAGGAGTCGAAGGTCGCCCCGCCCCAGCACTCCACCGACCAGTAGCCGGCATTATCAATGTCTTCGCAGACCGGAATCATATCGTCCAGTGCCATCCGGGTGGCGAGCAGGCTCTGATGTGCATCTCTCAGCGCTAGTTCAGTAATCTCTACGACACGGCCCATGTGTGCGGCTCCCCAAAGAAATAGCCCAGCAACACGGGTCCGGTTTTGATGACCAGTCGTTGGGCCTGCGCAGATTGGCAACTAATCTCTCATCATACTATTCGAGACAGGTCAAGAGCCAACCCGCTCGGAGTCTGGTAGGCGGGCCAGCCTTACCCTTATTCGCCGATGACCTTTCCGTTGCCAACGGAGGGAGCAGGGGCCTTCAGGCCCCTGAATGGAGTGATTGAAGAAAGGGCCTTCAGGCCCGGCCCCTATCCTTTTTCATATGCAAAGGCATACGATCCATCTCTCCTCGCGCAGCCGAGCCGAAGCGATATGCCTCCGGTGTCGCCACGAGCCCTCGCCGCACCGGGTTCTCCTCGATATACATACCGCACGCAACTCATGAACTTCTCCGTCGCCGCGATCTGGCTCTCGTTGAAGGCTGTGCCCATTTCATCGCGGCCGCAATTCGGTGCTGTGAGGACCACCTGCCGAGGGCGTCGGATGAGTCCTCGTGCTCGACGGGATTGTCACCTGGAGCGCTGCTGGACTCACGCTCAACCTGTTCACTCACGGACACCCTTCGGCGAAACCGGACACACAACCCAGCTTCCATGCGCCTTCGATACCTCGTAAGTCGCTTTTTTCTCATAAAGTTGCGTTGAATGCTGTTTGGCTCTTGAATTGCCTTTCCTTCCCGCAGGAGAGAACCCTTGAAAATACTTCGTCTAGTCTCAATCGTCATGCTGAGTGTTTGTCCTTTTGCACTCGGACAGTCTTCCGCCAAGCCCGTTGTCAGTTCCGATGCGCAAATGTCTTTCGACCTGATGAAGACTCTAGCGGGAACTTGGAAAGGTCCCATAACGACGGACAACCCGGCCTGGGGCACGGAACAGCTGATGCCCCTTTCCATCCGGGTTGCGTCAAGTGGAAATGCGTTGATTCATGAGTTGAGTACACCGGGTCCAGAGGTCACCGTTTTCTATCTCGACGGCGATCGGCTAACGTTGCTTCACTACTGCGATTTCGGCAATAGGCCGCATATGGTGGCTTGGCCCTCAGCCGATGGGAAGACGGTGGAATTCGATCTGGTGGATGCCCCCGGCAGCAACCAGGTCGGCCATGTGAGCCACGCCGTGTTCACCATCATCGACGCAAACCATCACCTGGAAGACTGGACGTTCACGCTGGCGGACGGCACGCTTGTGCACGGCCATCTGGATTTCAAGCGGGTGCAGTAGTATCTCAATCGCGAATCGTCCGGGCCGGAGCTTTGATGCCTCTGATCGAAGGTAAGATCTCGGTAATCATAACTCTGCCCAGATGGTCCTCCGTTTGGAGATTACACACCGTCGGAGGACAAGTGAAAGGCCTGGGTGCCTGGGTGCCCCATCCTTTCGCGCCCTTTGCGAAAGGGTGGGAGACCTCGAACTCCGTGGCGCGCAAGCGCCGTTTGGCCGCACCGCAGGTGCTGCTTGCAGATTATTTCCAACATCCTGCTACCCTGAAGCTGGACAGGCCCTCCCGTACGGTCCGGCGAAGCCCGGAAAGAAGCGCACCCCCACCCCCCTCCCCCTGTGGAGGCCATCTTTCGACCTGTATATTGCTTGTAACTTGCACGGAATCAATCGTTTGATTTTTCATCTATTGACCGATCAGTAACTGCAATCCGGGCATATTGCCCACTTCTTAGCCCAAAACGGCCTCATTTTAGCCAGAAAAGGCCATCTTTTTGCCGGTTGCACATTTTGAATCGCCACGAAGACAGAGCCAGGCCGCGAACCCACGGCAGGCGGCTTCGCTGTTCTCGCTTCACCAGTTTTCTTGAACGGGCGTCTATTGTGCCATGCGGTAGTTGATCGTCTCGCCGTCCAGCCGGTACTCGGCCGAGCAGACATCGCCGCCGCAGATCATCGGATCGCCGGCGAACATTTGGCGGCGCGTGATCAATCCCATCGTCCCGCAGCGCGGGCACGACATGACGGCCACAAACGGGTTTTGGGCATGACCCATCTTCGCCTGGTTTTCCAGCACGAAGATCGTTCCGGGGTCCATTCTCTCGGGAATCCATTCTTCCAGAAACTGCAAATCGGCTGACATAGTGCCCTCCGGTTGGTCGAAGCTACAGAGCCGGGACCAAAAACTCCGGCCAGCCCTGTCTTGCTGCAACAGCAGACTGCGAATGGCTTGTTCGGAGGTTTAGACTCCTCCGGTGGAAATAAGTGTGCTTGCAAGCGATAACAGAAGTCAACCGGAATCTAAAATTGGAAGTAATAAAGCGGATTCCCGCTGGGTGCCCCACCCTCGCCGCGTTCTTGTTTTTGCGGCTAGCATTGTCACCGATAGTGCAAGGAAGCTCCGTGCCCCATCCATTTCACGTTCTTTGTGAAATGGGTGGGAAACCTCGAATCTCAACAGGCTTTACTCATCAACAGCCCTATCTTCCCGCACCCGCCGCCGCCTTGCTTTGCGATGAAGCAACCGCGTCGATTGACCTATAGGTTTCGACGTTCCGCAGAATAGCCTGGACATACTCGCGGGTCTCGGTGAAGGGGATGGATTCGACAAACTCGTCGATGCCCGAGTAAGGTCCCGCCGCCTGCCAGTCGACCACCCGTTCGTCGCCCGCGTTATAGGCCGCCAGCGCGTACTCCGTCACCCCGCCGAAGTGGTCCAGGGTCTTGCGCAGATAACGAGTGCCGAGGCGAATATTGGTGACAGGATCGAGCAGTTGGAAGGTCTCGAAGTGACTTATGCCCTCTTCGCGCGCCAGCGACTTGCCCGACGAAGGCAGCAATTGCATCAGCCCGTAAGCGTTGGCTGGCGAGATGGCCGAGGGGTTGAACTCCGACTCCTGGCGAATCAGCGAAGCCACCAGATACGGGTCGAGATTGTTCTTGGCCGACTCGGCCTTGATCGTCTCCCAATACGGCTCGGGGAAGAGAATCCGCCAGTAGGCCAGCGGGATGGACTTGATCGGAGCCGTGGCGGCATAGGGCAATGCCTTCTTCAGCGAGCGCATGGCGCGAAAGGTCTCGCCATAGGAGGCATAGATCTGCGCCTCGGCCAGCGCGCTCCAGGAGGCGGAGTCCGGATCGGCGGCAATCTCCTGAGCAATGTAGTCGTTCAATCCCGCGTTAGCCAGCAGCTTCGCCTTGGCCAGGTGAGGGCTATCGGTAGGGAAGCTCTCCATCAGCTCAGGCACCGGCGCAGCCTGGATGCTGTCCAGCTGTGGCTCGGGCGCCGCCGCCGGCGCGTCTCCCAGCGCCGCCAGCCGTTGCCGGGCCATCTGCGCATAAAAGAAGTGCTGGTAGGCGCGCAGGATGGCGCGGTAGTTGGCCGCGGCCCTCTCTGGCTTGTGATCCTGCGTCTCATACAAGCGCCCGCGCCAATAGAGCGCAGACACCGTCTCCTTCGCCGCCGGATAGAGCCGGATCTGGTCGTCGAAGAGGCGCGCAGCATCCGCAAAGAGCCCCTGCCGGTAACTCAGCCAGCCCGCCCGCCAGTGCGCCGCCGCGGCGTTCTTGCTCGCGGGAAAATGCGTCGCCAGGTAGCTGTAGTATTCAACCGCCGGAGCATAATCGCGCCGCAGCAGATACATGTTCCCGCTGGAGTAGAGCGCCTCGGCCAGCCACTGGCTCTGCGGAAATCTCGACTCCATCTCGGCCACTATGTTCTTCTGCTCGTCCAGGGCGTCGCGATTTCTCGCCAGCTCCATCAGCAGATAAAGCCGCCGCGCCCCACTATCGTCAGCCGTATCGGGTAGTGCCGTGGCTTCAGCCAGGCTCAGTTGTTTCAGCTTCAGATCGCAGGCCGCTGCGGCCACGGCAAAGCCGTTGCGGCTCACGGCGTCAAGGCTGGAATGCCTTGCAAGCGCTCGGTATTGTTCGCTCGCATCCGCATAACGTCCGGCGTTGTAATAGGCATCGCCCAGGCTGCGCAACTCCGCTGTGGTCAGGCTCGTCTCCGCGCCCATGGCAGTCAACTTGGCGCGCGCGATCTCCGCCTCCTGGCTCAGCGGGTGGCCCAGTAGCAGCTTCTTATAGATGCCCTCCGCCTCCTCCGTCTTCTCCTGCGCAGACGCCACCTCGCCCTGCGCAAGTTGATAGCCGGCGCGATCCGCGGCGTCCGTATCCGCGGCTGCGGCCAGCGCCCGCTGCGCCCCGGCCGCGTCCTTCAGGCTCAGCAGCGTGTTCGCTTCCAATTCCGGCGCCTGGTCGACAAAGATGCTGTCCAGGTAGCGCTCGGCAAAGCCGCGCAGCAGCGTCTCGGCCGCCTGATCGTTGCCCGCGCTGTGATTGGCGCGCGCCCCCAGAAAGTCGGCATAGTCGGCCAACTCTTCGCCGGCCTGCCGGGCTTGGTGAAAGTCGGCAATCGCATCCTCGTAGCGCTTGTCCAGCATCGATGCATGGCCCAGCGCGAGATATGCGGCAGCCGCCGCTTCGCCGCTATGCGCATGAGCATATTTAGTTACTCCCGCATAAGCCGCAGGCGTGCGCAGCGTAGCCAGCTGCTGCGCCATCGGGCGCAACTCCGCCGAGGCAACAAAGGCCAGCTTGATTCGCGCCGTTCGCGCGCGCCTCACTGCCTTGCTCGCCCTCTTTTTGGGTCTTTGAGCCTTCTTGCCTGCCTGGCCTGGTTTCTTGGTCGTCTGCGTAGATTTCTTCGCCGTAGCCCTTGTCGAAATCGGCCCGGTCGGCGTCGTCGCCGAGCCGCCGGGGGATTGCCCCGCCACCGGTTGCGCAATCATGAGCACCGAGAGCAGGCCAGCCAGACAGCGGGCAGCCTGGCGCAAAACGCGAGTTGAGGAGAGTGCGACCGTCATCCTTCCACTTTAAGCTGATTTCGCCCCATCCTGCGGCGCGGGAACCAGTCGCGTTACCGATTCGGGCACAAAGCGGGACGAAGCCGCTGATTCTTGTCGTGCGTGAGTCTGCCATCTCCGGCCGTTTGGTCCGAAGCCCTGCCGTCCGTTACACTCGACTATTAGGGATCCAAGCGCAAACCGAATCTGGTCCGTCGGATTTCTCGCATCCAAGACCCATGGCGATCATCCAACCAATTGCAGGAGAACTCGAGCCGCATCCCGACGTAGCCCTGGTTGAAAGGGTACGCGGCGGAGATGTTTCGGCCTACGATGCTCTGGTGCGCAAGTATGAGCGCCAGGTCTTTCGTATCGCCCAGCACATCACGCAAAACCGCGAGGATGCCGAAGACGTCATGCAGGATGCCTTCCTGAAGGCGTACGAAAAGCTCGAGCAGTTTCAGGGGAATTCGAAGTTTTATACATGGCTGGTTCGGATTGCGGTCAATGAAAGCCTGATGCGGCTGCGCAAGCGGCGCACCGGCAAGATGGTCTCGATCGATGAGGACATCGTCACCGATGAGGGCAGCGTACCCCGCGATCTGGCCGACTGGGCTCCCGACCCGGAACAGAACTACGGCCAGGCCGAGTTGGCCGAGATTCTGCGCAAGACCATCCAGGGGTTGCCCCAGGGGTTTCGTATCGTGTTTGTTTTGCGGGATGTGGAAGGACTTTCGACCGAGGAGACGGCAGAGACGCTGGGGCTGAGCATCCCCGCCGTCAAATCCCGCCTTTTGCGCGCCCGCCTGCAACTGCGCGAGCGCCTTAGCCGCTACTTCCACAGGAAGAAGCGCTCCAAGGACGCCAGTCCCAAGGAAGCCGGTTCCGTGGAAACGATCTTAGGAAAGACGGGGGTTGAGAAGTGACCTGCAAAGAGTTTCTCACCCTTCTCGACGACCTGATCGACGGCACCGTGGCTCCCAATACGCGCGCCGAACTCGAAACTCACCTGGGCCGCTGCGGCCACTGCGAAGTCATATTCAACACCACGCGAAAGACCATCGAAATCTACCGCTCCCATGAGATTTACGACCTGCCCACCGGCCTCCGCGACCGCCTCCACGCCGCCATCATGGCGCGCTGCAAAAAAGGCTGCCCATAGATTCTGCTAAAAGGCTGCTCGTAGCGAAAACGGCCTCATTCGATCCCGATTCCGCCTCGAAGCCTTTTTCTCCCACTTTGAATCTCCGTTCACAATTAGACTGTCATCCAGAGCCACAATTAGACTTTCATCCCGAGCCGCAATACATTAGTGCAACGCCAGGGTAAATATACCCTCGCGAACAATCTGGAAGGCGGCTTTTTCTTGAGGAAGAAGCCACCTAAGCTCGTGGGGCTTGGGTACAACCAACCTGATCTTGATATAAATTGACACTACCACCTGGGGAAAGCCGGCGAGTGAGCTTGGTAGCCTGAGCTGATTGAGAGAATGAGATCCCGTCAATTGCGTCGAGACGAGTGTTTAGTGCCAGCAAGATCAGCACAGGACTATCTTGCGAATTGCGTCAAACTACAACTCTCCTGTGAGGATTGCAGGTTTGCTTCGGCCAGCTGCGACGTTGCTGTGATAGCCTTCGAGAACCGCGAGGGAACCCATGCCTCCTTATACTTCTTCTTCAACCCTGCGACAGGTCTTGCTCCACTGCCTGTTGCCAGCCTTCTTGCTTTCCGCAGTCACAATCCCCTGCTTGGCACAGAAGTCTCCGCTGCCTGCCGAGCTGACTTTCCTGTCCAAAATAGGCAAGTCGTACCGTATCACCTATGAGCCCCGGACCGAACTACAGATCCCGGAGGGGAATCGGGGAAGCGGTTGGGTTGGCAAGATGGCGATCGGAAAGCACTGGGAGTTTCCAGTCATCGTTGCAGGCTCCATGACGGATGCTGCCGTTTGGGCCATTATCAAGCCGGCGTTCCTCGCCAACGGCTGGACAGCCGCGCATGGTTGGTCCGCGGGAGGAATCGAGTTGCTTCTTCTCTACCAGGAAAACGGTGTGGAGGCATGGGCCGAAACCGACCCCCGTGGCGCGGAACGCGCCTGTGTGGACATCGTTGAGATTGCGCCGACGCCCTTCAAGTTCACTCTCAAGCACCCCGCCGCAATCACTGATGCTGTCAACCTGGCCGCCGGCGAGTTTCCTTGGCTGGGTCCGCTGCCCGGTTCGAGATTCACAAGCGGCGGCTACGAAGTACATTCAGTTACGGGATACGGATTCTAGGGGCAAGACCATACAGTTTGTTCTGTTTCTTGAGCCTGGACGAATACAAATCAGTGGAGGAATTCATGAAGAGAGCATTCTTGGTGTTGGCAGCGGCAGTGGAAATGGTATTCACGGTTGGCGGATGGGCGCAAAACGACGCGGCTGGTTGCAAGGACTCACCGATCCTCACGCGATTTCCGGGAAGCTACATTGCTTCGTGTTCTAAGAAACTCGACGACGCAGCCGACTTTCCGATCGAGGGCAAGCCCAAGCTGCAACTGGAAGGGACGCTCGAGACAATCGTCTACCAGTTTCCGAGGAGTGCAAGCAAACCCCAGGTGGTCCGGAACCTCAACACGGCGCTGCGCAACGCGGGATACATCTTCGACTACGATTCGGGAGCAGGGGGAGTTTTCACGGCGCACATGGGAAAGACATATGTGCTGGTCAATGTCGACTGGGGCCTTACGTATTCAGAGATAATTTTGACGCAGACGCAACTGAAGCAGGAGGTTGTGGCAGATGCTGCGGCACTGGATTCAGGGTTGGCGAAGAACGGACACATGGTGGTGAATGGGATTCTGTTCGACACGGCAAGAGCGGATTTGAAACCGGAGTCGAAGTCGGCGCTGGAACAGATTTCAAAGATGCTGAAGCAGGACCCGAAGATGAAGGTGTACGTGGTGGGGCACACGGACAACGTGGGCGGGCTGGCGTCAAACATGGATCTGTCAAAGCGGCGATCGACGGCGGTGGTGCAGGCGTTAATGAGCCAATATGGCGTGGCGGCGGAACGGCTGGCGCCGTATGGGAACGGGCCGTATGCGCCAGTGGCGTCGAATGATACGGAAGATGGGCGGTCGTTGAACCGGAGGGCCGAGTTGGTGAAGCAGTAGCGCGGCTAGTGGCCCACATTTCAGGTTGGCGCGCCTCTCGGCGAAGGGCTATGGAAACACCAGGCCCGTGGCCGACAACAGCACCTGCGTGGGAACAGCGAAGAATCGTCGCGTCGAGATTGCGGATCCCCATTGCAAGACGCAGGGGAAATAGGCGCAATTTCAATTTTCCCGGGGAGAGCTTCTCACGCAGAGGCCGCGCACCTCGCGGACCGCACTCACCCCGTATTCGCGGCATTCAATTGCAGCGAGCGGACTATACGCGCCAACCGCCTGTTCCGTCTTGCGAATTCATTCGGCGAGGCTGAAATGGTCAAATCCTGCCCGGTCCGTACTCCCATCCCCACATCCCATGGAGGCCTCACTTCGAGTCATTGAGAGCGAGTAACTCGCTAAAAATAAAAGGTTTATGATTTCTATCCATTGACTGATCGGCAAACGAGAACGGCAGATTCTGCCCCATTTTTTGTTGGAAACACTGCGTTTTTGATGTTTCCTGTAAGATTCAGCCCCTGAAATGCCAAAACCGAGCCAGGAATCTTCTCAGGAGCAGAGGATCTTCCGCGCCTCGGCCTCTGGGTCCGTTGTTGACCGGGGCATGATCGTATACGTTGTTGTCCGCTCGATCCGGTCGCCGGCGCTCATCGTTGCCAGGGGGCCTAATGTCTCCAACTCGACATAAGGAACCGGGTCGGGGCTGGTATAAACCTGGGTGACACAGCCGCCATCGGGATACTCTCCCGGTCCGGCTTCCGCGTCGATTCGAACGACCAACTTCCGTCCCACCCAAGCCATGCACGTTGCGTCCATCCCGATTTTTGTCGACTTGAGCCGAGTCCGCACAAACGAAAGCAACCCGTCCTCGATTCGCAGCCTCTCCGGCTCTGCCTCAATCAACAGAATAAAACCGCCGGGCATCTTCGAATCTTCGCGCAGCGGAACAAAGACGCGCTCTGGATCGTTCATCTGCGTGATCGTCCACACGCTGACCCTGACGGTGTCTCCAATCACCTTGTGGAACTCGGTCCTGATCCGCATCACAGGCAACTCGGCGTCCAGTTCCACATGGCGTGTGACCTGAATGCCAAAAGCCGAATCGACGGGCGAGGTCAGCACCACACCGTCTTCTCCCGCAACCGCATCCATCGGAGATGAATCGAAGGCAATCGGCGGCGGCCAGTCGCGGCCTTGCCGCACAAGCCAATCAGATTGTGGAGCAGGCCAGCACTTATCGCCGCCGAAGTTGATCCACTCAGGCAGATCAGCTTGATTCGGGGCCGTTGCATGCAGTTCGCCGTCCAACTCCCGGCTTTCCCAGAATGCTCCGTCCGCCTCGCCCGTCAGGCGCAACTGCATCGCCCGGCCGATGGCCGGAACAACGACGGCTTCCACTCGGCCGTTGGCGATGAGATAGCAATCGTGCCAGCCATGCCAGCAGATTCGCGCGACAGACACTCTTGTCGCCTGAGCGTGCGGTGGATCGAGCGTAACCTGCGTTTCCGTTCGGCTTTCCAAGTTACGCGGCCTCTTCCTCGTTATGCCAGTCGGCTTCGGTCTCTAACCCACGACAGATATGAGAAGCGGCTGCCTTCCTTGCGGGAGTCCAGCCGCCTGTTGAGATTCAGCTATGCATCGCCGGCAGCGACCAGGTCCGTCTCAACCTCGCGCTCAACCAGGTGATCGTACCAAGTGAATTTGAGGATCAGCGAGGTCACCAGAATCACACCCGCGGCGATGGCAACGCGATCCCACTCTCGAATCACGATGTAAAGTGGCAACGCCACCAGCGAGATCTGCCACACGATGCCCACGGCAATATTGAACATATCGCGGAAGAAATCCTTGTTGCGCTTGAAGCCAGGGTCTTCTGCAAGAACCTTCTTGAGAACTGGTCCCCAGAAGCCCCACGGCCGCACGCGGCGGTAGAAGTCCATGAGCACCTCATCCGACTCCGGCTTGGTAAGGTAAGTGCCGAGCAGGCAGCCGATCAACGAGATTCCCACGACCAGCGGGAAGATGATCACTACCTCCATGTTAATCGTGTAGGTTGACAGAAGATGCTGAATGAACGCCACATGCGGCACCAACTTGGGCATCACCAGCGCGGAGCCAATGCCGGTCAGCATCCCCCAGAAATAGCCGTAGCCGTTGAAGCGCCACCAGTACCATTTGAGGACGTTCGAAGCCGTATACCCACCCCAAAGGCCTGACACGATCCAAACCACTACCTCATTGACCGAGGTGACGTTCCAGCCGAAGATGATGCCAATGATAATCACGCTCAATGAAGCGAGATAGCTCAACCGCACGTAAGTCTTGGGCGAAGCGCTGGGGTTGATGTAGCGCTTGTAGATGTCGTTGACAAAGTAGGGCGGGGCCGCGTTGACGGTAGCCGCAAAGTTGGACATGAAGGCCGCCAGCAGGCCGGCGATCAAAAATCCCAGCAAGCCCACCGGAACGAAGCGCCCCAGCGCCAGCGGAAGCACCAATTCGAAATCCATGTGGGTTCCCATGGCGCGCAGATCGGGGCCAAAGAAGGCCGCCGCCAGCACCGTGAGACCCATGATGAGGAAGTACCGGGGCGGGGTGAGCACGATGTTCACCCAGGCGCTCATCATCGAGGCTTCGCGCGGGTTCTTCGCCGAGAGAACGCGCTGCATGTCGTAGTTGGGCGCCGGTCCGGCCGCCGAGATCGGGATGCCCTTGAAGAGCAGCATCATGACGAAAAATCCGAAGAGCTCGTACTTGTCGTCGGCAATCTTGGCGGTGGCCGCCGGAAGCAGCGTCGCCCAATCGAGATTCAAATGCCAGCCGAAGAAGATGTTGTCCCAGCCGGCAGGCACCACCCGGCGCAGCATCTCAGGTGCGACTTTTTTCATCGCGATAATGCCCACGGCAAAGGAGGCGATCGACAGGATGAAGAACTGGACAACCTCTGTAATCACGACGCTGATCATGCCGCCCTTGATCACGTAGATGGCCGTAATGGCGATCAGGATCAGGGCATATTCATTGGCCGACAGATGCCAGGGCAGGTAAGTCTGCGCAAACTTGCCGATACCCTTGAAGGCATAGGTGAAGAATCCGATGATGCTCACAAATGCGTAGACCACCACGATCAGGTGCGATAACTGCGCGCCCCGCCCGGTGCCAAAGCGCGTCTTGATCCACTCCGCCCCAGTCATCACCTTCGAGCGGCGCAGCCAGGCGGACAGATAGACCATCAGGAAGATCTGGTTGAAGGTCGGCCAGAGCCAGGGGATCCATACGCTCTTCAGGCCGTAGACGAACATCCATGAGACCAGCAGCATGGTGCCGCTGATATCGAACATTCCCGAGGCGTTCGAGATGCCAAGCATATACCAGGGCATCGAATTGCCGCCGAGAAAGTAGTTTTGCATGCTTTGCGAGGCGCGCTTTGAAACCCAGTAGCCGATGAGCACCGTGCTCAGCAGGTAGGCCACAATGATTGCGATGTCAACGAACTGAAGTTTCAGCATTCCACTCCTCGAACCCCAAGGGCGCCTTCTTTCCGCTGTCGGCGGAAGAGGTAAAACGATTTTTCTGACGGTCTAAACCAATTTATAACGGCCGCGCTTGACCGAAGTGTGATTTGCGGCACACGCGGGCCTTGCCGTGGCAACCCGTTGCCGGGTTACCGGTTGGAGCCAGGCTCCAGGTGTCTCCTACTGCAGTTCACCAGCGAGCAGGAACACCAGCGATGCCTGCCAGTTGATGCAGATTTCATTGCTTGCGTAAGACTCCCATCGATCCGCATAGACTCTCTCTGGAGGCAAACCGCTCGGAAGCGCAGCCAGCACTCTGTCTTGGCGGTCTTTGTTCGGTCCTCCCGAGAGCAGCCCTGGCCAGGGCTTGTCGTGTTTGCCATCCGCGCTGGGCCGGTGATGCGGGTGCTGATAGGGGTGCTCACCCACCTGCGTCACCCATGACAGCGAAAACGTGTTGCGGCCCAGCAGATAGTGCAGATTGTCCCGGGCCGCATCCACGAAGCTCGCATCCGGCTCAAAGAGATTGGCGATCAGAAGACAGATGCCATACTCTGCCACGATGCCGTTGGAGCCCCAGACAAATTCCCTCGGCTGAATGCTCACGTGGTAGGGATTGGCGCGCGTGCGCTCGACCAGCATGCGGGCGGCTGCCACGCTGCGGTTCCGAATCTCGGCCACCACTTTGGGGTCTGCATTTGGACCCTTACCCGCTTGCATCGCATAGGCCCACAGACCCATCGATCCGACTGGTTCAAATCTCAATCCGGGGGGCGTGTCCAGGTCGCGAAGGAAATCGGCGTAATTCTTCAGGAAGAAATCGTTGTACTGCGCCTCGCCGGTGGTGCGCCAAAGTTCCGCCGCCGCCCAAAGCCGCTGGTTGCGACAGTCCGTGCTGCCGTACTCGCCGGTGGCGATGCCCGGCGGATTCTTGAAGGTCACGTTAGGGTACTTCTCGGTCCAGGCCCATGCCCGCTGCGCGGCCTCCAGCGCCCGTGCGGCAAACTTGGGATCGTAGGGCTGGTAGACTCGTGCGGCGATCGCGCCCACCACTGCCAGATCCGCAGTCGCGCAGGTGCTCTTGTAGGGCGCAGAACCGGTCCCGATGACTTCGCTGGGCAGCTTGTCGTCCTCAGGAGCGATAAAACCGGGAAAGTGCTCGCTCGTCTGCTTGTGCCAGACGCCGCCATCGTCGTCCTGCATCTTGAGCATCCACTCCAGATTCCACCTCGCCTCATTCAAGATGTCGGGTGTCCCGTTGCCCGACTCGGGAATCTTCAGTGAAATCTTCTTGATCTTCTCCTCGTAGATCTCCCATGTCCAAAGCAGCGTTCCGGTGGCGATGCCGGAGTTGACCACATAGCGGCCATAGTCGCCCGCGTCATGCCAGCCGCCTATGTTGTCCCGAACTCCCGATTTTCCCGAAGTGGGGCTGAACTCGCCATGAAGGTGGCAGGCGGGGTGGCTGTAACCCGGAAACTCCGGCCCCATGTCGACTGCCGTCCCGCAGCGCTGCCCGTAGAAGCCGCGCATGGCCATATAGTAGGTGTGCTCGAAGACATTCGGGCCGACCTCGAAATCCCAGCTTCGCCCTACGCCGGGAACCGTCAGGTAGTAGCGCCCCGCCTGCCGCAACGCCGAAAAATCCGCGGCTTGCACCTGGTCGCCGGAGTTTTCGTCGCTCTGAGCCGGCGTCAGCTTGCCCTGAAAGACCGAAGCGCTGTCGCTCGCACGCAGCACTTCAAATGTTGTCCCTGCTGCGCTGACCAGCGCGATCTTGGGACCGCTCAGCGGATAGCCCACCTGGTCCACTTTGATCGCCCACGGCAGGGTCTCGGCTTTATGCGCGCAAGCGCCGGAGCATAAGAGTAATCCGGCAAGAACGACGGACTTAAGCGGCTTTCCACTTGCGCGCACGTCTTTAAGTTGAAAAAACATCGAACTTGCCATCTCCGCGGTTTCGCTTCCCGGTAGCGATGAAGATCTGTTCAAAAACGCCAAATTCTCTCACATCCATCTGAATCTTGGCAACGATCCGGAGCGCCTCTCATGATTCTATGAGATCGTTCCCTTGATTCGGCACTCATTGACGCCTCTCTGCACATTCGGGTTGTCGCGGAATCCTCAGGGCAGTTTTGGCGGCTTCTTACCCAAGTACTTCGCAACCCTCTGCAAAATCGTTTGATGAGGTTTTGCCCGAGGGGCTATACTGACGGCACGTTTCTTTAAGGGAGCTAGCAGGATGAAGTTCGGATATTTTGACGATTTGAATCGCGAATACGTGATAACGCAACCCGATACCCCCCTACCCTGGATCAACTACCTTGGCTGCCAGGCATACTTCGGAATCATCTCCAACACCGCTGGAGGCTACTCGTTCTATCGCGATGCTCGCCTGCGCCGGCTCACCCGCTATCGGTACAACAACGTGCCCATGGACTTCGGCGGCCGCTACGTCTACCTGCGCGACGATGAGTCGAAGGAGTTCTGGTCGCCTTCATGGCAACCCACCCGCCACGACCTCAAGGACTACACCTGCCGCCACGGCATGGGCTACACAACAATAGGGTCGGAATACAGCGGCATCGAAGCGCACACCCGCTACTTTGTCCCCCTCGACGAGAATCTTGAAATCTGGCAGCTCACCGTCACCAACAAGCGGGCCACGAAGGCCTCGATCTCGGCCTTCTCCTCAATTGAGTTCTGCCTATGGGATGCCCAGGACGACGCCACCAACTTCCAGCGCAACTTCAACACCGGCCAAGTGGAGGTGGAAGACGGCGTGATCTATCACAAGACTGAATATCGCGAGCGCCGCGACCACTTTGCCTACTTTGCCTGCTCGGAGCCAGGCGCCGGTTTCGACACGCAGCGCGAGGCCTTCCTTGGCCGCTATCGGAGCTGGGACAAGCCCGCGACAGTGGAGGCCGGTCAGCTTACCAACTCCATCGCCCACGGCTGGTCGCCTATCGGCGCGCATCAGGTCAAGCTCGACCTCGCGCCCGGAGAGACACGCCAAATCGTCTTCGTTCTCGGATATCACGAAAATCCAAAGGACCAGAAGTTCGATCCTCCCGGTTCGCAGACCATCAACAAGAAGCTGGTCAAGCCGACCATCGCCAAGTATCTCGACCCCAAGAACGCCGACGAGGCCTTCGAGCGGCTGCGCCAGTACTGGGAGAGCCTGCTCGGCATCTTCCAGGTCTCTACGCCCGATATTCACACCAACCGCATGGTCAACATCTGGAATGCCTACCAGTGCATGGCAACCTTCAACATGTCGCGGTCGGCGTCGTTCTATGAGTCCGGCATTGGCCGCGGCCTCGGCTTCCGCGATTCGAACCAAGATCTGCTCGGCTTTGTTCACATGGCTCCAGCGCGCGCCCGCGAACGCATCCTCGACCTGGCCGCCACGCAACTGCCAACCGGCGGCGCTTACCACCAATACCAGCCGCTCACCAAGCGCGGCAACAACGATATCGGCGGCGGCTTCAACGACGATCCGCACTGGCTCATCATCGGCGTCTCGGCCTATCTCAAGGAGACCGGCGACTGGAGCATCCTGGACGAACCTGTCCAGTACGACAACGAGCCCGGTTCTGAAAAGCCGCTCTACGACCACTTGCAGCGCAGCTTCAACTACACTCTGGCCCGCCTTGGACCGCATGGTCTGCCGCTGATTGGCCGCGCCGACTGGAACGATTGCCTCAACCTCAATTGCTTCTCCGACACGCCCGGCCAGAGCTTCCAGACCACCACCAACAAGGACGGCAAAGTTGCCGAATCGGTCTTCATCGCAGGCCTCTTTGTCCATGCCGGTCGCGAACTGGCAGCCATCGCCAAGAACCGCGGCCTTGGGGCCGAAGCTGCAACATATCTCACAGAAGCGGCCAAAATGCAGTCGGTGATCCTGGAGCACGGCTGGGATGGCGAGTGGTTCCTGCGCGCCTACAATGATTTCGGCGGCAAGATTGGCTCGAAGGAATGCGAAGAAGGCAAGATCTTTATCGAGTCCAACGGCTATTGCACCCTGGCCGGCATCGGTCTTGAAGATGGAAAGGCTGCCAGCGCTCTAGCCGCCGTCGGCGAGCAACTGGCCACCAAACATGGCATCGTGGTCCAGCAGCCGGCCTACACCAGGTACTACATCGAGATGGGCGAGATCTCCTCCTATCCGCCGGGATACAAGGAGAACGCGGGCATCTTCTGCCACGTCAATCCCTGGATCATGATCGGCGAGACCCGTATTGGCCACGGCGATCTGGCACACGACTACTACAGCCGCATCAACCCCTCGGCGCGCGAAGAGATCAGCGACCTGCATCGCTGCGAGCCGTATGTCTATGCGCAGATGATCGCGGGCAAGGATGCGCCCAGCTTTGGCGAGGCCAAGAACTCCTGGCTCACCGGTACGGCGGCCTGGAACTACTACGCCATCGTGCAGTGGATCCTCGGCATTCGTACCTCTCTTGATGGACTTGAGATTGCCCCGGTGATTCCCAAGGCGTGGCCGGGCTTCACAGCTACCCGCACCTATCGCGGCGTAGTCTACAAGATCTCCATCGAGCGCAAGGGCGAAGGGAACCAAATTGCTCTCACCGTGGACGGCGCGCCGATTGCGGGGAATGTCGTGCCGCCTCCCACCGACGGCCGCAAGGAAGTCGAGGTCAAGGGCATTTTGAAGTAGACGTCGGCATGAGAGCGGCCTAACCGGGGCATTGGCGGGACGGAGGTTCCGTTCCGTCAATGCCTTTTTCTCGGTTAAAAGGAAGAATTGAAATGAATTGGATGGTAGGATAGTCAGCGAGGAGACGACGATGTATGGTCCTGCTAGTGTCCTAAGGAATCAAGGGCTTGACGTGCAGATGGGGCCTGGTCTCAATAGTACGCCAGCCTACTATGTGACTGCACCTGATGGGAAGCAGTATATTTTGAGTGCTCAGGACTTGGATGACCTACAGGGAAAACGAAAGCTGAACCTGGCAGGAATCCAAGAGCACGATGGGATGATCGAGAGAGCGAAAAGTGCTTAATAGCCTGAATTGGTGGCTCAGTTTCCGAAGAAATGCAAACTTCTGGGACTGGGTTCGAGGCACCTATTCGGATGATGATCTACGGGGTCTCATCGAAGAGGCGACGGATTGCAGTCTCATAAACCCCTATGATCCATTTGGCGATTCATCGTGGAATCAATTCACATTCGGGGAAGAAACGAGACGTAAAACTGTCCAGCGGTTGATGAAGCGTTATGGGGATGAAATATGGTCTTGTTGCCTTGGCGCTGGCGACTATGATCCCGACAAAGGCTGCGTTGGGTTGAAGTGTCTGTCAAGATTAAAGTTGTCCTTCCAGGTTTACAACCAGGCAACATTCGAAGAGTTTCTGGTTCGAAATGCCTTGAAATTTGCCGCGCGACAGATACTCGAAGAAGGCAGAAAGAAGAAGCCTTGAATTCTTCTGTATCTATGGCGCAGAAACTCAACGCACAAAATCACTCGGTCAGAGACCTAGGTTCAAAGGAGAGTAATCTTGCATCTGGCGAACGAACAGCGCTACGACACCATGCAATATCGCCGCTGCGGCAAGAGCGGCCTGCGCCTTCCTGCCATCTCGCTGGGACTTTGGCACAACTTCGGCGGCGTCGATGTCTTTGAGAACGGCCGCGCCATGGTGCGCCGCGCCTTCGATCTGGGCATCACGCACTTCGATCTGGCTAACAACTACGGCCCGCCGCCGGGCAGCGCGGAGAGCGCCTTCGGCGAGATTCTGCGCCTCGACCTCGCTCCGTATCGCGACGAACTGATCATCAGCACCAAGGCCGGCTATGGCATGTGGCCCGGCCCCTATGGCGACTGGGGATCCCGAAAATTTCTGCTGGCCAGTCTCGATCAGAGCCTGAAGCGCATGGGGTTGGAGTACGTCGACATCTTCTACTCCCACCGCCCCGATCCCGAAACTCCAATCGAAGAGACCATGGGAGCGCTGGATCAGGCTGTCCGCTCCGGGCGGGCGCTCTACGCCGGCATCTCCAACTACAGCGCAACCCAGGCCGATGCTGCCGTGAAAATTCTGCGCGAGCTCGGCACACCTTGCCTGATTCATCAGCCCAAGTATTCGATGTTTGAACGCTGGGTCGAGGGTGGCTTGCTGGATGTGCTTGGCAAGGAGGGCGTAGGCGGCATCGCCTTCTGTCCTCTGGCTCAGGGCCTGCTGACCGACCGCTACCTCAAAGGCATTCCGGAGGGTTCGCGCGCCTCCAAGCCTCATAGTTTTCTTAAAAGGGCCGACATCGACGAGCATCGCCTGAGTCAGATTCGCGCCCTCGGCGAAGTGGCCACCGCGCGCGGGCAATCATTGGCGCAGATGTCTCTTGCCTGGGTACTGCGCGACAGCCGCATGACCTCGGCGCTGATCGGAGCCAGCCGCGTAGAGCAGATCGAGCAGAATGTGGCCGCGCTCGCCAATCTCAGTTTTACCGCCGATGAGCTTGCTCGCATTAATCAGGTTTTGAGCCAGCCTGCCTGAAGTGGTCACGATACCATAGAATCTGAACCGGAGCAGGTTGACTCAGAAATGCCGGGTGCCCCATCCATTCTGCGGCTTCTTCGCGGAATGGGTGGGAGTCCACGAAACCTGACCGGCCCATTCATCAGGAGGTACTCGTGCACGATCTTCGGCAGAAGGTGGAGACGGAGCTGCTCTCCGACATTCTACCCTTCTGGCTTCAATACACCCTCGACGAAGAAAATGGCGGCTTTCGCGGCCAGATCTCCAACGATCTGACCATCGACCCGCATGCCGCCAAGGGACTCATCCTGAACGCGCGCATCCTCTGGACCTTTTCCAAGGCCTTCAGCGTCTATCGCAACCCGGTCTACCTGGCCACGGCTCGCCGCGCCTACGACTACCTGACCCGCTACTTCTGGGATGCGAAGTTTGGCGGCGTTTACTGGATGCTCGACTACCTGGGCAATCCTCATGACACCAAAAAACGAATCTATGGCCAGGCCTTCACCGTTTACGCCTTGGCCGAGTACTTCCACGCCAGCGCCGATTCCGACGCACTTGACAAGGCCCTGCGCATGGTCCGTTCGATTGAGTCCGCGAGCCACGATGACGCGCACGGCGGCTACTTCGAGACCTATGATCGCGATTGGACGCTGGCCAAGGATCAACGCTTGAGCGATGCGGACATGGACGAGAAGAAGTCCATGAACACGCACCTCCATCTGATGGAAGCCTACGCCACGCTGCTGCGCTTCCACGAGGATAAAACCGTCCGCCTGCGGCTCCGTGAACTGATAGAAATCTTTCTCGACCACATCATCGATTCCACAACGCACCACTTCATCCTCTTCTTCGACGAACAATGGACTCCGCGGTCGAACAAGATCTCCTTTGGCCACGACATTGAAGGAAGCTGGCTTCTCTGCGAAGCCGCGGAGATTCTGGACGATGCCGATCTCAAGAAACGCGTTCGCGAGGTTGCAGTGAAGATGGCTGAAGCCGTTTACGAAGAGGGCCTCGACAGCGACGGTGGCCTGCTCTACGAAGCCGACCCCACAGGCATCATCGACACCGACAAGCATTGGTGGCCGCAAGCCGAAGCGGTGGTTGGCTTCCTTAACGCCTACGAGCTTACTGGCCAACAGGAGTTTCTCAATGCGGCTGAAAGAAGCTGGGCCTTCATCGATAAGTACATCGTCGATCACGAGCACGGCGAGTGGTTTTGGCGGGTGTCGAAGTCGGGCGTGCCCAGCGAGGAAGAACACAAGGTCGACCCGTGGAAGTGTCCTTATCACAACGGCCGCGCCTGCATTGAGGTGATGCAACGCCTGGATGCCGCGAAAACCGCTCAAACCGAAGCCAGGAACTAGACTAAGTACGCAGTAAGAATCTCCGGAGAAGACTTATGACTCAAGGTGAATTCAAGAAGAAGGTGCAGAATCTCTTCAAGCAGCAGGAGAAGCTGCTTTCCCAGCGCAACCGCACGTCGCCCGGCGGCAATGGCATCTTTGACCGCTACGAGCTTCCGGTTCTGACCGCGGCGCACGCGCCCATCACGTGGCGCTACGATCTCAACCAGAAGACGAATCCCTTCCTGATGGAGCGCATTGGAGTGAACGCCGCCTTCAACGCCGGCGCCATCCTGCACGAGGGTAAGTTCCTTGTGGTCGCGCGTGTCGAAGGCGCGGACCGCAAGTCCTTCTTCGCCGTCGCCGAGAGCAAGAATGGAATCGATAACTTCCGCTTCTGGGAGTATCCCATCCTGCTGCCTGAGACCAGCGAGCCAGACACCAATGTTTATGACATGCGGCTGGTGAAGCATGAAGACGGATGGATCTACGGCCTCTTCTGCACCGAGCGCAAAGACCCCAAGACGCCGGAGTGGGATACCTCCTCGGCCGTGGCGCAGTGCGGCATTGTGCGCACCAAGGATCTGAAGACCTGGGAGCGGCTGGCCGATCTCAAGAGCAAATCTCCGCAGCAGCGTAATGTTGTGTTGCATCCCGAGTTCGTCGACGGCAAGTACGCCTTCTACACGCGCCCGCAGGATGATTTCATTCAGGCAGGCAAGGGCGGCGGCATCGGCTGGGGACTCTCTTCGAGCATCGAAAATGCCGTTGTCGATGACGAGATCATTCTCGACAACCGCGAATATCACACCATCACCGAGGTCAAGAACGGCCTTGGCCCGGCGCCCATCAAGACGGCGAAGGGCTGGCTGCACCTGGCGCATGGCGTGCGTAACACCGCGGCTGGTTTGCGCTACGTGGTTTATCTGTTCCTTTCGGAGTTAAAACGGCCGTGGGTTGTTACTCACAAGCCTGCCGGTTACTTTATCGCTCCGATAGGTGGCGAGCGCGTCGGCGATGTCTCGAACGTGGTCTTCAGCAATGGCTGGATCGAGCGCAAGAATGGCGATGTTCTGATCTACTACGCCTCGTCGGATACGCGCCTGCATGTGGCGACCAGCACCGTTCCCAAACTGCTGGACTATGTGATGAACACGCCCGCCGATCCGCTGCGCAGCCACGCCTGTGTGGAGCAGCGCTATGCGCTTATCAAGAAGAACCTGGCAGTGTTGGGCAAGACAAAAGCGCCTGGCGCCAAGCGGACAGGGAAGAAGGCCGCCAAGCCGGCGAAGACAAAAAGGCGGTAGATTCCCATGACCTCGACCACCTCTCGCGCAGGCCGTGCGCTTGCGCGGGCGGGATTCAGGTTGGAACGACTGCACTCGACTCCCGCACTCTCACTGTGCTCTGATAGTTGCGGTGGGATGGGCCCCATATCAGATCCCTTCAAAAATGGAGGCTCGAGATGCGGGCAGGTGAGCTCAAGCGAGCAAAGATTCTATTGCTGGGCGCTTTGCTATGCGGATGCGCCGTCGGACCGGTTGTGTCCCAGACTCCTGATTGCCCCGGTTGCGCCGGCGGCAGCGCAGCCAAGACGGTGAAGCCCATCCTCACCACAACGGCAGCGCAGAATGGCGCCGTTGTCGTGAGTATGAGCTCTTCCACTCAGGGCGCAACCATCCTGTACACCCTGGATGGAAGCGCGCCGCGTTCATCTTCTGCTTCCACCATCGCCTATGAGGCGCCTTTTCTGGTCGCCTCGAAGCTGACGGTCACAGCCCAGGCAATGGCCCCGGGCCTGGCGGCAAGCCCGAATCTCACCGTCCCCCTCACGCCAAAGATCGCTCCGGGCACGCTTGTCTGGAGCGACGAGTTCACGAATTCCACGAGCGCCAATGCGCAGCCCAATCCGCAGATCTGGACCTACGACACGGGCAGCGGTGGCTTCGGCAACGACGAGCTTGAGAACTATTGCGCCTGGGGCTCGACCGCCTCGCCGTGCGATCCCGCTCAACCGAACGCCTACCTGGACACCAGCGGCCTCCTGCATATCGCGGCGCGGAAGTCCTCCTCGGGGGCCTATACATCGGCGCGGATGAAGACTCAAGGCCTCTTCAGCTTGCAGTACGGACGCGTCGAGGCGCGCATGAAGCTGCCGGAGTCGCAGGGTATGTGGCCGGCCTTCTGGCTGTTGGGCAACAACATCGCCGCCGTCGACTGGCCGGCCTGCGGCGAACTCGACGTGATGGAGCACATCAATGGCAGCAATCCCCAGAACTGGGGCTATGATTGGGTGCAGGGATCGGTGCATGGCATGGGCCTGAATGGAGGCACTCAGTATCATCCGGCCGGCTTTTCGGCCGCGGACTGGCACACCTACGGAATGATATGGACCAAGGGCCGGATTCAGTACTACGTGGACGATCCCTCCAACGTGTATGCCACCTTCACGCCCAGCACCCAGCCAGGCACATGGCCCTTCGATGCGGGTCCCGAGTTTGTAATCCTCAATCTGGCTGTCGGCGGCGATTGGCCCGGCCAGCCCGATGCGACCACTGCCTTTCCGTCGGAGGTCCAGGTGGACTACGTGCGGGTTTACACCAACTAAGTGATCTACGTGAGGATCCTACCGCCGGCAGGCAGATTAATTTCAACAATCCAAGTTACTGGAATTATTGAAATCTTCAGCCGTGGAGAGCAGATTGTGTTACTGCCGAGTTACAAACTGAACAAAGTATTTGCACCGTATTCGCATGGGATTGACCTTCCATTTACAGTCCTTGGAAGATACTGCATCTGTGATCCCACAAACTCTGCAAACGGTTCCGTTGAAACTGGCCCTGGGTTCCAAACCTCTCGTGGAACTCTCCTTTCCTCCTCTTGTTCCATGCACACCTGCTGCGCCGGCGAAGCCGCGCATTCACGCGGAGGTGGGCCGCTACAGGCTGCGAATGGCCGAGACCCGGGAAGACCGCGAGTCCGCCTGCCGGCTCCGCTTCAAAGTCTTCAACATCGAGTTGGGCGAGGGATTGGAGAGCTCCTACCAGACCGGCCTGGATTCCGACCACTTCGACATTTTCTGTGAACATTTATTGGTCGAAGACAAGCTGGAAGCCGATCCCGCTCGGCGTGTTGTCGGCACCTACCGGATGCAGTCCGGCCATACAGCATCCCGCAACATGGGCTACTACTCCGAACAGGAGTTCAGCTTTGCGCCTTATGAGCCGCTCCGGCCGGACATTCTTGAATTGGGCCGCGCCTCGATCGACCGCGAGCATCGGACCCCTGAGGTGCTGACCTTGTTGTGGAGAGGCATCGCCCAGTATGCTTCCAACATGGGGCTGCGTTACCTGATCGGCTGTTCATCCTTGAATTCGAAAGACCCGGCTGAGGGCTGGCAGGTTTATCGCCAGCTTGAGCACTACCTGGTTTCTCCTGAATTTGAGACGATGCCGGCTACTGCTTATGTCTGCCCCAGCGAGCTAGAGGGCCGACACGCACAGCCGTCGCCCCAACCAGAAGACCCGGCGCAAAAAGATTTACCCCCCAACCAGGTGAAGATCCCCAAGCTGCTGAAGACCTACGTGGCCATTGGGGCGCGCATCTGTGGACCGCCGGCATGGGATCGTGATTTTGGCACCATCGATTTCCTTACTCTGCTCGATCTGAGATTGATCTCGCCCTCGGCGCGCAATCGCTTCCTGGCTCCGCTCACCACTTGAGCCTTCGCGCGATCCGGCGCGCTGTGGCGCTGGGATCGGCTCTGGCCTTCGGCATTCTCCGCTTCTGGCTTCGCCGGCTGCGCGGCCCTCTGACCGATGAAGAACGCGTGCTGTGGGTGCAACAGACCTGCAAAGCAATTATGGCTGGGGCTGGCATTCGCTATCAGATCGAGGGCGAGCCGCCCACGCACGGCCTGGTCGTAGCCAACCACCTCAGTTATCTCGATGTCCTCATCCTCACAGCGGAGATGCCCTGTTTCTTTGTCGCCAAGATGGAGATCGGCGGTTGGCCCATCTTCGGCAAGGCAGCACGTGTCGGAGGGACCATCTTCATTGACCGCTCGAGCCTGTCCAGCGCCATGACAGTGGCTGAGCAGATCAGCGAGAGGCTCAAGCAGCAGATTCCTGTGCTGCTGTTTCCCGAGGGCACGAGCACCGACGGTAGCGAGGTGCTGCGCTTCCACTCCCGGCTCATCGATCCGGCCACGTCAGCTGGAGCGCCGATCACAGCTGCTGCGATTCGTTATGTGATCGAGGACGGCACCCCGGAGCGTGAGCTTTGCTGGTATGGCGACGCGCTCTTCATCACCCATCTTTTCAAGGCGCTGAGCACGCCGGGCTTCTCGGCCAGGGTTCGCTTTGGCCAGCCGACGGTCTATCCCGACCGCCGCACCGCAGCCGACGCGACGCACGCTCAGATCACAGCCATGCGCAGGCAGATGCCGTTGCCGTCTTAGAGATCAGGGAACAGGGAACAGGGAACAGGGATCAGGGAACAGGGATCAGGGATCCGTTTTGCTCTGCTCTCCTGACTGCTGCCATTGTGCGCCGACGGAGGGAAAGACTCTGCAAAGCGGCATCATTTGGCTGAAAAGGCTCAAAAAGGCGATATTTTCGGCCAAAAAAGAGGCAAAATCTGCCGTTTGTGGTTACCAGTCAGTTAATAGGTAGAAATTACAAGCTATTTATTATGTGTTAGTTGCATGAGGTGAGGGGCTCAAAAAGAGGCCTCCACAGGGTAGGGGGGTGGGGTACGTGGCAAGGTACGGACCGGTCACATGCCTGACAGATTGGACCGGGATGAGCGGTAGCTTCAACGTTCCCGGCTGGCCTTTTCGGCACACGTTCCCTGCTCGACCGCCTCACCCACTTGAACCTGGAACCATTGTGCGCCAACGGACGGAAATAATCTGCAATTCCCTGCTGCGGGGCGGACGCCCCCTCCGACTCCGCTCCCGGTCGATGAAAAGCAGTCGCAGATCCTCCGGCTGCGCTCAGGGGGCTTAGGGGAGGGCGGGTTACGAGGGTGCCATGTCTCCCAACCTCGGTGAGCACTCATAGAATTGCTCTCGTTTCGCGCTATGGGCAGTTTTCAAAAGTCAGGTGCAATCTGTTCACAAATGTGGCCGAGATTCTGGTTGGAGCCGATAGCGAAAACAGCCAATTTGTAATTTTCTTGCAAAAGTTGAGTTTTCGTACTACGATTCTGTCGAGGGTTGGACAAACCATCATGCTTCTTAAAGTGACCATAGGAAATTTCAAATCGTTCAGGGAAAAGGCGACTTTATCCCTTGAGGCGACAAGCGACGATTTGCGCGAGGACGACAATATCGCTCACAATCTCGCCTGGGGCCTTCGCTTGGTGAAGGCGGCAGCGATTTACGGGCCGAATGCTGGAGGAAAGTCCAATTTCATTGAGGCCATTCGGCTGTTTCGCGAACTGATTCTTGGATCATCCAAGGACTCTCAAAAGGGCCAAGCGATTCCCGTAACACCATTTCGACTTCACAGCTCTACAGAGGCCGCGCCAACTTTCTTCGAAGTCGTGTTTCTGAAGAATGGTACCCGGTACCGTTACGGATTTGAGACCACACAGCAAGCTATTGTTTCTGAGTGGCTCTTCAAGCAGACAAACTCGATTCGCGAAACGTGCCTCTTCACTCGCGAGAACGGTGGCATTACTCCTCGGATAGCCTTCAAAGAGGGCAAGGGGCTAGAGGAGCGGACGCGTCCTAACGCGCTATTCCTGTCCGTAGTTGCGCAGTTTAACGGAAGGATAGCAGGGGAAGTAGTGAGTTTGATCGATCAGTTCCGCACGATTTCTGGGTTGAACAGTGTCGGCTACATGAGTTACACATCTGGGTTATTGAATGACAAATACTATGGAGCAGCGATTCGCGAGTTGGTGCGGCAGGCTGACACGGGAATCGAAGATCTAATTCGCCGGGATATAGACAAAGACCAAGTCATCGAGAAGATCCCTAAGGAATTTCCGGACGCTCTTCGAGATTTGATTGCGGAGGGTGTTGTGGGTGCATCCATTGTGAAGACCGTGCACCAACGCTTCGATTCAAACGACCTTCCCTCAGGCAAAGTCGAGTTCGATTTGGGAACGGAAGAGTCCGCCGGTACGCGCCAGTTCTTGGCGTTTGCGGGCCCATTCTTACATACCCTCCGAACCGGGGCTGTGCTCGTCGTCGACGAATTCGATGCGTCGCTGCATCCATTACTCACTAGGCAACTAATCGGGCTGTTTAATAGTTCTGCAAACCGCAAAAATGCCCAATTGATATTCGCCACGCACGATGAGGGCTTGCTGGACCAGAGGAAGATTCGACGCGATCAAATATGGTTTGTGGAAAAGAACGAGAAGGGAGCGTCAAGCCTATATTGTCTGGATGAGATTAAGAGCGTGCGAAAGGACGCAAATTTCGAAAAAGAATACCTGTTAGGGCAATTCGGCGGCGTTCCGCGTGTAGGCGATCTTCAAGAGGCGATATTGCATGTCGAAGATTAAGCCCTGGCAGGAACATACAAAGGGTCGTGCGCCAAAAGGCGCGAGAGAACGCCGTCGAGTCCTCATCTTTTGCGAAGATAGCAAGAGCTCTAGATACTACCTTGAATCGTTCCCCATCGACAATGAACGATTTGAAGTAAGCGTTCTGGGCACTGGAATGAATACGTGCAGCCTAGTGGAGGAAGCAATTCGCAGAGTAGGTCAGGCATTAAAAAACGGAATACGATTCAGCGAGGTGTGGTGCGTTTTTGATCGCGACAGTTTTCCTCTTGAGAACTACGACCGAGCCTTTCAGTTGGCGCGTGGTTCCGGAATTAAGACAGCGTGGGCAAATGAAGCATTTGAGCTGTGGTATCTGCTCCATTTCTGCTATCTCGACACGGGCCTTAGCAGGGCAGATTATAAGAAGAAGCTCACGACGTTTGGTTTGGAGTACGACAAGGCGGACAAGGACATATATGGGAAGGTATTGCCTCACCAGGAAACAGCAATTAGAAATGCAAGGAGACTGGAGAGGCAATGGAACGAGAGTGCAAAGAGGTTCCCAGAACGAGAGAACCCCTCCACAAGTGTTCACAAGCTAGTGGAACGCCTCAACGAACTTGCAGAGGTCCGACGCGAAGAACAGGCCCTGAAGGGCGCTGAAAAACGCCGAGAAACGGACTAGCAAATAGCCTCCTGATCAAAGCAATTCCTCAGTTGACGCATTATCGCCGAGTATCAAACCGAGAGGTGCGGCGGAATTGGAGCATTCTCGAAGATGCTATAAAAACTGGTGGATGGGTTTGTGCCGGGGTTGAAACCCGGCCTACCGGGGGCGGATTGTTCAACGCACAGGAAAAGCAAAAGCAGGTCCTTCGACTTCGCTACGCTTCGCTCAGGATGACAGGTTGTTTGGGGAGAATTGGATTTGAGCGCGGCTTCGCCGCTGGATTGATTTCTAAAGACTTGTGGATGGGTGGTGGCGCGGCTAAAGCCGCGCCCTTTCAAATTGCCGCCTGCTGTTGGGGTTGGTGGTTTCCCACCCTTGCACGACGCGACCGTGCAAGGACGGGGCACCCGCAGAGGAACAAGACCCGGGCCTAAAGGCCCCCTTAGTCGATCAGAAATATTCAGGGGCCTGAAGGCCCCTGCTCCCTCCGGCGTTGTATCCATCCTAGAAATGAGTATCAGGCCGAGAGGCGTGGCTATTGGCCGGCTGAGGCTGGCGGGGCTGTCGAGGCTCGGACTACCAGGCTGGTGGAGACGAGGAATTCGCGCTTGATTTGGGGGTTGGCGGGGGCTTCGGCTTGCTGGCGGAGGGCTTCGAAGGCGGCGCGGGCCAGTTCGACGCGCGAGAGGCGGATGGTGGTAAGGGGCGGCAGCGTGTACTCGGCGAAGGCGATGTCGTCGAGGCCGATGACCGAGAGATCCTGAGGCACGCGCAGGCCCTCCATGTAAGCCGCGCGGAGGACGCCGATGGCGGTCATGTCATTGGAGCAGACGATGGCAGTCGGCCGCGCCGTCAGTGCCCGCAACCTTCCAAAGCCGGTCACGCCGCCCTTCAGGGTGTGGTCGCATTCGACAATCCACTTCTTCTGGATCGCGAGGCCGGCGGCTTCCATCGCCGTGCGGTAGTCGTTTTCGCGTGTGACGGCTGAGTGCAGCTTGTGCGGCCCGGCGAGGAAGGCAATCCTGGTGTGCCCCAGAGCCTTCAGATGTTCGACAGCGGCGCGGATTCCAGTGGTGTAGTCGAGGAGGATGACGGCGGTCTTGGGGCTGTCCAGGCGGAACTCGGCGAGGACCATCGGAATCTTGTTATGCATCAACTGGTCGAGCACCGGCTCTTCCTCGCCGAAGGTGAGCACGGCGACGCCTTCGACCTTGCGCTCCAGCATGCGGCGCACACAGCGGGTGAGCAGAGCCGGATCGCTGTTCGAGCTGCTGACCAGGATCTCGTATCCGTGGGCGACCGCGATCTCTTCAAAGCTCTGGATCAGCTCGGGAAAGAAGGGGTTGGTGATGTTTTCAACAATGATGCCAACCAGGCGGCTGCGGCCGGAGACAAGGGTGCGCGCATGGGTGTTGGGAAAATAGTTCAGCTGCTTGATGGCCTGCCAGACCCGCTTCTTCAGCCGTTCGCTGACCGTCGAGGAGCTGTTGACGGTGCGGGAGACCGTAGCGATGGAGACCTTGGCCAGGGCAGCCACGGTGCGAATATCGGGAGTCTTGGCGACTGTCTTGCGGGTTTCTCTTCGAGCCACGAAACTATCCTAAGTAGCACAAGCAGGGGGGCAAGGCCTATTCTATACGGCCCATCGCGCTAGGTGTTGTCGGCCAGCAGCAGACGCAGATCGCGCAGGTTGTGGCCGGTGGGGCCGGTAACGACCGCATCGCCAAGAGCGGTGAACATGGGGCACGCGTCAAAGGCGGCCAGCGACGACTTGAGATGGAATCCGAAGGCATGGGCGCGGGTGACGGTGGTAGGGTCGGCGATGGCGCCAGCCGATCTGGTATTGCCGTCAACGCCATCCGAGCCGGCGCTGAGCACGGTCAGTCTTTCGCTTGGATAGCTCTCAAGTTCCAGCGCGCAGGCCATGACAAACTGTTGGTTGCGGCCTCCGGCGCCGGGGGCGCGGTCGAGCGTTACGGTGACCTCGCCCACCGAGATCAGGCAGAGCCGGGGATGGATGGCGCGCAACGCATCAAAGCGCTCCATCAGATAGCGGGCGGCGTCGGCGTAGTCCCAGTCGTCGCAGGTGTTGTCGATGACGACATGGAAGCCGGCCTTCTCGGCCTGCGCCTTGGCGTTCTCTGCAAGGTCGAGGCTGGAGAGCAGAATCTCAAAGACCGAATCGCGGAACGGGGTATCCTCTTGCGACATGCTGGCGGCATCCGTGATGCGGCGTGCGGGCACAAACCCGGGCATGGAGAACTTGGGGAAAAAAGGCGGACGCCAACCCTTGTTGCCGGGCGATTCAGGCAAATCAGAGCGCTCGAAGAAGGCGCGGATGGAGGGTGGCAGTTTGGGCGCAAGATTGTACTTTGTCAGCAAGGCGCGCACCTCGGACACAGTCGAGTGGTCAGGCGAAGTGGGGCCTGAGGAGAGCGCGTCGAGCGAACGCAGGGGCACGTCGGGGACCAGGAGGCTGATTTTGGCCGCCTCCGGCGCGGCGATAGCCAGCCGCCCGCCCTTCACCGCGGAGAAATGCTTGCGCAGGGTGTTGACTTCGCCAATGGGGGCCCCGGAGGCCAGCAGCAACTGATGGAAGGCGATGGTGTCGTCGAGCGAGATGCGCGGGTCCAGTGGCAGGTCGAACATGGCCGAGCCGCCGCCGGAAATAAGAAAAAAGATCAGCGTGTCTTTGCGAGCTTTCCTGAGCATGGCCAGCGCCGCCCGCGCAGCTGCAAAAGAGTCTTCGTTGGGTGTGGGGTGGCCGCCCTCAAAGTAGCGAAAACGCCAGTTGCGTTTTTTAGGAAGCTGATTGGAGCAGCAGATACCGCGCATTCCCTTGCGGCGCTTGATGCGGTTCAGCAGAACTTCGAGCATGGGGCTGGCGGCCTTGCCCAGCGCGATGACAAAGATCCGCTTGTAATTGGAGATGTTGATCGCCTCCGGTCCGCTGCCGTCGGGCAATAGGCGATGCAGGGTGTTGCCCTCGATCTGAATGCGCCGGTCAAAGGCCGAGGCAATGCTGCATGCCTCGATGGCGCCTGTGAAGATGCCTGTTGCTCTGGCGTGCAGTGAGTCGAGGGCGGAATCGCTGACCGGGGTCATCGTTGTTGCTCCTTCAGCCAACCGAACTCAAACGGACTGGACTGGCGCGGGTGTGGGGGACATTCTTACCCTCTATTCTACGCGCATTTCGAGAATACATCCCGTCCGAATGGGCCTCGTTGCGGAGGATCAGGAAGCAGCGGGCCGCGCCTCATTCAAAAGGATAGCAATCGTTTCCTCCAATGAGACGAAACGCCGCATGAGGTATTCTGGCAGCATCATGAATGATTGTTTGCCTGCCGATTCACCGATTGCTCTCCTTGACCCCATTCGGTTTACCCGCCAACTGTGCGAGATCGAGTCCACCACCTACCATGAAGGCGAAGTGGGCGATTTTCTTGCCGGATTCCTCCCCGCGCGAGGCTGGATGGTGGAAAAGACGCCCGTCGAACAGCCGAAGGAAAATCCCGGCGGCGGCCCGCGCTGGAATGTCTATGCCGGTGCAGCCGGTGAGACACCCGACCTTGTTTTTTCCACGCACATCGACACCGTTCCGCCCTACATTCCCTTCAGTGAGGATAATGATTTTCTCTATGGCCGGGGAGTATGCGACGCCAAAGGCATCCTGGCCGCCCAGGTTGCCGCCGCCGAAGCGCTGCGCACGGCGGGATTTCACATTGGATTGCTCTTTTTGAGCGGCGAAGAGCGCGACTCGGCCGGCGCCGTGGCTGCCAATAAGGCGCCCAAGGGCAGCCGCTTTCTCATCAATGGCGAGCCCACCGATAATCGTCTGGCTCTGGCTTCCAAAGGAGCTTTGCGCGCGGCCTTCAAGTCCACCGGCAAGATGGCCCACTCGGCCTATCCCGAACTCGGAGAGAGCGCCGTCCACAAATTGGTCCAGGTGCTTGGCAAGCTGCTCGTCATGCCGCTTCGGGAGCTTGAAGGCATTGGCCCCAGCACGCTCAACATCGGCCAGATCCAGGGCGGCCACGCGCCGAATGTCATTGCCGACAAGGCCGAGGCGCAAGTACTGGTGCGCACGGTCACCGATTCAGGGCCGGTGCGCGCGCAGTTGACCGAGATTGCCGGCGATCTGGCCGAGGTCGAGTTCACCCTCGACACTCCTTTTATCCGGATGCGCGCCGTCGAGGGGCTGCCGACGATGGTCGCTAAGTTCTCCACCGACATTCCGCAACTCTCGAATTGGGGCGAGCCGCTGCTGCTCGGGCCGGGGTCGATTCATGTGGCCCATACGCCCTTTGAGAAGCTGGCAAAGAAAGAACTGCTGGAGGCGGTCGAGCTCTATATCAAAGTGGCGAAACAGTTGTTGAGCTGAGGCCCCTGCGGCAGTTTCCCAGGCGGGTCAGTGCCCGCCAGCGTGAAGAAGCACCCGTGGGGAAACCGCCTCGATCGCCAGTTCGGCGACGGTTGCCGCGCTGAGCACGCTCAGCATGGCCTCCTGCGCCTTCTCCCAAATGGGGTGCGCCGGGCAGTAGGACTTCCGGTTGCAGGAGACTCCGGTGGTCAGGCAGAGGTTCAGGCAGATTGGACCTTCGATGGCTTCGATCACGTTGCGGATCGATGCCTCGCGCCCTGCGGGCAGAATCTCAAAGCCGCCCGCCTGCCCCCGCCGCGAAGCGATGAATCCGGCGCGGCACAACGCCTGCAGAACCTTGGAAAGGAAGCTCTTGGGAGCACCCGTTGCGGTGGCCAGCGCAGGCAGCAGCGTGCGTGCCGGTGTGGGCAGCGTGGCCAGATGGATCATCACGCGAACCGCATAGTCGGCCGCCCGCGTCAGCTGCATGGTTGAACCGGATTGTCCCATGGCAAGTTTCCTTACCACCTATCCTACGGCAACAAAGTGGATTTTGTGCGCCCCGAATGCGCGAGGTTCAGATCCGCGGCCAGAGGGCATCCCGCGCAATGGGCGATTCTGCCGCAATGCGCCTTGCCCACGGCGACCGTGAGGGCGTGAAACTCGTTGAAGAGCCGCGCCCAGTTCTTCGGGTCGTCGTTGGCGAAGGCCAGGCGGGTGAGACCGGCCATGGACTCATATCCCTTGCGATCATGGCCGGGAGTGGGCGTTAGAAGCTGGTGACGCTCACTGACGCGGCGCAGATACTCGTCGGCGACGGGAACGGGATGGCCGAGGGCGTAGAGCAAGATGACATCGGCGGTCTCAGGACCAACGCCGGGCAAGGCCAGCAGGCGAGTTCGCAAGGTGGCCGTGGGGTTGGCGGCAAGGCGGTCGAGCGAGCCGCCGAACTCCTCGTCGAGCAGGTCGACAAATGCTTTGAGCGCGGGCGCCTTGCGGGTGTGAAAGCCCGAGGGTTGGATCATGCGCCGCAACTCTTCGACAGTCAGTGTGCGCAGTCCGTCGACGGTCAGTGCACCGGCTGCGCGCAGGTTCGCGAGCGAGCGTTCGACGGCCTTCCAGGCCGTGTTCTGGGTGAGGTAAGCGCCGACAATGACCTCAAAGGGGGTCTTGGCCGGCCACCAGTGCTGCGATCCATACGCCTCGGCGAGCCGGTCGTGCATCCAGCGTAGCCGCCGGGCGGGAGTGAGTCTGGTCGAAGTCACGGCTGGACTTAGGATAATGGGTGGGGCGGTTTGATCCAAGTTTTCAGATGGAGGTAATCACATGGCAAAGACTCATTTGGTAGAGTTCGTTGACGGGTCGGCCAAAGCTACGGGTGCTCGAAATGATGGTATCTCAATGTCCTATTCGGGTGATGAGCGCTTTCGTAGATTTGAAGTGGACGGGATTCCGTATCTTTACGGCAACAGCGCAGGGCTCGTTAGGCTGGGCGAGATTCTGATCCAGATCGGGTTGAGTGAATATGAGAATGATTTTCATCTTCATATTAGCGAAGACTTTGACTCAGACAAGGATGAGATTGTTATCGTTGGCGTCAATAACTCAATCTGACACACCATAACGCGGCGTGCCATGCAAGGGGTTGAAATGAAGAGTCATACCGAGTATTTGGTCTTTGAAACGAAAAAGCGACGCGAAATGGTGCATATTACCGACCAGGTTGAACAGATTGTGCGGCGCAGCGGCGTCAAGGATGGGTTGTGCTTCGTCTCGCCGATGCACATCACCGCCGCCGTCTATGTGAACGACCTGGAGAGCGGGCTGATCGAGGATATCGGCAAGTGGCTGGAGGAACTGGCTCCCGCGCGGCCCGATTATAAACACCACCAGACAGGCGAGGACAACGGGGACGCGCATCTGAAATCACTGCTGCTGCATCACGAGACGACCTTGCCAGTGACCAACGGCCGGCTGGACCTGGGAACCTGGCAGCGTGTCTTCTATGCCGAGTTCGACGGCCAGCGCCGGAAGCGGGTGATTGTCAAGGTGCTGGGGGTGGAGTAGGGAAACGGCGGAGTTAGCGGTGTTAGCCGCGCTTCGCGCGGATTCGCGGAGTTAACGAGGTTGGTGCTGCTGACTCCGCTAACCCCGCTAACCCCGCTATTGCGGACCCGGCACATCATCGTCAGTGATCCTGCGCCATTCGCCCCCGGAATGAGTGAATCCGGGCAAAGAAAAATCAATCTTGGTGCGGGGCAGTACGACCAGATCGATACGGCGATTCTCAGCGCGGCCCGCAGCCGTGTCATTGCTTGCCACGGGGTGGAACTCGGCGTATCCGGCGGCCGAAATGCGCTCGGGCGAGATGGCCTGGATGTCGAGAAAGAGACGGGCGATGCGAGTGGCACGGGCCGAAGAGAGCTCCCAGTTCGAGTCGAACTCCGCCGTGTGAATCGGAATATTGTCGGTATGGCCCTCAATCCGCAGATCGTAGGGTGTGCGACCCAGCGAGGCGGCGATCTGGCGCAGCGTGGGCAGCGTTCCGGGCTTGGGAATTGCCGAGCCGGAGTCGAAGAACCCGGCCTCGCGCAGGCTGATTACGAGTCCGTCGCGGCCCATCTGGATGGAGACGGTGTGCGTGGCGACCTGGTTCGATAGCCTCTGCTCCAGCTCGCGGCGAATATTGCCCAGGTCATCCTTGACCCTGGCGGGCGACAGCACCTCCTCTCCCATCACGATGTTCATGGGGATAACTGCCTCGTCGGTCCCGGCCGCACCGCTTGCGCCGCTGGCCGGCCGGCGCGAAGCGTTGGGAAAGAGGCCCAGAGAGCGGAATGCCGTGTCGATGGCCGTCGAGACCTGCACCTGCTTCTTCTGATCCGCCTTGGCGAAGGCGAAAAGCACGACAAAGAGGCCGAAAAGCAGTGTAATGAAGTCGGCATAGGAGACCAGCCAGCGATCCCGGCTGATGTGGTTCTTGCGCCGCTCCCGCATCATGCTGCTTTCTCTTTCTTTTGCTGGGGATCGTTCAGAAAACCGGCCAGCTTGACTTCAAGCATGCGCGGATTCATGCCCTCGAGGATAGAGACCACGCCCTCCAGCATCATCTCGCGGCGCTGCTGGTCGTCGTGCAGACGAATGCGCATCTTGCCGGCGAAGGGCAGAAAGAAGAGATTGGCGACCCCGACTCCGTAGATGGTCGCGACGAAGGCAACGGCAATTCCGCGGCCCACCTCGTGGATGTTGTCAAGATGCTGCATCACTTGAATCAGCCCAAGCACCGCGCCCAGAATGCCGATGGTGGGCGAAAACCCGCCTGCCGACTCAAAGACCGCCGGGAGCCGTTCGTCGTTATCCGCGCTGGAGTCCAGGCTGACGCGCATGATCTTGCGCAACTCGTTGGGCTCGGTGCCATCGACGGCCAGCATAAGGGCCTGCTTGAGAAAGGGGTCCTTGATCGCCTTCAGGTCGCTGTCCAGCGAGACGACGCCGCTGCGGCGGGCCTTGTTGGCGAAGGCGACAAGCAGGTGGAGGAACTGATCGCTTTGCTTGCGAGGCGCTGAGAAGACGTGCGCCAGGCTGCCGAATGCGGCCAGCACCGTGGGCAGCGGGAACTGGAGAAGCACCGCGCCCATGGTGCCTCCAAAGACGATCAGAGCCGCGGTCGGCTGCAGGATCTGGCCCAGGTTGCCGCCTTCGATGAGCAATCCGGCTAGAATGCCGGCGATGGCCAGCAGGACTCCGCCAACGCTGCCTTTATCCATGGAAAGCTCCTCGAAAGATCAACTGCGCAGACTGGAAAGCATCCTTCAGCGGCCACCTTGCGGGTCACTCTTGGGCAACGCCGGCACCAGTGTGGGCTGACCGCAGATGTCCAGGCTGGTCAGCGAGACTGCCCGCTGCAGTTCGCCATAGGAAGGCAGCCGCTTGGCGACCGCGGCCAACAGGCGTGAGCGGTAAGCGAGCACGCGTTCCACCACTTCGGCCGTCTCTTCGCGCACAATCAGCTTCTCTCCAGTGATGAGGGTCAGCATGGTGTCCGGAGATGCTTCGGCGGTCTTGATCAAGTCGCTGTTCAGCACCATCGGGTTGCCGTTCAGCCGGGTGAGTTCGATCATCGCCTTATAACTCCTTCGCAGGAGTCATCGGCTGCCGCCGGGAAAGAATAAGAGATTAGCAAAGATGAACAGTAAGTGTCTCCCAATAGGACATAAGTGCGGGGACATAAAGCCGATGAGTCCTGGGCCGAAGAAGGGGCAAGATGCGGCGGCAACCGAACCGGAAGCAGCGACCCAGGGTTGACAAAAAAATGGGAGCGCCTTCGGGAAGGTCCGCAATTCCACGCATCTAAAGGAGAACCCCATGTCCCTGGGTGTCTTGAATAACCTCTCCGCCGTCTACGCGGAGAATAACCTGAATAACAGCAATAACAGCCTGAACACTGTGCTGCAGCAATTGTCGTCCGGATCGAAGATCAACTCCGGCGCCGACGACGCAGCCGGTCTTTCCCTGGTGGATGGCTTACAGGCCAACCAGACAGCTTTGACGCAGTCGGTGACCAATGCCAAGGAAGGCGTGGGTCTTCTTCAAGTTGCCGATGGCGCGCTCTCGCAAGTGACAAGCCTGCTCAACCGGGCCGTTACGCTGGCTACCGAAGCCTCGAATGGCACCCTCAACGCTTCCCAGGATACGGCGGCAAACCAGGAGTACCAGTCAATCCTGTCGGAAATCTCAAATATCGGCTCGACGACTACTTACAATGCTCAACAGGTCTTCAACTCCAAAACCGACATCTACACCGGCGACTCCTCGACATCTGGCTCGTCGATCGACGCGCTGAATATTCGCACGCTTTCCTCATCCAACGTGGGCGACTCGGGCGGCATGATGGCCTACAGCAGCGGCTCGAACAGTGTCTTCATCAATCTATCGAGCGGCGCCGTGAATGCGCAGTCTACCGACACGCTCAACGCCAGCGGCAATACCTCGATCGATGTGAATTATCTTGTGAAGGGCGCCAACGGCACTGAGACCGCGGCGGTGGCGACGATCTCCGTGGGCGGCGCCAGCGGATTCACCAACACGGCCAATGGACTGATCAGCGCGATCAATAACGCGGGCCTCGGCTTGACCGCCAGCTTTACCACCGCGTCGCAGGCCGGCGTCGCCGGCGGCACCACGCAGACCGGAATTCAAATCACCGGCGGACTGGTCGCGGTCGGCACTGACCCCAATGCGGTCAGCACCAGCGGCATTCTCAATCCCGGCGGAATCACCAATCAGGACTTCAACCTGGGTCAGACGATTACCGTCACGGCAGGCGGCACGACCGCGGCTTCGTTCGTGATCGGTTCATCCACCAACACGCTCGTCGGCCTGGCCGCCGCGATCAACAGCGGAACCGGCGCCGGGGCACAGGCCGAATCGGTAACGGCCAGCGTCATTACCAATGGCAACGGCTCACAGAGCATTGCGCTCTCTGATGCATCCGGCGGCGGATTGCTGGGTGTCAACGTCACTGGCGGGCAGGGCGCGCAATCCTTGTCCAACCCGACAGCCGGAAGCCCCACATCGGCTACGAATCTGGCCTTCACGCAAGACCTGGCCGGTGTGGCAGGTACCCCTGCTGGACAGGATACCCCCGGCAGAGCAGCCACAGGCACGCTGGCCTTTACCTCCGGCTATACGGCCAACAGCGGCTCTGTGCTTGGCGGCACCATCGTGCTTAGCAACGGCACAGCCGGCAACATGATCACCGACACCTTTGTCATGGGCGGAACGACCGGAAACGGCACCATCGCTGGCGGCACTACGCTGGGCAGCCTGGCAACGGCCATTGGTTCGGCGTTGGGAGTCGCCACTTCGGTGACTTCCAACGGCCTCACCATGACCGCCAACAACGTCGGCACCACCATTACGATGGGAACCTCGGCATTGACCACCGCGCCGGCTGTCAACGTCGCCAACATTGTGAACGGCATTTCGGCCACGGTCGGTTCGCACGGTACCACCACTCTTTCGATGGTGGGCGGCAGCGGCTTCGACTACAGCGCCCCCAGCACGTTTGGCAACAACGACGTGCTGACCAAAGGAACCACTCTGGTGATCTCAAATGGCACTGCCGACTCACCCGGCGCTGCGACGTCCTTCGTCATCGGCGGCACGAGCGGCGGCAATGTGATCGGCGTCGGCGCATCCAATTCGAATTCCGACCTCACCACGCTGCTTGCCGCGATCGATTCAGGCCCCGGCGCCACGGCAACCGGAATCAGTAACGCCGCTGTGAATAGCTCCGGGCAGATCGTGCTCACCTCGTCCAATGTGGGCAGCACCATCACCATAGGCGCGGGCAGCAATCTGGCAGACCAGCAGGCGATGTCGGTGACGTTGAACTCCTCGACGGTCGCAAACAACCAATCTGTGGGCGGCAACGCCACAATTGCCATTGCCGGCTTGACCAGCGCCACAGCCAACGTACTCGCCGGCAGCATCGTGATCGGCAATGGCATGGGCGGCGCCGCGCAGACCTTCGTCATGGGCAACGCCGCATACAATGGTGCATTGAATGCCGGAGCACACGCTGTTGTAGGAGTCGGCCCCAACGCAAATACCTGGACCGTCAACGGCAACACGATGGACGACCTGAATCAGGGCATCAACGCCGCCAGCGCCGCTCTCGGCATCACCGCGACAGATGCGGCTTCCGGGATTACTCTGGCGATGACCAGCGGAACCGCGTACGGCAGCTCCATCAGCGTTACGGGAACCGGCACGCTGACTGACAACTATGTGACGTCACTTCTGAATGTTCAGGCCGGAAACGGAACCACTACCTACGATACCGGCACGCTGGCGATGACAAACAATGGGGCATCAAACATCACCACCGACGGCGGCACGCTCACCGGCACACTGGTTCTCACCAGCAACGTGGGTGGTGGCGGGAACATTACCGATACCTTCGTGATGGGCAACAGCGGTGGTTTGACCGGCGACACAACCGGCAATACATGGGATGTGGCGGGCAACACAGTCGCAGCCCTGAGAGCCGCAATCAACGACGCGGGCGGCGTGGGCACCGGCTCACATGCCGCGGCGGACCTCAACCTCACCGCAACCGTAGATGCTGCATCGGGCGGCCTCAAGATCGTATCGAACGGCCTTACCGACACCGGCCTGGTAACGACCGGATCGACTCTCACGGCAGACATCGCCGAAGTGGGCAGCATCGGCACGCAAGGGCAGGTACAGGGCGGTCAGGCGACTGGGTTTGCGACCGGATCGGCCAGTACAAACAGCACCATCACCTTTGGCGGCTCCGGCACACTCACGGTGAACGATGTGCTCTCCGCGGGCAGCGTTGTGATTGTAAACGGCGCAGGCGGCACCTTGACCTTTGCCATGGGCGCGGCCTCCGCAACCAGCACCAGCAATGGCCACACCACGATCACCACCAATGGCTATACGCTCGGAGCTTTGCAGACCGCGATCACCACCAGCACCCTCGGTATCTCGGCCTCGATCGACGCCGCGGGTACGGGCCTGCAGTTGGCAACCACCAACTTCGGTACCTCTATCAGCGTAGCCAGCGAGGGCACGATCACCGACAACTACGCGACACAGTTCACCACACCCGCGTCGGGCAGCACCGACAACGGCGCGCAGTATCAAGGCGGCCTGTTGACCCTGACCAATGGCGGAAAGATGAGTACCGACAATGGTACGCTTGCAGGAACGATCAAAATCAGTACCGTCGATGCTGCGAATGCGGGCGGCTACACAGCGACCTTCACCATGGGAGGGCAGGGAGTTGGCGGCCTTGATACCAAAGTCGGCAGCACCTGGAATCTCTCGGTCGCCGACAGCAACATGGCAGGCCTGGAGGCAGCCATCAACGGCACGGGCGGCTTCGGCGCCATCCAGGCCGCAGGCGTCGCCGGCAACCTCAACGTTGTTGCGTCAACCGACACGGCAAGCGGCGGCATCTTCATCCAGTCGGCAACCAACACCGACAGTGCTCTGGGAGCGGTGACAACCGGCCTGACGGACAACAACGCAGGAACTGACGTCAGCGTGATTACGGCGGGCCACAATGCCGGGAACGCAAATGTTGTCGTCTCCAATATTGGAACCAACAATCAAGGCGGCGATACCGTGACTGGCAGCATCGTCCTGTTTAACAGCCTCAAAGGCCAGCAGACCACCTTTACCATGGGCGGAGCAGGCGGCCAGGCGAACGGAATCGTGAGCGGATCGGGGACGCAGAATATCCTGGTCAGCGGAACGACCCTCAACAATCTGATCAACGCAATCGGCAACTCCAACCTCGATCTGACCGCCCAGATGATGCAGAACGGGACTGGACTGTCGATCACCTCGTCGGACGCGAGCGGCAACGTCACCGCCGCCAGCACTCTCATCGATCAGTACACCGGGAGCGCAACCGTGAACGGCGGCAACGCGCCAGGACAAGCCACCGATGCCGTAGCCACGCTTGGCACCGGCGTGGCGAACATCAATGCCAGCACAAACGTGGTGACAGGCGCCGTCGTCATCAGCAACAACGGCGTCACAGACACCTTCACCATGGCCAACTCCGCCGGTTCGTCGTCAGCTCACACCTTCACCACCGGCAGCGAAAACCTGACGGGCCTGGCCCAGGCGATCAATGCAGACACGAACCTTGGCCTGAGCGCTTCGGTCAGCAACGGCATGCTCAACATGCTGGCGACGACTGCCGACACCAGCATCACCATCGCCAGCGGCACCAATACGCTGGCGGCCACCTTCAACGAGGGAGCCACTCTCAATGCCACGCAAGGCACGCCGATCATCAGCGGGCAAAGCGCGACAAACGGGAATGGCACAACAGCAACATTCGCCCTGGGCGCCGGCTCCCTCTCGACGCTTTCCGGCACGGATGTCGTCACCGGCAGCATTGCCATCTCAGCCAACGGCATCAACGGCGGCAATCCGATAACCTTCACCATGGGCGCGACGGCCGATCAGGTTGCAAACCAGCAAAGCGCATCGCACGTCTACATCGCCGGCAATCAGCTTTCTTCGCTGGAGGGCGCAATTGGCGGAGCCCTCAATGTCGCCGTCCAAGGGAACGGCACCGGTAGCCTCATACTTACATCGAACGTCTCCAGTAACGTCGCCATCGCAAGCACCGGCTCGTTGCAGGACTTCGGTGGCTCTCCGGTGCAATCGTCCGCCACCCTGGGAACCTTTGCCAACGAGAGCGATACGGTCTCCGGCACCATCAGCCTCACCGCCGGCAATGGAGCCCACACTCTCACCTTCACCAATGAGAAGGTCTCCGACCTTCTAACTACGATCGATCAATCCAGCCTCGGAGTAACCGCCAGCTACGCTCCGAGCAATGGCGCCCATCCTACAGGCTATGGGAACCTGGTTCTGACCTCGAACAGCTATGGCGCGGCTGGAAACATCACCGCGACCAGTGGAACAACCATCACCGACACCACAGCTGCCGCTACCGTGAGCTATGTCGGTGCAAACGCGTATAGCACGGGGATCAGCAACTCAACGTCAGCCGGAACCGCGCTCTACGACAAATCGAGCCAGCAGACGAATCCGACTGGCACTCTGAACTCGAGCTTCGTATCCAATGCCAGCGGCGGCAGCGGGATCGCCACCATCAGCTACTCGGATGGAGCCGGGGTGAGCCTGAACGCAACCGATCTTTCCCAGCAGACGGATGCCGAAAGTGCGCTGACCAGCCTCAACTCCGCCATCACCTCGGTAGCGGCGCAGGACGGCTACATCGGCGCGCAGATCAACACGCTGAACGCAGTAAGCCAGGTGCTCAGCACGCAGCAGGAGAACGTGCAAGCGGCTCAAAACGCGGTGCAGGCCACCGACTATGCGTCGGCAACCTCCAACATGTCCAAGTACGAAATCCTGAGCCAGACCGGCATCGCAGCCCTGGCGCAGGCCAACAGCATCCAGCAGGAAGTGACCAAGCTGCTGCAGTAAGCGGTAGTCCCCGGCGACAGGTCTTCGTCGCAGGGGTGGTATGAACCGGCGCAAACCCGCCAACCAGAGAAGGGCGTCCCAAGAGGGCGCCCTTCTTTGCGTCCGGGGACAAGGCGGCGGAAGAGCGCGCGAAATTCAAGAGTAAATAGCTCATGCCGCGCACATTCAAAGCCGATGAGCTGTTTGTCGAGAAGGGCAGTGCGTGTCTCGCAACGCATGCGTTGGGAAGGCGAGATTCATGAGTTCTTTCCAATCTGGCCTGGTATCCGGTGGTTCTCCGGCTGCTCAAGTCATGGATCGAGGGTGCGATGGGCACAGTGGGACTGAGTTTCGGGTCGCCGACCAGCGGGGCTGGCTTCGACGTGAGCTCGACGGTGGCCGAGATCGTGGGCAATCTCCAGAATGTAGAGACTCCGTGGAAGAGTCAGTTGACGGCTTTGCAAAGTCAGGACACGGCGATCTCCAGCCTGGGGATGCTATTCTCAAATCTCTCCAACGACATGAGTTCACTGGCCGATTTTCAGGGAGTGATGGCCTTGAAAGAGGGTTCCAGTTCCAACCCGAATGTGCTGACTCTGACGGCGGCCGACTCGACGGCCTTGGCCGGAACCCACACGGTGAAGGTGACCAATCTGGCGCAGACTTCGAGCGGGTACCTGACGCAGATCGCCAACGCCAGCGATACGCTGACGGGCTCAATCACCCTTCAGGCGGGCGGCGGCCCGCAGTTGACCATCGCGTTGAACTCTACGAACAACACACTGAGCGGTCTGGCCGCGACCATCAACTCCTCAGGACTGGGCATCAATGCCAGCATGCTCACCGATTCATCGGGGTCAAGGTTGAGCCTGGTTTCGGCCACCTCGGGAGCGAACGGTAATATCGCTGTCACAGGAAACTCGATCGTCGCCACCGACCGAACAGCGCTGAACTATATCGGCAGTGCGGGCAGCGGGAGCCAGGCCTCGACCGGATCTCTAGCCGCGCTGGCCAACCCCAGCGATACGCTCTCCGGCTCCATCTCGATCCGGGTGGGCAGCAGCCTGGCGCAGACCATCGTTCTGGGCGCCGCACCAAGTTCTACGGCGATCAATACGATTTACACAGGCACGGCTAGCGGCTATAACACCCTTACCGGACTGAAGAATGCAATTAACACGGCCGGTGTCGGGGTCACGGCATCGATCGTGACAAGTGGCAGTGGAGCGCAGAGCCTGTCGCTGGTTTCCGATACGGTGGGTTCGAGCGGGACTTTGTCCGTGGCCTCAAACATCAATGATATTACCGGCACGACTTCATTGAGCTATAACAACCCGGTACCAGGGGCGGACGCCAACTTGACGGTGGACGGCGTGGATCTGACCAGCGCGTCGAATACGGTGGCCAACTTGATCCCCGGGGTGACCTTTCAGTTGCTGGCGCCCAGCGCGAAGGAATCGGACAGCAGCCTCGAGCAGGTGCAGGTGGTGATCGCCAACAACAATGCAGGGGTCGAGAGCACGGTCAGCCAGACGGTCAGCGACTACAACGCGCTGATCAGCGCCATCAATGCCCAGGAAGGGATCGACAGCTCGGGCAAGGCCGAGCCTCTCTTCGGTTCGCCCACGCTCTCGCTGCTGCAGCAGCAGTTGATGAGCGGGCTGAATCTGCAGAACCCGAACGGGACCCTGACCTCGATCTCCACCAACACCAATACGACCCTCACCGGCTCGATGAACATCACAGTGGGCAATGGCACGCCGGTCCAGGTGGTTGTGGGCCCGGGGACCAATACCGCCAGCACCATCTATACCGGATCGGGGAGTGGCTACAACACGCTCTCCGGGCTGGCGGCAGCGATCACCGCCGCCGGCGCCGGCACCATGCTGAGTTCTACCGTCACGGCAGGCGGGGCCACGGTAGCTTCCAGCGCCACATTGACGCCGATCACCAGCGCCAGTGATCCGCTCGCCGGCTCGATCGCGATCCAGGTGGGCGACGGCACAGCGGAGAATATCGTGATCGGCGCCAAGCCGGCCTCGCCAGCGGCCAATACCTTTTATACCGGGAGCGGCGTCAATACGCTCTCCGGGTTGGCCGGCGCAATCACTTCGGCGGGTATCGGAGTCTCGGCCAGCGTGACGACAGCCTCGAATGGAGTGACGACCTTGGCATTGACCTCGGGGACGGTGGGAAGCGCCGGGTCTTTGACGGTGACCTCCGGCATCTTTGCCTCCGGCTTTGGGGTTACGGCCAGCGTGGTGACCGCGAACGGCCAGTCCACGCTATCGCTCGCCTCGCAAACGGAAGGGTCGTCCGGGGGCGCGCTGACGGTAACTTCCGCAATTGTCGCCACCAGCGATACACCGCTGAGCTTCACTACGACGGCAGCAACCGGCTCGGCGTATGCCAGCGGGAGCTCAACCGAGGTGGCCGGCGAGGGCGATGTGCTTTCCGGGTTGATCTCCATTCAAGTGGGCAGCGGCTCGACGATGACCGTTACGGTTCCGTCTTCTCCCAACAATACCCTCAGCGGCCTCGCCCGAATGATCAACGAGGTTCCCATGGGAGTGACGGCTTCAGTGGTCGAGAATCTGGACGGATCCTACAGCTTGTCGTTGGCGTCGCAAATCCCCGGCAGCTCCGGCAATCTGACGGTGAGCTCAAACATTCTCGATAGCACCGATACCAGCAGTACAACTCTCAGCTACGCCAACTCGTCGGACGTCAATAGCCTGACCACGCTGGGCATCAGCGTGAACAACGACGGCTCGCTCACCTTCGACGCCGCGAGCCTGGATTCAGTGCTGAATACGGATTTCAGCGGGGTTACGGGCTTCTTCCAGAACGCCGACAGTTGGGGCCAGAGCTTCAACACGCTGCTGACGAATGCTGGAACAAGCTCTTCGACCGGCATTCTTAAGCTATCGGCGCGCTCCAACAGCAACATCGAATCCACTCTGAATGCGAACATCTCCAAGGAAGAGGCCCTGATCTCGGCACAGCAGGTCAGCTTGACTGCGGAACTGAACAGCGCCAACGAAATCATGCAGGAGCTGCCCTCACAGTTGCAGGGAGTCAACGAGCTCTACTCGGCGATCACCGGCTATAACCAGAATCTGAACGGCTAAGGAGTTCGATCCCCATGGGAAGTTATCAGGAACATGCATTGGACAGCGCTTCAGCGGTCGATCTGGTTGTGGCGCTCTACGATGGAATACTGCGCTTTCTTTATGCGGCATCGGAGGCCGCGGAGCGGGGCGACGAGGCTGCCCGACGGACCGCCGTAAAGCGGGCGCTGGACATCATCATCCACCTCCAGGCACGGCTGCGCATGGACGTGGGCGGACGGCCCGCACAGGTGCTCAGCGAGTTTTACGCATCGATCTTCGCGCAGATCCTGCAGGCTTCCCAGTCCGCATCGCCGCAGAAGTTCGAGCACGCGATCGACTGTGTCAAGAATGTGCGCGACGCCTGGCGACAGGTGGCCAGAGATCCGGAAGTCAATCCAGCCCCGATTCAGGTGGCCGCGACGACCTCCAGACGCAGGCAAGGCGGCTTCGATAGCGCCGATTTTGGTGAGGATGCCGCCATCGGTTCAAGATGGAATGCCTGAATTGCAGGGAACAGGGACTAGGGACTAGAAAGATCATTCTGCGAGTGGAGATCTCCGATGATCGAACGTTGTTGCTACGCATCTTTGCGGCTGTTTCTTTTCCCCAATCCCTAATCCCTAATCCCTATTCCCTAATCCCTATTCCCTAATCCCTATTCCCTATTCCCTGTTCCCTGCTTCATTCATCCGGCGACGGTCAGCTCCTCTTCCAGTTGCTGCTTCCGGTAGAGGCCGGCGTAGTAGCCATCCAGGGCGAGCAGTTCGTCGTGCCGGCCCAACTCGACGACCTTGCCGTGGACGAGCACTGCGATCTGGTCGGCATTGCGCACGGTTGAGACGCGGTGGGAGATCAGGATGGTGGTCGAGGCTGCCGCGTATCTTCGCAGCCCGCCCAGGATGCGCTCTTCCGTGTAAGTGTCCACGCTGGCCAGCGCATCGTCGAGGATGAGGATGGACGGCCGGCGCAGCAGGGCCCGGGCGATGGCCGAGCGTTGTTTCTGCCCGCCGGAGAGCGTGACACCGCGCTCGCCCACCATGGTTTCAAAGCCCTGCGGAAACTCTTCAAACTCCTTGCGAATGTGCGCCGCTTCGGCCGCCTCAATCATCTGCTCGGGAGTGGCATCGGGCGCGCCAAAGGTGAGGTTTTCGCGGATCGTGGAGCTAAAGAGAAAGGTCTCCTGGGGAACCATGCCGATGTTGCGCCGCAGCACCGCCAGCGGATAGTCGCGCACCGGCCGGCCGTCGATCCGGAGCGAACCCGCGGGCGCTTCATACAACCTAGAGATTAAATTGACCAGCGTGGTCTTGCCCGAGCCGGTCGGTCCGACGATGGCCAGGCTTGAACCAGCGGGAACATGCAATGAGATGCCGCGCAGTACCTGAGTCCCGTTATAGCTGAAGTTCAGATCTTGGAATTCGATCTCGCCGCCAAGCACGGCGTCGGCTTGAATCGCCGGGTCGGCGGCGCTGTCGTCGATGGCAGGCTTGGCTTTGAGCAGTTCGTCAATCCGTTTCACTGAAGCGGTGCCGCGCTCAAAGAGGTTCACCACCCAGCCCACCGCGATGATGGGCCAGATCAGCATCACCATGTAGGTGTTGAAGGCCACAAACTGGCCCACACTGATGCGATGGGCGATCACCAGGTGGCCGCCGGCCAGCAGAGTGATGATCATCGAGATGCCGAGGATGAATTCGAGCGTCGGCCACAGCATGCCCATCAGCTGAACCAGCTTGAGGGAGCGGGCGATGTACTGGCGGTTGAGCCGCTCGAAGAGGCCGATCTGCGACTCCTCGCGGGCAAAGGCGCGGACCAGCCGGGCGCCGGAGTAGTTCTCCTGGGCCTGCGAACTGATCTCGGAAAAGCTGGCCTGGATGCGCTCGAAGCGATCGTGAATCCTGCTGCCGAAGTATTGCACCAGTATGCTGGCCAGCGGCATGGGCGCCCAGGCCACCAGCGTGAGCCACGGGCTGATGCGCAAGAGGAAGAACAATGCGCCGACCGTGAAGAAGATGGTATTGGCGCTGTACATCAGCGCGGGACCGAGCAGCATGCGTACGGCATTCAGGTCGTTGGTCAGCCGGGCCATGATGTCGCCCGTGCGATAGCGCTGATAGAAGCCCGAGTCCTGCAGTTCGAGGGTGCGGAAGAGGTCGTTGCGCAGGTCGAATTCTATCTCCCGCGAGATGCCGATGAGAATCCAGCGCTGAGCATAAAGAAAGACGCCTTTGATCATCGCAATGACCACCAGCAGGCCGGCGAAGACCAGAATCTTGGTGCGAATGTCTCCGTGGCTCAAGTCATCGACTGCACGTTGCAATACCTTGGGAAGCGTGTCCGACTTGCCGCCGATGCCATCGATTGCCCACTGGATGACCTGGGGAAAGAGCACCCAGATTCCGTTGGTGCAGACGCAGGAAAGTGTGCCCCAGAGGTATCCCCAGCGGTAGTGGCGCATGTAACCGTAGAGAGGGGCGAGATCGCGAAACATGGTTCTATTGTACGGGGACGAGCGGGTTGGGCATTGCACCCGCCGTGCTCTTTCTGCCCGTGCCTCGGTCCTTTCCCCAGGTCTTGTAGAGGCCGAGATACCCATAATTCTCCGTCTGTCCGGCGATCGAGTGCCCGTACGCAAAGAGCAATTGCAGGCCGGGAGACTTGAAATGGTAATATCCTCCGGCGTCGATCATCGTCGAAGCCTGCGTCTGCGCCGCGGCGAACCCCTCGCGCGCATGCGAAAAAAGCTCGGCTGAGAGCTCGAGCTTTTCATTGATCTCCCGCTTCACAAGAAAACCGCCGTAGAGAAAGTTGTCATACCCGGTCTGCGGAACGACCGTGTAACCCATGCCCCCGCAGAGGCTCCAGGGGCCAAATTCCTTTTCGACCCAGATGGGCAGCTTGTACCAGACACGGCCCACGCCCAGACCTTTCGTCGAATTGCCCGTCGGAATCTCAAACATGGTAAACGAGCCGATCTGCGGACGGCGCTTGGTTTGCTTGATGAATCCGTACTTCACGCCCAATTCCATGTCGGTCAGCCCGAAGGCGCTCGTGCCTGTTCCGCCCGGAGCATAGACAGGATTGTTCGATGGCAGCACGGCTCCGAAGGGAAGAATCGCATGAAGCTGGACGTTGGGAACGGCTCCCCAGTTGAACTCGAAGGCCGGGCCCGTGGGGTCAGTCTCCGCCGGAGTGCCGTCCACCGTGCCGAAGACGTAGAACTCGTAGTGCCCGAGATCGACCGGGGTTGGGTCGTCAGTTTGGAATGGAGGTCCCGCCTGCGCACGCAACGCGGGACCGGCCAGCATGAGAACAAGGAAGAGCGAGGGGAAGATTCTCGTCATAGGCATTACGTTGGGTCAGATTAGCACAATACACGCCGACGAAAGGCTACTTGGGCTCGATGACTATGAGACCCTTTATCACTGAAAAGTGCGGCACATTGAAGGTGGCCACGGCGCTGCCGCGCTCGATGGCCGTGGCTGCGACGATCAAATCGTGGTAGCCGATCATCTTTCCGCTCGACTCGAGGCTTGCCCACAGGCGGGCGTGTATTCGCGCCGTCAGGTCGGTATAAGGGATGACTGGAAACGTTGCCAGAACCGTTTCAATATAGGTCTGCCGCCTGGCTTTGTGTCCGCCGGAAGCCCTTTCCAATCCATGCCAAAGCTCAGCTACGGTAACGGCGGCAAGCTCGAACCGTCCGCGTTGTTACGCAACCAGCCAGCTTTCGAGATCGAAGACCCCTCGCTCGTCCGCGATGAGCACATCCGCATCGAGCATTATCGCCATTTATCTACCGGCTGAAGCAGAATCTCGCGTGCCTTCTTGAGATCATGGCGCCATTCGGCAAATTCTTCGTCGGTCAGGCGGATTTTGGCGAGCGCCGCCGCTAAGGCGCGTCCGGTATTGTCCTTCTTGCGTTCCGGCACAATCCTGGCGACTGGCACACCATTCTTATGCAGCAGGAAAGTCGTGCCCTGGTAACGGGCGCGATTGATGCAATCGGCGAAGTTGCGCGCCGCCTCGGTGACGGAGATGGACTGCTCTCTCATGGAATCAGATTATCAGATTTTACGTATTCGAGCCACAGGCCGGCTTATGTCGGCGTCTTCAGCAGCAGATAGCCGCCTACCAGCCCAAAGAGCACATCTGCCGACCAGGCAGCCAGCGCGGCAGGCAGGTAGTTTACGTTGCCCATTGCACCGAAGAGGCCATCGACAACCCAATAGGTAAGCGCCACGGCGATGGCCACGGCGATGCCGGTGAGCGAGTCGCGGCGGCCCATCATGAGCGCGAAGGGGATGGCCAGCACCGCCATCAGAACGGCCGCGAGCGGATCTGCGAGCTTGTGCCAAAGCTCGACACGCAGCCGCACGGTGTCGAAGCCGCTCTGGCTCAGATCTCTGATGTAGCTGTCGAGCTGGCCGAAGTTCATCTCCTGCGCCTGCCAGCTTTCTTTCTTGAAGTAGCCGGGGCCTTCGTGAATCTCGGCAAAGCTGGTCTTCAGGAATGGGCGATACTCCGTGATGTTGGCGCCCGCGATGTCGCGCTGCCACCCGTTCAGGAAGACCCAAGTTCCGGCATCGGCATCCCAGACGGCGCGGGCGGCGAAGATGCGCCGCGAGAGGGCAAAGGTGGAGGGATCGAATTCGAAGAGTGAGAGGTTGGCGAACTCGTTTCGTTCCGGATCGAAGAACTTGTAATAGAAGATGCGGCCGGGCTCACCGCGACGCGGCTCTCCGAAGATCCAATTCTGCTCGGGGTGCAGAACGGTCTGCGGCGGGCGGCCCTTGATGATGTTGTGCAGGGCCTCCTGCCTTCGGTTGGCCTGCGGCAGATAGAACTCGGCGAAGAGAAAGAGGCCGATGGCCAGCAGAGCGGAGATGGAGACGATGGGGATCACCAGGCGGTAGAGGCTGATGCCGGTGGCCTTCATGGCCACGATCTCCGAGTTGCGGTTGAGCACGCCAAAGGTGACCAGCACGGCGATCAGCACGGCCAGCGGTGTGATCTGGTAGAGCATGCTGGGCGTCAGGTTGACCAGATACTCGCCGATCATTGAGAGCGTGATGTGGTTGCGCAGAATGTCCCCGATCAGCTCAAAGAAGGTGAAGACCAGCAGGAGCATGACAAAGCCGGCCAGCACCAGCAGGAAGGTGCCGAGGAACTCGCGCACCACATACTCGTCAAGGATGCGGGGAAAGACATTGCGTGCTTTCTTGCGCCGGGGACGCGGCTGAAGTCTGGTCAACAGGGCTCCGAGCGGACCGCCCGCGATTCTTGCCGGAACGGAGGCCTCGGCTTTTTGCAAGCGCGAGCTCCAGGCGGTCACCGCATTCAGAACGCGGCCGCCGGAGGCCATCTGCCAAAGCAGGAAGAGGCCTCCAGCGGCAAAGAGCAGGTTGGCCGACCAAACCGCTAAGAAGGCAGAGATCCAGTTCTGTTTGCCCAGGGCAATGCCGGTCGAGGAAAGCAGGTAATAGATGAAGACCAGCACGATGGTGAAGATCCAGGCGAAGCTCTTGCCGCCGCGCCGCGAAGTGACGCCCAGGGGAACGCCCACCAGCATCAGCACCAGGCAGGCGGCCGGATAGGCGAAGCGCTTGTGGATCTCGATCATGAAACGCTTGCCGTCCGGGCCGTTGCTGCGTTGCCGCAGTTCGCTCATCGGCATGGCATAGATGTTGGTGTCGAGACGCCCCAGATGCGCTTCGTTCTGTTGGCTGGAGGTCAATGGTTTATCGGTAAAGTCAAAGGTGGTGATGTTGTACTGTTGCGGCTGGTTGAATATCGTTTCGTGGTGTGATCCGTCGCGCAGGCGCATAAGCAACTCCTGGCCAGAGTCGTGACTGCTATCGATGGCGACGGTTGCCGACGTGGCGGTGGTGATCTGCGGATTGGTCGAATCGCTTGTGTCTGCGATGAAGACCTGACGCCAGTGCGCTGCGCCGGTTCCCGAGCGAACGTCTTGCACGTACAGGACTAAATTGTGAAAATCCTCGTTGAAGACGCGCGGCTCAATCTCATAAGAGGCCTGCATGGCAAGGGCCTTGTCCATTGCCAGGATGGCCTGATTGGCGCGCGGCGCAAGCACCAGAGAATTGGCCAGCCCCAGCAGCGTGCCTCCGACGGCCACGATAGCGGCAACGCGCATAAAGTAGCCGATGCCGAGCCCCGAGGCTCGCATCGCAATGACCTCACTGTCGGCAGCCAGACGGCTATAGCCGAGAAGCACGCCAACCAGCACGGCCATGGGTATGGTGAAATTGAAAAAGTTGGGCAGCGTGAAGAGAACTACCTCGACCACGCTGGTGAAGGTAGAGCTGTTGTGGACCACCATCTCCAGGATGCGAGGCAACTCCTTCATGAAGAGAATGAAGGTGAAGATCACGCATCCGATGAGGCCGTGAGAGAGGATTTCGCCGAGAATGTAACGGGACAGGATGCGCACAAGCAGGCTCTAGGGTAAGTCTATCGCGCCGGGGTGCAGGAGAAGAAAACGCACCTGCCCCAGCTTCGGCGCGCCATCATTCCTGCGAGCGTATAGCGAGCGTCTGCCGCACCGCAGGTGCCCAGCCTCGCAGGCGCAGGCTGTTGGCCAGCACGCTTACGGAGCTGAGTGCCATGGCGGCGGCGGCCACCCAGGGGCTGAGTAGAATGTGAAAGCTTGGGTAAAGCGCGCCCGCCGCCAGCGGAATCCCTAGCAAGTTGTAGCCCGCTGCCCAAATCAGGTTCTGGCGCATCACGCGCAGAGTCGAGCGGGCCAGTTCAAGCGCCGCGGGAATGGCCGAAGGAAGCGCGCGCAGGAGCAGCACATCGCCGGCCTCCTGAGCCAGGTCGGCGCCCGTGCCCATGGCGATGCCGGCGTCGGCCTGGGCCAGGGCCGCAGCATCGTTGATGCCGTCTCCCACCATGGCCACGCGCAGGCCACTCTTTTGCAGTGCGCGAATGCGGGCCAGCTTGCCGGCTGGGTCGAGGCTCGCTTCAATCTCAGTAATTCCCGCTTGTTGAGCGATGGGCGCTGCCGCTGCCGCCGAATCGCCCGTCAGCATCAGCACCCTGTGACCGGTGGACTGTAGCGCGGCCACGGCCCCGGCGGCATCCGGGCGGAGTGCGTCCCGAGCGTCGAAGTAGCCGGCCGGCGTCTTGTCCAGAGCCATCCAAAGCCGTGTAACACCCGCTTCCGGCGGCGCGATCCCCGTCGGCAATACGATGAAAAACTCCTTGAAAAGCGCTTCATTTCCCAGCAGGCACTCGCGGCCTTCGACTTTGGCCGTCAAGCCGCGGCCTGGCAGAACCTGCACCTCTTCCGCAGGCTTCCAAACCAGATTGCGCGCCTTCGCAGCATCGATCACGGCATGAGCCAGCGGATGGTTCGATCGCTCCTCGGCAGCAGCGGCCAGGCGCAATAAATCATCCTTGGCAAAGTTTCCCAGCACATGAACTGCCTCCAGCACAGGCCGTCCCGCGGTCAGTGTCCCGGTCTTGTCCAGCACAATGACGTCGAGGTGGGCCAGCCGTTCAAGCGCCTCGCCGCCCTTGAAGAGCACGCCCAGCTGAGCGCCGCGTCCCACGGCAACGGTGAGCGCCGCAGGCACGGCCAATCCCATGGCGCACGGGCAGGCGATCACCAGCACGGCCACCGTCGAGGCCAGGGCCATCTGAAGCGAGTGTGCGGTGACGAGCCAGATGACAAAGGTCAGCGCAGCCAGCGCCAGCACCACGGGCACGAAAATCTGGCTTGCCCGGTCGGCCAGCCGTTCCATCGGCGCACGAGAGCCCTGCGCCTGCTCGACCATGCGGGTAATCTGCGCCAGCACCGTAGCCTCGCCCAAGGACTCTGCCCGGCAGGTCACCGCGCCTTCGTAATTCAAAGACCCGGCCAGAACGCGCCCGCCCACCTCACGATCGAGCGGAGTCGACTCGCCGGTGAGCATCGATTCGTCCACGGTCGTGCGGCCTTCCAGAATCGTCGCGTCCACCGAAAAGCGCTCCCCCGGCAGCACCAGCACACTGTCGCCCGCCTCGATCTCCTCCAGCGGCACAATGCTCTCGACGCCTTCGCGAATGCGGCGTGCCGTCGCGGGCCGCAGCCGGGAGAGCGAGTCCAGCGCGGCTAATGCGCGGCGCTTGGCGTGCCCTTCCAGGCTTTTGCCCAAGAGAAGAAATCCGATAATCAGCAGGACCGCGTCAAAATAAACCTCACGCCCTGTCGCGGGCCAGATCGTGGCATAAGCGGAGTAGAGGAACGCCACGCCGGTCCCCAGGCTGACCAGCGTATTCATATTAGTGGCCCCGTGGCGCGCCGCGCTGATCGCGTTCGCGTAAATCCCGCGACCGGCCCAGACCATGAGAAACGCCGTCATGATCAGAAGGAACCAGCGCAACAGCTCCGGCGGCATCGCATAGAGCCAGGGGAAGACGCGCATCAGCGCATGGTCCAGCGAGCCCATCTCCGATCCAAGGGGCATGGCCAGCAGCATCGCCGCCGCGCCTGCGATGAGCGTGGCGAAAGCCTTGCGGTCAGCTCCGGCCGCAAGAGCATCGGTGGAGGCCCCCGCGGAAGATGCGCCGGCGCGGGGAAGCACTGCGTCGTATCCCGCTGAGCGAACGGCTTCAACCAGCGCCTGGGGTTGGACAATTGCAGGGTCGTAGATCACGCTGGCGCGATTGGCCATCAGGTCGACGCGCGCGGATTCAACCCCCGCCGTCGAGCGCAGAGCTTCTTCGACGTGATGCTGGCACGATGCGCAGGTCATGCCCAGGATGGGCAGCGTGATCGATTCCGTTGCGGGAGTGGCCATCAATGAACCTAAGTCTCCAGATGTGCCGCGTAGCCGGCTTTGGAAAGAGCGGCGATAGCAAGATCGACGGGCGCTGGGTCCAGCGTTGAAGCGAGCCGCGCAGTTCCTATCTGTACATCTTTGGCCACCACCCCCTCGACCGAGGCCAGGGCCTGACTCACGCGCCTGACACAAGCCCCGCAGTGCATTCCATCGATGCGCAGTGTAAATTCCGCCATGGTCTTCTCCTGTTCTTCTTAGCAGCCTGTGTTGAAAGTCGGGTTTTGGAAGGGCACGGCTTTAGCCGTGCCGCAAGTGTCGCAAAAATCATCGGGGCTTTAGCCCCTGAGGGACGGTTCTTACCGCATTTATACTTTTGCCACAGTCTGTTAGATGATACGCCGAGGCAAAAGGCGCACTGGCCCCGGCTGGAACCTGATTGCGAAGCTGGCCGCGGCACTCTTTTTGGAAGACTCACCGCCCGGAGTCAATCGCATCCCGCAACGCATCGGCGACTTCTCTCTGCTGGCTTATCGTGATGCGATTGAAAAAGGGCAGAGCGAGTGTGCGCTGAGCAATCTGCTCGGTCACCGGCAGTGCCGCCGCGCTGGCACAGGAATGCGTGCGCCAGGCCGGTTGCAGATGGATGGGCGCGAAGTAGCGTCCGGTAGCGACGCCGCGTTGGGCCATGGCCGCCTGCACCCGATCGCGGTCGACGCCTTTTGGCAGGCGAACAACGTAAACAAACCAACTGATGGTGCGGCCGGGAAGAGTGAGCGGCGGAAGCTCCAATCCTGCAATTTCACTGAGCAGCGCGTGGTAACGCTCGGCGGCAGCCTGGCGCAGCGCGATCATCTCGCCGATGCGCCCCAACTGCACCCTGCCCAGCGCGCAGGCAAGCTCTGAGAGCCGGTAGTTGTAGCCCATTTCGCTGTGGTCGAGCCAGTCTCCAGTGCTAGATCGTCCCTGATTGCGCAAGCTGCGCAGGCGCGCCGCGTGCGCTGGGTCGCGAGCCAGCACGACGCCGCCTTCGCCAGTAGTGAGTTGCTTGTTGGGATAAAAGCCCAGAACCGCCAGATCGCCGAAGCCGCCGGAGCGTTTGCCTTCGAACTTTGCGCCGATAGCCTCACAGGCGTCCTCGATTACGGCCAGATTGTGGCTGTGAGCAATCTTCAAGAGCGCGTCCATCTGCGCCGGAACGCCGAAGGTGTGAACCACCAGGATGGCACGCGTACGCGCCGTAATGGCCCGCTCGACGGCTGCCGGATCGAGGTTGAGCATCATTGGGTCGATCTCTGCAAAGACCGGTGTAGCGCGCACTTGGAGAATTGCGTTGGCTACCGCGATGAACGCGAAGGATGGCACGATTACTTCATCGCCCTCGCCGATGCCGAGGGTGAGCAGAGCAAGATGCAGGCCGGCAGTGCCGGAGCTTACCGCAACGGCGTGAGGTACGGAATGATATTCGGCTAGCGCTGCCTCAAAGGCCGCCAGCTCAGGGCCGAGACTTAGATGCGGCGTGCGCAGCACGGCTGTGACGGAATCAATTTCAGCTTCAGTGATGTCGGGCGACGACAGCGGGATGCGGATGCTCATGGCCGCTCCGGATCGGTCTCAACGGCAAGCGGCGTAGGCTGCTTGATGAGCAGACCATCCAGCGGGACGGTGGTGAGGACGCGCGCAATAGTTTCGGCAGCGGTTCCATCGCCGTAAGGGTTCGCCATGCCGCGCAGAGAATCTCGGAACTCCGGACTGAGCGCCTTGGTGATCGCCGTGAGGATTGCGGCTGCCTCGGCCGGCGCGTCAATCACATTGCGGGCGCGCTCGCGGCCTTGCTGGCGCATGCCTACGTTGACTGTGGGTACCGCGAAGGATGCAGCTTCCATAATGCCGGAAGACGAGTTGCCGGCCATCGCGTCAACGTTGCCCAGAAGGCTCCAGTAAGTGACCGCGTCGAAATTGACGAAAATGTGCGTGTGCGGCCTTGTGGCTGCCAGCGCTTTGGTGCGCTCAATCAGAGCGAGCCCGCCGGCGTCGGCGTTGGGGTAGACAAAAATGAGCTGGCCTGGTGTCTGCGCCAGCGCGTCGAAGAGAGCACCGGCCTCAGCGTTGGTTTCGCGCAGGAGGGTGACTGGATGCCAGGCGGCCAGCAGCGTCGGCGGTGTGAGCGCGAGGCCTAGCCGGGCTTCAAGAGCGGCGCGGTCCAGCAGTTTCGACCGGCGCAGATGATCGAGAGACGGCGCGCCGGCGTGATGAACCCGCCAAGGCTCCTCGCCTATTGCGATCACGCGGCGACGGGCGTTTTCGGTGGACGTGAAGTGAACGTGCGCCAGTTTGGTGAGAGCGCTGCGAACAGCGTCGTCGATGGCTCCCTGGCTTACTTCGCCGCCTTCGATGTGGGCGACGGGAATGCGCAAGGCGAGCGCAACCGAGGCCGGCGCCAGCATCTCGTACCGGTCCGCGATCAGCAACAGCAGGTCAGCGCGCCATGCGGTCAGCGCGTCGGCAAGCCCGAGGATGGCGACCCCGATGGTCTTGGCCATGCCGGTGTCTGTGTCGGAACTGAGCAGGCACTCGATGCGCGCCCTGATGGGAAATCCGTCGGCCTCGATTTCGCGAATAGTCGAACCAAACTCCGGCGCAAGATGAGCGCCCAGCACAAAGACGCCCAGTTCCACATCAGGATGCGTGGCCAGTTCTCTCAGGGGCCAGTAGAGGTGGCTATAGTCCGCGCGCGAAGTTGTGACAACCCCGATGCGCCGCTTCCCGATGGTCTCGCTCATAAGCAGACCCGTGGGCCGCCTTGCGCGGCGAGCGCAAGCACGGTCGGGCTCGGTGTGTAATCGGGGACCAGCGCGCGTAGGTGTGTGAGCGCGTCCCGCAGGTCGCGAGCAAGCAGGGCTATGCGCAGAATAGCGAGGCGGCTGGAAAGCTGCCCTTCCGTTGGCAGCGCCGCATGAACCAGAACCATTCCGTCGAGGCTCGCCGCGTCGATTTGATCCTTGGCGGACCACAAAGCTTCAGTTTCCTTGTCGCCTGCGCGTGGTCCGGTAAACTCGATCGCAACCTCTCGCTCAGGGCAAAGTTCGCGCGCCATGAATCGGGCCAGATCCGCAACGAAATGCGTGGCCGGCAATACCGGTGCAAGCAAAGCCCCCGGCGCAGAGTGTGCCGCGGCCGTCAGCAGCAGATCGACGGCTTCGGCAAGAGTGAGAAAGTAGCGTCGCGCTGCCGGATCGGTCACTGTGACCGGACCGCGCTCGGCGATCTGGCGCGCGAAGATCTCGGCGACGCTGTCGCGCGAGGCCAGCACGTTGCCCAGCCGCAGAACCGTGCCGCCGGAGGAAAGCACAATTTGCTCTGCGACTCGTTTCGTAGCGCCCATGACCGAGATCGGCGCAACCGCCTTGTCGGTAGAGAGCAGCACGACGCGCGCCCCGTGCGCCGTGGCGACCCGGGCCAGGGCTTCAGTTCCGAATATGTTGTTCGCGATCGCCGCCAGCGGTTGCTCCTCCATCAGCGGAACGTGCTTGAAGGCGGCGGCGTGAAATACAATCCGTGGCCCATGCAAAGCAAAAATCTCGTCAAGCAGCCCTTCATCGGCCACGCTGCCGAGGATAAATGTCGTTGCGCAACTCGCACTAGCAGCGGTCCAATCCCGCTCCAGCGCGTAGAGATTGCTCTCCGCAGCCTCCAGAAGAACGAGCTTCGTTGGCCGAAGTTCCCCCAGGCGCATCGCCAGCGCCGAGCCGATGGAGCCGCCCGCCCCGGTAATGAGAATCGGCTGCCGGCGCAGCAGATCGAGCGCTTCTGGAGCCGGTGACGGCAGTCGGGGCCGAGCCAGAAAGCTGTGCCAATCGAAGTTGCTGAGGGAAGGAATCACACGAGAAGTATAATTCGCCTTGCGCGTCGAGCGTGCTTTCGATCAAGAGATCCTACCTTGCACCGATGCGGATTGGTTGGCCGCTCGCATACACTGTAGGGTTCCGCGGTTCTTGGGGGTCGCCAGACTCCAGCCGCCTTGGAGAAGAAGTTGGGAAAGCGATTCATCACGACGACCGGGCCGTTGGCATTCTTTCTATTTGTCTCAGCCGCGATGGCTTTTGCAGCGCCGTCCGGCTTTGACGCCGAGGCGGTGCGGCTCAACAATCGCGGCGTGGCCGAGATGAGCCAGCAGTTTACCGAGCGCGCTCAGGCGTCGTTTGCCGAGGCCTTCCAGCGGGATCCAAAGCTGGCGCAGGCTGCGATCAACGAGGGCATTGCGCTCATGGCGCTGCAAAAGCTGGGCGAGGCGAAAAAGGCCTTGCAGGCGGCCCTTGTTTTGGAGCCGGGCAGCGCTCAGGCATGGTATAACCTGGGCCTCGCCGAGCACGCGGGCAACGAGCTCGAACCAGCCCTGGCCAGCTTCCAGCAGGCGGTGAAGTTCGATCCACGAGACGCGGACTCCTATTATTTTGAGGGCGTCTGTTATCAGGAGTTGAAGCAACTCGACAAGGCGATTGAAACCTTGCGAAAAGCGCTGGAGATTGATCCGCTGCACGCCTCCTCGGAGTTTGTCCTGGCGCGCGCCTTGCAGCGCTCCGGCAACACCGCTGATGCCAAGGAACACTTCAAGCGATTCCAGCACCTGACCAGCGCCAAGATTGGAGCGCCCATTGGGCTCTCTTACGGCGAGCAGGGCCAACACTCGACCGTTACGCCGATTCAGGAGCCGGAAGCCGGCAAGCGCGCGATGATTCCGGTGAAGTTGGTGGCGCAGTCTTTGATTGCAAACGAGACCGCGCCATTCACCACCACTGGCGGCGCGTGCATGATGGACGTGACCGGCTCTGGACGCATGGACCTGGTACTGATGCAGTCGGGCGCGCAGGCCATACGCGTGCTGCACAGCAAAGGCAACGGCAGCTATGAAGACTTCGATGCCGTAGCGGCGGGATTGACAGCCAAGGGCCGCGCAGTTGCCTGCGCCGTCGGCGACTACGACGGCGATGGCTTGAATGATCTGGCTGTCGCGCTGGAAGATCAAGTGCTGCTCTTCCACAATCTTGGCAAAGGCAAGTTTCAGGACGTGACTTCCGAGGCCGGGCTGAAGCCGATGAACCGGCCTACAGGCATCACATTTATCGATTACGACCATGATGGGGATCTGGATTTGTTCATCACTGGTGTTTATCTCAAAGCCGGTGAACAATCGAATGTTTTATGGCGCAACAACGGCAACAAAACATTTACCGAGTGGACTGAGCCAGTGGGGTTAGAAGGAAAAGAATTTACCAATACGCAGTCAGCAATTCTGACTGATTTTAACAATGATCGTGCTGTCGATATTGCTGTTGCAGGGGATATGACAGCGCCTGTACTTTATGTCAATCCGAGAGAGGGCAAATATCCTTTTCAAGAACTTTATGAACTGAGCCAGTTATCACAAAAGTGGGCGGCTCCGACAAGTCGAAAAAAGGCTGACAGAATTCCCGTTGCTACATTAGGCATTACCGTATTCGACTACAACAAGGACGGCTGGATGGACATTGCCGTCACACACGCGTGGAAGCCAGGGTTGACGCTTTGGCGGAATGTCGAGGGACCTAATCATATTGGCCGGCGGTTTGAGAGAGTGGAACTTCCACTCAAGGATGCGCTGCGTGGATGGGGGGTGACGGAGGTCGATATTGACAACGACGGCTGGATCGATTTGGCTGCGGTTGTAGATACAATGCTCGGTCCGTGTGTAAGGGTCTTCCGCAATCTCGGTGATGGGACCTTTGAAGATGTCAGCCACGCGCTGGGTCTTGACAGCGTGAAGTTGACCGCGCCGCGGGGACTGATCGCAGTAGACGACAATGGCGCGGCGGATCTGATCGTGACTCAGTTGAACGCGCCGCCGGTGCTCTTGCGCAATGTGGGCGGCAACAAGAATCACTCCGTCCGCCTCGACCTGACCGGCTTTGCGGATAACAAGACGGCGCTGGGCGTGAAGGTGGAGATCTTCGCCAAAGGCCAATGGCAGAAGTGGGAGTTGGCCGGAGCGTCGGGCTACCAGACGCAGGGACCGCCGCAGATTCTTGTGGGTTTGGGCGATGCCGAAGGCATCGATCTGCTGCGAATTCTGTGGCCCACCGGCGTGCTGCAGGATGAGATTGATTTGCCGCACCAGCCGGTGATCGCCATGAAGGAGGCCGACCGCCGTGGCAGTTCGTGCCCGGTGCTCTTTGCCTGGAACGGCCACAAATACAAGCTGGTCACTGACGTGATTGGCGCGGCGGTCGTGGGTCACTGGTTCACGCCGAAACGGCGCAATACGCCCAATCCCGGCGAGTGGATCAAGGTGGACGGCGCCAAGCTTGCGCCGATGAATGGCAAACTGAGCCTGCGCTTCATGGAGCCGATGGAAGAGGTCAACTACATCGACCAGTTGCGGCTGATTGCGGTCGATCATCCTGAAAACGTCGAGGTCAATCCCGACGAGCGCTTCCTCGACGATCCGCCCTTTGCCTCCGGGCACGTGGTGGCAACACAAGGCGCCCGGCTGCCCTTGGGCGCGTGGGATGGCGAGGGCCAAGATGTGTTGGATCAGGTGAGCCTGCGCGACCATACATTCGCGAGTGGATTTACGCCGCTGCCTTACGACGGATTCGCAAATCTGCACGCCCTGACACTCGATCTGGGCGAGGTTAAGCCTGGCGCACCACTGCGGCTGCTGATGACCGGCTATGTGAACTACTTCAGCGCGACCTCGCTCTATGCCGCGTGGCAGGCGGGCATCAAGCCGATTTCACCGTATGCCGAAGCGCAATTGCCAGATGGTTCATGGCAACGCATTGCGGACGATGTAGGTTTTCCGGCAGGTCTGGAGCGCACCATCGTTGTAGACCTCACGGGCAAGCTGCCCGCCGGGGCTCATCGCATAAGGCTCATCTCCAATCTTGAAATCTACTGGGATCAGGTGCTCATCGATAACGATGCCGGGGCCGAAGCGCGCACTGCGGAAATTCCGTTGGCATCGGCCACACTTCATTTCCGCGGCTACCCGACGCAGATTGAAGGCGCGAGCCCTGGCGATTTGGACTACGACTACGACCGCGTCAGTTTGACCGGACCCTTCCAGCATCAGCGCGGCAGCTACACGCACATGGGCGAGGTGACTCCGCTGTTGAAAAGTATCGACGACCGCTACGTCATCTTCGGCAGCGGAGAGGAGATTGCAGCCGAGTTTGACGCGACACATCTGCCCGCGCTCGCTCCGCACTGGAAGCGCGATTATTTCTTCTATGCCAACGGATTTGTCAAAGATATGGACTGGTGGGATTCGTCGCCCTTCACCGTGGCGCAACTGCCGTTCCACAAGATGAGCGCGTATCCCTATCCAGACTCTGAGGAGTTTCCCCAGGACCCGCAGTCCCTTGATTATCAGTTGAACTGGAACGATCGCTTCGACTCCGGTGAGCCGGTGCGGTCGTATCGCTTCGACTACAAAATGATGCCGTCAAAGCCCGCCACCACCTGCAGTGGGACAGACGCCGCTTGCGCGGCAGTAGAGGCGGCGCGTCCATGAGTGATGTCGTGCTTGAGTCGGCCACTCGGCAACTTGAACTTCTGCGCTCCGGTGCAATCTCCGTCGCAGAGTTGGCCGAGGCGCACATCGAACAGATTGCCCGGCTGAATCCGCACTTGAATGCGTTCGCCGACTTCGATGCGGATCGTGTGCGTGCCGATGCGAAGAGGCTGGACGATACACCGGAGGATTTGCAGCGCGGCGTGTTGCACGGTTTACCGGTTACCGTAAAATCTTCCATCGCGACAAAGGGTTTCAAGTGCGAGATTGGCAGCTTACTGCACGAGGGAGATGTTCCAACGGAAGACGCAGTCGTTGTCGCGCGACTTCGCGCAGCCGGTGCGTTGATTCTGGGCACCACCAACTGCCCTGAGTTTCTGATGGCCTACGAGACCGCGAATCTGCTGCACGGGCAAACGCGGAATCCCTGGGATCTTGATCGCACGCCGGGCGGCTCCAGCGGCGGCGAATCGGCGGCCATTGCAGCGGGCATGTCGGCGGCCGGCCTAGGCAGCGATAGCGGAGGCTCTGTGCGCGTGCCCGCGCACTTCACCGGCATCTGCTCGTTCAAACCAACTCCGGGCCGCATTCCGGGCCGAGGGCATCTGCCGCCGTGCGTGGGTCCCTTCTCGATTCTCGGCGCAATCGGGCCCATGGCGCGGACGATGACCGACGTCGCGTTGATGTTTCGCACGCTCAGCGGCCAGGATCCGCTCGATCCAGTGAGTCCGCCTGTTGCGCTGCGTGAGCCGAGTCTCAATGAGTTGCGCACGAACACGATTGGGTTTTTCGAGGACGACGGGCTTGTTCCCGTGACACCAGAGACGCGCGCCGCAGTGCAGGCCGCAGCTGCAGCGCTGAGGGAAGCGGGTTTTCGCGTCGAGCCTTTCAGGCCGCGCACACTCGAGCCGCTGCGCCAGCTTTGGTGGAGGTTCTTTGTTCAGTGCGGGGCAATGTTCTATGCGCCGGCGATTCGCGGCCGTGAGCGTCAATTGTCTCCAATCTTCAACGAATTCCTGAGCTTCTCCGATGCTGTGCCTCCTTTAACGGCTGCCGAGTTGCTGGATGCGTGGGCGGAACTGGATCTCGTTCGCTCAAAGACACTCAAGGAAATGAGTGCGTATCCGGTGCTGCTTTGCCCAGTTGCCAGCATTCCCGCCTTCCGTCACGGCGAGCGCGAGTGGATCATTGAAGGCCAAACCGTCAAATATCTGGATACCGTGCGGCACACGCAGTGGTTCAACGCACTGGCTGCGCCGGCTGCGGTGGTTCCCGTCGGCCGCTCGCCTGAGGGCCTGCCCATCGGGGTGCAGATTGTAGCCCGGCCTATTCAGGATGAGACCTCCCTGGGTGTCGCCGCAATTGTGGATGCGGCCTTCGGCTACAAGCCTCCGCCGATTGCGCGAACGGAATAGAGATCTCTAAATCAAGTCTATTCATCACAAATAAATGCACTTAGCTGCGCATGGACCGCGCGGGAAGAAGCGACCGGGAAAACCCTATCTCAACCTTTAGATGGAGGCGCGGCGCACCCCCTCACGCTAATCTAATATTTCCGCTTCCCCAGAAACGGAGCGCTGAACGTGCGCGAGAAGTGGCTCGAACGATTTTCCGAATCCCTCGATTGTCTGAAGAGCGCGCGGCGCCAGCAGACAATCGTGCCGGTATTGGATTTGGAGATCGGCGGCGGCGAATTTGTGACCATGGCTGGACCCTGCTCGGTTGAGACGGAGTTTCAGTTGATGGCCACTGCCAACCACGTGCGTCGCGCCGGTGCGCGCATCCTGCGCGGAGGCGCCTTCAAGCCGCGCAGTTCTCCCTATGCATTTCAAGGGCTGGGCCTCGAAGGGCTCAAGATGCTGGCCCGTGCCCGCCAGGAGAGCGGTCTGGCCATTGTGACGGAGGTCATGTCGGAGGAAGACATTCCCATGGTCGCCGAGTACGCTGACATCCTCCAGATCGGTACCCGCAACATGGAAAACTACACGCTGCTGGAAGCGGCGGCCAAGTCGGGGCGGCCGGTGCTGCTGAAGCGCGGCATGGTGGCTACGATAGCCGAGTGGCTGCGTTCGGCGCAGTTGATTCTGGACAGCGGAAATCCCAACGTGATCCTCTGCGAACGCGGCATTCGCACCTTTGAAACTGCCATGCGCAATACCTTCGACGCGTCCGCAATTGCCCTTCTCAAGCAGGTCTCTCATCTTCCGGTCATCGCCGATCCGAGCCACGCGGCAGGGCATAGCGACATGGTTCCCGCGCTGGCGCGCATTGCGGTTGCAGCCGGAGCCGATGGCATCATCGTCGAGGTGCATCCCAATCCAGCCAAGGCCTGGAGCGACGGCGAGCAATCGCTGGACTTCGCCGCATTCGACGAGATGATGACTGATCTTGAGCCGTATCTGGCAATGCGTAACAGCGGTGGAGCTTCACGGCGCAAGACGGCTCAGGTGCGCTCACTGGTGGCAGTGGGATGAGGCTTGTTTCCAGAGTGCTTTCGATCGCGGCCGCAGTGGCATTGCTGATCCCGGCTTGCGGCTCTGAGCCCAATCTAGCGCGGAGTCCCGGCCTGAAGAGTGACCCGGCGATCAACGCGGATATCATCGTCACTGCCGCGCCGATTTACGAGCCGCTTGCAGCGATAAGGGGAGAGGAAAGATTTCCCAAAGGCGCGCAACTGCTGTTGGTTCACGCGGGCAAGGCCCAGCCTTTGTTGACGGGCTTTGCGGCTTCGGCCGACGCGAACGTCTCCTTCGACGGCAAGCGAGTGCTCTTCGCGGGCAAGCAGGCCGCGAGCGATCCGTGGGAGATTTGGGAATTGACGTTGGCGGATGGCTCGCTGCGCAAGTTGATTGCCGGAGCTGGTTCTGAAAAGGCCGACGCCATTCGCCCCTTCTATCTGCCCGCCGGCCGCCTGGTTTATGCGCAACGTACTCCGCAGGGCTATCAACTGGAAGCTGCCGGAAAGGATGACTCTTACGCCTTTGCTCCAATCGATTCGAGCGCAGGCTCCGAACTGCTTCCGCTCTCGTATCTCCCGTCCAGCGCAATTCCTTCCGATGTATTGGCGGACGGCCGCATTCTCTTTGAAACCGGCTTTCCGCTGGGCACAGGGTCAAGCCCCGAGTTGTTTCTGGTCTACTCCGATGGTTCAGGCGTGGAGTCGTATCGCTGCGATCACGGCAAAGCGCGCTGGGGTGGAAAGCAAATAGCCAACGGCGACGTGGTCTTTACGCACGGAGCTTCGCTTTCACGTTTTACCTCACCGCTGGCGCACGAAGAGTCCATCGCGGCTCCTCATGCCGAGTACGCGGGCGCGATTGCCGAGACGGCTTCGGGCGCATGGCTGGTAAGTGCGCGGACAGCGGCTGGCACGCACTATGCGTTGAAGCAGTGGAAGCCGGGAACGGCGGCACTGGAAACTGTGCTGGCCAAGAGCGATGAGAATCTTGTTGACCCGGTTCTTGTCGCGCCGCGCAATAGGCCCAAACGTCATCCCTCAGGGCTGCACGATTGGAATTATGCCAACCTGCTAGCGCTCGATGCGCGCCAGTCGCGCGAAGGCAACCTCAAAGTTACGCCCGCGACGGTGCGGTTGGAGACGCTGGACGCCGGTCACGCAGTTGTGATGGGCACGGCGCCCGTCGAGCCGGATGGTTCGTTTTTTGTGAAGGCTCCCGCCGACAAGCCCATCCGTTTTGCGCTGCTCGATGAGAAAGGCGCAGTCCTGCGCCAGGAGCACGGATGGTTCTGGATTCGCCGTGGCGAGCAGCGTATCTGCGTCGGCTGCCATGTGGGACCGGAACATGCGTCGGAGAATCGCGTGCCCGCCGTGCTGCTGCGCACCACCACGCCGCTTGATCTCACAGGCTCGGCGCAGACGGAAGCTCCAAAGCAAAAGACGCCGGGAGGAAATTAAGAATGCTGGTTCGCTACCTTCTATTACTCGGCGTTGTCTCGATGGCCGCGGCGCAAACTGCTCCACCGGTTCCGGTCGCCCCCGCCCAACCAGTTCCTGCGGCGCAAGCCGCGTCTGCCCCACCGCAGGTGGTTCGCTTTGAAGACGCAAGCGACAAGGCGGGCATTCATTTCACTCACAGCTTCGGTTCGCGCCAGTTGGGTTCGCTGCTCGAGGGTACCGGCGCCGGCTGCATCTGGTTCGATTACAACAACTCGGGCCTTGAATCTCTATATGTCGTCAACGGCCGCCCGCTCGACGACTCGATGCACCCCTATCCGCTCAAGGAGAAGCCCGATCCGCTGCCACACAATCATCTCTATCGCAATGACGGCAACGGCCACTTCACCGATGTGACAGAGAAGGCCGGGCTCAATCCTGACATGTACGGGATGGCCGTGACGGCGGCGGACTATGACAACGATGGCTTTGTCGATTTGCTGGTGACCGGCTACGGCAAGACGATTCTCTATCACAACAATGGCAACGGTACCTTCACTGATGTCACCGCGAAGGCCGGCATTAAAGTTGATGGCTGGGCCATCAGTTCAACGTGGCTGGATTACGACAAGGATGGATGTGTCGATCTATTCGTGGGCCGCTACGTCAAGTTCGATCCCAAGTATCGCGCCTTTTATGCCGCGGACAACTATCCAGGTCCGTTGGATTACGAGGGCCAGACCAACAAGCTCTATCACAACAACTGCGACGGGACATTCACCGATGTCACCGAAACGTCCGGCATCGGCGCTTATGTGGGCCGCACCATGGGCGTAACTGCCGCTGACTTCGACAACGACGGCTGGGATGACATTTACGTCGCCAACGACCGCACGGAAAACTTTCTCTTTCACAACAAGCACGATGGAACCTTTGAAGAGATTGGCAGCGATACCGGCACAGCCTTTGGGCAGAATGGCGAATCCACTTCCTCGATGGGCCCGGTCTTTGCCGACTTCGAGGGTCGCGGCATGCTCGACCTTTGGGTCACCGACGGCCACTACAACCGCTTTCTGCGGAATACCGGAAAACTCAGCTTCGAAGACATGGGCGCGTCGAATGGCGTCTCGCAGACCAACGCGCAATACGTAAGTTGGGGCACGGGCATTTACGACTTCGACAACGACGGACAGCTCGACATTCTTATCTTCCACGGCGGGCTGATTCATTTGATTCCCCAGGAGCACACGCTCTTTCGCGGCCTCGGAAACGGGAAGTTCGCCGACGTCTCGCGCGATGCCGGCCCGGTGCTGAGCGAGCGCACGACGGCGCGCGGGGCCTGCTTTGCCGACTACGACAACGACGGCAAGGTCGATGCCTTCGCGGTCAACCTCGGCGGCAAGGGAACGTTGCTGCACAATATTTCTGCGAATAGCGGCCATTGGATCGCGGTCAAGCTTGTTGGGGCCGGCACTGGGAAAACCGGAACGGGGAGCAATCGCGATGGCATCGGCGCGCGCGTGGAGGTCTTCGCCGCGGGCAAGCGGCAAACGGCTGAGCGCGTGGCCGGCTCCGGTTATCTTTCGCAAGACGATGGCCGCCTGCACTTCGGACTTGGCGCCGCCACCACAGTGGATAAGCTGATCGTTCACTGGCCCAGCGGCCGCGAACAGACGCTGGAGAAGGTGAATGTGGACCGCGTGCACACAGTCGAAGAGCCGAAATCCGGAGACGCAAAGTGAACCAGCGCCTCCAAAGTGCGGTGGGCACAGGGCTTGCAGCCCTGGCTGCGGCTTTGCTCGCGTTTGCATTGTGGCCCGCCATCGGTCGTCCGGTGCATGCGGAGCAAGCGGATGCTCAGGACTACGCTTCGCCGCTCGAGTTGCTGCTCTCGCCCGACGGCGCCCGGCTCTACGTGCTCTGCCAGCAGAGTGAAGAGGTGCGGGTGCTGGATGCAACGAGCTTCGCCGTCATCAAAAGCATCGCCGTAGGCCGTGTGCCGCGTGGCTTCTCGCTCTCGCCTGATGGTGCGCGGCTCTTCGTGACCAACTCCTGGGACGACACGCTTTCGGTGATCGATACGCACACGATGACAGTCACGGCAACGTGGCCTGTGGGTGCGGAGCCGTCGAGCGTTGTCGAGGATCGCGCAGGCCAGCGGCTCTTCGTGGCGAATCGGATTTCAAACGATGTAGCCGTGCTCGATGCTGCAACTGGAGTAGAAGAAAAGCGGCTGCTCGCCGGTCGCGGAGCAAGCTATCTGACTCTCTCGCCCGATGGAAGCCGCATCTACGCAACGCACGTTTACCCGAATCCTCCGCGTGTGCGGACGGAGTTGGACAATCGCACCGCGCCGGAATCGGAGATCACGGTAATCGACACGGCGCGCGCCGTGGTGGTCGATCGCATGCCGCTGCACGCGATTGCCGGTGTCTTTCATCTCGCCTTCTCTTCCGACGGACGCCTGGGCGTGGTGGCCGAGTACCACCCCAAGAATCTTGTTCCGCTCGCGCATCTCGAACACGGCGGTGCATTTGCTTACACCTTGACGATCTTTGGCGCGGATGTGGGCAAGCCAGTTGAAGTGCCGCTGGACGAGCTCGAGCGTTACGCCTCGCAGCCCTTTAGCGTGGCCATTTCGCCGGACAAGTTGCGGCTTTACATCACCATCGGCGGGTCGGAGTGTGTCGTCGTCATCGATATTCCGCGCCTGCTGCGCTTCATTCACTCGCGTCCTCATCCGGACTCCGGTTCCTTTGCGCAAGACCTCTCTGCCAGCGCAAACTATGTTGTCGCGCGCATTCCGGTGGGCCACAATCCTCGCGGCCTCACTCTCACTTCCAATGGCCGCAAGCTGTTCGTGGCCAACCGCCTCGAAGACACAATCAGCGTGATCGATACGCGCACCAATCGCGTTGCCTCCACCATCACGCTGGCAGGGCCGAAGACTGTCTCTCCGATTCGGCACGGTGAGCAGACCTTCTACACCGCGCGCTATGGCTTTCAAGGCCAGATCGGCTGCTCTAGTTGCCACATCGACTCCACCTTCGACGGCCTCACATGGGACTTGGAGCCGGATGGCTTTGGCCGGGACATTGTGGACAACAAGCTGATCGAGGGCATTAAGAATACCGAACCCTACAAGTGGAACGGCGGCAATCCCAACATTCCCACCGAGTGCGGACCGCGAACCGAGAAGTACTTCTGGCGCTCGGAGCAGTACGATAATCTCACGCTTGCAGATCTCACCATCTACGCTCGCAGTCTCTCGCCGCGGCCAAACCGCTGGCGTCTGCCGGGCCGCGAGCTAAACCCATCCCAGGAACGCGGTCATGCTTTGTTCGAGCGCGAAACGGATAAGTTTGGCAAACCGGTACCCGAGAGCAATCGATGCTCCTACTGTCACAGCGGCCCCAAGGGAACCAATCATCAACTTTCTGACGTGGGCACGCGCAAGCCTACCGATAATTCAGGCATGTTAAAGGCGGCGCCGTTGACCAGCATCGCACTGACCGCGCCCTATCTGCACGACGGCTCGGCGCGGACACTGGAAGAGATCTGGACCGTCTACAACCCCGAAGACAAGCACGGACGCACCAACGATCTGACTAAGGATGAACTCAACGACCTGATCGAGTACCTGAGGACGCGATGAAGAAATCAATCATGATCGCAGCGTTGCTGGTTGCCGCGTCACTCGTCTCGGCCGCTCAGACATCCCACACATCTCCTCGCGTCGTTGCGCCAAAGGCGCAGTTGGCCGCACCGCAGGTGCCTGCCCCACCGCAGGTGGCGCAGGTGCTGCCTCAATACCGCTTTGAGAACTTCACCACCGCCAACGGCCTGCCCGATAATCATGTCTACTCTGTGCTGGTGGATGGAGACCGCATCTGGGCGGGCACCGAAGATGGCCTTGCGGTCTACGAGAATCACGAGTGGAAGACCTACACCACCAAGGACGGCCTGTCGCATCGCGCCGTGCTTTCGCTGGCGCTGGACAAACGCACCGGCGATGTGTGGGTCGGTACCATGGGCGGCCTGAGCCGCATCTCCGGCGGGCGCATCGACAGCTACACGCAGTTGAACTCGGGCTTGAGCAACGATGTAGTCTACGGTGTCTCGGTGGAGGGCGAGAATGTGTGGGTGGCCACGGCCGCTGGCGGTTGCCGTCTCAACACGCGCACCGGTCAGTGGACGCTCTACAATGAACGCAATACGCCCATGAATGAGATATGGGCCTACGGCGTCTCCGCCACGCCCACCAAAGTCTATTATGCCGTCTGGGGCAGCGGTGTCCTGGAATACGACCAGAAGACCGCGCGTTGGGACAAATACGACGACCCCGACGGCGAGAACGAGATCGTGCTCTTCAAGGACCAGGGGCTGATCCACGAGATTGTTACTTCGGTCAGTTTTGTAGACAATATACTTTGGGCAGCCACGTATTTCGGTGGCAGCCGCTACGATGGCCGCTACTGGCACAACTTTCTCACGAAAGACAGCGGGCTTCCCTCGAACTTCATCAACACGATCAAGGGCGTGGACGCCAATTGCGCCTGGTTCGGCACAGACAAGGGGCTGGCATACTACGACGGCGTGAATTGGGCCGTCTACCGCCCCTCGCCCAAAGACGGCAAGCCGGAGATGACGGTGCGAGACGCGCAAGGCAACGTAACACAGGTCGAGGTCACAACCGCACCGGCCCACAACTATGTACTCGGCATCGACTTTCAGGGCGACGACATTTGGGTCGCTACTGCCAAGGGATTGAGTCACGGATTTCGTCTCAACAAATAAGACCATAAGGAGCACCACAAAAATGAACGCATTTGCAGACATTTTGGAGGCCATCGCACACGCGCCCATCGAAAAGCGCGCGATCACCAATCACGGCGTGCTCAACGAGGCTTACGCCTACGCCAAGCCAAGTTCGTTCTCGCGTGGCATGAGGATCGACATCGGCGGTGTCGTCATCCTGCTCATCTCGGGCACGGCCTCGATCGACGAGAACGGCGTAAGCGTCCACATCGGCGATTTCTCCGCGCAGTTGCGGCGCACCTTCGACAACATCACCGGCCTGCTTGAGGCCGAGGGCTGCACCTGGCACGACATCGTGCGGACCAGCTGTTACTTGCGCGACATCGATCGCGACTACGACGTCTTCAACGCCGGGCGCACGGCCTTCTTCAAGGAGCAGGGGCTCGATCCGCTGCCTGCCTCCACCGGCATTCAGGCTCATCTCTGCCGCCCCGAGCTGTTGATCGAAATTGAAGCCATTGCCATGTTCCGCACTGACAAGGGATCGGCCGGCAAGGAGTAGCCATGCGCAAGGGATGGTTGTTGGCTCTGGCGTGCGCCGTCTGCGCTATCAATCTCGTCGCGCAGGATTCGAGTTCATATTCGAGTCAGGCCGCGGTCCAGAGTGAGAGTCCGGTCGCAGTCACGGGCAAAGGCACGTGCGAGTGCGGCGCTCATCCGCCAGCGCCGCCGAAGGATCGCGTGGTCGCGCCCTATGCGGGAGAGCCTGCCGATCTGAGCCCGTATGCGAAGTTCGCCGCGCCATACGACCAGAACTACACCCATCCCAACATCTACTCCGGCGCGGCCCGCGATATTCCCGAGCCCAAAGATCTGACCGAAATCCGCATCGGATTCTTCGGCCCCATCGAACACAATCCCGAGTCGGTCTTTGGCCTGCGCATGTTGCACGGCGCGCAACTGGCGATTCAGGAAGCGAACGCGCACGGCGGCTACGGTGGCAAGCCCTTCCGCCTCATGCTTCACAACGACTACGACAACTGGCAGGCAAAGACAGTCTATGGCGAAGACCGGCCCACCGACCCCACCATCTGGGGCTCGGCATCCAATGAAGTAGTCAAGATGGTCTACGACGATCGCGACTGGGCGATCTTCGGCTCGATCAGTTCCGAGTCGACGCACATTGCTCTGCGCGTGGCTCTGCGCGCTGAGATTCCCATCGTCAACTCGGCCTCGACCGATCCCACCATTCCCGAGACCTACATCCCGTGGTACTTCACCGATCTTCAAGACGATCGCGTGCAGTGTCTCACGCTGGCCCGCCGCATCTTCACCGAACTCGGCCTCAAGCGCGTAGCAATTCTCAGAGTGAACAGCCGCTACGGTCGCTTCGGCGTCATGAAGCTTCGCGACGCCGCGCGCCGACTTGGCCACCCGATCGTTATTGAACAGAAGTATCTTCCCGGCGACACGGATTTTACCAAGCAATTGAATGTGATTCGCTCTTCACGCGCCGATGCCATCGTACTGTGGGCCGACGAAGCTCAAGCGGCGGGGATCCTGAAGCAGATGCGCGCCGCCCAGATGAAGCAGCCGGTTTTTGGCTCCTATCGCACTCTGGGACCCGAGCTGCTGACTCAGGCTGGCGATGCCGCGGAGGGATTTGAGGCTGTTTTTCCTTACGACCCCACACGCAACGATCCGAAGTGGCTCGAGTTCAACCAGCGTTTCGAGGCGCGCTTCCACGAGAAGCCGGAACAGTTTGCCTCCCTGGCTTACGACGCGATGAATGCGCTGCTCGACTCCATCTGCAAGGCCGGCCTCAATCGCGCCCGCATTCACGACGCGCTGGCCAATATCGAGCAATACGACGGCGTCACCGGACCCATGGTCTTCGATCCGAATCAAAAAAACGTCGCCCCGTTGTATTTGGGTACGGTGCATAACGGCGCAGTGACCTACCGCATAGCAACCATGGAAAAAGCCGCTCAGGTACCACAGTCTCCTGCCGCGCAAGCGGCGTCTGCCGCACCGCAGGTGCCCTATGCGCGCGTGGGTGAGGATGGCGTTGATTACGCAGGCCCGCATCCGAGCGATGTTCCGCAAGGGCCGGTTCACGTAATTCTATTCGGACCGCATGCTGCGGAGGTTGCGCAGTCTCCCGAAGTACTGGCTCAACTTGCAGCCGCCGCAGCCAAGGGTCGCGAGTGGAAGCTCGAGCCCGTGGCAAGCGATCAGAATTGGGGCGCGGCTTCGACACAGTTGGTTCATGCGCTGATGGACGAGCGTGCCCTCGCGATCATTGCGCTCGACCGCAACTCGGCACACCTGGCCGAACAACTGGCGCTCAAGACTTTTGTGCCGGTGGTTGCCCTAAGCAGTGACAAGCGGCTGACTTCAACCAACGTTCCTTGGATCTTCCGTCTGCCGCCGGAGACTTCCCCGGCTGCAGCGCTGGGCCTGCTCCAAGCGGCCATTGCTCGCAGCGGCGCCAATGCGGAGCGGCTAAGAGACGTACTAGCTTCCGGGGATCTGATCTCCGGGCTCGCTTTTCTGCCAACGGGCGAGCCACTCAAACACAACTGACCTTCGCGCCTATTCGTCCACCAGTTCGTAGGGAATGCCGAACCGCCCAATCTGAATCAGTGCCTTGTCGGCGGGAGGCCAGATGTGCAGGCTCTCCACGCGGCCTCCGATTCGACGCGCTTCCGCAACGCCCATCGGAGCACCCGTCGCGGCTTTGTAGAAATGCACGCTCAGCGCATCGCCCCCCTGCGCCCGCGTCCATCCAAAGACATACTCCCCCGGCTTCAGCGCAACTCCACCGATGCGCACCGGCGCCTGCACAATCAGGTAGTGCGAATACTTTCCCTCCGCGGAGTACCCGGCTGTAAGCAAAACCACTCCGGCAATAGAGTGGCCGCGGCTGTTCACGATGCCCGAGGCGGTGCGCATTTCAGTCTCGATGTGTTCTTTTTCCACCTGCGCTCGCGCCGGCAACAGCGATGCAAGCTCCGCATCTGTCGCTTGCCGCCACGACGGCTTTTGCGCCTGTGCAAGCGGGGACGCAAGCACCAGGCAAAATCCGTAAACGGCGAGCCTTCGTGTCAGCTTTTGAGGCAGTTTCAAATTCATGGCTTCGTCTTTCTAAGGGATTCGAGCGTAACAATTCCGCGCTGGATCGCGGCCGTGGCCGCCTGTGTCCGGTCGGTCACGCCCAGCTTGCCCAGCAGGCTGTTGATGTGAGTCTTCACCGTGGCTTCCGAGATCGTCAGTTCGGTCGCGATCTCCTTGTTGCTCTTGCCGTGCACGATCTGCTCCAGCACATCGAATTCGCGAGGCGTCAACTCCTCGGTACCCATCCGCTCCGCCAGCTTTTCCGCAATCGCCGGAGGAATATGAGAACGGCCTGCATGTACCGCGCGAATCGTCGCAATCAATTCATCCGAGGTCATACCCTTCAGCAGATAAGCCCTCGCTCCGGCCTGCAAGGCACGATAGATGTCTTCGTCTCCGTCGTAAGTGGTCAGCACGATGAAGCGCGCTTGAGGCGTCTCCATGCGGATGCGCTCGATGACCTCGACGCCCGAGAGCCGCGGCAACCGCAGATCGACGAGCGTGATGTCCGGCTGCTGCTTGCGATACTGCGCGATGGCCTCCACGCCGTCCGCGGCCTCGCCAACGACCTCCAGGCCCTCCACCACATTCAGCAGCGCCACCAGTCCCTGGCGCACCACGTGGTGGTCTTCCACAACCAGCACGCGAATCGATTCCTTGGTCACGATGGCTCCTTCATTTGCTCTCTCGTCTCTTTCGGCGGCGACGTCCGCAACCGCACCGTGGTTCCAATTCCGGACTCGCTTGTCACCTCGAACGTCCCACCAATCGCCGCAGCGCGCTCTTTCATTCCGGTCAATCCATAGTGTCCCGGCAAAGACTCGCGCTCCGCTTCGAATCCACGCCCATCGTCCCGCACCTCCAGCGCAATCACCTCCGGCCCATACTCCAACTGAACAAAGAGATGCGTCGCCCCAGCGTGCTTCTTCGCATTATGGATGGCTTCCTGGGCCACGCGCAGGAATTCCTGCTCCGTTTCTGGACTCATAGCCCGGTAGGCCCCGAAGATGCTGAACCTGGCCTCCAATCCGTGACCGCCCTCAGCCTCCACCATACGCCGCAGCCTGACCGGGAGCGTCGTCTCGCCCGAGTCCTGCGAGCGCAGCGCCCAGATCGACTGCCGCGCGTCGGCCAGCCCTTCGCGAACATAGCCGCGGGTCAGATCGAGATGCTTCTCAGCGGCTTCAGTCTTTTTGTGCCGCAGCAACTCCGACAGCACCTCTAGCTGCACCGAGATGCCCACATAGCCCTGAGCCAGCGTGTCGTGAATCTCGCGGGCGATGCGGTTGCGTTCGCCCAGCACGGCGCGGAATTCGCCCTCAGCCCGCCGCAGCCGCAGCCGCAGCAGCAGCACAACCATGCTTCCCGCAGCCGCCAGCAGCAGCGCGTAAAACCAGGCCGTCTGGTAGAAGTGCGGCCGCAGTTCAAACGTCAGCGCAGCGCCCTCCGTGTTCCAAAGCCCATCGTTGTTGGCCGCCTGCACGCGGAAGGTATAGCGCCCCGGCGGAATGTTGGTGTAATAAGCGGAACGCCGCGCGCCGGCTTCGGTCCAGTCGCGGTCAAAGCCTTCCAGCTTGAAGCGGTAGCGCACCTTCTGGGGCGCGGAAAAACTCAGCCCCGCATAGTCGAATTGAAAGTGGACATGCCCTGCCTGAATTCGTACAAAAGAGGCTGCCCCACGCAGTGGTTGAGGGAGGTCGTCCACTCTGAAGCGTTCCAACGCGACCGGCGTCGGAACGGTGTTCACCGGGAAGTGCGTCGGATCAACCTCGACCAGGCCCTTGGGCGATGCGAACCACAGGTGTCCGTCGCTGGAGTGCCAGGCTGAAGGGTGGCTGTTGGTCGCCGTCTCGCGGCTGCGCAGCCCGTCTGCGGCGCCGAAGTCGATCCAATGCGAACACCCGGCCCCCTTCATCCCAACGCCCACCCCACTGCCATCGCAGCGGGCAATCCCGTCGCCGGTAGCGAACCACAGGTGGCCTTCGCCGTCATCCAGAATGGCGTGGATGGTCGTGCTGTCGAGATTGGCATGACTCTGGCCGGCCTGTTTCTCCGCAGTGAAGCTCTGCCCGTCCCACAGGTTCCAGCCGTGATCCTGCGTACCGATCAGCAGCGTGCCATCCGCGCGCGGCAGCAAAGCGGTGATCACATTGCTTGAGAGCCCGCTTGCAGTGGTGTAGTTGGTCATCGTGCCGCCGTGGAGCCGCGATAGCCCGGCAAAGGTCGCCACCCATAAATCTCCTAGAGAGTCGCGAGCCATCGCGCCCACCAGATCGCTGCCCAGCCCGTTGGCCTGCGTAAAAGTCTCCATCCGCGCGCCAGCCAGTGCGCCACCGGCCTTAAGGGTCCAGTGCGTAAGTCCGCGCCGCGTCCCAATCCACAGCGACCCATCGGCGTCCGCTAGTAGGGAACGAATAAAATCGTCGGGCAATCCGTCGGAAGAGGTAAATGCGTCAATCCTGCCCCCGTGAATCCGGTTCAACCCATCCGGCGTCCCCACCCAAAGATCGCCATTGGGCGCGGCGGCCAGAGAGAGAATCACATCGCTCAACAGCCCGTCGCGCACCGTGTAGCCGCGAAACGTCGATCTGGCTGTCACTGGTTCAATGGAGTCTGGGTGCCCCACCCTCGCCACGTTTTTGTCTTTGTGGCTAGGGTGGGCTTCCATAAATGCATTTGCCTGGGGAAGCATCGCATTCAGCCCGCTTCCATTGGTTCCCACCCAGAGCGTGCCCGCCTTGTCCTCGACCACGGCCGTCGTTGCATCAGAAGAAAGTCCCTCTCTCGCGCCCAAAGTGCGAAATCGCTGATCGCGCAGAATATGCAGCCCGCCACTCTCGGTACCAACCCACAGATTGCCTTCGCGGTCTTCCATGATCGCGAGGACCGACGCCGAGGCGAGGGGGTCGGTGACTGGCATCCGTTGGACTTTGTCCCCGGCAACCCACCGCGCCAGCCCGCCATTAGTGCCAATCCAAAGACTGCCCTCGCGATCGGCAAATAGAGCCTGAATACGGCTACCGGGAAGTTCACGGCCAACCGCGTAGTGCTCGGTCACAATGTCTCCATGCGGGATGTCCAGGATGCTCTTACTGGCCAAAGCAAACGTATCCCCTCGCAAGACCTGCGAGAACTCAATCTCCTCCCTGGCGAGTCCAAAGTCCAGAACCGGGGCACGTGGGGCCCCCGTCAAGCCTGAGACCAGAGACCGCGGTTTGCCTCCGAGCTTGAATTCCGCCACATCTGCGGCGACGAAACGCCCCGCCTGCAGTTTCGCGTATCCCAAATCCGTCGAGACCATAAGCGGACCACCAGGCGATTCCTCTAACGACCGAATTGTGTTCCCGGGCAGCCCATCCTGCGTCGTGAAGGCAATCACGCTTCCGTCCTTCCACCGCGCCAGTCCCTCGCTGGTCCCAATCCACAGTGCCCCGTCGCGCGTCTCCAGCAAACAGCGCACGTCACTCCCCGGCAGCGCCGGCGCCGAATTCCGATCAAAGACCTGAAAGCCGTTGCCATCAAACCGCACCAGCCCTACCTCGGTCCCGAGCCAAACAAAGCCGTCGTGGGTCTGCACCAGCGCCTGCACAGTATTTTGAGGCAGCCCGTTCTCCATCACCCACGTCTGGCGGCCATAGTTGGCCAGCGGAGTGGATGGTTCCAGCGCCCGTCCAGGCACTCCCCAACCCAGCAGCGTCACCATCGCTAGCAGGCCGCGAAGCGCAGTTTTGTAAGGAAAGAGCGAGCACCGGGCGACTTTTCCCGCAAGATGAGCCGATTTTGCGTGATTGCGTGCCATGGGACGCAGAGCGATTTCCTCGAGTGTGTCTTTAGCATCGCACAAACTGTGCACCTCCACAGTAACTGCAAAGATGCGGGAATGCATAGAAAGATAAGAGGATATTCGCAGGAAATGCCGGCGCCGGTCTCCACCTATTGATGGAGAAGAAAGTCACTCGAAGGTCTCAAGACATGGCACTGGCCTGCCGATACTCTGTGTATGTCTCCTGAACTGGTCATTCAAAATATGACTTTCGGGTGGCCGCCCATCTCGCTGGGCTGCCACCCGATTTCTTTTTAGTTCCTTCGTCGGGTTTACCCACGCGCGCATAAATAGAGCGGCCCGCGCCACCGCTCGCGAACCTGCTAACTTGCTAACCCCGCGTAGCAGGGGCCAACTCGCCGCACTCGACCCAATAAGTTTTTCTCTCCTGGCCCTAGGGCTTTCCCGTCTTCGTCGCGGGCGCCGCCGTTGGAGCCTCAACCGCACACGGCGTGCCGCCGCACAGCGACCCGGTAATCCCCTGGCCCTCGGCAATCGTGTAAATGCGATCCACCGCCGGCAGCTTCACCGTCTCTTTGGCGCCCGAAGGCCAGTGAATCTCCGCACTCCCGGCATCGCTCGCATCCCCCAAACCGAAGTGGACACGGAAGTCATTTGAAGAAAGATAACTGCCGCCACTCAGCACATCTCCCCGCTGACGAATGCCGTCCGCCGCGAGATAGACAGTTGCTCCCACCGCATCGCGCGGACTTTTCGGTCCCCCAATGAGCCTCATCTCAACCCAGTGGTGGTGGTCCTGGTTGACATTGCGAAGCAGCACCGGAACGCCGTCCATGCTGTTGATGACTACATCAATCTTGCCGTCATTGAAGAGATCGCCAAATGCGGCGCCGCGGCCAACTGTGACAACGGCCAGCCCCGTTCCTTCGACCGCTGGGACAAGCTCAAACTTCCCATTCTTCAAGTTGTGGTAGAGCAGCGGGCGCTCGGCATAACTGGTTCCCCACTCCGGGTGTTTGTCCACCTCCGGGTACACGTGGCCATTGATAATAAGCAGATCCTTCCAGCCGTCATTGTCATAGTCGAGAAATCCGTCGGCGAAACTCACAAACGGAATGGAAGACTCTGCTATGCCGGCCTGATAACTCACATCCGTGAAAAAACCTGTTCCGTCATTCTGGAAGAGGATATTGTAGTCGTCGGCAAAGGTGGTACTGACGATGGAAAGGTGTCCGTTATTCTCGTAGTCTCCGGCCGCGAGGCCCATATTGGCGGCCTCGCGGCCATCGTTATTGAGCGCAAATCCGCTTGCGTAACTCTGGTCTTCAAACGTTCCATCGCCCTTGTTCATATATAGATAATTCGGCGTAGAATCGTTGGCCACCAGCAGGTCTGGCTTGCCGTCTCCGTTCACGTCGACAAACAGCGCCCCCAGGCCGTAGTACCCGTTGGGATCGTCCACCCCCAGCTTCTTGCTCACATCCGTAAAAGATCCGTCTCCGTTGTTATGAAATAGATGGTCGTGTTCGCCCTTCAGGCCGCGCGGACCGCACATCACCTGCACTCCGCGATACTGGCAGAAAGCGAAGTTGACCGCCTTCGACCCGGAGTATGGTGGATTGGTCAAGTCCATTTGAGCGTAGCCGTCCACGAATAAGTCCAGCCGCCCGTCGCCGTCATAGTCGCCAAAGGTCGCTCCTGTTGACCATGTGCCCACAGTCACGCCGGCCTTCTCTCCAACATCCGTGAAGGTCCCGTCATGGTTATTGTGGTAAAGGCGGTTCTTCCCGTAGTTAGTTACATAGATGTCCGGCCAGCCTTCGTTGTCGTAATCGCCAACCGCGCACCCGTATCCCCATCGGTCATTGGCTACGCCGGCCTTTTGAGTTACATCGGTGAAGGTTCCATCGTGATTGTTGTGAAAAAGCGCGGCATGAGGCGAGGCAGCTTTCTCGTCAAGCGCATCGTAGGTCGAGCCGTTGACCAGATAGATATCCAGCCAGCCGTCATTGTCATAGTCCAGCAGGCACACGCCCGGGCCCTTGGCCTCCAGGATGAGGCGTTTCTCCGGAGTGCCCGCCATGTGATGCCAGCGCGTAAGTCCCGCGGCATCGGCAATGTCCTGAAAGATGATCGGGCCAGTCTTGACAAAGCCGCCCGCTGTGATCGGCCGGTGTTGGCTATCGAACTGCGCCTTCTGCGGCCCGGCATTGGCCATTCCGCTCTGAGAGGTCTGCATCCCACCTTGCTGCCCTTGCTGAGCAGCCGACGGTGCCGAAGCCGAATAAGAAACCAAAAGCGTACAGGCGATAAGTGCGGCCAACGATCCGGAATTGCGCGACAAGGAGAGCCCCCCACGACCTAAAGTGTATCGCAGTCAGCGCACCCTTCGAGGCGCCGCATCGCTACATCTTCTTCTTGTCCCGGCAAGAGTGCAGATACGCGAGCAGGTCCGCGAGATCCGCGTCCTGCAAGTCATCTCCAAAGGGAGGCATCAGCTTGCTGCCGTTGACGATCTGCCGGCGCATCTGGTCCTTCTTCAATCTCCTGCCCACGCCGGATAGATCCGGTCCCTTGTGGCCGCCTTCGTTGCGAATGCTGTGGCAGTGCATGCATCCGCTCGCGGCGAAGACCGATGCCCCGTGCTCCCGCTGTCCGCGTGAGGACGCAAAGCCCATGGGGGAGGGAATCAGGAACACGGCAACGACGAACCAACACAAACTCATTGACTGCCCGCCCCTCCGCCCGCAGCGGGTTGCGGCTCAAGATCGCTGTGCGTGTGCCACGGCACACTTTCCGATGTAATCTCCGGATGCTTTCGCAGAAACTCCAGTGCATAGGTGCTCGCCGTAGGATCGTCCTTTTGATCGGCGAAGGCCGCGGACTCGCGCGCCGCCTGCTCCTTCATGCCGAGCCTGCGATAGACGATCGAAAGAATGTAGTGCGCCGCCAGATCGTCGGGATCGATCGTCTGCAGGGTCTCGTACTCCGTTCGCGCCTCGTCGTACTTATGCTGCTGATAAAGCGAGAATCCAAGCTCGCGATGCGCATCGCGAGAGCGCGGGAACTGGGCTGTTACCTCTCGAAGATCAGTGACGGCAGCGTCCAGATGCCCCTGCGTTCGCTCAACCAGCGCGAGATAGTAAAGCGCACGCGCATTCTGCGGAGCAAGCTTTAGAGCCTTCTCCAGACTGCCGCGCGCCTCATCGTAGCGTTCCCATTGAAAGTCGGCGATGGCCACGTTGGTGAACGCGTCAGCATAGTCCGGACGCAATTCGGTAACGCGCTCGAAGGCGCGCGCGCTTGCGGCATATTGCTGTGCATCCAGCAGACCGATGCCATAGTTATTCCAGCGCATCCACTCCTTGTTGTCTTGCGGGTCGGGCGGAGCCGCCGGATTGGAACCAATTGCGAGGGTTCGCGCGCGCGACGCCATTTCAACCACCGGCATCTCATAGTGTTTGCCCACGCCGAAGTCAATAAAGCGTTGGTTGAAACGCCGGTAATTGATCTTGGCACTTACACTGATCGGCCCAGTAACATCCGCGGGCGCGTTGAACTCATAGCGCACAATCTGGGAGCGGCCCGATTGGATGGTGTTGTTATAAGCGACAACCCTTGTGTCCCAAACCTGGTGAAGATCGTTCAGCCCGCCCTTCTTGTTAATCAGGCGATTGGTGAAGCTATGAGCACGCGGGTCCAGCGTGCCATCCGGTCGCAACGCGCCGGAGTGCATCAGCGTGTGGCCGGCAGCGTCCTTGGCCTCGAACTCCACCCAACTCTCATAAAAGTCGCGCTGCTCCGGAACGAAACTATGAGCAATGCCTTTGTTCTGAATCACGACTGAAACTGTAAGCAGGTCACCTGCGGCGATCTCGAAAGGCTGATCCCCAAGCGGCGCGATGATCTTGTCCCCGTTGCGTTCGATTCCGAAGATGTCCACATTGAAGACTCCGTTGCGCAAAAAGGCGATGGTCTTGTCCATCTGCGCATCGTAGCCGTAGTACTTCGACAAGACAGTATTGGCTCCGAGCCAGCGGTGCGAGGCCAGCTTCCCATCCTTCGCCCCATAGTCGGATAGCTGACTCTCTTCTCGCGCCATGTGGCAGGTCTGGCAGGTCGAGACCTTGTCCTTCACATAAAAGGGAAGCGGAGACTGCTTCGCGAAAGAGGAAAGCTGCCACTCGTCGTAAAGAAAGATAGCCCGCTGCCACTTATAGTCGTTCAATATTCTTGGCAGCGCGGCCTTGTGACACGCCGAACAAAACTCGCTGCTGCGGTAGAAATCCTTCATCACCGCCTTGGAATGCCGGTCGAGATGAGCCAGAATCTCCTTGTCGGGAACTTCGCCATAGATCGGCTTGCCCTGCTCATCAACCATCACGGCAGGTTGACCAAGCACATAACTCCCCGTGCCGCGCGTGTTGACTTGCTGGATTGCATGGCACACCGAGCAAGTCACGCCATCTTCATCAAACTTGCGATCTACGGGCGAATCTTTGGTCAGCGCACCGGAGGTTAGAGCGATGGGATTATGGCAGCCCTCGCAGTGACGAGTGTACTCGATCCCTTTTTCCTTTTTTAGCAAGTTAGTGTTTTTGATATACCAGGGAGCGCGAAAGGCATTAGCATGCGCGGTCTGCCGCCACTCGGCGTGCGCCTCCTGATGGCAGTGGCCGCAGTACTTTGCCGTGGGAAAGCTCTTGGCATCGATAAACTGGCCCGTGTCCGTGGTGGCATTGGAGGGAAGAAACGGCTGATCCGCGCCAAAGCGGGAGTTATAGTGCTCGCTGACGGCTTGGGAGTAGCTCGCGCGCTGCGCAGGCGCATTATCATCGCCGGCCGCATAGGCTCGCTCAGCTCGCAAGGCCGCGAAGCTGGAGGTGACACAGACCGCAACCATAAACCCACTGAGCATCCGAAGAGTTCGATCTGCAGAGGCCGCGAATTTCAACGCGATTGAAATGCTATCGATCTTCATTGGACTTGACCTCCAGCGTTGAGCGGGGGATGACTCTCTATCGAAAACACAGAGAGCGGAGCCATTCGCGATGCGTTTTAAGGCTTCGTTCCCTGGCCCTCTTTAAGAGTGACAATGCGGTCGATCTGCGGGGCGGAAAAATGCTCCATCGAGCCACTGGGCCAATGCACCTCAATATCGTCGATCGCTGTCGCGTCACCAAGTCCAAAGTGCAGCCGTGGATCGCTGGTGGAGGCATAACTCCCGCCGGAGATAACATCGCCTCGCTGGCGCATCTTGTTGGCGGTCAGGTACAGGGTCGTACCGACGGCGTCCCGCGGACTCTTCGCCCCGCCGATCATCTTGAACTCGATCCAATGATGCTTGTCGGGCGAGACATTGCGCAGCAACGCCGGCGAGCCATCCAGAACATTGATGACCACATCGAGTTTTCCATCGTTGAATAAGTCACCTACAGCCAGGCCGCGGCCCACATAGGTCTGCGCGAGCGCCGTTCCCTCAACCGCCGGCATCAGTTCAAACCGCTTGCCGCCGATGTTGTGAAAGAGCAGTGGGCGCTGTGCGTACGTGGTTCCCCAAGGCTCCTTATCTACGATGGGATAGACGTGTCCGTTTGCGGCGATCAGGTCCTTCCAGCCGTCATTGTCGTAGTCAAAGAACGCAGTTCCCCAACCGAGAAAGGGAACAGTGATTTCGGCAATTCCCAGTTGATAGCTGATATCCGTGAAGTTGGCATCGTCATCGTTGCGATAGAGCGGGTCGTAGTCGTCGCTGAAGGTGGTGTTGAAGAGATCGACCATGCCATTGTTCTGGTAGTCGCCGACAGCGATCCCCATCGTGGCCGTTTCACGGCCGTTTTCGTTGAGAGCGAAACCCGACGCATAGCTTATATCTTCAAAGCTCCCGTCGCCCTTGTTGAGATAGAGATAATTTGGCGTCGAGTCATTGCCTACCAGCAGATCGGGCTTCCCGTCATTATTTACGTCGACGAAGACAGAGGTGAGTCCATAGTAGCCATTGCTGTCGGCGACGCCGGCCTTGTCGCTGACATCCGTAAATGTCCCATCGCCGTTACTATGGAAGAGATGATCCGGTTCGCCCTTCAGGCCGCGCGGCCCGCAAGATATATTCTCGCCGCGGAACTGGCAGAAGCTGTAAGCAACACCCTTGTCGCCCGAGGCTGGAGGGTTCGCCAGGTCATAGTGAACATAGCCGGGAACAAAGAGGTCCAGCCTTCCATCGCCGTCATAGTCTCCCCAGGTAGCCCCGGTAGACCAGTTACCCAGGGCAATGCCGGCCTTCTCGGCTACATCGGTAAAAGTTCCATCGTGATTGTTGTGGTACAGCCGGTTCTTTCCGAAGTTAGTAACATAGATATCCGGCCACCCGTCGTTGTCATAGTCGGCAATGGCCACGCCGAAGCCCCAACGATCGTTGGTCACGCCCGCCTTCACAGCAATGTTCGTGAAAGTCCCGTC